>Ga0210401_10003922_pt1 | contig 15690 bp, 14 predicted proteins | sample IncBWH32MmetaG_FD_150866 | JGI IMG/M metagenome (GOLD analysis project Ga0210401, IMG submission 150866) | Forest soil microbial communities from Barre Woods Harvard Forest LTER site, Petersham, Massachusetts, United States - Inc-BW-H-32-M | ecosystem: Environmental > Terrestrial > Soil >... | reverse complement strand
CTGGAGCGAGGGCCCCTGGGGTAGAGAGGCAGAAGCCGCTCGAACGGAGGTGCCCAGCGCGCCGCGTTCCCCCGACTCAGAACGGGGAAAAGCCGAGGCAAGCGAGGAGCACGAAGGACGGACGCAAACCGCACGCCGCGAAGAACTCGCGGGCGACGGGAAGGCCCTGTCTGATATTCCGGCCTTGAAACCGTACTGAGGAAAACTCGCCGTACGGGATTTTAGGGGGGAATGAGGAGACGTCGGCATCATTCGAAGCCTGGTCCGCGCCTCATTCCTACCCGGCATTACGGCAGTTCACCGTAAAGGATCTGGACGGGAACCTCTTCTATTTCCACCATGACTAACCAAGCATCGCATTCAAATTAGGACACTCCCTAACAGCCGCCTTTATTGACCCTCTGCTCGGAACCTCTTAAACTGGCTATGTAACCCGCACATTTCACCGCCCTGCAGGAGGCTTCCTGGATAATCGTTTTCGTAGTTCGCTGTTTGTGGCGTTGCTTGGGCTAGTGGCACAAGTGTGGGCGGCTGATGCTGCGCCCCGGGTTGCGTTGGACAACAACGAAGCGCTGTTTACGGTTCTGACGGCGATCAACTATTGTGGCTTCGACTTGGAGCTGAGCAATTCCGATCCTCTGCGAGCGCAGATTCGCGCCGAGGTCGCCAAGACGATCGATGCTGCGGCTGACGCGAAGGAATCGACGCAGGCCATGTGCCAGTTTTATTCGGAACATCTGCAGGTGGATCCGGCTCGGACCCTGGCGGAGTATGTATCCTTGGGGCTCAATCTCAATACTCCGCCGGAACTCACGCTGAAAGTCAAAGAGGCTGATCTCCCGCCGGACGCGAGCTATGTGTCGGGGTTCATACCGAGCGTGCAGAAGTTCTATGGTTTAGCCGGGCTGCCTGCGATCTGGACACGCCATCAAGCAGCCTACGCCGCTTTGACCGACCGATACCACGAGCCGCTATCCAAGGCGCTTTTCGATACCGAGGTTTATTTGAAGTTGCCGTCGGCGGGCTATCTGGGACGCACATTTACGGTTTTCCTTGAACCCATGGGAGCGCCCGGGCAGGCGAATGCCCGCAATTACGCAACCGATTATTATGTGGTTCTTTCGCCGGGCACCGGGGCCGAGTCAGGGCTTAAGATGGAACAGATCCGGCACACTTATCTGCATTATCTTCTGGACCCGTTGGCGCTGAAATATCCCGCTTCCATGGATCGCTTGAAACCGCTGCTAGGAAGTGTTAAAGGCTCGCCCATGGATGAGAGTTTCAGGACGGATGTTTCGCTGCTAACCACGGAGTGCCTGATACGCGCGATCGAGGCGCGAACCACCTGGACGAGCAAAACGCCGGAAGTCCAGAAGCAGCAACTGGTGCAGCAATCGGTGGAGCAAGGCTACATTCTGACGCCTTATTTTTATGAGGCACTGGCGCAGTTTGAGAAGAGTCCAATCGGGCTGCGGACTGCGTACTCGGGTTTGATCAACGACATCAACGTGAGCAAGGAACAAAAGAACGCAGCGCAAGTGAAGTTTGCCAGTACGGCGGACGAGGAACTGTTGCATCTGTCGCGGCACACGCAGAGCAAACTCTTGTTGACCGCTCAGCAGCGTTTAGCGAGCGGGGATGTCGAGGGCGCAAAAAAGTTGGCGCAGCAAGCGCTGGATGAAAAGAACGAAGACCCAGGCCGGGCCCTTTTCATCCTGGCGCAAGTGGCGGTGGTGAGTCGAGATATGCAGGGGGCTCGCGGCTATTTCGAACAGGCGCTGGCGGTGGCCAAGGAACCCTCGGTGGTGGCGTGGTCTCATGTTTACCTGGGAAGGATCTGTGATCTACAGGAAGATCGGGAGGCGGCCCTGGTCCAGTATCGCGCGGCTCTGAGCGCCGGCGAATCGCTGCCTGAGGCTAAAGCCGCCGCTGAGCACGGGATTGCACAGCCTTACGAACCGCCCAGCCATCCGCAGTCACAGCAGTGAAACTACGGGCGACCTGCGATCAGGGAGCCCAGAGTCCCAATCTAAGGAGAGAGCATGAAGCGAGCGGCCATGGTATTCGGGGTGCTAGCGGTAGCGGCTTTGGTAGCTGCACAGCAGCAGCAGGCACCTGCACAACAAAAGCAACCTGCAGGAGCGACGGGCACAACTCAACCGAGTTCGGCACAATCGGGTTCGGCCCAACAAGGTTCGGCCGCACCAGCGGCGCCGCAGGGCAAACGGCCACCACAGGCCAAGACACAGGCGGAATTCGACGCCTATAACGCTGCAGCAGCGAATCAGAAGGATCCCGCCGCAATGGAAAAGGCGGCAGACGACTTCGCGACCAAGTTCCCCGACAGCGAATTGCGCGCCCTTCTCTTCAAAGCGGCCATGCGTGGCTACCAGAATGCGAACAACGGCGACAAAATGTTGGAGGAGTCGCAGAAATTACTGAAACTCGATCCCGATGATCCGGAGGCACTGATTGCTTCCGCCGAAGTGATCGCAGAGCGCACTCGCGATACCGACCTTGATAAGGATCAGCGTTTTGCCCAAGCCACGAAATACGCGCAGCATGCGCTGGAAACAATCGACACCGATGTTCCAATTCCTGCGAATGTGCCGCAAGCCCAAATCGACGCCTACAAGGGGCTGTTGCGATCAAGTGCATATTCGGTTCTGGGTACGATCCAGTACGACCAGGAAAAATATGCTGACGCACAGGGCTATTTCCAGAAGTCAATCGACGCCTATCCCTCGCAACCTGACCCTGTAGTCGTACTTCGGTTGGCTCTGGCGCTGGACAAGCAGGGGAAATACGGGGACGCTTTAAAACAGGCTAACCGGGCTGTCGATCTGACCCAGGAAGGAACGGCGGCGGGAACCACGGCGCGTCATGAACGGGATCGTTTGGTGCAGTTGACCGGGGGCATTCCGGTCAGCGGGAGTCCTGCCCCTCCGTCCAACCCGCCGGCCGGCTCTGCTCCGAACACGACTCCGCATTGAAGGGCCGCAAACAGATACGTTCAAGCAGATCATGAAAGCGCGGAACATTTCGGAATTGGAGCAAGCTCTGGGCTATCAATTCTCTCGACCGGAGTTGCTGGAGCAGGCTCTTACTCATAGCTCCCAGGCTCGCGAACTCGAATCGCTGCAGGCTCAGACGCCAGCTCGAGTCGGAGACAACGAGCAGCTTGAGTTTCTGGGCGACGCCGTTCTGGGGCTGATTACGACCGAAGAATTGTTTCATCGCTTTCCCCATTTTCGTGAAGGCGAGCTGTCCAAATTGCGAGCCCACTTAGTCAGTGAAAAACATCTGATCCAGGTGGCGCGGCAATTGGAACTCGGGCACTACTTGCGGCTGGGCCGAGGTGAGGAAAAAAGTGGGGGGCGGAACAAAACCGCGTTGCTGGTTGACGGCCTGGAAGCCGTGCTGGGCGCGATGTACGTCGACAGCGGCCTGAAGACGGTCCGGCGCGTAGTATTGCAGCACGTGATCGCTCCGGAAGTGGAACACATGGCGAGAAACGGCAGCAGCCTGCCGCTTACCGACTACAAATCAGCTCTGCAGGAAAAACTGCAGGCTACCGGTCGTTCCCAGGCATCCTATGTGTTGGTAAAAGAGCTGGGACCGGAGCACAGTAAAACCTTTACGGTCGAAATCCGATTGCAAGCGCTTGGCAATCACGGTGAGACCGAGTTCGTGGGCCGGGCCGAGGGTTCCACCAAGAAAAATGCCGAACAGGGCGCGGCGCACCAGGTTCTGGAACATTTGGCTTCGCTGCCGGCGCTTTTGGGCGGCAAAGTACCCGGCAAAGGACGTCCCTAGCCGGAATCGTGATGGGAAAAACGTCGCACCCGGACTGGTTGATTTCGCTGCAATCGCTGCTGACTACCGTAGTGATCGCGGTCTTTGTCGTTACCTTTATCATCCAGGCTTTCCAGATTCCTTCCGAGTCCATGGAAAACACGTTGCTGATCGGGGACTACTTGTTGGTGGACAAGTTGTGTTACGGCGGCAACAGATTTCTGTACCGCATCCTTCCGTACCGCACGGTGCATCGCGGCGATATTGTGGTCTTTCACTATCCGGTTCATCCCAGCGAGCACTTCGTAAAGCGGGTTGTGGGTGTGCCGGGAGATCGCTTGCGCCTGATCAATCGAGAGGTCTACGTGAATGGCGCTCACTTGCCGGAACCGTATGTGCAGCACATCGCACGCAAACATGACGTATTCCGGGACGAGTTTCCGCGTCTCGATGTTTCAGCTCCGGGTCTGGAAGGCGGATGGTGGCTACAGATGAAGAAACTAGTCGAAGACGGCGAACTGATTGTCCCGGAGGGGGATTATTTCGTGCTCGGGGATAATCGAGACGACAGTGACGATAGCCGCTACTGGGGCTTTGTGCCGCGGGAAAACATTGTGGGGCGGCCGCTGCTGATTTATTGGTCGGTGCGGAGTGTGGAAGATGACCTGCCAGTTTCTTCGACGCCGGGTGATAAACTCTATCACTTCGCGTATGCACTCAGTCATTTGTTCCAGGTGACGCGGTGGGACCGAACATTTCGAGTAGTCAACTAAGGGCGGGCATCGCCCATTAACGGGACAAAACCTGGTGGCCAAGACAGAAAATACGCAGGCAGAAAAACCGCGCGAAACCACAGTCGAGTTTCTCGCCTCTTTGGCAGCGGTGCTGGTAACGGGTCTGTTCATCATTACGTTCATCGTTCAGGCGTTTGAGATTCCTTCCAGTTCGATGGAAAATACTCTGCTGATCGGCGATCACGTATTTGTGAACCGCGAGCAATTCGCGCCGCGAACGCGGTGGCTTGGTCCCATCCTGCCTTACCGGCAGATACGCCACGGTGACATCGTCGTGTTTCTTTCTCCGGCGGAGCCGGGGCTTTACGTTGTCAAGCGGATCATAGGGATTCCTGGCGACCGCATTCACTTGCGCGATGGCGTGGTCTATCGCAACGGACAGAAGCTGGATGAGCCATATGTGATCCATCAAGACGAGGCTGGCAGCAATCCTTACCGCGACAACTTTCCTCTGGTCGCACCTTCGGAGTTTAACAATGTGACTCCGGATTGGGAATTGGCCTTGCCGCAGCACATTGAGGGTGACGATTTGGTGGTGCCTGCAAACAGTTACTTCGGAATGGGGGACAACCGCGACGTGAGTCTAGACAGCCGGTATTGGGGTTTCATCCCGGAGGAAAATGTAATTGGGCGGCCCATGTTTATTTATTGGTCGTTTGAGACGCCGGCGGGACAGTATCTGCAGAGAGAAGTCAGTCAACGAGTCGGGTTCCTCGCCCACGTGGTACTCCACTTTTTCGATGAGACTCGTTGGCGGCGCACGTTCAAGGTGGTTCAGTGAGTTTTTGGCGATCCAAACGCGGCGGACTCGTGGCCATGGGCCTTATCGTGTTCCTCGCGCTCTTTCTGGTACGGCCCGGCGCTAATCGCCTGCGAAACCGGATTGTCAATTCTATAAGTCTGGCGCTGAGACGACCGGTGGATGTGGCGGCGGTTCGCTTGCGATTGCTCCCCCAACCCGGATTCGATCTTTATAACTTCGTAATCCACGACGATCCGGCCTTCAGTGCTGAGCCCATGCTTCGCGCCCAGGAAGTTACGGCGTCTTTGCGCGTAACTTCGCTCCTGCGTGGTCGATTGGAGATCGCGCGGCTGAATCTGACCGAGCCTAGCCTGAACCTGGTTCGCAATGCGGAAGGGCGTTGGAATCTTGAGAATCTGGTCGAACGCGCGGCCAAAATAGCGGTTGCTCCAACCAGCAAAACGAAGACCGAGAGGCGGCCGGGCTTCCCTTATATTGAGTGTGACCGGGGCCGAATCAATTTCAAGTTCGGAGCGGAAAAAAAACCGTACGCGCTGACCGAGGCTGATTTCGCCTTGTGGCAGGACTCCGAAAATGCCTGGGGCATGCGGTTGGAGGCGCGGCCCGTGCGGACCGATTTCAATCTCAGTGACACCGGCACACTCAACGTCGCGGGATCGTGGGAGAGAGCAGCAAGTTTGCGCGGGACGCCTTTGCAGTTCACTTTGCAGTGGGACCGCGCGCAGCTCGGGCAAGCGACCAAACTCGCCTATGGCAACGACAAGGGCTGGCGCGGCCGACTCAAAGTTTCGACTACGCTCACGGGTACGCCCGCGAACCTTGCGATCGCAACCTCGGCGTCGGTGCAGGATTTCCACCGCTATGACATTTTCGGTGCTGGGGACTTGCGGTTGGCGACCGAGTGCAGCGGTCATTACAGTTCGGTTGATCACACGCTGTCCGAGGTTGCGTGCAGTGCTCCGGTGGGCGACGGAGAAATTACCCTCAAGGGCAACATCAACGGTCCATTCTCATCACGCGATTACAACCTCTCGTTGACCGCTCGGGGCCTGCCGATTCAGTCGCTGGTTGCGCTCGCCCGCCATGCCAAGCAGGGTGTCCCGGATGATCTGATTGCGGCGGGTCGGCTGAATGGGAATGCGAAGCTCCAGCCCGATGGCAGGTTGCCAGCGAGCGGCACAGTCTGGGAAGGTAGCGGCGAAACCTCCGGCTTCGACCTGAGATCGAAACTCAACAAAACGGAATTGGTCTTGGGCAAGGTCCCATTCGTCGTGTCTTCTGTGACGGAGCGGAAGTCCCGAGCGACCTTGCACGAAAATGTTATCTCGACGGAGACTCACCTTGAGGTTGGTCCATTCAATCTCGCCTTGGGGAGGCCAGCGCCTGTAATCGTGGGCGGATGGGCTTCGCGTTCGGGATACAGCTTCGAGGTCCAAGGCGAAGCGCAGGTGCCACGCTTGCTGCAGGTGGCGCGGATAGTGGGAATTACCGCTCCGCAACTAGCCTCCGAAGGCTTCGCCAAGATCGAGTTGCAAATTGGGGGTGGTTGGTCGGGGTTCGCAGCACCGAGAGCTCTGGGGAAGGCCCAACTGCATTCGGTTCACGCGGAAGTACGAGGCTTGAACGCGCCGCTGGAAATTGCTTCCGCGAACCTTCTCCTCACGCCAGACCAAATTACTGTGCAGAACGTGACAGCTTCCATCGCAGACACTTCGTGGCGCGGCACTCTGGCGCTTCCAAGACGGTGTGCCTTGCCAGACTCTTGCCCGGTTCACTTTGATTTGCATACCGACGACCTTGCTACGGACCGACTGAATCAGTTATTCAATCCCCATGTCCGCCAGCAGCCCTGGTATCGTTTTTTGTCTTCCCCGGCGGCCGGAGTTCCCTACCTGCTCACGGTCCACGCAACCGGCAAACTCACCGCCAACCGGGTGGTGATTCGTAAACTTGTCGGCAACCACGTCTCGGCGAACGTGGAATTGAACAAGGGCAAGCTGCGATTGTCCGATGTGCGAGGGGATGTGCTTGGCGGCAGGCACACGGGCGAATGGGAAGGCGACTTTACCGCAAAGCACCCCGAGTACAGCGGAAGCGGCACACTGGAGCGGGTCGCGCTCAGTCAACTTTCCGAAACCATGAACGATGATTGGATCACGGGCACGGCAACGGGAACTTATCGTGTGGAAGCATCGGGCCAGGACGCGGGTCAGTTGTTCGCTTCCGCTACCAGCACGCTGAAGATCGATGCACGGGATGGCCTGCTGCGTCACCTCGCACTGGTCGAGGGTAGCGGGCCGCTGCAGATGCGTCGCTGGACCGCTCACCTGTTGCTGCAGGATGGCAAGTTTGAAATTCAGGAAGGCAAGCTGGAGACACCGTCTGGTGTCTACGAGGTGAGCGGCACGGCCTCCATGACTCGTATCTTGAATCTGAAATTGACGCGCGAGGGCACGCCCGGTTTTAACATCACGGGCACGCTGACGGAACCGCACGTGTCACCGATCCCAAGCCCGGAAACGCGCGCGGCGCTTAAGCCGTGAGTCTTAAGCTGAGTCCAATCACGATCCAAATCCCCAGCGCCAGCCATTCGTATGCGCTGAAATGCCCTGGAATGCCGGGCACAATTTTCATCAGGATCATGAGCAGACCGACCATCACTCCCACCATCGCAATAAAACGCTTGTGTGGCGCCGGACCCATCCGGTAATAGGCGGCGCAAGCGGCCAACCATCCGATCGCGGAAGCCACCGAACCAACCTCGGAAATTGGCACGAGAATCGCATCGCCCAGAAACATGCATGCTGCGGTGCCCAGCCCGATGCAAAGCACGGCGAGAGAAGGCGTCCGATTGCGCGGATGCACATAGCCAAGTCGCTGGTCCACCAATCCGCGCCGCCCTATCGCAAACAACAACCGGCTGGCGGCGACGAAATTTCCATTGAACACTTTGAATAGCGAAAGCACGGCCGTTGCGAGTATGACCCTTACGATCCAGCGCGATCCTACGGCGCGCTCAAAAACAACCGCGGTCATGAATTTTTCATGGGTGAGTTGCTGCCAGGGGGCAACATATCCAACCGCCGCGATTACGACGGTGTAGAAGAGTATGCCAACCACAATCGCCATCCAGATGGCTTTAAAGAACCCGCGGGCGCGAAATTTCGGACTGGCTTCTTCGGCGCCTTTTACGACAGATTCAAATCCCGTCATAAAATAGGGCACGATTTGCATGACCAGAAATACGGATACGAATGGGGTATGAGTGAAGAGCGGCGGGAAATTCCGTGGCGACCCCTTGCTCACTCCGAACCCGACAAACAGCGCGAACAGCGCGAGCGTGCCGAAGGCTGTCCAGTTCTGAAAAGTGGCGCTCAAGCGGATGCCGCTATAGTTCAGAACTGTGAGCAGCCCAGTCAGGCCGAGCCCGATCACCAAGTGCGGCAGGTAAACTGGCTGGCCTGCGATGCGATACAGTTCGATCGAATCCAGTGCGGGAAAGATGTAGCCCGCGATTTTGCCGACCGCCACCGCCTCCCACGGGCACACAATGAAGTAGGCCAGGATCATCATCCAGCCGGTGGCAAAGCTGATCGATCGGGGGAAAACTTTGGCGGTGTAAGCGACCTCACCGGCCGCATCCGGCATCGCCGCGACCAGTTGCCCGTACACATACCCGATCGGCAGCAGCAGCGCCCCGCCAATTGCGAAGCCCAGGATTGCGCCCCATACTCCGCCGCGCAGCAGCCAGTCATCCATCACGACCAGCCATCCCACGCCCACCATCGTGCCCCAGCCCAGGGCGAAGTAATCCACTACGCGGAGTTTGCGGGCGAGCGTGATCACGCGGCGCGAATTATAAAGCATCGCGTCGGAAGACGCGGCAACAGCAGGCGCAAAAACCTCGTGATTCCGGGATCGCGTGTTAGTATCAAATCCAACGCCTGATGACCCTGCAGTATGTTGACATCCTGTTTCAACTGATCGTTTTCTTGTTCGCGATCAGCGTCCACGAGTCGGCGCACGCCTGGATGGCGAACCGTCGTGGCGACCCGACTGCGCGCATGTTGGGCCGAGTCACGTTGAATCCCATCAAGCATATTGATCCGGTTGGAACCGTCTTATTGCCGCTGATCGCCATGCTGACTCATCTTCCCGTGATCGGTTGGGCCAAGCCCACACCGGTGGATCCGCGTAATTTCAAGAACCCGGTGCTCGACGACATCCTCACCTCGGTGGTTGGACCGATCAGCAACTTTGTAGTCGCAACGGGCGCGGTGCTGGCTTTAATTCTGGTTTCGCTGACCTCGCCGCTGGGGGCGAGCATCGTTCACCTGATTCCCCTGGTATATCCGAGTCACCTAGACGTCATAGCAAATCAAACTGATTCGTTTCTGATGCCGATCAGTGTGCTTTTCTACGAACTCATGGTGATCAACATTATTCTCGGGGTCTTCAACTTGATTCCGGTTCCACCCCTCGACGGCAGTCACGTGCTACGCCACTTTCTACCCCCTAATGCGCTACGCGTCTACGATACCCTGGGGATGTTCGCGCTGATGGCGCTGGTGTTTCTGGGTGGTGGACTTCTGGGTAGGCTGATTTTTCCCGTGGTCGGAGTTTTTAACTACATCCTGTTGAGATTCTGATGCCTTCTGGATCCAATCAACGTAAACGCGTGCTGAGTGGCATGCGCTCGACCGGCAGACTGCACTTAGGCAATTACGTCGGTGCGCTGCAGAACTGGGTGATCATGCAGGATCGCTACGAATGTTTTTTCTTCGTGGCGGACTGGCACGCACTCACGACCGACTACGCCGATACGTCGCGATTGAAGGAAAACTCAATCGACGTTCTGCTCGACTGGCTGGCTGCGGGGCTCAATCCGGAGCGCTGCACCATGTTTATGCAGTCGCACGTACCCCAGCATGCCGAACTGCATCTCCTGTTCTCGATGATCACGCCGCTGGGCTGGCTGGAGCGTGTGCCTACCTACAAGGAGCAGCGCGAAAATATCACCGAGAAAGACTTAAGCACTTACGGCTTTCTCGGATATCCGGTGCTGCAGGCGGCGGACATTCTCATCTACAAGGGCGACTTCGTTCCGGTGGGCGAGGACCAGGTGCCCCACGTGGAATTGACTCGCGAAATCGCACGCCGCTTCAACATGTTCTATAGCCACAAAGGGAGGTCGGTGTTCCCCGAGCCCCAACCTTTGCTGACACCGACCCCGAAGTTGCCCGGAACGGACGGCCGGAAGATGTCGAAGTCGTACGGGAACACGATCATGCTCACGGATCCTGAACCGGTCGTGCGGCAGAAGCTGAAGACCATGGTGACCGATCCCGCTCGCGTACGCCGCACTGACCCAGGAAACCCTGATGTTTGCCCGGTCGGCGATCTGCACAAGATTTTCAGCGATCGCGATACGATGGCCAGGGTCAGCGAAGGTTGCCGGTCTGCGGGGATCGGGTGCATCGAGTGCAAGGGCTGGGCCGCCGATGCTCTAGTTAACATCTTGAATCCCATGCAGGAGCGGCGCAAGAAATATGAGGACAATCCACGGCTCGCTTGGGATATTCTTGAGGCTGGCTCGGCGCGGGCAAGCAAAGTTGCCAGCGCCACGATGAACGAGGTACGCGAGGCCATGGGAATGTCGCTTGAGTACGAAGCCCCGCGTGCTCCTCAGGTGGCGGAGTAGTTGCCCCGATGAACGAAGAAACAAAAATCGCTTTCGATGCAACCGCAGCGTTGGATCTTGGCCCCGCGCTGGTAGAGAGTGCTGCGCCACCGGTCGAAGAAAAACCACGGAATGAGGAAAGCGACTTCCCTTTTGCCGTCACTGTGGGCGATGTCTACGAGGGGCCGCTGGACCTGCTGCTTCACCTGATACGCAGGCAGGACATTGATATTTACGATATTCCCATCGGGAGAATCACCGCGCAGTATCTGGCGTACGTGGAAAAACTGCGCGAGTTGGATGTGAACATCGCAGCCGAGTTCATCTATATGGCCGCGGTTCTAATTCACATCAAGTCGAAAATGCTGTTGCCCCGTGACCCTGCCGCGGCTTCGGACGCCCAGGACGATCCGCGCGCCGAACTGGTTAATCGGCTGATTGAGCACGAGAAATTCAAATCCGCAGCGCAAATGCTGATGCAGAAGCAGCACATCGAAGATGCCGTGTGGTCGAACCCGGGACTGAACGAATTCAAGGACGCGGAAGGCACGGAGCCGGAGATCGCGGCCGACGTCATTGATTTGGTGAAGACTTTCCAGCAAATCCTCGAGCGTGCCCGCAACCGGCCGATGATCCAGGTGGACGAAGAAACGGTCACCGTCGGACAGATGATCGCGTATCTACGGCGGCGCCTGGCGATGGAAGACCGCCCGATCCGATTGAAACAAATGTTGCGCAACGTTGAGTCGCGACAGGCGCTGGTCTGCATGTTTTTAGCGCTGCTCGAAATGGTGCGTTTGCAAGCCATTCAATTGCGGCAAGATCGCCTGTTTGGAGAAATCCTGTTGCGCAAGCACGTAGGGTTTGAGGCGGTCATGGCGGAACAGTCAGCCGTGCGCGATGACTGGAGGTAGAAGCACCAGAAGCTAGGAGCCCATGAGCCTTAAAGCCAAACTCGAAGCGATCATCTACGCCGCCGAAACCCCGGTGACGCTGGATCAACTGATTGAATTGGTGAAAGAGTCGGTCATCGGCGAAGGCGCTTCCGACGGCACCGAAGTCAAGTCGCGCGTTCGACTGGCTTTGGAGGAACTGGTCGTCGATTACTACTCTCCGGATCACGGTGTCGAAATTCGCCAGGTCGCCGGTGGATATCGTATGTCGACAAAGCCCGAGCACCACGACGTCGTCCGCGCCTTTGCCAAAAGCCTGAAGCCGCCAATTCGCCTGTCGCTGCCCGCGCTTGAGACCCTCGCGGTGATCGCGTACAAGCAGCCCGTAACCGTGCCGGAGATCAGCGAAATTCGCGGCGTGGATGCGAGCGGAGTCATTGCGACTTTGCTCGATCGCAAGCTGGTCACGACTGCTGGCCGCAAGGCTGTGATCGGGCGGCCCATTCTGTACAAGACCACCAGGGAATTCCTGATGCGATTTGGTTTGAAAGATATCGGCGAACTGCCCAGCATGGAGGAGTTCGAGAAACTAGTAGCGGAATCGTTCCAGAGTGATTTGTTGCCGGCGGAGAGTGAACCGACAGATGTGACCAATGATCCTGGCTCGTCGACGACCGAAGCTGAAGATTCCGAGGCGACGCAGACCACGGAAGATTCCGAGATGGCCACGGTAGAAAAGCTCCACTCGGGCGAGAGTGATCCGGCTGCTTGAGGCGGATGCTTACCCAACAACTCCGCCGATTCTGATTTTGAATTCTCATGCCCGCTGAACGTCTACAGAAGATTATCGCTGCCGCCGGAATCGCGTCGCGCCGCAAGGCCGAGACGTTGATTACCGGCGGGCTGGTGTCCGTCAACGGGCAGCCGGTCACGGAACTCGGCAGCAAAGCTGATCCCAACAAAGATCACATCCGCGTCAACGGGAAACTCCTGCACGGCCCGGAGCGGCATGTTTACCTGCTCATGAATAAGCCCAAGGGATACGTCACCACGCTGCGCGATCCTGAACGCCGGCCCACGGTCATGGATCTGCTGCACGGCGTGGGGGCGCGAGTTTATCCGGTTGGACGCCTCGATTATGCAAGCGAAGGCCTGCTACTGCTTACCAATGACGGTGAATTTGCGAATCGTCTGATGAGGGCTGCGTCCCACGTGCCCAAGACTTACATGGTGAAAGTGGCCGGCAATCCCTCGGGGGAGGGCTTGGCCCGGTTACGCGAAGGCATTTCTATCCCGTCAGATCGCGGGAAGAGAGTGAAGACGGCTCCTGCCAAGATCCGCGTGATTCGCGAGTCTGCCAATCCCTGGTATGAAGTCACGTTGATTGAAGGCAAGAATCGCCAAATCCGGCGCATGTTTGAAGAGGTCGGCCATCACGTGGAAAAGATCAAGCGAGTGCGTTACGGTCCGCTTGAATTGGATGTGCATCCCGGCAAATTCCGCAAGCTCACGAACAACGAAGTCTCGAGACTGAAATCCCTAGCCAGGTAGAACATGCGCATAGATGACACTTCCTGTTCCACATGGTAAGCATTCGATTGCCGAAAGATGAGTAGCTTCAGCCGGTTTGTGCCGGAACACGTACGGAACCTGAGCGGGTATACGCCGGGCAAGTCGCTGCGCCAAGCGCAGCAGGAGAGCCACGTGAACTGCATCAAAATGGCCTCGAATGAGAATCCCTTCGGGCCTTCGCCGAAAGCGGTGAAGGCGATGCAGGCCGCACTCGCCGAGAGCAATTTCTACCCCGACAACGATGCTATCGAACTGCGGCGGAAGTTGGCGGAGCACCACAATGTCATGCCGGAACAAATCGTTCCCACCGCCGGTTCCACTGCATTGTTAGGCATTATTGCGCGGACATTACTGGCGCCAGGGCTCAATGCCGTAACCAGCGAGCGTTCGTTTATCGTGTATCCGATTGCCACGCAAGCAGCGGGTGGGCAACTCATCCAGGTTGCGATGCGAAATGATGGCTTTGATCTGGACGCTATCGCCGCGGCAGTCGATCAGCACACTCGCATCCTCTACATTGCGAATCCCAACAATCCAACCGGCACACTGATTCCTGCAGAAGTGCTCGATCGCTTTGTGGAACGCGTCCCCGAGCATGTCGTGGTCATCCTCGATGAGGCGTACTACGACTTCGCGGAATACTTTGCGATTGGTCGCGGCGTCGATTGCTCGAATGCTCTCGACTATGTGAAACGCGGCCACAAAGTGGTTGTGCTGCGTACATTCTCGAAAGCGCACGGTTTGGCGGGAGTGCGAGTTGGCTACGGAATCGGTCCTGCGGAACTGATGTCGTACTTCGCCCGCATGCGCACCACGTTCTCCGTTTCTCATGTAGCACAGGCAGCCGCGTTGGCCGCCCTCGACGATGAAGCCCATACACAGAAAACACTTCAGAACAACGCCGAGCAGACCGAGCGCCTCGACGCGGCAATTACGGAGCTGGGCTACCCGCCGATTCCAACCTGGGCTAACTTTCTGTATTGCGAATTAGGCGACGATGCCGCCGCTGTCGCCGAGCGGCTCCAGGCCGAAGGCGTAATTGTGCGACCACTAGGGCCGTGGGGCGCGCCAACTGCGATCAGAATTACCATCGGCACGGCAGAGCAGAATGACATTTTCCTGAGGGCTTTCAAGAAGGTAATGGAGCGAGCGACCGCACGGTAGCGACGTTGCTTGCAACGTCCCAGGACTGCGGCAAATCAGGTTCCGAGACGTAGCGAGCTACGTCTCTACAGAAATCTTATTTCTGGCAGTTGGGACAATAGTGGCTGCTGCGGCCGGCGATCACGACGCGCTTAATCGGAGTCTTACAAACCAGGCACGGTTCACCCTCGCGTCCGTAGACCCGATGCTGAAGTTGAAAAAATCCTTGCTGCCCGTCGGCGTCCAGGTAGTCAGAGACGGAGGAACCGCCTAGCGCAATGGCTTCTTTGAGCACTTCCTGGACGGCGGCGTAAAGCAGAGCCAATTCCTTGCGCGTAAGCGAGGCCGCTCGGCGCCGGGGACGGACGCCAGCCCGGAACAGCGATTCATCCGCATAAATATTGCCTACCCCGCGCAGCAGTTTCTGGTTCAGCAATGCACTTTTGATTGGGGTGTTACGTCCCCGGAAAAGACGGATGAAAGCATCCAGTTCGACTTCGAGCGGTTCCGAGCCGGCGGCTTCAAATCCATGGGCGACGCTCAGACGTCCGAAGCGACGCGGGTCCACGAATCTCAGTTCTCTGCCTGAGGCTAACTTCGCAACCGCGTGCGTGTGTTTCTCGAGCGCTTGATCGGGGTTGCAAACCAGCATCCGTCCCGTCATGCCGAGATGCACGATCCACTGCGCTCTGTCTGCTAGAGGCGCGGATGCTTTTGAGGATTTCTGGCGAGATTTTCGTGCGACGGGCGAGGACACCCGTCCTCCATTTTCCAGATCGAATACGATGTGTTTCCCGACGCGGTGCACGGCGCCGATACGCTTGGATTCGAGAGTCGCAACAATCTCGGATGCCGCGGATTTCAACGGTTCGGGCTTGGATCCAAGCCACACCGACTCGATGACGTCGCCAGTGACGCGGCTGGCGAGGCCACGGGCGATGGTTTCAACTTCCGGCAGCTCTGGCATGAGATTAGTTTACAGGCGTCGGGCTACAGGCATCAGGCTTCAGGAAAACTTGGTGCCTGACGCCTGCAGCCTGATGCCTAATT
>Ga0210401_10003918_pt1 | contig 15703 bp, 9 predicted proteins | sample IncBWH32MmetaG_FD_150866 | JGI IMG/M metagenome (GOLD analysis project Ga0210401, IMG submission 150866) | Forest soil microbial communities from Barre Woods Harvard Forest LTER site, Petersham, Massachusetts, United States - Inc-BW-H-32-M | ecosystem: Environmental > Terrestrial > Soil >... | reverse complement strand
CGAGATATCCGACTATTGCAGGACGGAGGACGTCAAATCGGGCAGCACCACCGAAACCTACGCGGCGCTGAAGCTCGCCATCGACAACTGGCGCTGGGCCGGCGTCCCCTTTTATCTGCGCACCGGCAAGGCACTCGGCCTCAAGCGCACCGAAGTGGCGATCAAGTTCAAGCAGGCGCCGTTTGCAATGTTCAGCAATACGCCGGTGGATTCGCTCGCCGAGAACTACCTTGTGATCGGTGTGGAGCCGACCGAAGGCATCGCGCTGCAATTCAACACCAAGGTGCCGGGCCCCGCGGTCAGAATCAACGGCGTCGAGATGAAGTTCCGCTACAAGGATTATTTCAGGGCCGAGCCGGCGACCGGTTATGAAACCCTGATCTACGACTGCATGATCGGCGACAACATCCTGTTCCAGCGCGCCGACAGCGTGGAGGCGGGCTGGCAAGCGGTGCAGCCGTTCCTCGATGCCTGGAAGAAAGCCGGCGTCAAGGGTCTCGAAAGCTACAAGGCCGGCACCGAAGGCCCGACGGCGGCCGAAGAATTGCTCAAACGCGACGGCCGCAGCTGGCGCAGGCTCGGTTAGGCCCGATGCCGCCGCTGGATCATCTTCATCGGATAGTGGTCACTGACGCCGCCGCGCTGGCAATAGAAGCCGCGGAGCGTCTGATGGCCAGAATCGAGGCCAATCGTGATCGCACGGCGATTTGCCTGACCGGCGGTTCGAGCCCCAAGGCGCTTTACCGATTGCTTGCGACCGACGCCTATTGCCTTCGAATTCCCTGGAACCGCGTGCATTGGTTTATCGGCGACGAGCGCTTCGTCGCTGCCGGTGATCCGCTCAACAATATGGCCATGGCACGGCAGATTTTCCTTGATCGCTTCTCCCCGCCCGCCAACATCCACCCGATCCCCACCGACACGACTGATCCGTACGAGGCCGCACGCCGTTACGAGCGCGAATTGCAATCATTCTATGACGCGCGCGAGCTTGACCCGGTGCGGCCGCTGTTCGATGTCGTATTGATGGGCGTTGGACCTGACGGTCATACCGCCTCGTTGTTCCCGAACGATCCCGCCGTCGAGGAGACGGAGCGCTGGGTGGTCGGCGTGCCCAAGGCGCATGTCGAGCCGTTCGTGGCAAGGGTGACGCTGACCTTGCCCGCCCTTTCTTCCTGCCGCGAAATGCTGTTCGAGGCCGCAGGCCAAGAGAAGCGCGCAATTCTCAAGCGCCTGCTCGCGGGCGAGAACCTGCCGGCAAACCGCGCGCGCTCGATTGGCGATACAGTGCTGCTGGTGGATCAGGCCGCGTTGGGTGGAGAATCTTTGTGAGCGAAAGTGCTTCCGCGCCGCCCTGCGCCCTGATCGTGATGGGCGTGTCCGGCTCGGGCAAGAGTACGATCGCGGCAAAGCTCGCCGAGCGGCTTGACTGGACGTTCGAGGACGGCGACCGGTTTCACCCCGCAAGCAACGTCGCCAAGATGAGTGCGGGCCATCCCCTCACCGACGAAGACCGCTGGCCCTGGCTACAGGCGATCGGCCACGAGATCGACAGGGTCTGCGAGGCCGGCCGGCATGTCGTGATCGCCTGCTCCGCGTTGAAGCGCGCCTACCGTGACCTGCTCGTGCACGGCCGTAACGACGTGCGGATGGTCTTTCTCAGCGGCACGCAGGTTTTGATCGCGCACCGGCTTGCCCGGCGCAAAGGCCATTTCATGCCGCCCGGGCTCCTCGACAGCCAATTCAAGACGCTGGAACAGCCCACAGCGGACGAAATGCCCATCACCGTGTCGATCGATGCTTCGGTCGATGCAATCGTCGACGATATCGTCCGTCACCTCGGAGCGCCGTCTCGCGGCAGGAATCGCACATGACCCGTATCGCCCTGGTCGTCTCCGATGTCGACGGCACACTCCTGACGAAAGACAAAACCCTGACCGAGGCCGCGAAGGCCGCCGCGCAGCGTCTGCACGAGGCCGGTATCGGCTTCACCATCACCTCGAGCCGCCCGACCATCGGCATGCGGTTCTTGATCGAGCCGCTGCGGATCACGTTGCCGTTCGGCGCGTTCAACGGTAGCTGCATCGTCGGCCCGGAGCTCAATCCGATCGAACTGCACACGATCCCGGCAGCGGCGACGCAGCGCGCCCTGGAGCTATTGACCGAATTCGGCGCTGATATCTGGCTGTTCACCAACGAACTCTGGCTCGCCCGCGACGATAACGGAAAATACGTCCCGCTCGAAAAGCGCGCCATCAAGGCAGATCCGACGATCGTGGCGGATTTCACGCCGTATCTCGCATCGGCGTGCAAGATCGTGGGCGCCAGTGCCGATCCGGCGCTGCTGCAACGTTGCGAGGCCGCGATGCAGCAGGTGCTGGGCGCACAGGCGACCGCGGTGCGCTCGCAGAGCTATTATCTCGACGTCACCCCGCCCGGCTTCAACAAGGGCACCTTCGTGCAGGCGATGGCCCGGCGTCTGGGTATTTCGACAGACGCGGTCGCCACCATCGGCGACATGCAGAACGATCTCGCAATGTTCCGGACCAGCGGACTCTCTTTCGCCATGGGCAACGCCACCGACGACGTCAAGAAGGCGGCTACGCACGGCACGGCGTCGAACGAGGAGGAAGGCTTTGCAAAGGCGATCGAGATGATCTTGAAGATGAACGGAGAAGCTTGAGCCCGCGCTGGCCTTCTTCTCTATCGGTTGGCTTTCTCTATCGGCTCACCTGGGACTGGTCGACGAACATGACGGGTGTCCCCTTCTTGACATTGGAGCCCAGCAAGACGGCGTCCCAATTTGTCAGCCGGACGCAGCCGTGCGATGCGGCCTTGCTGACCTTGGAGGGATCCGGGGTGCCATGAATGCCATATCCCTCGGCCGACAGTCCGATCCAGTACAGTCCCACCGGATTATTCGGACCCGGCTCAATCGTGAAGGATTTCCTGGATGCGACGCCCTTGAACTTGTAGTCGGGATTATATCGATAGGTGGGATTGGCATCGGCAGATATCACCTTGAAACTTCCGCTCGGCGTCGGCTTTTCTTCGCTGCCGACGGTTGCCGGAAAGAAAGCAATCAGCACATCCGAGGAGTCGAAGGCCTTGACGGTCTGACGCACCTTGTCGACCTCGATCCGGGCGATGGCGAGTTTGGCCGGCTTGTCGGAAACATTGGTCACGAAAATATGCTCGCCCGGGCGATCGAATTTCTTGCCGGGGTTCAGCGCCGCCAACAGACCCTCGCTCAGGTGAAATTTTTCGGCGAGCAACTGGCGTGGGTCCGTGAAGCTGAGCGCCCGGAGGTCTTTCATGGCCTCCATTTTCGCCGGGCGTTTCTTCAGGAAGGGTCCCTTCACATCTCTCTCGGTAATCGTGTAGTCGGTGATGACGGGGTCTTTGCTGGTGCTCGAGAGCTTCGCCCAAATCTCCGGGGTGAGCGGCTTGTCGGAGGGGAGATTGTTGGCTTCGGCGAAGGCCCTTAGTGCTTTTTGGGCGTTTTCGCCGAGCTTGCCGTCGATTTCGCCGGGGGAGAAAAGCGCGCGGTCGAGAAGAACCTGCGCCTTGACGGTGACGGCATCGACCTTGTCCTGAGCCGGAGATTTGGAGCCGAGTTCGGAACGGTCGATGACGGTTGCGTCGAGACCGGCGCCGAACGCGGGAAGCGCCAGCCCGCCCGAAATAATAATCGCTACGACCAGGCGTTTCATCCGCCGGTCCTCCGCTTATTCCCAAGGTCTGGAAGACAATAAAGATGGGAGCGGCAAGTTCCGCCGACATCCGCGAGGCGTTCGGGGCCAAGGGGCTCCGCAAGGCTATGTCGACCTTTGCACCGCCGGCTTGTCGCTCGCCTTGGTCGCTTCGCTCAAATTATGCGCGGTATTGATCAAGGCGATGTGGGTCAACGCCTGCGGAAAGTTTCCGGTCTGGCGGGCGGCGAGCGAATCAAACTCTTCCGCGAGCAAGCCGAGATCGTTGGCGACCGCTACGACGCGGTCGAAGAGAACCCTCGCCTTGTCGATTTCGCCCGAGAGCACAAGGGCGTCGGCGAGCCAAAGGGTGCAGGCCAGGAACGCGCCCTCGATCGGCTGCTTCTCGTCGGAGATTTCGCGCGGATCGTGCCGCAACACGAAGCCATCGCGCATCATGTGCCGTTCGATGGCCGCGATGGTACCCCGGATGCGCGGGTCCGCGGGGAGAAGGAAACCTACTGATGGCAAAAGCAGCACGCTCGCATCGAGCAAATGAGAGCCGTAACATTCGACGAACGCGTTCTGTTCGGGGTCGAAGCCGTTCTCACAGACGCTGCGGCAAATCGTATCGCGCAAGGCCCGCCAACGATCGAGCGGCGCGTCATACCCAAATCGTTCCGCGCCCTTGATGGCGCGGTCGATCGCAACCCATGTCATCACTTTGGAAAACACGTAATGCTTTGGGGAATTGCGCCTCTCCCAGATACCGTGGTCGGGCTGGTTCCACACTTCTTCCACATGCTCGACGACCGTCCGCGCCAGCGCCCAGGATCCGTCGTCGAGTTGCAACTCCGCCACGCGCGACTGGTAAAAGGCGTCGATCAGCTCGCCATAGACGTCGAGCTGCACCTGGGCATGGGCGGCGTTACCGACCCGGACCGGCTGCGCGCCTTCATAGCCGGGCAGCCAGTCCGCCTCCCATTCCAGCAAGCGGCGCTCGCCCATGATGCCGTACATGATCTGCATATTCTCAGGCGATCCCGCCACCGCGCGCAGCAGCCAGTTATGCCAGGCGGAGGCTTCTTCCGTGTAGCCCGAGTTCATCAATGCCAGCAGCGTGAAGGTCGCGTCGCGCAACCAGCAAAACCGGTAGTCCCAGTTGCGGCTGCCGCCGAGTTTTTCCGGGAGCGACGTGGTGGGCGCAGCGACGATGCCGCCGGTCGGCGCATAGGTCAGAGCTTTCAGCGTGATCAGCGAGCGCATGACAAGATCACGGCTTTCGCCCTCATAGCAACAATGGCTGCACCAATCGGTCCAGAAATCCTCGGTATCCTGCAACGCCTGGGCCGGATCGATCGGCCTCGGTAGCGGCAGATGCGACGGCCCGTAGGTAAGCACGAAGGGAACGGCCTCGCCTTGCCTCACCTCGAATTCGGCGACCGTCGTCATGTCCTGGCCGCGCACCGCAACCGGTGTTCGCAACACCGTCATGTCCGGTCCGCAGATCGCGAGCAACGCGCCGTCCTCGGTGCGTTTGACCCAGGGAATATCCGCGCCGAAGCCAAAACGAATCACGAGCTCCATCCGCATCTTGACCTTGCCCGCGATGCCCCGCACCAGGCGAACGACATCGGAGGCCTCGCCACGCGGCGGCATGAAATCGATTACGGCAACAGTGCCGCCGGCGGTCTCAAACCGGGTCTCCAGGATCAGCGTATTGTCCCAATAGCGGCGCGAGGTCTGGGTGATTTCTTCCGCAGGCGCGATCAGCCACCGGCCGTTCTTGTGCGTGCCGAGGAGGCCCGCGAAACACGCATCGGAGCCGAACGCCGGCCAGCACAGCCAGTCGATCGAACCGTCGCGCCCGACGAGTGCCGCCGTTTCGCAATCGCCGATCAATCCATAATCTTCTATTCGGCTGGACATATTCCTCACCAGCTCACATGCGGCGCTTCACGCCATGGCACGTGCCCTCTCGCCCGTCGCGCTTTTAAGCGCGGCGACATCGATTGCCGCCGCAATTCCCTCGATCGCAGTCGGCAGCCGCTGCCGCCAGTTCGGATGTTCGTTCACGGTGCCCGGAATATTGGGCTGATCGACCACGCCCAACAGATCCTCCAGCGAAATCGCCAGCAAGCGCGACCTGGTTTTCGCCAGAAAGCCCGCCACCGCATAGAGATCGTGACGCTCGATGGCATGGCGACGCAACCTGTCGCTGAGCATGGTCAGCGCGTGCCAGCGGGCATCGTCACTCTCGCCGGGATCAATCCCAAGCGAGCGCTTCAGTTTGAGGTCGCTGAAGGAGCGCCAGCCGGCATAGGTTGACAGATCATGGGTGTTGAAAGTCACGAGCGCATTCGGCGCGTAATAGTCGACGTCGCGAAACGCGCCGCCGTCGTCGCGTTCGAACATCATCACCTTGTAGGACCAGATGCCCCACTGGGCCATCTTGTCGCGAAAGCCTTCGGGCACGGTGCCGAGATCCTCGCCGATTACCACGCAACGATTTGCCATGCTTTCCTGCGCGGTCGCCGCAAGCAACGCCTCAAACGGCATTTGCACGTAGACGCCGTTCTTGGCATCAAACCCGTGCGGCACCAGATAGAGCCGCTTCAGGCCGAGCACGTGATCGAGCCGGATCGCGCCGGCGTAGCGCATCGACGCCCGCAGCATCTGCCGGTATGGTTCGAACGATTGCAACTCGAGGCCGGCGGCATTGAACCCGGCGAGACCCCAGTTCTGTCCGGCCAGATTCAGGGGATCAGGCGGCGCGCCGACCGCAAGATGCCGGGAGATCGCGGTCTGCTCGTTCCAGGCATCGAAGCCGTCGGATTGCACCCCGACCGCGACGTCGAGATAGAGACCGACCTTCATGCCGAGTTTGCCGGCCAAATCGCGGCAGGCGCGCAATTGCCGGTCGGCCGTCCATTGCACGAATTCGACGAATTCGATTTCGGCTGCGTCTGCTCCCCGGCGTAATTCGGCGCACCGGGCGTCGTCGGGCTTCCGCCAGCCTTCCGGCCATTCCCACCACGGCTTGTTCAATTTATGCCGCAACACCTCGAAGCAGGCGAAGCGGGATACGAGCGCACGCTCGGCTCGAAACGCATCGAAATCTTCTTTGCGTCCAGCCGCTGCCCGAGCCTTGAAATTCTCGAAGGCCGCGCGCAGGGCACGCCATTTCAATTTCGCCACGCCCTTATAGTCGATGAGCTGCCCTTCCCTCAGGCGCGCGGTGGCGCGCGCGGTCTCAGTGAAGGATTTCGAATTGAATTCGGGGATTCTCTCAACGTCGATATAAAGCCCATTCAGAAACAGCCGGCTGTTCGGTGAATAAGGACTGCAATCGGCCGGCCGGTCGTCGAACAAAGCGTGCAACGGATTGAGGCCGATCCCGTCGGCTCCCAATTGACCGGCCAACGCGATCAACGCCTCAAGGTCGCTGAAGTCTCCGATTCCCCAATTGCGCGCCGAGCGGACGCCATAGAGCTGGACCGCCATCAGCCAGCCGCGGCCGAAATCGCCGCCATAGGCTTTGGGCGGCGAGACAATCAGCGGTACTTCTTCCGACGTCGATGAAGCGTCCGTCAGATACAGCCGGTACGAGCCCACCGGCAGATCGGCGGGCCAGACGATCGCGCGATCTCCGGTGTCGCGCTTGCGGCCACCAGTGTCGCGCTTGCGATCATCGGTGTCGCGCTTGCGATCACCGGTGTCGCCTTTCGCGATGACCCTTTGGCCCGCGACGATCATCCAGTGCACCGGCAGCGAGGCAGCCTCATTGAGCTCGGTCCGCGACGGCTCGCCGTACCGGATCACCACTGCCTCGCCGAGAAACCGGTAGGGGACCCGCTCGGGCAAGGCATCGAGGATGATTTTGAGTGCTCGGGCATCCGTCACATGGCGGTGGCCCTGGCCGTCGACGAATTCGGTCTGGATACCCAGCTTTCTCGCTTTGGTGAAAAGGTCCATGCGGCACGCCATTTGCACGCGACGATGGGGGGCCGTCGCGAATTCCATTGATTTCGTAAGAGGATAGCCCTTGCTTAACGTCCAGGCATCCCCGCCGTTCCCCCGGGAACCAATGGGAGGGGGTCGGCTTTCTATATATGTCCCGAGCATCTCCGTTCGCGCAAACGAAATGGGACGTCATTTGCCTACCGCCAGCATCACCGTGAACAAAACATTCCAACCGACCGAAAGCGTCGCAGGCGCTGTCATCCGGCGTGAAGTAATCCATAATCGCACCCTGCTGTTCCGCTGTCCGGCGTGCGGGGCCCCGTGATGAATCTGATGTCGTCAATCGATACAAAGGAAATACCGGCCGCCGCGCTGGACGGCGACGAGCTGTGGTACAAGGACGCCATCGTCTATCAGCTTCACGTCAAGGCCTTCGCCGACAGCAACAATGACGGCATCGGCGACTTCGCCGGCCTCACCGAAAAGCTGGATTATCTGCAAGATCTCGGGGTGACCGCGCTCTGGCTCCTGCCGTTCTATCCCTCGCCCGGCCGCGACGACGGTTACGACATCGCCGACTACGGCGCCATCAATCCCGATTTCGGAACCATGAAGGACTTCCGCCGCTTCATCGTCGAGGCCAAGCGGCGCGGATTGCGGGTCATCACCGAACTCGTCATCAACCATACTTCCGACCAGCATGACTGGTTCAAGCGCGCCCGCCGCAGCGACTCGAAATCGAGCGCGCGCAACTGGTATGTCTGGAGCAACACCGACCAGAAATATGCGGGCACGCGCATCATCTTCACCGACACCGAGAAGTCCAACTGGACCTGGGACCCCGAGGCCGGGCAGTTCTACTGGCACCGCTTCTTCTCGCACCAGCCGGATTTGAATTTCGACAATCCGCGCGTGGTGAGCGCGATGATCCAGGTGATGAAGCGCTGGATCGACACCGGCGTCGACGGTTTCCGTCTCGACGCCATCCCCTATCTGTGCGAGCGCGACGGTACCAACAATGAAAACCTGCCGGAGACGCACGCCATCATCAAGCGGCTGCGCACCGAGCTCGATGCCTATGCCAAGGGCAAGGTGTTATTGGCGGAAGCCAATCAATGGCCGGAGGACGTGCAGGAATATTTCGGCAATGGCGACGAATGCCATATGGCCTATCATTTCCCGCTGATGCCGCGGATCTACATGGCGATCGCGCAGGAAGACCGCTTCCCCATCACCGATATCCTGCGCCAGACCCCGGACATTCCGGCCAATTGCCAGTGGGCGCTGTTTTTGCGCAACCATGACGAATTGACGCTCGAAATGGTCACCGACGTCGAGCGCGACTATTTGTGGTCGACCTACGCCAACGATCCGCGCGCGCGCATCAATCTCGGCATTCGCAGGCGGCTCGCGCCGCTGATGGATAACGACCGTCGCAAGATCGAGCTGATGAACTCGTTGCTGCTGTCGTTTCCGGGCACGCCGATCATCTATTACGGCGACGAAATCGGCATGGGCGACAATATCTATCTCGGCGACCGCAACGGCGTCCGCACGCCGATGCAATGGACGCCGGACCGCAATGGCGGGTTCTCCCGCGCCGATCCCGCGCGGCTCTACGCCCCCATCATCATGGATTCGGTTTACGGCTATGAGGCCGTCAATGTCGAGGCCCAGTCGCGCAGCCTGTCGTCGCTGCTAAGCGCCAACAAGCGGCTTATTTCCGTGCGCAAATCAACGCTCGCGTTCGGCCGCGGCAGCATGACGTTCATTCGACCGGTCAATCGCGCGGTGCTCGCTTATGTCAGGCAATTGGGCGATGAGGTCATTCTCTGCGTCGCCAATCTGTCGCGATCGGCGCAAGCGACTGAACTCGATCTTTCGGCCTTCAAGGACCGCGTTCCCCTCGAAATGCTCGGCCGCACGCATTTTCCGGCGATCGGCGAACTGCCCTACATGATTACGTTGGCGCCTTACGGCTTCTACTGGTTCCAGCTCCAGGAGCGCGACAAGTCCGGACATGTGGCGCCCTCCGTGGTGCCCGAATTTGAGACCCTGGTCGTGCCGCTGGGGGCGACCTGGGTGTCACTTGCCCGTACCCGCAGCGTGTTCGAGCGCGATGTGTTGCCCGGTCACCTGGCGCGAACCCGCTGGTACCCGCAGCATACGGTCTCCGCGATTCAACCGGTCCTGACCTCGGCGATCCCGTTTTGCGATATCGGCGACAACCGGCCCTGGCTCGCCTTCTTTGACGCAGCGGAGCACGAGGCGACGACGCGCTACGTACTGCCGATGCAGATCGAATGGGTACGTTTCGATCGCGAGCGCTACAATCCCAACGCGCTGGCGGCGGTACGCCAGGGCGCGCGCGAAGGCACGTTGCTGGATGTCGCCTCCGACCCAATCTTCATCGCGCTTCTGCTTCGCAATCTCCGCGAAGCCTTGACCGTTGAAGAAAACGGCCTGAGCCTGGAATTCAGGCCGACCAGCAAATTCTCGGGCCGGCACATCAGGCAACCCGAACGCATAACCGTCGTCGACGGTGAGCCGCTTAGCAGCACGATGTTGGTGGATAGCGACTACGTCGCCAAGTTTTACCGAAAGCTTGAATCCGGCATCAATCCCGAAATCGAGGTCGGACGGTTCCTGACCGAAGTCGTGGGCTTTTCCAACACACCAGCGATGCTCGGCAGCGTGGATCTGGTCGAAGGCGAAACGCGAAGCGCCATTGCCATCGTTCATGCCCAGATCGGAAATCAGGGCGACGCGTGGACCGTGACGGCAGCCTATCTCGATCGCTTTGTCGAGGAACAGCGTCTTTTGGCGGCAAGCGAGCGTCCCGGAGAGAGCGAGGAGCAGAGCCCCTATCTGCGTTATATGTCGCAGATCGGACGGCGCACCGCCGAAATGCACCTCGCCTTCTCGGCCACCAGCGCCCTCACCGACTTCGCGCCCGAACCGATCGGACCCAATGACATTCGGCGCTGGACCCAACACATCGCCGCGCGTGCCGAGCATGTGTTCGATACCCTGAAGCAACGTCGGGATAGCTTCGGCGAGGCCGATCGCCTATTGGTCGATCAATTGCTCGCCCAGCGGGCGACCTGGTGCGATCGGCTGAAGGCGCTATTGCCGGCAGGCATAGGTGGCCTCAATATCCGGCATCACGGCGACCTTCATCTCGCGCGAATGCTGATCGTCAAGGACGATATCTTTATCACCGGCTTCGAGGGTGACCTTCGCCGATCGATCGAGGAACGGCGTCGCAAGGCCCCGGCGGCGCGCGACGTCGCCAGCTTGATCCGGTCGATCGAATATTCCGCCCATGCGGCGCTCGAGCGGGCGCTGAAGCTCGCTTCGGATGAGCATGGCAGGCTCGGCATGGCATTGACGGAATGGGTTAACCGTGCCGCCGCAGCCTTCCTTGCCGCCTACCGTGAATTCATGACAAATTCATTGCTCTGGCCAGCGGATCGCCGGGCCGCAGACGGGATGCTGGACTTCTTTCTGCTTGAAGAGATCTTCAACGAGCTGGAATACGAGTTGGCGCAACGGCCCGAGTGGCTGCGGGTCCCTCTGACCGGAGCGCTTCGATTGTTGTCTCCGCGTACCGACGAGGCCTCATGAGCAAGCTACCCGCCGAAGCCTACGCGATCCTTGAAGGCCGCCATTCCGATCCCTTTCGCTACCTCGGGCCGCATATCGAGGGCGACAAGACGGTGGTGCGCGCATTCCTGCCCGAGGCCTCGAAGGTCGACGCCGTTGTCGAGCATGGCCAGGCGGCTGCGCTGACGCGCCTCCACGAGGACGGGCTGTTTGCCGGCTTTCTTCCGAACGGCTCCAAATCGTATCAGTTGCGTGCCCGGTTCGGCGAGAACGTGGTCGACCTCGACGATCCCTACCGCTTTCCACCCGTGCTGACGGAATACGACCTCTATCTCCTCGGCGAAGGCACCCATCAGCGGCTTTACGACAAGCTCGGGGCGCACCCGTGCGTGCTCGAGAACGTCGCGGGCGTGGCATTTGTCGTACTTGCGCCCAATGCGCAGCGGGTCAGCGTCGTCGGCGATTTCAATTTCTGGAATCCAAGGCGGCATCCGATGCGCGTGCGCGGCCTCGGCTATTGGGAATTGTTCATTCCCCATGCGACGCCCGGCGACCGCTACAAATTCGACATCGTCAGCCGGCAGGGTGAGCATCCGCCGCTGAAGTCGGATCCGCTGGCCTTCGAGACGGAGATGCGCCCGAGCAGTGCATCGATTGTGTTCGACGAGGAAGAACTGCCGCGTCCCCGCCCCGCTCCACCCAACGTCAATGCGCTTGACGCGCCGATATCGATCTATGAGGTTCACCTCGGGTCATGGCGGCGCAAGGGCAGCAACGAGTGGCTGACCTATCGCGATCTCGCCGAGCAGCTTCCGCGCTATGCCCGCGATCTCGGCTTTACCCATATCGAGTTTCTTCCCGTGAGCGAACATCCCTTCGATGGCTCATGGGGCTATCAGCCGACCGGGCTGTTTGCGCCCACCAGCCGGTTCGGCGGACCGGCCGATTTCGCCGCGCTGGTCGATGCCTGCCATCGCGAGGGGCTTGGCGTATTGCTTGATTGGGTGCCCGGGCATTTTCCCGACGACCCGCACGGCCTCGGCCATTTCGACGGCACCGCACTCTACGAACATGCCAACCCCCTGCAGGGCCGGCATCTCGATTGGGGCACGCTGATCTACAATTACGGCCGCATCGAAGTCGTCAATTTCCTGGTGTCGAACGCATTATTCTGGCTGGAGCGTTACGGCATCGACGGCCTGCGCGTCGATGCGGTCGCCTCGATGCTCTATCTCGACTATAGCCGGCCCGCCGGCGAGTGGGTGCCGAACCGATTTGGCGGCCGGGAAAATCTCGACGCCATCGAATTCCTGCGCCGCTTCAACACCGAGGTATTCGCCCGTTTCCCGGAGGCGACCACGGCGGCCGAAGAATCGACCGCATGGCCGCAGGTGTCGCGGCCGGTCGAGTATGGCGGGCTCGGCTTCGGCTACAAATGGAACATGGGCTGGATGCACGACACGCTGCAATACATCAGCAAGGATCCGATCCACCGCAAATATCACCATGGCGATATCCTGTTCGGCCTGCACTACGCCTTCTCGGAGAATTTCATCTTGCCGCTGTCGCACGATGAGGTCGTGCACGGCAAGCGCTCGATCCTGGGGCGGATGCCGGGCGATGACTGGCAGCGTTTTGCGAATTTGCGGGCTTACTATGCCTTCCTGTTCGGACATCCCGGCAAGAAGCTGATGTTCATGGGCTGCGAATTTGCCCAGGAGCGCGAATGGAACCACGATGGTTCGCTCGACTGGCATTTGCTCGAGCAGCCAAGACATGGTGGAATCCAGTCCCTGATCCGTGACCTGAACCAGCTCTATCGCGCCTATCCGGCGTTGCATGAACTGGATTGCGATCACGCGGGCTTCGAATGGCTCGTGACCGACGACGCCAACGGCAATGTGTTCGCCTGGCTCCGCAAAGGCAGGGACGCGCGGGCGCGCTGCCTGGTTGCGGTGAATTTTTCGCCGAATGTCTATTACAATTATCGCGTTCGCGTACCGGTCGCCGGCACCTGGCGCGAGGTTCTCAATTCGGACTCCGCCCATTACGGCGGCAGCAATGTCGGAAATATCGGCGAAGTCCGTACGTTGGACGGCGAAACGCCTGAACTCAACCTCACTATTCCGCCGCTCGCCGCCATCTTTCTCGTACCGGAAGGCTGAGCATGCGACTGTCCGCGGGATCGTCGTCTCGCCTCGGCGCAAGCTGGGACGGCCGGGGCACCAATTTCGCGCTGTTCTCGGCCAACGCGCAGAAGGTCGAACTCTGCCTGTTCGACAGCCAGGGCCGCCGCGAGCTCGAGCGCATCGAGTTGCCGGAACGCACCGAGGATGTCTGGCACGGTTATCTCAACGACGTTTCGCCGGGACAACTCTACGGCTATCGCGTCCACGGACCTTACGCACCCGAGCGCGGCCATCGCTTCAACCCCAACAAGCTCCTGCTCGATCCCTACGCAAGGCGATTGGCCGGGCGGCTGGTGTGGAGCGACGCCCATTTCGGTTACCGTACCGGCAGCGCGCGCGAGGACCTCTCCTTCGACCGGCGCGACAATGCCCGCGGCATGCCGAAATCCGTGGTGGTCGACGAGACCTTCAACTGGGGACGGCGCGAAATGCGTCCCAATATCCGCTGGGAGGACACCATCATCTATGAGGCCCACGTCAAGGGTCTCACGCAGAAACGTGGGGACGTGCCGCCCAACCTGCGCGGCACCTATGGCGGCTTGTCCTCGCCGGCGATGATCGATCATTTCAGGCGGCTCGGCGTCACCGCCGTCGAATTGCTGCCGATCCACGGCCTCGTGGACGAACGGACGCTGGTCGAGAGGAAATTGTCGAACTACTGGGGCTACAATTCGCTGTCCTTCTTCGCACCCGAGCCACGCTATTCGCAGGGCAATCCGCTCGATGCCTTCCGGACCACGGTCGCGCGGCTGCACGATGCCGGCATCGAGGTGATGCTCGATGTCGTCTACAATCACACCGCCGAGGGCAATCATATGGGCCCGACACTGTCGTTTCGCGGCATCGACAACGCCTCCTATTACTGGTTGAAGCCGGAAAACCCGCGTTACTATGACGACTTCACCGGCTGCGGCAGTTCGGTCAATCTCACCCATCCGCGCGTGTTGCAGATGGTGATGGATTCCCTGCGCTACTGGGTCGAGGTCTGCCACGTCGACGGCTTCCGTTTCGATCTCGCAACGACGCTGGCGCGCGGGCCGAGCGGTTTTGACCGCAACACAGCCTTTCTCACCGCCATCCGGCAGGACCCAGTACTCGCCTCCGTCAAGCTTGTGGCCGAGCCCTGGGACCTCGGCATGGGCGGCTACCAGGTCGGCGCCTTTCCGTCGCAATGGTCGGAGTGGAACGACCGCTATCGCAGCGCGATGCGCCGTTACTGGAGCGGCGAAGGCAGCTTGATCGGCGAAGTTTCCAGCCGTATGACCGGCTCGTCCGACCTGTTCAACCATGACGGCCGCGTCCCGCGCGCCAGCATCAACCATATCACCGTGCATGACGGTTTTACGCTTGCGGATTTGTTCAGCTACAACGCAAAGCACAACGAGGCCAACGGCGAGGACAATCGCGACGGCTCCAACGAAAACCACAGCAACAATTGCGGCCATGAGGGCCCGACCGATGATGCCGCGATCAATGCGCTTCGCCGTCAGTTGCGGAAGAACCAGATCGCCTGCCTGTTGCTCGCGCAAGGCGTGCCGCTGCTTCTGGCCGGCGATGAAGTCGGCAATACCCAGAACGGCAACAACAACGCCTATTGTCAGGACAATGAAACCGGCTGGGTCGGCTGGGAAGGTATCGGCCGCGAAGGTGACGACCTTATCGATTTCGTCGGCCACATGACCGAGATACGCCTGCGTTTTCCGCAAATCCGGGCCCGCCGCTGGCTCGATGGACGGCGCGCGGACGGAAGCTACGGCGTGCTGTGGTTGACGCCTGCCGCCGAGGAAATGAAGGAAGCAGACTGGAAATTTCCCGAGGGCCGCTTTCTTGCCTATGTGCTGGGGCCGGTCGAGCAGGGTCAGGCGCCGATCTTCATCGTGCTCAACGCCGCACCGGAAGCGATCGCGTTCAAGCTTCCGGTAATGGCGGAATACAAGAGCTGGCAGCAACTATTGAACACCGCCGACGTTAAGCAGGCGGTCGCGGGTTTCGCATCGGGAAGCGAGGCCACCGCGCCTCCCCGCTCGGTACTTGCTTTCTCGGGTTCGGCATGAATGGACGGCATTTCGGCGCAAGACTGATCGCGGGTGGCGCGGCGTTTCGTCTGTGGGCCCCGGCGGCCAAGCGCGTCGATCTCCTGGTCGACAAGCCATATCCGCTCAAGCGCGGCGAGGACGGCTGGTTCGCCGCCGACATTCCCGGCGCGAAGGCCGGCGCACGCTACAGGTTCCGGATCGACGATGAGATCGATGT
>Ga0210401_10003917_pt1 | contig 15711 bp, 13 predicted proteins | sample IncBWH32MmetaG_FD_150866 | JGI IMG/M metagenome (GOLD analysis project Ga0210401, IMG submission 150866) | Forest soil microbial communities from Barre Woods Harvard Forest LTER site, Petersham, Massachusetts, United States - Inc-BW-H-32-M | ecosystem: Environmental > Terrestrial > Soil >... | reverse complement strand
GGCGCTACGTGGCTGGCTTGCCGGAACAGCAAACAGGATGGCTCACGGCAGCGCGCGATCCCATCGTGGGCAAAAGCCTCGGCTTGCTGCACAGCCGCATTGCTCATCCATGGACGATCGCAGAACTCGCGGACGAGGTGGGCATTTCCCGGTCCGCGCTTGTGGAACGCTTCACGCGCTATCTCTCCGAGCCACCCATGACATACTTGACCCGCTGGAGGCTTGAATTAGCCGCTCGATCGCTCGAAAGGACCTCCCGAGGCGTCGTGGACATCGCCGCCGACGTCGGATACGAATCAGAAGCGGCTTTCAATCGCGCATTCAAACGTGAGTTTGGCCAGCCTCCAGGCCGATACCGCAGCGAACATAAGAGTTCACCCACCAAGAAGGCGAGCGAACATCTTGAATCAAGGGCAATGCTTCGTCGTTAAGCACACTCCCGTGTGATGGGGGCATCCGGAAGGTGGCTCCCTCTGCCCACTTCCGGGTTGCGCGTTTGAACTAACCCGCTGGCGCAGGAACGCTGCGCGTGGCCGTTGGTCGGCTGATGTGCAAAACGCGAACGCTATTGCGGATCTGAACGATCGGTGTAAGATCAACAGCAGAGATGCGAATCGCCAGGAAACTGCGTCAACCCAGTGCTGATCAAGGTACTGTGGGTACCAAAGTGGCATTCAAATCCCATAGCTGACCGCGTCCCCCGCAAACGCCAGCGGCTTCCTTCAAACGGTTCGTTCAGCAAGCCTGAGCATATTGACTCAGATTGGCGGCGTGAGTCGACCCGCGGGTCACGATGCAGTCGGACGCCCATTTCCTTGGCGTGACTATCGCGGACGACTTTAGAGGTCGCGAGTTCGCTTTCGGCTGTTGCGGACAAACCCTCGCGCGTCCGGTCATTCTTTCTGCCCTCCCAGGCCCGCAAAAAACTCTTCGAAGTCGTTCCTCCGCACCAGCGATCCGAGGGCCGCGTCGTTCCGGACCTGCGTGATCTTAGCCGCATCCTTAAAGTAGCCCGTGGCCGCCATCTCCTGAAGGAGTTTTAGCGCTCGCGCCGCTGAGGCTTCCCTCTGCTCTCCGCTCGAATCCGCATCCCTGGCACAGATCCCATAGGCCTTCACAACGCCGTACAACAGATCCGCCGGCTTCAGAGCCGCCGCCAGCAGTTCTTCCGCTTGCGCTTCTGCGCGCAGGCAATCGCCCGCTTGCGCCAGGGCGGACGCCCGGCCGACGCGAAGGTCCACGGTCTTGTGATCGTCGAATTGAATGGCCAGGCCCCATGCGGCCACCGCCTCAGTCTTCCGATTGAGAGTTTCCAGCGCCTGCGCGCGCCAGGACTCCGCGTAGCTTACGTAGTAACGCGCCGCAGCCTGATGCGGTTCCTGACCAAAACTGCCCTTCAGCGTCTCCAGTCCCTTATCTAGCAATTCCAACGCCCGTGCTGACTTTCCGGTTCGCTCCGCCAACTCGCCCAGGTTGATGTAGCTTCCCGCCAGCGTGAGGCTGTAATCTACCAGAGCCGGATGTTCACGCGCGAGTTTCTCGCGCAACTCGAGGGACCTCTTGTAATATTCCTCAGTGAGATCCATCCGCCCTTCCAATTCGTAAACGCCAGCCAGATTGTTGTAGCCGGTTCCCAAAACGTATTCATAGTTGGCGTCATTCGGATGTTCGTGCAGCAGTTTCTCTCCGATCGAGACAGCCGCCAGCGCATAGGGCTCCGCCTTTTGGAAGCGCCCGGTTCGCCCGAAGTGCTCGCTAAGATTGGAATTGCTCTTCAGCAAGGCATTCTGGTACCCATCATCCTTGGGACTCTCTCGCGCCAAACGCTCCCGGATTTCAAGCGCCTTCAGGTGAGCTGCATCCGCCGGGTCCCCCTGGCGCCGCAAGGAATACAGCGATCCGAGATTGTCGTACAAGTTCGCCAGCTCAGCCAAATCTGCCGCGGCCGCCGGACGCCCCGCGAGCCACGTTTCCAGTCGCGCAATCCCTTCGCGATAAGTCGCTTCGGATTTGTCGAACTTCGTGGCGCCGGCATAGGTCAGGCCCAGACTGTTATAGGCGGAAAACAGATCGCGCGCATAACTTAACTCCTTCGGATGCGCCTGCATCAGCGCGCTTGCCGATGCCATGGCGCGCTGAAAATACTGCTCCGCCTGGTCGTTCTGTCCCATCTGCAGATCAATCGATCCAAGCCGCAGCAGCGCGCCTCCTAGGGCATGCTGTAGCTGCGGGTTATCGGATTTTTCTGCCGTAAACTGCTCGTAGAATTGTTTCGCCGTAAGCAGCAGCCCCTGGCGCAAGTTTTCCAAGTTTTGTGCCTTCAGTTGCGGATCTTCACTCACCTGGGTGAGATACTTGTCCACCGCGTCCCGCGCCATACCGAAGTTCTGTTCGGCCCGCGCCTGTTCGCGTTGCGCCAAGGTCGCGCTTTTTTGAGCTAGCCCGCGCTGCAAAGCTTCGTCCGCATGGGCTTGTTCGGCGGCGCGCCGTTGCGCATCCGCTTCCGCGCGCTGATGTTCGGCCAGCCCGCGCGCCACCTCCGCTTCCGCCGCCCTTTGCACCGCCAATCCCCGCGCACGCTGGGCGCGCACGGCTTCTGAGACGCTCACGATGATGCCTGCGGTGAGCACAATCATTACCGCGGCCACGGCCACCACCAAGGCGCGGTGCCGTCTCCCGAACTTGTACACCTGGTAGCTGACGCTCGCCCGCCGAGCCACAATCGGCTCGTCCTTCAGGTGTCGGCGTATGTCCGCCGCCAGGTCCGCGGCCGAAGCGTAGCGCCGCGCCTTGTCCTTCTCCATCGCCTTCACTACCACGGTCTCGATATCGCCGCGATAGATACGGTTCACTGAGCTTAGCGTGACCGGGTCCTGCTCCCGGATAGTCATGATGGCTTCGTGCAGCTTATTGCTCAAGTTGTAGGGCAGTTTGCCCGCCAGCAGTTCGTACAAGATCACGCCCAGCGTGTAAACGTCGCTGCGCGTATCCAGTTCCAGTGGATCGGCCAGAGCCTGCTCGGGACTCATGTAGGCCAGCGTCCCGATAATCTGTCCTACGTCAGTCTGGCGCGTGGCTTCCGTGTCGCTGTCGGTAACCCGGGCCACTCCAAAATCCAGAATCTTCGGATGCCCGTGCTCATCCACCAGGATGTTCGCTGGCTTCAAATCGCGATGGATGATGCCGCGCAGGTGCGCATGTTGCACAGCGTCGCACACTTGCGTCATCAAAAGCAGCCGCTGCTCCGTGTTCAGCCTATGTTTCTCGGCATATTGCGTCAGCGGCAGCGCGTCGGCAATGTACTCCATCGCGAAGAACGGCTGCACACCCGTTCCGGAATCCGCTGTTCCGGCTTCGTACACCTGCGCGATGCCATCATGGTGCAGCCGCGCCAGCGCCTCCGATTCCTGCTCAAAACGCCGCAAGAGGCTGGGACTGGCCCAGGAACTCTTGATCACCTTGAGAGCGACGGTTCGTCTGGGCTGTTCCTGTTCGGCTTCATACACCGCGCCCATGCCGCCCTCACCAAGGAGCCGCAGGATGCGGTAGCGGCCGATGGTCGCTGGCAGTTGACGGGCTCCAGCAGATAAGGCAGGCCCTATCGTGAGAGTGTTCTGCGTACCTTTTGGATTTCCCGGCGCAGCGGGTGGAACGATTTCAATAGACATCGAATTCGCCCTGGGACGCGCTGCTTGTGTGAATCCCACACACAGCTGTTTTCACGTGATCAGCACGGTCGCGTGGTCTAGTTGCACGTCTACTATTCCCCTTTCTGGAGCCGGAAAAGTTAGGGTACCATTTCCGGCCCACGTGCACGCCGTCGACATGCACCGTCAAAGGATGACGTGCTATCCGGAAGTCATATAAAAGGGCCTCGTCAGAGGAATCTGTGGGTCACTGATATGGTCGAATCGTGCCGCGAAGTTCGACTCTCGTAGCCGGCGCAACCCGCGGGCGCTGCCACCAGCGCGCAGCCGGTCACTCCTGGCGGAGCGCGCGAATCGGGTCAACCCTCGTGGCTCGCAGCGCTGGGATCAGGCTCGCGAGTACCGCAACCACAAGAAGGAACAGCGCTGCCCCCGCTATGCTCACAGGGTCGGCTGGACTGACTTGGTAAAGCAGAGGCGCGATCTGCGGGGTCGCTGCCAGGGCGATGGCGAGGCCGGCGGCGATCCCCAATAAAGCCAGCAGCAAGCCTTCTCTCATGACAATCCGAAGCACGCCCCCAGGGTCGGCCCCCAGCGCCATGCGGATACCGATTTCCCGAGTCCGTTGGCTTACCGAGTAAGCCATAACTCCATAAAGACCGACCCCGGCGAGCAGCATGGAAATGGCGCCGAGCACTGCGAGCAAAAATGAGGCGATCCGCGACCCAAACCAGGCAGCCGAGATGTAATCCGACAAGGGCATGGCCGTGAGGCCGGCGGAATTCAAATCGATGGCGGACATTTCGCGGCGGAGTACGGGGACGAAATCGCGCGCGTCACGGTCGGTCCGGGCGTAGAAGGCCACTCCGTTTTCGCCACTGCATGGTCCGATCTGCGACCGACCAACAGTTGTGTTGCGGTCGGTTGATAGCCCACCGGGGGGAAACGGTCTCCACGAACGGCTTAGCTCAGTTGCGTTAATCCAGCCAAGAAGCGTTTATAGAATGAGTTCTATACTGCTGAGGTGTATTCGCACGCCATCCGCGGGCGCGACGACGAAGCGGCCAGGCGGTGGGAGGAATTCCAGAGTCCGAGTTTGCGAGAGAAGCGGGCCGAGGTTCAGTAGGTTCCAAGGACATGCTTCAATTGAGTAGAGCAAAAGCCCAACCGCTTCAACCCCCGGATGGCCAACCATACGGGAGTCAGACGAAGCAGCTAAGCTCAAAGTGATTTAACTCGCGAGGATTTGGATGCTATTCTTGTCGTGTTTCGCTCTCTGTAGACAAGTACCGCCATCCGGACCACTAGCAGCATCCCGATGGCGGCGGGCCAGAATGGCGCCAGTGCGATCCACGCCGATCGCGGTCCCGGCACTGCGTCCGCGCCGAAAGAATACTCGAACTCAATCGACTTCTGCACTTCGTCCCGCTTTTGCTGCCTCACCACCAGCCCGTCGGAGGGCGCCGCAAGGCAATTCACCAAATATGCGCTGATTTGCGGAAGATGCCGATTTTCGAAACGCAACTCATGGCCGCTGCGATCCGTGCGCAATTTCATTCGGATCGTACCCAATCCTTCCCGCATAGATTCGATGGTTGGAAAGTTACTCTCGATCAACGACAACCGAGCCGGTACACCATCGATTCGGAGTTCCACCTCCCGTGCGACTCGGCCAACATAGGCTCGCTCTTCTTCCGAGGAAATCCGCCCGTCGCGATCCTGGTCGATCACGGCCATCAATGCCGGCAGCACTGCAAAGCCCGGCGTCAACTGGATCTCCACCTCAACGGTATCTCGCGTCACTCCGATGAGGGTGGCCTGCAGGTACTCATCCAGCCGGTGTGCGGCCGCGCCTCCCGTGAGACTCAGCACGAGCAGCACACTCACTTCCACTCGCTTCAACGTCACGGTGTTCAATGCCCCACCGACTTCTTCCCATAATCATTGGTCGGATCACGGTAGATCGTATGGATGTGCATCGTCGGGTCGCCACCAAGCGGCTGGGGCGCGTACTCGATCACCACCGTCGGCCCCTGAATCCTGTAGTATGCCGGCGTCCCGTTGGTCGTCGGTCCGCTCCACGCGAACCACGTTTGGGACAAACTCGCCTTTATCTCCGCCATGCGCGCCGCCGCTGTCTGTTCGTTGATAATCCCCGCCCACTCACTCACCAGGTCCAGCAGCATCGCCTGCTGGCTCGCGTTCATCGCGGAACACTTGATGCCCTCTGGCTGGATCGTCTTCCCGTCCTGACCCGGCCCCAGAACCAGGTCGGCCACCCTGTAATTGAGAATCGCCTGCTTTCGCTGCCCTTCGTCCAGCGCATTAATTAGCGCGAAGGCCTTGTCGTTCTCGGACCCGAGCGGCCGGACGGTCTTGCCGTCCACCGTATACTTCGCGGGCTGTGCCGCCGTGAGGCTGGGCGTGAGAATCCCGTCGCGACCCACCATGGTAATGTTCAAAGCCAAATGATGTCCGCCGAACTGCAGCATCCACGGGTCCTTCACGGAAGGCTTGCCGAGAATTGAGATATAGAACAAGTCGCGCCCGAACATCGGCCTGCTCCCGCCGCTCGCAGCTTTCAGTACCTCGTCGCCTTCGACGATGGCAAGCACTTTCTCATAGCCGCGCTGGCTCAGCGCTGCGGCGAGTAAGCCCATCACTGCGTTCCTTTGCGGCCCCGTCAGATCGCCCATCTTCAGCCCTGCTCGCGGCACCATTGTCGTAGGCAGGTTCGACCACCGCGCCCGCTGCGCCGCGTCGTTGAACTCGAACAGCACCTTCGACCGCTGTCCCTCATCAAGCGAACTCAGGAAGCCGTCTGCGCTAACCACGATCTTGGAAGTGACACTCAAAGAACTCTGGGCCGGCGCTAGCCCGCAGCATAGGACGGCGGCGAGAAAGGTGCTCTTGCTCGACCGACGCAGGGTTGTTTTTACCATAGGCGATCTCCACAACAAGCCTACAGCAACGCTGTCCCGTTCGGGTGACGGCGCATCCAGCAAGTTGTGTTGCGTTCTTGCTGGCTACGCCTCGACAAGCGCTTCGCTTCTAGCCCCCCCGATTCTGCAACAGCGGGTCGTCAGGGCCACACGACGAGATCCCGACTTCCCAAGCCGTGGCATCAAGCGGATCAGCAAAAGAGAATGGCTTCGGCGGCGGGGCCGTAGCGAACGTCGCTTATGTAGCTACTCTGGCCGGCCAAACGGATTACTGGACTTGAATGGTCACGGCGGGCCCCGTGATCCAGGCTGCACTCAGCTGAACCGTGGCCGGTCCCTTGGCGGTCCCTGGCGGAACTTGAAAATTCACCTGGTAGGCGTCGACCGCACCTGGAAATCCGACTGCCGCCAACACCTGAGAGGAATTCCCATTCACGGTTACCTGAACCGGGGAATTGACGACGGCCAGCGGGGCAGATGGAAAGGGCTGGCTGGGATCAACCCCGGGAAATGTTGGGCCGAGCCCGTTTGCAAAGAGAGATAGTATTTCACCGGAGGACGCCGGCTTCGACGCACTGACGAGAGAAAAGTCGCTGGAGTGAGTGACAGCGGGGCCGTCGGCAGTGCTCACAACTTGCGGTACGTACATCGGGATCACGGTCAGCACCCACCGAGATTTTCCTCCCCCGTCCACGCGCCGATTAGATGGGTCCTCTGCCATCGATGCCGAGCGAAGGGCAACGGCGTTCCCTCCGTTGCCCACCTGTCCCCTTGCGCCGAGGAATGCTCCGGTACCGCCCACAATTGCCCAATTCCCCGTCGTCTGAGCTGGTGCGCCAGGAGGTGCCGGACCAGCGCTCAGCCCCAAAGCGATAATGGTTCCGACAGGCGTACCATCATTCTTCAAGATCTCAAAAACTTGCTGTCGTATCGAATTGTGCGTGGTATCAGCGATCGCGCTTCCGGGGGTTGGAGCTGGGCTCGTTTTGATGGTCTGCCCCCGGGCTGCATATAGCCCCTTAGCCGGCTGGCCATTGACAGCCACAATGTCGGCCAAGAGCGTCTCGACGAAGAAGTCATTGATGCCGAGGATGGCGGAAGGCGTCACATTGGGGTTGGTTCCAAATTTCGTTGCATCCGGGATGTCAGCCTGGTAGATAACGAAGTTGTCAAGGTCGATTGTCAGAATCGTCGGCGGAGTGGCTTGCGCCAGGCCGGGTTGAGTGCACGCCAGGGCGCAGAGCCCTATAGCGAAAGTTATTCTCCAATACGGTCGCATGGTTTTCTCCTTTATGCGATTCCCAAGGCGCTCTAGCAAGTCCGTGTGCCTGGAAGCAAGGGATGCAAGACGGTATTCCCTTCCTCGCAGACCCTGTAGTCCAGGCGGCAATCATTGAATTGCGCCGTTCCGATTGCGATCCGTCAGGCACCCGAAAGTCCAGCCGGTTAGTATCGGGCGGCATGGCCGTGCCTGCTCTCGGGTGGGGCGGCAGTACAGCACGCCCAGCGGCCGGTGCATTGTTTCGGCCCTTCGTATTTCAGTCCACCGAGATGGACGCCACCCTGCTGCCCGACGCAAAACCCGCGATCTGCGCGGAAGGCGGCCCTTGCTGCGTCAGCTTGCCGTAGACGGACCAGTAGTAAACCTCGCCCGGCCGGCCGAGCACGTAACCGCCCCCGTTGATCTGAAACGACCGCACCGACGTTACCTTCAGCTCGAAAGTCGCGGTGAAGTAGCCTGTCGTTGTATCGATGACTACCTGGTGTCGAAGACGGCAGGTCTGAATCGCATTGCCGGCACGGAACGTGTCCGGATTGCTGAAGTCGCCGCCGGCTGAGGCATTGAAATAGATCGTGGCAGTGCCGATCCGGTCGATGACGCGGAGTGGCCCGTTATTGATCACCTGCTGAGTTGTAGTGTCGTTGTAGAAACTGAGCAAAGCCGTCGCTTCGGAGACCGCGCTGCTTGTCTGGGTGAACACGGCGCCAAGACCGGGGACCGAGTTCAGATATCCATACTGCAGGGATTGAGATGGGGATGGATTGAGAACCTGGCCGATGAACTCATAGCCCAATGTCGTTCCTGTAGAGGTGTCCTCCGCAAAGAGCGGCGCGCAATAGCCGGCTAGGATAACCGCAGTGAAGGCAGTCGCTTGATTGAATCTAGTCTTGTGTCGAGTATGCATTGGTGATTCTTCCTTTTTTTGTCTTCTACATTGCGCCATCTTAGGCTCATACCGCGGCGTAAGGGGAAAAACCACTTCCCATTGCTCGGTTGGTAACTGCTTTTCTGGCCATGCACTCAGAGAGGCGCAAGAATCAATCGAAATCGCTCACCAGAACGAAAATGTTCGTGATTTAAGCGGATCCACCCGTTCGCCCGATTACTGAACAGCGTAAAATACCAGAATCAGCTCAGGAGCCAATGTCGGCATCCCATGAAGTAACCAGACTCCTCCTGGATTGGGGGAACGGCAACGAAGCCGCCCGGGACGAACTCCTGCCTCTGATCTATGCGGAACTCCGCGGCTTGGCGGAGAAATATCTCCGGCGTGAGCGCCCGGGTCATACTCTGCAGCCTACTGCCCTGGTGCACGAGGCATACATGCGCCTGGTGGAGCAGACTCATCCGGAATGGAAGAACCGGGCACATTTCTTCGCTGTAGCCGCACAAGTAATGCGCCAGGTTCTGGTAGATTACGCACGCAAGAATCATGCTGCAAAGCGCGGAGCGGGGGCGGCGCACATCGCCTTCGACGAGTGCGTCTCGTTCTCACATGAACGAGGTGCGAGCCTGCTGGCGCTGGACGATGCGTTGATTGCGCTCGAGAGCTTCGATCCTCGAAAATGCAGGATCATTGAGCTGCGTTTTTTTGGCGGTTTGAGTGTCGATGAAACAGCCAAGGTTGTGGGCGTGTCGGTGGCGACGATCGGTCGTGAGCAGAAGGTGGCCGAAGCTTGGTTATTTCGCGAGATACAGCGAGCCTGACCAATGACTACCGAACACTGGTCTCGCCTCCAGGAATTGTTTCAATTGGCGCTCGATTGTGACCCCATTGACCGGGAGGCCTGTTTGTCCGCGGCCTGCCGAGGGGATGACGAGTTGCGCGGGGAAGTGGAAAGCCTGCTCACGTCAGAGCGAGGCGCTCATGCTTTTCTCGATTCGGCTGTCAATGCCGCGATGGATTCCTATGGCCATCAAGCCGGATCCCCCGGACCCGCCTTTGGGGTGACTGATCGGTTCGTGATCCAGGATCGTCTCGGTGCGGGCGGCTTTGGAACAGTCTACCGCACCTTTGATCTAAAACGAGGTACCACCGTTGCCCTCAAGACCCTCCATCATCTGGATTCCCAATCGCTACTCGGATTCAAACGGGAATTCCGAGCACTGGCAGACATAAGTCATCCCAACGTCATAACGCTTTACGAGCTGATCTCAGACGAAGAGCAATGTTTTTTCACCATGGAACTTGTGGATGGTCTGAATTTTCGAGAGTACGTTCAGAGACCTGATCAATTGGGGACCGCCCTCCCGCAACTCGTGCAGGGCCTGGCTGCTCTGCACGCCGCAGGAAAGTTACATAGAGATCTGAAGCCGTCCAACGTATTGGTGACCAAGGAAGGGCGTGTGGTGATCCTGGACTTCGGCTTAGTTACGAATGCGACGGGCGATGATCTTTGCGAGCGGGAAGCGACAGCGGGAACGCCCGCGTACATGTCTCCGGAGCAGCACGCCGGCTTGCCCTCATCGGAAGCTAGTGATTGGTACTCAGTGGGAATCATGCTACAAGAGGTCCTCACCGGCTGCCCGAATGCGCCACAGGATCTGCGAGAGCTTTGTTCAGACCTGCTTCAGCAAGATCCGCGAGACCGTCCCTCGGGGCCGCAAATCTGTGATCGTCTGGGAGTTACACAGTTTGTCGGCGGCGCAACACGGAAGGCTCCATTTGTTGGCCGGGAGGAGCATCTACGAGCATTATCGGAAGCGTTCAATTTATCAAAGGCTGGATGCGCAGTTTCGGTTCATATTCATGGGAGCTCTGGAATTGGCAAGAGCGCCTTGGCGCGTCGTTTTCTGGAGCTAGTTCAGGAGAGCAAAGACGTCGTCGTTTTGGCTGGCCGCTGCTATGAGCGCGAATCGGTGCCCTACAAGGCAATTGACGGTCTGATCGATGCCTTGAGCATTCACTTGAAGAGTTTGTCTATTGATGTGCTGGACCAACTCTTGCCCGAGATCCCCGCCGTGGCGCGAATGTTTCCCGTACTGCGCGAGTTCACGTCCCGCGACTTTCAGAAGGGGCATCACGCCATCGATCTACAGGAGCAAAGGCAGCGTGGCTTTCGAGCCCTGCGGGTGCTCCTGGCGCAGTTGGCCAGCTATAAGCCCGTCATCCTCTTCATTGATGACCTGCAATGGGGAGATAGCGACAGCGCGACCTTGGTGGCAGAACTACTGCGCCCTCCCGACCCGCCTAATATCTTGTTGATCGGATGCTATCGAACCGAAGAGACCAATACCAGTCCGTTCCTCCGAACTCTGTCGTCTTTGCAGTCTGGACTGCTCCTACCGTCCACGGTGCAGCTGGCACTGGGCGATCTTAGTCATCCCGAAGCACGCCAACTGGCCTCGGCGCTGCTTGGGACCCCGGACGACGCTCGAACGGCCGGAGCGGATAAAGTCGTCCGGCAGGCAGGGGGTAACCCCTTCTTCGTCAGTGAGCTCGCCCAATACACGGACTCACAATCTGGACTATTACGGGCCGGCGAGTCGGATGTACCTACTCTGGATGATCTGGTCCGCGTTCGTCTTTCTGGGTTGCCGGAACGGGCGCGGGGAATTCTCGAACTCGTCGCCGTCGCAGGCCGACCCATCGACTCCCACGTCTTGAAGCAGGCATGTGGAGATTCAGCTGACGATCGTGCGCTGCTGGCGACGCTTAGCACTGGTCGACTCATCCGCATCCGCACTACTAATGACGGGCAGGAAATTGAGACTTACCATGATCGCATTCGGGAAAAAGTGACCGCGAGCCTCGCAGAAAGTCTTACGCGAGATCTGCACTTGCGCCTGGGCAGGGCCATGGAAAACTCGCCGCGCTCTCAACCTGAGCTTCTGGCCACGCACTTTGCGGCGGCAGGTTGCTGCCAAGAGGCCATCCGCTACGCGATAGTGGCCGGGGATGAGGCAGCCACAACACTCGCGTTTGATTCCGCCGCCCGCTTTTATCGTATGGCGCTGCAATTACAAACGGTGGATGACGATGACAAGTTGGCTATCCGTCGCAAGCTCGGTGACGCACTGAGCAACGCCGGCCGTGGCGCCGAGGCAGCGGAAGCGTACTTTGCAGCTGCGGGAGTGGTAGGCCGGTCTAATGCTTTGGAAGATCTACGGCGCGCCGCTCGGCAGTATCTGGTCAGCGGCCATGTGGATGAGGGAAAGGCCGTGCTCGAAACCCTCCTGAGCGCGATCGGCATGAAGCAGGGTTCCTCTCCGCGGCACGCTTTGATCTCGATGCTGCTGAGCCGAGCCAGAATCAATCTACGAGGCCTGCATTTTGCGGAGCGCGCTCCCGCTGAGGTCGCCCAGCAGGACCTCATTCGGATCGACACCTGTTTCTCGGTGGCTCAGGGCCTTGGATTCATTGACACGATTCACGCCGCGGATTTTCAGGCCCGCCATATTCTTTTGGCTTTGCGCGCCGGCGAGAAATACAGAGTCGCTCGAGCATTGAGCGTCGAAGCAGCCTACCACGGTCTCGGGGGAACTAGACGTAGAGAGCGCACACAGCGCGTATTGCATACTGCCATCGAGCTTTCGCGTACTTGTGATGATCCCTATGCGCAGGCGTTCAGCACGTTAATCGCTGGCACCTGTGCTTTCCTTGAGGGGCGGTGGAAAGAGGCCCAGCTTTCGTTTGCGCGTGCCGAGACTGCTCTTCTGGAGCATTGCGTCGGCGCCTTTTGGGACCTTGCAACGGCGCGGTTGCAGAGCTGTGCTTCTTTGTTCTTTCTTGGCAAATTAAATGAACTTCGCCAGCGCCTACCCGCTCTGTTAGCGGATGCCGATATGCGCGGCGATCTCTATCAGGCCACGGCTCTGCGCACCCGGCTCGCGCATGTGGGCCCCTTGGCCGCGGGCTATCCTGAGGAGGCCATGGCTATCCTCCGAGACGCCATTGCCAAATGGTCCGTTCAGGGCTTTCATGTGCAGCATTGGTGGAGTCTTATTTCTCAGTCGGAAGTTCTTCTGTATCAGTGTCGAGGCATAGATGCGTGGGACTTCATCGCCAAACAGTGGCCCGCATTGCAACGATCCATGCTGCTGCGTGCTCAATACTTCGGCATTGAGTCGCTCCACCACCGCGCCTGCAGCGCTTTAGCAGCCGCCTCGGATTCCACTTTGAGCGGCGCGCGGAAGCGAGATTTCTTGCAGGTAGCGAGCCGCGACGCCGCAAGTATCGAGCGACAAAACGCGCCGTGGGGCGCTGCTGTGGCCCTGTTAATCCGAGCCGGGATCACGGGAATCCAAGGCAATCAAAAAGTGGCTGTGCGGCTGCTAAGCTCAGCGGAAGCCGGATTTGACTTGACCGACATGCGCCTATACGCCGCCGTCGCGCGCCGCCATCGCGGTGGGCTGATTCAGGGTGATGAGGGAACTGCACTGGTAAAGACTGCCGATCTCTGGATGGCCGACCAGGGAATCCAGAGCCCGAAAAGCTTCGCGGCGATGGTGGCGCCAGGAGCGTGGGGCCAATAAGCGAATGTGTACTAGCACGTTACCTTTGTCTCGGGCCATTCAGTGACGGTTTACCTTCTTGAAGCGCGATTCATGATGTCTCTTTTGGCGTCATAGAATTGGGGCAGTGGTCCTTAGCTTGGCAGGCCTGAGCGAATGTCATGATCGGGGGGCATCGCCGAGGTTCAGTGGTTGGGCGATACTATCCACTCAGCAGACCGATGCATAGACTTCCAGTGCTCGGTAGTGGCCAGGTGCGCTTCGCAAAAAGCGCAGGTTAACCATGTGGTGTCTACAAACCCACTTGGCTGGTTCGTCGTTGGAAGTGCCAGCGACTGGTGCGAAGTGGGTAATCACTGGGTGTTTCGCATGTGCTTTGCGAGTTCGGATTCCTCCTGCGAAACGGTCTACCCTTAGGCGATCCTGCCCGGCGCTCGCCAACCACTCAATAGACGAGATCCCGACGTCCCAAGCGGTGGCCCAACGTTCCTACACAACAGCGTTACGTGAGATCTGCCAGATGGGCTCAGTGGGCGGTGAAGATTAGTTGTAGTCTACTTTCCGTACTGCTTGGCCGCCTTGCCAATCGATGGACCAGCCTTGGCAAGATCTTGTGGGTTCATGATCGGCCGCAACGAAACCGTGGCGTTGAACGCAAGAAACCAGGGTTCAGCCACCGCCGGAATCTCCGACGGGTCTTGCATATCGAACACGATGGACGCCGACCGTTGACCGCTCTCATCGGCGAAGAAATAGGCCGCCTCGGGTTTGAGATCACCTAAAATTTGTTCAACCGTGGAACCCAGGGTTCCGGCCTTGGCGGCGGCGTTTCCAGCCTCCACCGGAATCGATACTCTCAGCAACATTCGCATATAGGTTTCCTCCTTTAAGGAAAAAAACGCCGAATAATTATAGCCGATTGGTGCGTGGATAGGCCTTCCGGTGGCCGCCCTAGCAATTATGGCCCTAGGCGGTACGCTTGATCGGCCACTCGCAGCAAACCCGACTTCTCAAGCCGTTGGCAGTAAGTGGTCCATAACCCTTTCGTCGTGAAGGAGATCTACCGGTTAACCTGCCACTTGTCAACGATGGGCGTTATATACGGCAACTATGTTGGTCTGCGTTTCGGCCAGGCCAGACCAAGAAACAACCTCCGTCAATGTAATTGCTATCTGCGTACCACGTTGGTGCAGTGCGCGTGGGCGGCGACCCGAAAGGGAGGCTCTGTATTTCAAATGCGGTTTCAGCAGCTGTCGCCGAGGCGAGGTCAGAAACGCGCCATAGTAGCCGTCGTGCACCAGATGTTGATCATCTCTACTTCATGCTGAAGCAGGGTGTACTATTTAGCCGTGTCGAAACTGCGCCTCAGCAACGGCGACGACAACGCCGCGCACGTCATCACCTCTCGTGCCTTCGACGCCTAGGCATCTCGGTTCAGATGCGGGGTGATGCAATACGGTCCTGGTCAAACGGGGTGACATCGGCCATTGTTTTCGGAGCAACCGGCATGTTGCAGGGGATGAAAGAGCCCTATAGGAAAGGAGAAAGCGACTCCATCTTGGCCCTGAGTCTTGCGATCGCCGCCGCGAGGCTGCAGTCGAACGTAACAAGGGCATCGATGGGCCGGGCGATTGAGCTCCGAAAACGATTGATCCAGAAACGCTCGTAGTATTCTATTCAGTCGCCAAACTTTCGCAACAACGTTCATGCAGCGCGCGCACGCGCCCTACTATCGACTGCCATTGCTCTCGCCCGACCTATACCAGATTCGCATCACCGCCGAAGGATTCCAGGCCCAAGAGGCGCAGGAACTGGAGCTCACCGTCGCGGCCTGAATCGATCTGGACCTGCGGCTTCGACCGCTGAACGACGTTTGGGAGCCGGTTGACCTTGTCCGTCCGCGGTCCCGAATTGAAAGGTGCTGGCCGTCACGTTGGGTAACTCATCGACGCCCAACTGGAAGACCGCCGAAAGCGCCAGGAACGGGTTGTGCGGACCATTGCCTGCAATGCTGCCGCCAGCGCCGTCATATTTGTTGTCCACCGCTGGGGCGCCAATGATTGTGTGCGCCGGCCCCGGGTGCCCTGTACCAGAAAGAACGTCGAGCGAAAAATTCTTACCAGAGGAAGAAAAGACCCAACCTGCGGCGACGGTTTCCCCAGACCAACCCATTCAACACTTCAGTTCAGGCTGCCAATTCAGCTTACTTCGACGAAGCCGACTCGCGCAACACCACGATGTCCGAGTCAGTTCGAGTGCGCAGAACCCCGAGTGTCTTGCCGTCGGGCGACCAGTAGAAGACGCGTGTAGTATCCGAAGGAAAGTTCGTGATCCGGTGCTTCTCCGAGCCATTCAGGGGATGGATCCAGATATTGTCGCCGCCATT
>Ga0210401_10003916_pt1 | contig 15712 bp, 12 predicted proteins | sample IncBWH32MmetaG_FD_150866 | JGI IMG/M metagenome (GOLD analysis project Ga0210401, IMG submission 150866) | Forest soil microbial communities from Barre Woods Harvard Forest LTER site, Petersham, Massachusetts, United States - Inc-BW-H-32-M | ecosystem: Environmental > Terrestrial > Soil >... | reverse complement strand
TCAAGCCTCCGCAATCGCGTTTCTGTTCGCAACGCTATCAATCCGCTGCAAATCTAATTGCCGTGCAACTGTCCCAATCACCCTACGCGGAATTACTATTCTAAAACTAGGAGCCAGAGATGGAAACGATCCGCGCGTCCTAGGCTGACCCGCGCCGACGCTTGCCGGACTCCGACCCGAGGGAGTCGTACCGGACATCTGAGCGGCTGGGCTCCGCCCGTTTTGCAGCGGGCGTAACCGCAGTGGGAGTGATCACTCCAATCACTTGCAGCGGCCAGAAAGCAAGGCCACTGATGGTGGTAGAAATCTCGGCACAGACCGATAAAACAAGCATACACCGCAAATCGATTGCGGACGGGAAGGACGCGACCTGAAAGAAAAAAAGCAGTAACGGAATAGCAAGTCACAGCAAAATAAGACGATGCTCGCTTAGCGTGTGGTGGCTATGTGTCAACGCGACTCGCCCGACCTAAACGTCGTTCGGAAGACCCCGAAACCACGCTCCGCCAGGTCGAACAATCGCCGTACGCATGCTTCTCCACGACCGAGCCGCCACTTTAGCCCGTTCTTTCTTCACTCTACTTCAGTCGAATGATCGCGAGCCCATAAGTCGGAAGGGTCAGTTTCAACTCGCCATTGATCAACGGCTGTTTTACCGGCGCCCCAAGCTCTGCCGCTTTTCTGAGTTGTCCGATCTGCGCTTGTGTGGGATAGCGGGGCGAACCCATTTTCTCGTACGCCGGATGAACGTCGCCATGGTTCGGGTCGGCGACCGATGTCCAAGCCTCTTTCGCGGATAAGCCCTTGAACCTCAACGTAATTTTCTTTTCAGTTCCCGCTTGCTCTTGCGGGGCATAGTTCCATACGGCCACGACGATGGAACCGTCCTCGGCTCGAGTCGCCAAGGCTGATTCGGAGTCCACCTCGATGCGCCTATCTCCCAGTTGGTGAAGAAGCTTGAACGCATTGAAGGCAGGCTTGGGAATTCCGCCTGCGGCGATCAGTCCAAACCCACCATAAAACGGGTTCTTGACCACGCCCTGTTCTTCGAAGACGTCTGAAAAAGTCCAGTACGACATGAGGTCAACGAGTCCGTCACATTGGCGAATCGTGTCCGCCATCCAGGGCCCCATATAAGAAGAGTCCGTGACGGCGGGTTCGTTCATGTAGCTCGCGTTGAATTCGCTCCAGATCAGCGGCAGCTTCGGCATGGTGGAAGCCTGAATCTGCTCGTGAACCTTTTTTACGGCACGGCATACCATGCGATCGCGAGGAATCCGTTCGGATGTGCCAAACACGTCCTCGGCCTTGTCGTTCCCGTATACGTGAGTCGATACGAAATCGGCGGGGATATGGTTCTCAGCGCAATGTCGAATGAAGGCATCTGCCCACGCGGCCTGCGCGGTTGCCGGTCCGCCCACGCGGATTCTCGCGTTCACAGCTTTGAGGGCGCGGGCGGTATGGTCGTACAACTCCCAATACGACGACTGTCGGGGTTCGCCACCCCAAAAATCAAGGTTGGGCTCGTTCCACACTTCGAAATACCATTGGCTGACTTCGTCGATGCCGTATCGCTCGATCAGATGTGTGGCCAACGCGGTGATCAGATCGTCCCACTTGCCGTAGTCTTTCGGCGGAGCAATGTTCTGCTTGTACCAGAATGCGTGCAACATTTCTTTCGCCGCCAGCTTTTTCGGCATGAAGCTGAGTTCAACGAACGGGCGCACCCCATTTGCCAGTAAAGCGTCATAACTCTGGTCGACATAGGAGAAGTTGTAGACCGGATGGCCCTTGTCGTCTTCGTCGTAAACGCCCATTTCGTCATGAAAGAGAGCGTGAAAACGCACGTAGCGAAAATCCGTAATGCTCTTCACTTCGCGAAGGTCCCGGCGGTAGCTGTCACGCAAGGAGAGCACGGCGCGGCCGGAGCCAAACATCTGCTCCCAGAAATGTGGGAATGGATGAGTGGGAGCCGAGGCATCAATCACGATCGCCTCGGACGTCTGCGCCGGAGCGGGAAGAGTGGCGAATGAACAAAGCAAGAAGACAGCGAGTACGGTTGCTCGGCGACTCCAGCTGTTTCTCATAAGAGAAAGCACTCCTGATATGCACTAAATCGGTTTAGCGGCGCGATTCTACAATATGGTCAGGCTGACTGCAACCTGGATTGTATTGTAGGGCCCGTCGAGCAACCACGCGGTTGATTGAACCTCCTTGTTTGACTCCAGATGTACCTCTTGCGGCAGTTCTCGAAAGAACTTCGCAGACGACATGCTGGACGTCATTCGTCACCGACCCTTGTGACGGGGCTCACAGCCTGCCGTTCAGCCTTCCTCCAGCCTATCCAGTGAGGTTCGCTGGCAGTTGTCGGATGCGTGGCCGGCCGAAGGGTTTGGTTGTGATTTCCGCCGTGGCAACGACCGTACGTTCTGTCCGAAACACTTATTATCTCGGGCGAACAGCACCGCTTTCCTATGACCGCTAAGCCACCGTCGCTTGTGACGCGCAAACGGATTCAGGTCGCCGGAGTTGTGCGAGGGGTTGGCTTTCGACCCTTCGTTTACAACCTGGCGCAGGATCTTGGACTCGCCGGCTACGCCCTGAACTCCTCCGCCGGCGTAACCATCGAGCTGGAAGGAGATCAAGCTGAGATTCAAACGTTTTTACATACGCTCGAGCATCAGCCTCCCCCATTGGCGCGGATCGCAAGAATTGTTGTTTCTGAGATCGAGCCGAATGGAGAGCTCCAGTTTTCTATTCGAAAAAGCCTCTCAGTGGAGGGTGAGTTTTCGTTGATTCCGGCGGACGTTGGCACGTGCGAAGACTGCTGGCGAGATTTCACCGATCCCAATAACCGACGTTTTGGATACGCGTTCACGAACTGCACCAACTGCGGACCGCGCTACACGATTGTGCAGGATGTTCCGTACGATCGCCAGCCACGACGATGTCTTCGTTTCGGATGTGCCCGGAGTGCCAGGCAGAGTACGAGGATCCTCGGAACCGCCGCTTTCATGCCCAGCCGAACGCTTGTCCTGTTTGTGGCCCGCAGCTTGTTCTTGCAAAGTCCGGAGCAGCAGCCGCGGAACGAATTCCTGATTTAAGGGTGGTAAGGAATCTGTTGCGAGAGGGCCTCATTGTCGCCGTGAAAGGTCTCGGCGGATTTCTGCTGGCGTGCGATGCCACAAATGAAGGAGCCGTTCGTGAGCTTCGCAAACGGAAGCGTCGCAGCGAGAAGCCCTTCGCGCTCATGGCGCGCGACCTGACAGAAGTCGAGAAATTCTGCCTCGTGTCGGAAGGAGATCGAAAGGCTCTCGCCAGTTCTCGCCGGCCGATTGTAGTCATGTCTCGCAAAGCGGGATCGGGAATTACTCCGGAAGTCGCCCCCGGGAATAACACCCTTGGAGTCATGCTGCCGTATACCCCGTTGCACTATCTCTTGTTTGGAGGTTCGCTGGATGAGCAAGCGGAATTCTCTGCGTTGGTGATGACGAGCGGCAACTTCAGCGAGGAGCCGACTGTCATTTCGAACGAAGAAGCGGCGGAGCATCTCCAACCGATCGCCGATTGGTCTCTGTTTCACGATCGTGACATCTACATGCGGGTCGATGATTCGGTTGTGCGGTGCTTCGAGGGAGAGGAGCGCGCCCTGCGCCGTTCCCGCGGTTTTGTGCCCGAAGTCATCGATCTTGGAGGAGAGGCTCGAGAAGTTCTCGCCTGTGGTGCGGAGCTGAAGAATACGTTCTGTCTGACGAAAGGTCATTACGCAGTTCTCAGCCAGCATATTGGCGACCTGAAAAATTACGAGACGCTGCGCTTCTTTAAGGAGACTCTGCAGAACCTGAAAAAACTGTATCGCGTTGCGCCTACGGCGGTGGCATACGACCTACATCCACAATATATGAGCTCGCGCTTCGCGCTTGGGCTGGACGTCGGGCACAAAATTGCTGTCCAACATCATCACGCGCATATCGCGAGCTGCATGGCCGAGAACCACTTGAGCGGTAAGGTGATTGGCGTTGCCTTCGATGGCACTGGTTACGGAGCGGATGGTCAGGTTTGGGGAGGGGAATTCCTGGTGGCGGATCTGGCCGGCTTTGAGCGTCATGCTCATCTGCGGTATGTATCGATGGCCGGAGGTGATGCGGCAGTACGGCAGCCCTGGCGCATGGCATTGAGCTATCTATTGGATACGTTCCCGGCAGAGAATTGGCCGGCGGTGCCGGGTTTCGCTGAACATGTTTCATCCGAGCAAATCTCGACAGTTCAGTTGATGCTCAAGCGCGGCATCAATATTGTCCAAACGTCTTCATCTGGACGTCTATTCGATGCCGTTGCCTCGTTGATCGGCATACAACATGAGGTAACGTTTGAAGGCCAGGCAGCAATCGCCTTGGAAAACGCGGCCTCCGCGAATGTGGCCGGGCGGTATCCATATGCGATCGAGGGGAGACTTCCGGCGCGAATTGATTTACGACCGATGATTGCTGCCATCGTTGAAGACCTCCGCCAGTCACGAGCGGCCGGCGAAATCGCGGCAGTGTTTCACAATACTTTGGCTCAGATCATCGTGGATGTTGTTCTCCGGATCCGTGACAGGGAAGGTCTCACGCGTGTGTGTCTCAGTGGAGGAGCATTTCAGAATCATCGGCTACTCGAGCGTAGTGTCCGCAGCCTGCGGGAAAACGGGTTAGAGGTCTTCCTTCACATCTCAGTTCCGCCGAACGATGGAGGCATCTCTTTGGGGCAGGCTGTGATTGCGAACGAGCTGCTGAAGCGCGAAGACTGATTTTCCGGACATCTTGACCGGGGATTCTGTTTAATAGGCATTCTTGCTGTTGAAGACGTGCAGCAGCGTCATGATCATAATCTGGAGGTCGAATGTGAGACTCCAGTTGCGAAGGTAGTAAAGGTCGTACTCCACGCGCTTTGCGATTGACGTATCGCCACGCCAGCCGTTCACCTGCGCCCATCCCGTGATCCCGACCTTGAAGGTATGACGGGAGTTGTAACGGTCGAATTGGTTCAGAAACTCCTCCACGAAATGGGGCCGTTCGGGGCGCGGGCCCACGATGCTCATATCACCCATGAGCACATTCAGGAACCGGGGTAATTCGTCGAAGTTCATCCTTCGTAGAAAAGCACCCACCGATGTTCGGCGCGGATCGTTTGCAGACGTCCACTTCGTATCACACTCCTCCCGGCTCCCCAGCCGCATGGTGCGGAACTTGAACATGCGAAAGACACGTCCATTGAGCCCAACACGTTCTTGAACAAAGAAGATTGGGCCACGGCTGCTGAGTTTGATGGCGAGAGCGATCGGGATGGTGAGGGGCAGAGTGATCAACAGGAACAGGACAGAGAAAACGATGTCGAAAATACGTTTTTGAACGAGATAGGATCCGCTTTCGGCGAGAGTCGGCTGCAGATCGAGCATCCGGATGCCACCAAGATCGACGAGGCGGTTGCGAACACCGACGGTATCCCCCAGGTCAATCACCACTCGCGTGGGAACGCGCAATTTCTCAAGGCACGGAGTGATGGTGCGGACCTCGCTGATTCGAGTGGAGGGTAAAGCGATAATGATGTCGTCGATGGAGTGTCCATTCGAAAAGACGGGGATTTGATCCAGTTCATAGATGGGACCTTCCACGGCGACACCCTGATCCGGCAGTCTCACGAACCCAACGATTTTGCAGGGAAGCACTTCGCCGTGCTCCAGCGATGTCGCCACCCGGCGGGCGAAGCGGTCCGTTCCTACCAGAAGAACTCTTACAGTCTTGTGGTCCTGCTTGCGCAGCATTTCGATATAAACGCGGAACCCGATGCGGGTGGCGGTCGCAAGCACGAAGAGCGTACACGCGCTGAGAACGATGACGACACGCGAATAGCTCGCGCCGCGATACAAAAAACCAGCCGCTATTACCACGACATAGGTAAAAGCAAGCACCTCCAGGAGACGACGAGTCTTCTGTCCGGGTGCGTAGAGTTGTTCCACGTTCCAAAGGCCGGCTTCCTCAGCCGCGATGGTCCACACCATGGTGGTCAAAAACAAAAGTCCCCAGGACGAGGGCAGCCCAGGTAACGGTGTCCGCGAGACGAAGATATTAAAGCCGAAGTGGATCTCTACAGCGCTGAAATACGCGAAATCATTGATTGCTGGCGGCGCTGAGTGGCCAATTTCTTCTCATGATCGTTGTCCCGCGACGGGATTCCATCCGTGAAAAAGACAAGGACGAGCGGCGTACAGAAAAGAAAAGGCAGAGAGGCAAGAATCCCTGCCGCAGTGGCGTCGACCGAGCAGCTAACAGATTTCCCTAGTTAACGGTAAGGACGAGCACGCTACTTTTGCCGCCGCTCGAGCATCCCAGGTCACTTGAGTTTCCGCTGGGCGTCATTACGCTGATATTCACTGCACCTGGGCCCGAAATCACACTGCTAGTCAGGGTGATTTTCAACTGCTGGCTGTTGAGGACATTTGCGGCCAAGGTTCTACCGTTAATCACGATCTCTGAAGAAGCGACGAAATTACTGCCGTTCACGGTAAGCGAGGCAGTGCCCTGCTCTATCTGAGCAAAAGTGACGTTGCTGGGAGAGAGGGAACCGATTACAGGAACAGGCCTGGCACTGCCGCAGAACGGGTTGAGGGTGTTATTACATCCGGGAAGGACGAGCACTGCGAGTAGCGCAATCCACAGACGGGAGGACATCGAATTCTCCTTAAGACTCAGCCTCGATGCCGCGGGCGTACGAATTTTTTGGCACGGGCTGTCAGGGTCTGTTGAGCCCGAACACCGGCAAGGGAGAGAAGTTTCGGAAAGGGCCGAGGAATTTGCGTTTCATTGGGCCACATTCCATTTACCTGATGGTGGTCAGCAGAGAACTAGTGAGTATCACGTTCCGAAGGAGTACAGGGAACACTGTAGCCTAGAAGGAATTTCAAGCCAAGAAGGTCACTTTTGGTTACTGCCGTAACGCCGGATGTTGCTGGTTTTAAGGGCATCTGCGTGGTACCGCATTAAGATGTAAAGACCTCTTAATCCCCCATTTTGACCCTGATCGCGAATCGACTTGGAGTCAATACTCGTGGAAGCACGTTGGGGCAAGTGCCTGGGGCGGTACGAACTAGTCGCCGAGTTGGGGCGAGGCGCGATGGGTGTGGTTTACAAAGCGCGCGACCCCAGAATCGACCGGTTTGTCGCTGTGAAGACCGTTTCGCTCCTCGGCGCCAGCGCGGAAGAAGCCCTGGAATATCGCGATCGATTTTTTCAGGAGGCCCAGGCCGTGGGAAGGCTGGTCCATCCCGGCATCGTTACGGTGTTCGACGCCGGCGAAGAGCCCGAAACCCGCACACCCTACATCGTGATGGAGTACATCGACGGACAGTCGCTGAACACGCTCCTTTCGAATAACGCGGGAAAGCTACCCCTGGAAAGAGCGCTTCAGCTTACTGAGGAATTAGCGGAAGCTCTCGATTGTGCGCATGGTCAAGGAGTTGTTCATCGCGATATCAAGCCGGCCAACATATTGGTTACGAGTGCGGGCCACGCCAAGATCACCGACTTCGGAATCGCCAAGCTGAATCTCGCTCACCTGACGCTGCCAGGACACGTTCTGGGAACACCGGCGTACATGTCGCCCGAGCAATTAAATGGGGAGCCACTGGATGGGCGGTCGGACCTGTTTTCGTTGGGCGTGATTCTGTACAGCATGGTTTCCGGTTACAGGCCATTTCAGGGAAACAGCGTCACGACCGTCTGTTTCAAGCTTGCCAATCACGACCCGCTTCCGCCCAGCGCCCTCGACCCGGAACTACCGCATGGAGTGGACGCCATTATTCTTCGTGCCATGGCGAAGGACCCTGCGGAACGCTATCAACGAGGCCTGGAATTTGCATTGGATGTCCGCGAACTGAAGGATCGGCTCGCGGCGAGCAAACGTACCGCCAGTTTCGAAGTCAAGACGGGCACTCGCGCAGTGAAGCAGAGTCAGACTGTATCCCGCAACAACCCTAGCCAACCAGGGATGGAGCAGCTGAGTTCCTCCTGGCGAAAATTCGTAGAGTTCACTGTCAGGTTCGGACGTGTCAAGCGCAGCCGGATTGCTGCCGCCATCATGATCGCTATCGCCACCGTGGGTTTTGCGTTTTCGTGGCACCGGCAAATCTATGAGCCTACGCGGGCGCAAGCGGGATCGTCTCCGGCTGCAACGGTAACGTCGGCAGCCTCCCATGACATGACAGCAAGCTCCAGCGCGGTTGACAGTCCAACAACTCCAACTAGAACCGCGAAGGTTCCAAAGTCAGGCACGCGGAAACAAAGAGCAGTTCCTAAAACTCTAAGCGCAAACAACTCGTCTGGTGCGGTGCCGGACTCAGCGCCGGTAGCAGTTCCCAAAGGAGTAAGCACGAACAACTCATCCGCGTCGCTGCCGGGTTCAACGCTGGTGATCGGGATCACGTATCCATTTACCGACGGCAACGTATCGGTATCGAGCGATACGCGAGTACTGTTCACGCATCCTTTGAAGGGTGAGACATCGAAGCGGTTGGGGCTTTTTCAAAAAGTGCAAGGACACGAAACTGGGTCGGTGCATCTGCCCGTAGGAGCGCATCAATTAAGTGTCCATGTGGAATCTAAAGCGGACGGATATGATCAACTCAAAACGCTCTCGGTGGATATGGAGCGTGGAGAAACCAGAACCCTTCAAATAAGTTTCCGCGGCCATCAGAAATCATTGTTTGTTGAACTCCGCTGAGGCATCGTCAAGACAGTCGCGGTTGACGCACGCACAACCCCTCAAAAAACCCAGGCCTTTCTACCATTTCGTACTGAGCTCTATCTGCGAGTTTCAATTCCTGCGTCTAGGGTCTTTTCCGCAATGCCCAAAAAGCGAAGCAGCATCTGATCAATGGTGAAAGTGAGTGCGTTCCGCTCGTGGCAAGTTTTATGGCTGCTGAGCGAGAAGGAGATCCTCCCATGGCAAAGGGTAATCAAACGACTCTGGGTGACGGCAATCCTTTCTTCCTCTCTACCGTGTGCGAATGCTGTGAGAATGGCATGAATCACGAACCGTGGTGCTTCACGGTGAACCCCGCCACTCGCTATGCATACCAGATTGTTCTCGATCCCACGAAGCTCACTGAATGGGATCGGTTGGTACTGCACTCGCTCGGAGTGATTTGGGGTGCAAGCCGAGGTTAACGAAGGACCGCGGCTTTTGCAGTAACCTCTTACGGCGACCAGCGGAATCAGGCAAACTCCCATACGTAGTGTTCCCTAGGTGGCACCTGAGATGACTTCGGGGCAAACCTGCCCCAGGACATGTGACATCGAAGCGGCAGGAGGGTTACTGATGAAACGGCACTTGCTTTCAGCAATCATTGGTTGTGTGCCTGGGCAGTCTGGTCTGGGCACAGAGCGACAAGAATTCCGATTCGGACGAGCACAGCAAGGGTGGCCAATCTGAATTACAGAGGGCAACCGAAACAGTGGAACATATGAGCGCGACCGCTCCTGACAAGGGTATTCCCAAGCAAGTTCTCGAAGGGGCGAAATGCGTCTCCGTGATCCCGAAACTGGTTAAAGGCGCCTTCATTGTTGGCGGTGAGCACGGAACCGGCGTGGCGACGTGCCGCGTAAACGGAGGAAGGTGGAGCGCTCCCGCTCCGTTTTCCGTATCGGGCATCAGCTGGGGTCCGCAAATTGGCGGCAAGAGCACCGACTTGCTGATGTTCATCATGAATGACCAGGGCATGAACGACCTGATCTCGGGTCATTTCAAGGTGGGCGCGGATGTATCGGCTGCGGCCGGCCCGGCGGGGCGTCAAGCGTCGGTCGAAGGCGGATGGAAAGCTGGCATTCTGACGTACTCGAGCAGTAAGGGAGCGTTTATCGGTGCGTCTTTGAATGGCGCGGAGATCCAACAAGACGGGCGTGCTACGGGAGACTGGTACGGACGAGATGTTCCTTTCAAGGAAATCCTGCAGGGCAATGTTCAGATTCCAAGCGAGCAAGCCCGAGCGTTTGTAAAGGCAGTCGAGAACGCCAAGGAGACGGCGCAGGCACAGTAAGAACGGGTCTTAGCCTTGCAAACAAAGTCGACCCCACAGCCATAGGAAGCTGTGGGGTTCTTTTTGGTCTGCCGAGCGACTGCGAGCGAGTTAACGGAATCTTCGGATGAACAAGGTGTGTCGTTCGGAACGGTAAAAGCCAACTCCGTAAATGACGGCTTCGCCTTTGGTGGAATAGATGACCTGGCGAATTCTGAGAAGGGGCGCCCCACGGGCCACACCAAGCAACTCAGCGATGTGCGCATCGGCGGCGGTCGCGTCGACTTCTTCATCGGCATAAGCCAGCTCGACGTCATAGTCGTGCTTAAGGGTGGAGAACAGGGAATTCTTGCCCAATTGCGCAGAAACGAGCCCGGAGAACTCCGGTGCCGGGAGGTAGCACGTTTCCAACGCGAATGGGTCGTCGCCGGTCAGCCGCAGCCGGTCGATTTTGACAAGCTGGCTCGTGGCGGGCCGCCCCAAGCGCGCCGCAATCTCCAGTTGTTGATCGATGACTCGGGCGAACAGGACTCGCGAACGCGGGGCCAGCCCCCGGCTACCCATGTGCTCGGTGTAGCTCATGAGCTTGTTGAAGTGGATCTTGGGCGGAGCGACAAAGGTACCGGAACCGCGTCGCCGTTCCACGATGCCTTCGCGTTCCAGGCCGGCCAAAGCGTGGCGAGCCGTCATGAGGCTGACACCGTGAATCCGCGCCAACTCCCGTTCCGAGTCGACGGCGGCCCCGATCTTCAATTGTCCGCCCTCAATGCGTTTGCGGATTACATTCTGGATCTTCTTATAGGCGGGTGTCCCGTTGCGGCTTGGTCGCATTTTCGTATGTATGGGCATGATTAATCTACCACCCGCACCGGAGGCTTCGCAGTGACATCCGATGGTCATCGCCGTGTTGCAGCCTGCTATATAGCAGAGAATCGTTATTGTAGTAAAGGGAAGTTTTTAAGAATCCCAAAAACAAGAACTCCACTGCAACGATATAGCTATATAGCATTTGGAGTGCTATAGGCCAAGTGCCAGCGAAATAAGAATCGGGCGCGGTGGAGCAGTGAAAGGGGAAAGTCCAGACCAACCGCAACGATCGGCAATGCTTCCGTAAAAACATAGGCAAAACGCGGAATTCTCCCGTTTCCTGTAAATCTCGCGCTCCAGGGAGGAGGCCGGCGATCGGATGGAAGTGCTATGCAGCAGTGCACCCGGTGCATTCAGCATATTGTTTTCGCGTATCATCATTTTTTTCTTGACCTGTCACGGCGAGTGCTATATAGCATAGGGCCACTCGGGATGTGGGTCCTGTGGATGCAATTTGAGCCCCGTGGGAGGTTCTGTGATGAAACGCGCTTTCTGTTTGGTAGTGGTTTGCCTCGCAATTGCGGGGTTATTCTTTGTTGCGCTGCCCGCCATCGGCCAGGAAGTCACGGCCGCAATCGTCGGTACGGTTACCGATCCATCGGGCGCTCCCATCAATGGCGCGAGCATTTCCGCGGTTGATACAGAACGCGGAACCGTGTGGACGGCGAAAACCAACGATACGGGCGCCTACAACTTGCCGCGTGTGCCGGCGGGGAGTTATCGCCTTGAAATCGTTGCGCAAGGCTTCCAAAAGGCGGTGTGGCCTCCATTCACGCTGGTGCTGAATCAGAGCGCGCGCGTGGATGTCCAGATGAAGGTCGGGGCCGTGAATGAGACCGTGGAAGTGTCGGGTGCAGCGCCGGTCTTGCAAACCGAGAGCACGCAGGTCAGCACCATCATTGACGCGAGAACGAATGACAACCTGCCACTCGCCACGCGCAACCCGGTGCAGTTGACGCTGCTCTCCCCGGGCGCCGTTACGGTCGACACGAAGAGCCTGAATCTCGGTTCCAACACCGCCGAGGGTGGAGGGCGCCCGTACATCAACGGAAACCGGGAGCAAGCCAACAACTTCCTGCTCGATGGAATGGACAACAACCAGGTTTCCGAAAACCGGCTGGGGCTGACGCCGTCGCCGGATGCCATTCAGGAATTCAACCTGATTACCCAGAATGCATCGGCTGAATTTGGTAACTATCAGGGCGGCATCGTTAACACGACGATTAAATCTGGCACGAACTCCTTTCATGGAGACGCGTTTGAGTATTTTCGCAATGACATCTTCAACGCAAATCAGTGGGAGAACGGTCTTGGGAAGGGCGATCCGAAAGTCGGAGTGCTCCCGACGCCTAAGCTGCGTTGGAATATGTTCGGAGGCACCATCGGCGGACCGATCATCAAGAACAAGCTGTTCTTCTTTGGCGACTACCAGGGAGGACGTTTAGATCATCCGGCCAGTACGACGAACGTAGCAGTGTTGACTACAGCAGAAATTGGAGGCAATTTCGCATCGCTCTGCAGCGGCGGTTTCACGACAGGAATTTGTAACGATCGAGACAAAAACAACAAGGTGATCAACCAGATCTACAACCCATGCGCGGCGGGCACCGGGATATCGGGGTCACCCTGCCAGGTGACCGGGGCGCCGACTGCATTTTTGGGAAATGTGATCCCGGCGAACATGCTCGACCCGGCGTTTACGAAGTTGCTGACATCTTCTCTCTACCCGCAGGTATCCAGCGCCGTATCGAACGGCTTCGGCGTAGCTCCAAACGTAATCGGTCAGCAGTACAACTCTGACCAGTACGACATTAAGGTTGATTTCAACGCGTCGGATAAAGATCGTTTGTCGGGAAGGTATTCTCACGGCAAGCAAAACGATCCGAATACCAACTCGTTCCTGCTGCTTGGAAATCAGATTGCGGTTGCCCACCTGAAAAACAGCTTGCTGAGCTGGACTCACACGTTCAAACCCAACTTGCTAAATGAGGCGCGCGTCGGGTTCAACTGGGTCTCGTTTGTAAACAATAATTACACTTTCGACAAATCGGTGGGGACTCTCGCAGCCGGGCTCGGCATTGCGGGCGTCGGCAGCCAAGGCCTGCCTTTGTTTGCGTTCTCACAAGGCGGCTCGATTACGCAGCCGGGTTGCGGCACTGTGCAATGTATCGGCCAGGCAATTCCGCTGGAAAACTTCGCCTCTACGGTGATTCAGTTCGACGATAACGTCGTCTACAGTCGTGGAAAGCACGTCATCAAGACGGGATTCCAACTCAACAAGTACCGCATCAACGTTTTCTACGCAGGGAACGGCGGCGAGCTGGGCCTGCTGTCGTACCAGGGACAATACACCGCTCCGGGCAGCACCGGCGCGTACGCCAACGCAGCGGCAGCCGCGGACTTCGCACTGGGACTGCCTCAACTGGTAGGACACGGCGTGATCGGTGGTGGGGGCGCGTGGCACCAACTGGATTCGCTCATTGCCGGGTACGTCCAGGACGACTGGCGGGCCACGCACAATCTGACACTTAATTTGGGACTGCGCTACGAAGCACGGACTCCCTGGGTTGAGAAAGACAACCGGCAAGTGAACGTCAACATCATGACCGGAATGCTCGAATATCCGGGACACACCGCTGTCGTCGGTGTAGGCAGTAATGGCTTTAGCCGCGGCCTGTATAACTCGACGTATGGACTGCCGGCATTTCAACCACGCATCGGTTTTGCGTGGAGCCCTCTAGGTCCAAAGACTGTCATTCGAGGTGCCTATACCGTTTCTTCTTATCTTGAAGGGACGGGAACCAACCTGCGCTTGACGCAGAATCCGCCCAACACTCCGCCTCAGTCGCAAGCTACGAACGCCGCGGCTGGCGCGCCGTTCACGACCGAAGCCGGGCCCGTAGCGGGAACCCTGCCGGGTGGAAGTCCTTTTCTCAATGCAACGCTGCTGGCATGGAACAACACGGTGCAGCCCGCTATGTCGCAGCAATACAACTTGACGGTTCAGCACGAACTCGCCAATAACACGACCTTCCAGATTGGCTATGTTGGACAACACGGAACGCATTTGATGGTTCCTGAATGGATGAGCCAAGCCGAGCTGACGTCGTCGGGAACATCAACCTGCACCGCGGTGGATACGAACAAGGTGACTCACACTACTCCTTGCACGTACCCGTATCTCGGCGGGCACAATTCCGACGGAACCTTTGGTCCGAACCATCTCGGGAACGTCAAATTGACGAATTCGAATGGAAATATGAAGTACAACTCGCTCCAGGCTGTCCTGCAGAAGCGTTACAGCAAGGGGCTTGAGACACAGGTTTCGTATACGTACTCGAAATGCATGACCGACAACAGCGGATATTTCGGAACGTGGAGCAGCACCACTCAAACCACACCCGCAAGTCCTTACTTCCAAAACCTCTACAATCCGCGTGCTGACTGGGCGCAGTGCTACTGGGATAGCAAGCACGTGCTCAGCGCTTACGCAGTGTACGAACTGCCTTTCGGCCGCGGGAGGCAATTCGCCAAGAACATGCCGGCCCTGGCAAACGCAGTGGTTGGAAACTGGTCGGCGAATCCAATCGTCACCTGGAAGTCCGGCTTCCCGCTGGCTCTGTACGGAACCGACTACTCAGGGACGGGGTCTCCGGGCGCGCGTCCCAACTGCAGCGGCGCAGTGCATTACCCAAAGACAGTGACCGAAGCAGGATTGCAGTGGTATGACCCGAGCTTTGAGTCAGCGCCGTCCGTCTTCACATTCGGGAATTGCCCCACGCAGGGTCCAGTCACCGGACCGGGCTATGCTGATGTTGACCTGGGACTGCAGAAGAATTTTCCGATTACTGAAACCATCAGAGTTCAATTCCGCAGTGACTTTCTGAATTTGTTCAATCATCCGAACTTCGGGAAACCGGGTGGAAATGGGATCATCAATACTTCCCAGGACGCCCGGCAAATTCAGTTCGCGCTCAAGCTTTACTTCTGAAGATGTAGTCCACCCACGCATGCCAGGCATCTGCGGTTGATGCCTGGCATTTTTCGTTTAACATCTGTTTATGCGCAAGGACGCTGTGCTCTCGGTAATCTGTTCTGTCGCTTTCCTGGCGGCCGCAGGGGCTGGCGCCCAAACTGCGCAAAAGACTCCGACATCGGAGGCGGCCGTGGGAGTCAAGCATGACATCTCTCAAGCCGAACACGGGCATTGCACAGAAGCGCTGCCTGCGCTGAAGAGAGATGTTCGCAAGGTCGAGAGCAGGGAATTGAAGCGGCAAGTGGGCGTCGACGGCGTCCGGTGTGCGATGAGCCTGAATCAACCGTCGGATGCGATGGAGTTTCTTGGAATCCTGAGCCGTGACTTTGCGGGCGACCCTGAGGCGCTATACCTGATGGTGCATGCATATTCCGATCTTTCTACGCAGGCCGCGGAGCAATTAGCGCGGTCGGCACCCTCCTCTGCCGAGGCTCACGAACTGCAGGCGGAAGCGTTCGAACAGCAGGGCAAGTGGGACCTTGCAGCCAAGGAATATGAGGCCGTTCTTGTACAACACCCGGAGGCACCGGGTATCCACTTTCGGATCGGTCGTCTTCTGCTATCGAAGCCGAACCCTGATGCCGACGTGGTGGAGCGAGCGCGTCGCGAAATGCTCGCGGAGTTGAAACTCGATCCTTCCAATGCGGGTGCGGAGTACGTTCTGGGCGAACTGGCGCACCAAGACCAGAAGTGGGACGAAGCGATTGAACATTTCTCGCGGGCCAGCTCTCTGGACGCCGGTTTTGGAGATGCATTTC
>Ga0210401_10003915_pt1 | contig 15712 bp, 17 predicted proteins | sample IncBWH32MmetaG_FD_150866 | JGI IMG/M metagenome (GOLD analysis project Ga0210401, IMG submission 150866) | Forest soil microbial communities from Barre Woods Harvard Forest LTER site, Petersham, Massachusetts, United States - Inc-BW-H-32-M | ecosystem: Environmental > Terrestrial > Soil >... | reverse complement strand
CTCATGAGGCCAATGGTTCGCGGGGATGCGCAATTCTACACAGCCAGATGGGAGTGGAATTCAGTCGGAAAAAGCAAAGGGCGGTCGCCTGTGACCGCCCTAAGGAATCTTGAAATGGTTGCGGGGGGCTGCAATGCACCGAACCCGCCATTCTGGTCCTACCGTTCCGATACAGCCTTGAGGTCGCTGCGTGAGCGGCGACGTCCAAACCTGCGAAGCACGATCGCCAATCGGCGCGGCCGGAAAACATAGCCAGCTTCTTTCTGCTCCCATGAATGGCGAGGTCCAGATGGACCTCCTTCGGGTCCCATCGCGCCCGTTGAGGCTCTCCCGTGATCTAAGAGAGATTCCGGTGCACAACTATCGCCTGCCGAAGGATCGTCGGAAATGGAAGGCGATTGCGCGCGAGCGAATGGCCCTGGCGGAGTGGCTCGCTACCCACGGCGACGCCGACGGCTCGAATATCTTTCCAGGCGTGACTCGGATGATGGATCATTTCGGCTGGTCTCGCGGAAAGCTCTTCTACCTCCTCGCTGATCTGAAAGAGCTATGCCTGCTCGAATCCGAGGGTCTGCGCCGTGAACGGGGACCGCGCGTTCGACGGATGAATCTGCAGGCTTTTCTTGGAGCATCGGCGCAGGACCGGGTGTCGAATTCCTGTGGAAATCGGGTGTCTCTCGAAGCCGAAGTCCAAGATTCAAACGAGCCGAAGTCCAAGATACGCGGAGCCGAAGTCCAAAGTATGGTTGGACACGACCGTCCTCTGACCGACCAAAGTCAAAGTCAAAACCTACGGCCGCTGACGCGGCCGAGTTCCACCCCTCCTGTGGAAAAAGGAAAAAGCAAAAAGCCCGCCACCCCCCAGCAGGTTCGCTACGCCATCGTCGGATGCCTGGCAAAGGAAGCCGAGGCAATGCAAACAGCTCTTCCGAATCTCCGCGACGCCGATCTGAAAGAAGATCTAAAGCAGCTCTCGGCTCGTCACGGCATCCCGTACGACTCGTCCATCATCGAGGACGCTGTCAGAATCGCGGACAAGCGCGTGAGAAAATCCGCGTGAACGCGAGACATGCCACCCTCGCGTCCGATCCTCCCCTGCAGATGGGACTCTTCGGCCAGCAGAACGCCGCCGGCCGATCGAACGAAAGGGAATCGAGAAGGTCGTCGGCTTCGCGGAGGACGTTCGCTGGTTCCGTCTATCAGCCGCGTCACGATCGCGCGAGGCTCGCTGTGCAGGTCGAGCGGATTCGCACATACATGCTTGGCGGCGAGTGGCGAACGCTCCGAGAAATCAAGACGGCGTTGGAGGCCATCTACCCGCCGACCGTGTTCCCGGAGTCCTCGATTTCGGCACAGCTTCGCAATTTGAAAAAGCAGCCATATTCCTACGGGCTATCGAAGAGGCGCCGGGTCGGCGTTCACGGACCGGGTGCGGGAATCTGGGAGTACCGGTTGCTCGCGTCCGCGCAGATCCAAAAAGCGGAAAAACAAAATGAGCGGGAACCGGTCGCAGCGCGCGACACGCACGTCGAGGATGTCGGCAAGCCCGACGGTGGGGAAAAACTCGAAGAATTCCTCCGCGAGACGCGTCGCGCAGTGTTCCCGGAGTCAACGTGAACGCGAAGAGCGCAGCGCAGGAGAAAGCGACCGCGGCAGCGTCCGTCAGTTTCTCGCGGAATGACCGGTCGTCCGAACGAGAAACCGACGTGTGGGAAGCGTGGGGGTTGCGCGATGGGAAGCACATCGGACAGGTTCGCTGGCATCCGCCGTTGCGGAAATATTGTTTTTTCCCGGCGTCGGGGATCGCGATGGACCCGGATTGTCTGCGGGACGTCGGCCGGTTCATCGAGTGCGAGACTGTAGCGCACCGGAAGGGGAAGCGCGCGTTTCGGGAGGCATCGGCATGAGAGCTCACCCGGGGGCGCGAGAGTTCGGTCAAAAAGGAGAAATGCGTATGGCTCAAAACGAAAAGGCCGCGGCACTCGTGGAGCGGGCCGAAAGGCTCGGGTTGCACGTCACGTACGATTCAGGTTTCCTCGTGGCGACGCGTCCGTTTGCACAAAGGGACGACGTCGAGGGGATGGTTCGGGAATCGATCGTCGACCTGGGCGAATGCCTGAAGGACGTCGTGCACATCGCCGTCGGGCGATCTCGCGGAGTTCATGGCAGCGATTTTTTGGGGCAGCAAGTTTTCATTCCCGGTGAGCAAATCGTGGGGACGCTGGAAGCCTGCAGTGAGGACGGGACAGTGCAGGTCTCCTATCCGAGTCCCAATGAGCGGAGGTCCGACTCCCGGTTGAACTTCACAGGACCTGGGGACCGCATGCTCGTCATCGTGGCCGGTGAGAAGAATCCGGCGGACCGATCCTCGATCGTTTCCGGCTCGATTCGCGATGAGAGGCTGCGGGGTTTCGTGGAGCGCGCCGAACACGCCGGGATCAGGCTCGCACTTGAAGGAGGTTTCACCGTCGTGAAATGGTCGACGAGCGGGGCTGAGGAAAGCGCGGAGGACGAGAGAGCGGCAGGCGAGGCGATCATCCGGGATATCGGCGGCAGCAGACGTCTGCCCGACATCGTGGAACACCTCGCAGCTCGCGCTCGCGGCGTCCGTGGCAAGGATTTTATCGGCCAGCAGGCTTTCGTCCCGGATTTCGGCGAGTTCGCCGTAATTGAAAGCTGCGACGCCGACGGCAGCCTCGACGTGACCTACCGGGACGAGCGCATGGGATCGCTGTTCCGTTGCGCGGTCGGCGGTGACCGTGTGCTCGTCATCACGGGAGAAGTCGGGACAGAGTCCATCGCTTCGTTGCCCGGTCAAAAGCCCGATGCGAAATGGCGGAACCTACTTCGCCGCGCGTTTCTCGGATGAAATTCTCGGCACCTGGAGTGGCACTTGAACGGGCCGCGAATTTTGGCGGCTTTAACTGCCGCATGGTCCGCCTGTTACGGACCGGCAGGAATTGCAACAGGACAAGGCGTCCTGTGAGTTTGGGGGCGAAATGAGCGAAATCGAGAAAAAGCGAGAGCCGGTCACGGCGGGTCCGACGGAAGACGCTGAACGTTCGGGGCCACTCCGGGAAACGGTTTCAAATCCGCACACACCGGCTCCTGGCGCGAAGGAAAGGCACTACGGCGCGGTCGCGGAAACCATCCGGCGGGAACTGATGGCGCGTTTCTCCGGGTGCCTCTCGATGGAACAAATTTCGGATTGCGCCCACGCGCTCGCAGTGACGATCAGCCAGGGGCGAAACTCGCGGCACCTGTCCGGCGGATCGAACCGGCCGACCCGCGGCATTTTCCAGCGTCCCCCGCGGAGCGGCATCTACTGGATTTCCTATTTCGACGCCGAAGGCAAACGTCATCGGGAGAAAATTGGACCGCAGCGCGCCGCCGCGGTCGACGCCCTGTCCCAGCGACGGCGCGAGGTCAAGGAGGGACGCTACATCCCGCCTCGCGCGGGGTCCCGGATCACCTTCCGCGAATTGGCGTCAGCGGCGATGGCGCAGAAGAAACTTCGACTCGCGCCGCTCTCCTACGAGACCGATCGGCTCAGGCTTGAGCAGCTCCTGCCCCTGATTGGAAATGCGCCGGCCGATCGACTCACTCCCAACCGGCTCGAGGAAATCCTCGCGCGTCTGATTTCGATGAAAGCGTCGAGCGGTTCGACCGCGAATCGATACCGCTCTCTTCTCAGTTCGATTTTTTCGTTCGCCGTCCGCTCCGGGAAGATGACGACGAATCCGGTTTCGCGGGTGAAGCGGTTCCGCGAGAACGAATCCCGTCTGCGCTGGCTAAAACCCGACGAAGAAAAAGCCCTGCGCGAGGCGATCGATTCCGACCTGAACCGGGCCGAGTTCGACCTCGCGCTTCACACCGGCATGCGCCGCGGTGAGCAGTTCGATCTGCAGTGGAAGGACGTCGACCTTGAGCGCGGGAATCTCACCGTCAGGGGGAAAACAGGAAGGCGCCACGTCGTCGCAAACTCTTCGGCCATCGCCGCGCTCCGCAAGCTGCAGGAGGCGACCGGTTCGACGAACTACGTCTGCCAGCGCGACGCGGAGCAGAAGCGCGATCTGCGAACGTGGTTCGAGAGAGCGCGCGACAAGGCGGGCATCGAGGATTTCCGGTTTCATGACATCCGGCACACGTTCGCTTCGAGGCTAGTGATGGCTGGAGTCGATATCCGAACCGTGCAGGAATTGCTCGGCCACAAATCGATCGTCATGACGATGCGGTACGCGCACCTCGCGCAGGATCACCGGCAGTCGGCGGTCGAAAAGATGGCGGAGGCGGCGGCCTGATGCCGCGAATCGGGGAGAAAGGTTTTTTTTGAAGAAAGAAAAATCAGGAGGAGCGCATGGAAGGCAAGTTCGCATTTCAATTGAACGACAGGGTCGCGCTGGTTCACTCGGGCGAAAACGGAGTCGTCATCGGTCGCGTCGAGTATCTATTCGCCGAGAACGGCTACCTCGTCAGGTATAGAGCGGGAGATGGCCGCCAAGTCGAGAACTGGTGGGGCGAGTCCGCCATCGTCGGCCGCAGATCACCGGGCAAGAAAAAGTCGTGAATTTTCCAGTTCCGACCGAAGTGATCGCTTCGATTCTCGGCCCCTACGTGCCGCTTGCGAGGATCGAAGCGAACTGGCCGCTAGTCGAGGCCGCGCTCGATGAGCACGAGATTTACTCACCGCTGTGCGCGGTGGCTGCCATTGCGACGATCTCCGTCGAGACCGGTAGATTCGGCCCGGTGAAAGAGCGCGGCGGACCGAGCTACCTCACCAATCTCTACGAAAACCGCGCGGACCTCGGCAACGATCAGCCAGGTGACGGTGCAAAATTCCAAGGGCGCGGCTTCATCCAGATTGTCGGGCGACGCGACTACGTTCGCTTCGGGCGGGAAATCGGGCGCGACCTGGTCGCGAACCCCGACGACGTCCTCGACCCCGCCGTTGCGGCCGCAATTTTCGCAGTCTGTTTCAAGGAGCGCGGTGTCCGCGTGCCCGCAGACCAGCAGAACTGGGAGATGGTGAGGCGACGGGTGAATCCAGCGCTCACCGGATTTCCCAGGTTCATGGATGTGGTTACGAAGCTCGTCTCTGCTCTCAGGTACGTACCAGCGACGGCGATGAAAACTTCACAGGAGACGATCAATGACAGAGTCTGAAGAAAAAACCCGCCTGCTGATCGGGAAGCTCGTGCTCGAACAAAGCCGCCAGGAGAAACAGATTTCCGCGCTGCGAGATGAACTCTCACGCCGCGCGAGAACGTTCGCTCATGTCGGAAGGCTCCTCGTGCTCGCGCCCGAGAGCATTTGGTTTGAGGGTCAAATCGTGCCGGAAGAATTTTCGGGCGAGCCCGCGGTCGATCGATGTGCGATGGACGTGGATGCTCTCATTTCGGAACTCCGCGATGCCATCGCGCAAAAGGACGACTGTGTGAGGCAGCTCGCCGGACTGGGGATAGATCCCAAGGAAAGCGAGCGCGAGGAAAATCAACGAAACAGTCGCGCGATCTGGCATCCGGCCAACGTTCGCTACGATCCCGGTGATGACAAGGGAAAACCAAAAGGGGAGTTCGGGTTTCGGCCGCCAAAAAAGTAGCTGAGTCCCCATCAGCCTCACAGACGAGTTCACGAAGGAAATCCTCAAAAAGGCAGGCTCACTATGAAACTCGGCGACGTGGTAAGAGACAAAATCAGCGGCTTCACCGGCGTTGCGAACTGCAGGCTGGAATATCTCAATGGATGCGTCCGGTGGATGGTGTGTCCGCAGACTCTGCACGACGGGAAGGTGATCGATGCTCACTATTTCGACCACGAACAGCTTGAGGTCGTGGAAGGCGCCAGTGTGCCTTCAGTCGCGCGTGTGCAGAGCGGCGGGGATCGGCCAACTCCAGCGGCGCGCGGCTCCGTTCGATAGGCGCGATGCAGCTCGCTGCGCGCGTTGCTGCTGCGCTCTCCTCTCGCTTGGATTCAGAGATCCGCTGCCGTTTGCGTCGCCGTTGGCGTAGACTCAGGGGAATGAACGCGCGCGATCGTCTCCAAACCGTTCTCTATCGTGTCCGCCTGTCGGCGGCCGAGCTACGGCTGCAGCCCGAGTACTTTCAGGCGACGGCGCTCCTTGACCAATCTGCCGGTGATCTTTCCGACGTCCTAGCCCAACTTCCAATGCCACAGGGCGCTGCCCTTCAGAACGGATCGCTCACGGAGCCACACTGCGCGAATGCTGGCGGTTCTAATCGCCCTCCCGAGCAGTCCTGACCGCTCGTTCAAGCCCTGCACAGCCTGTCCTCTCCGCTACTCGCCCTCGCTCTCGGTCCGTCGGTCGCCCCACGCCCCGCAAGCTGTTGCAAGGAGGGTGGTTTAAGCCTTTGATTCGCTGGGGTCCTGTGCCACCTGGTGCCCCGGCAAGGGTGACGGCGACCTCCCCAGATGACCAGCGACCGGAGGTTTTTGATGGACTTCGTTTCGCTCTTCCGTTCAGGGCTTGAGCGGGACGAGCAAATACAAAAATCCGACCCACGCGGACCCCATGCAGGCCCTGCTCCCCCTGGGGCGTGAGCGGTTCATCGATTTCTGCCCACATTGTCAGGCTGTTTTTTTTCAACCGAACAGGTCGCTGGGATCGGATTCCGCGTCACCGGCGTGGAAATCGCCAGACCCAATGGACGGATTTAGGACATCGTACCGTTTACGAGTTGATAAGCGGGGTGTGCAGAGCGAAGCTCGCACCATCAGAACGAGGCCCGCAGGTGTTAGAAGCACCCAGCGAGCCTCTGACCGCCAAAGTGAGGGTATTCACCATGACGGCTTCGCACAGCCTACCAGATAGCTCCATTCACAAAAAGTTGTCCGCTCGGGAAATCGTCGAACTCGCTGGCGCGGAGTTCGTGGGCATCAAGGTTTTCACGAGGACGGCGCTCGTTTACTTCCGCGTCCCGAATTCGGATGAGCTCTGCGTCGCCGAACACGATCTGAGCGTTCAAATCATCCAGCAAAAGCTCGGCGAACAGCGGCGTCGAAAAAATCGCGAATGAGTCACGTCATGAGGGAAGAGGCGGTCACGGGGGACTTCCGACTCGATCACCGGATGCCGTGGCTCGTCCGGCGATGCGAACACGGAAATCTTCCGTTGGGGGATTCTCCGATGGCCATCTCAAACAGCCTCTTCCGAACTGCGTTTCACCCAAGCGGCGAGAGGCGTGCTTTCGGCTCATGACCGTTCGGCGCTCGCTTCGTTGGAAGTCCCGTCAGCTCTCGCGCTCGTTCTAGCGCTTCATCGTCATCGCCACGCAGGAGCGCTTCTTTCATAGCTACGAGAATCTTTTGGCGCTCCTGGCCGATCTCCATCAGGGCGTCGAGTAGGCCGCTGTGATTGTCAGGCGCTTCCCCGTCTGGAAAAGGCTCCACCCCTCGGTGCTGCCGCGATCTCGTCATCGACGGCACCCTCTGTATTCAATCTGCCAGAGCCTCTCATCGAAACGATCCACCAAGCTGCGTAGCTCTCCGCGTAGCCGGTGAACCTCGGCAAGCTCGCGCTTCGTGATCACGCATTTTGAATTTAGAACTGCCCGGTCGGATTTCCTGACGATGGCGCTGGACTTCTTACGGGAAATGGATAGATTTGGGTTAGCTCGCACGGCGGTTGCCTCGCTGTGTTGGGTTAGGAGTTCGGGGATCTGCCGTCCCCGCCCTCCGATTTTCACGCGGAACCATAAACCAACTTGCCACACAAGTAAAGGGGCAGCCCGATGCGACTCCCGTCCCCGAGGGGAAAATGATAGAAACCATCACGCTCGACGGCAGGAAGTTCACCTGCATGCAGCAATCGCTCGCCGCAAATCGGGACGATTACATCATCGCGCATCTCCGGCTCGCCGGTGCGATTGAGGTCCTTCACGATCTCGACGGCGTGAAGCGAACGCAGGAGATGCGCTCCGACGACCTGCTCACGCACATTTTCCTCTCTGACCGAACGCACCATATCCTGGCCGGCTGTCTCACGGAAGAGGGCAAGGTGTGGAACCGTGCCGAGGCAGACGCGAATGCGGCGCGCTTTGCGGGGATCACCGACACCGTGGAGAAGCTCGCGATGGGGAAATTCATCGTGGAGTTCGTGATCGGCTTTTTTGCCGTTAGAGAGGCGTCGTCGGAGTTTTCGGGCAAGCTCGCAAAGGTCCCCCCTACAAAGAACGCGATGCAGTCAAGTTCGGGGATTGCGATCAACTGATTCGCGAGGTCGCGCACAGCGATTCTCGACTGCAACGGAACTTCTGGTGCAGAGCGCTCTCGCTCCGCACCAGCGAAGGAAGACTAACCCGCCGGGCAATCGCGGGTTCTGAGGAGCTAAACGATGGGCGACGCACCCGAGATCAAGGTAAAGCTCACAGCGGAGGATACGGGTGTTTCTGCTGCGATCAAGGAACTCACGTCTCAGCTGAAAACTTTAAAGAAGCAGCAGGACGAGACGGCGGGTTCGGGACTCTCCCTCGCGAAGGCGTTTGAATCCATCGCCGCGGCCGGGGCGGTCCTCGAAATCGGAAAAATCGGGAAAGAGGCGTTCGACTCCGCGGTGAACATCGGCAAGATGGGCGATAAGACCGGGATCACCACGCAGACTCTCAGCGTGTTCCACAAGGTCGCCGGGGATGTCGGCGCGAGCACGGAGGCGGTCGACAAGGGGTTGCTGAAGGCGGCGAGCACGATCACGCAATTCGAGCAGGGTTCGGCGAAGGCGGCGGCCGGTTTCAAAATCCTAAACCTAACCCAGAAGGATTTCGCGGGCCTGAACACGGACCAGAAACTTTTGCTCGTGACGCAGCGGCTCGGCTCGCTCGGTGCGGGGTTCGGGAAAGCCGAGGCGCAGCGTCAAATTTTCGGGAGAGGCGCCAGCGACCTGGGTCTCGTGCTGAACTCCCTCGCGGCGCAGGGATTCGACAAGGCTACCGAGGCCACGTCGAAGCTCGGGCTTCTGCTGGATCAAACAACGACCGACACATTCCGAGCGGCGAAGGCGTCGATGCAAGAGCTCGAGGATGCCGGGAAGGGCATGGCCACGCAGTTCGAGGCTGGTCTGCTCCCGGCGATCTCCGACGTCGGAGAGGCGATTCTCGATTCGTTCGACATCGGAGGGAAAAACGGAGACGGAATACGAGAAATTGGCAAGGTGGCCGGAAACGTCGTCCGCGGCATTGCGGAGGGTTTTATTTGGATGGGGACGGTCGTCGCCGCCGAAATTACGGCGACCGAAGAGTTGTTCAGCGAACAATTTGGTGAGATCAAAACGAAGGGGGTAAGTGTCTACCAGGCGCTGAGTCTCGCTGTGAAGGGACATTTTGCGGAAGCGAAGGCAGCGTACGACGCAGGCTCGCGCGATATCCAAAGGGCGCAAGCCGAACTCGCCAACAAAGAAAGAGCGATTTGGGATACCGCGGCCATCGACATCCGCAAGTCGCTCGAGAACCTCTTTCCTTCCGATGCGGAAGAGAAGCGCCGCGCAAAAGAGCGGGCTGGTCGTCTCCGGCCAGAAAAGCCGACGGACGCGCAGGACGTCACGACAGCTGCGCCATCCGACGCCGCAGCGAAGGCGGCACTTGCGCTGCTCGAGAAACAACTCCAGGACGAGCTCGCGATTCATCGCGCCTATGCGAAGCAGACCGAGCAGGTCGACAAGGAGATGTTCGACGAAGGGGAGATTTCCCTCGCCGAATACTTCGACCGCCGGAAGACAGCGATCACCGCCGACGCTCAGGAGGAAGTCGACTTCCTGAAGCAAGGGCTCGCTGCCGCGCAGGCGGAGGTTCAGAAAGCGGCTCAGGCAAAGGCGACGGCGGCGACTCCGAAGGACGCCGACAAACAGGAAGCAGCGCGCCTGCAGGCTCTCGCAAAGGTGGACGAACTCCAAACGAAAATCACCGAGACGCAAATCAACGCCTCGACGAAGATTCAAGCGCTGAACACTGAGGAGTTCAAGGCGCGGGATGAGAACCAGCAAAAAATTCTCGAGTTCCACAAGACCATCGACGCGACGCAAGGCAAGACTCTCGAGGCCGCGAAAGCCGAAATCGCCATCGAGCAGCAAAAGCTCGCGATCATTCTGAGGCAGTCCGGTGAGAGCGAGGCGCAGGTCCAGGCGGAACTGGCGCGCTACGCGGAAGTGAAAACCGCGCAGGCGGAATTCGCCTTGGCCGAGCAAAAGACTCAGGAGGACGTGCTCGCCTTCGAGACGCAGAAAAAGAGCATCGAGCTCGAGGTGAAGGCCGGACAGATCACGCGGCAGCAGGGGGAGAAAGCAATCAACGATCTCATCGCGGCGCGGCTGCCACTGCTGCAGCAGGACGCCCAGGCCGAAACGACCGCGGCGGTGAAGACCGGGGACCAGGCCAACATCTCGAAAGCTCAGAACGCCGCGGAGGGCGTTGGCAATATCACGACGGCAACGAACGAACTTCAGAAGCAGGTCACCGGCGATCTGACAAAAGACTTCGAGTCTTTCTTCTCCAACGTCACTAAGGGAACGGAGACCGTCGGCAACGCCTTCAGGAGCCTCGCGGCATCGCTCTTCCAATCGTTCGCGAAACTAGCCGAGCAGCAGATTTTCAAGCAGCTCTTCGGAGACGCGGGCAGCGGCGCAGGAGGAGGGGGAGGAATTTTGAGCGGCGGCATTTCCGCGTTGACGCATCTCTTCGGCTTTGCTGAAGGCGGCCTTGTCCCGATGAAATTCGCCGAAGGAGGTCTGATTAAGGGACCAGGTGGTCCGAAGTCCGACTCCATTCCCGCGCGGGTGTCTCCCGGCGAGTACATCGTGAAAGCGGATGCTGTCTCCGCAGTCGGCGTTCAGTACCTCGAATCCATCAATCGCGGTATGAAGATCCCATCGATCCAAGGGCTGACTCTTCCGAAGTTCGCCGAGGGCGGCTTGGTGGGAAGTGCGGGAAGCGGCAGCGGAGGCGGCGACTCGAACATCAATCTTGGAATTGCTCTCGAAGAGGGTCTCGTGCTGAAGCATCTCTCGAGCAAGGCCGCGGGAAACATCGTCCTGCAGCACCTCGTGAACAATCCGAAGGCGGCGCAAAAGGCGCTTTCGAGGAGCAGCTAAATCAGCGCTCGCCGCCCATGATGGGGTTTGGGGTTCGGGGAATCTGCACTCCCCGTTCCCCGACTTTTTCGCGGAACAGTGGAGTACAGGGGGCAACCGATGCACAGCAGGGTCAGGAGACGATGGAAATCCAAGTTCGCGCGCTTCATTCGGTCCTACGGCACCGAACGGCTCGCGAAGCAGCTCGATGTCCGCTCCTCCGCGATCTACCACTGGATTAGAGGTGCGACAACTCCTCGCCCAGCTCACGCGGAAATCATCCAGCGTCTCGCCCGCGAGCGCGGGTCCAGGCTCACTCTGGACGAGATCTACGGGCATTCCCGCGCGGTTCGAGCGGATGAAATCCGATTGGAGATCAGCGTCTCGCCCGAACCTGGTCCTTCCCCCTGCCGTCCCTCGCCGCGAGTGGCGACGGCGACAGTCCGCTAAGTCCATGAACTTTTTTTGACGAAGTTCGTTTCTCTGACCGAGTTTTTCTGAGGAGTGTGTTGAATGGCCACCGTAAGCGTCACGCGCATCGCCTCGGCTCTCAATCTCACGCCGCGGCGCATCCAGCAGCTCGTGAAGGAAGGGACATTGCCACGCGAGACCAACGGCCAGTACGACCCGATCCGGTGCCTGCACCTTTACATTCGGTATCTGCAGAACGCGATCGAAAAGAAAAGCGATCCAACGCTCGGAGGAGACGCAGGCGAGCGCGTGGCGCGTCTGAGGATTATCCGAGCCCATGCCGACCAAAAAGAAATGGAACTGTCGAAGCTGCGGAGCCAGCTTGTGGCGGTGAAGGACCACGACGAAGCGGTAGCGGAACTCGTTCAGGTGACGACCGCGCACGTCATGGCGATCCCGGCGCGGCTCGCCCCCGAACTCGTGGGTGAAACTTCCCGCGTGATGATACAGGCCAAAATCGAGCGCGCCGTTAAGGACACGCTGAAGCTTCTCGCGAGATCACACCGCGATCCCAGTTTGGCTGCTCCCGCACAGTAAGCGCACACTCTTAAATCGAAGTAATTGATTGCTTTGATTCGCGAGTCATCGTCGCCCTCCACTATGCGCCGCTGCCTTCTTGCGCGGCGGTTTCGGGCCGAATCTGAACGTGCCCTTCAACTTGCGGATCTGCTCGACCTGCGCCGGTGTCCAAAACCTTACTGCTTTGCCGCCGACCAGCCGTACGCGCGGTGCCGAGATCTTTCGGGTTTTAATCCAGAACTGAAGCGTAGGTCGTCGAACACCGGCGGCCGCTGCAGCCTCATAAGTGCTAAGAAGTTTTCTCTTCATGCGCCGCGTTTCTACCACGTACAGTTGACCGCAGTCAACGATTGTTGTAACGTCACGCACCATGCGCGATCACGTGACCTGTGCGGTATGCGGCATGAGAGGGAAAGGGCTCGGCTCGCACGTTCGCGTTCATGGCTTGACGACTTCGCAGTATCGCGAGAAGTTCCCTGACACGCCCATAGATTCTCTCGCGACCCGGCAAAAGCGGCGCGCCGCGCGTCCGAACATGGGGCTTGCGAGAGCCCATCGAGGAGAGAAGCCGACAAGATATTGGGACGTCGCCAGACTTCTCGTAGGCGGAAAAAGCGCTGCCGAAATCGGAACCTCCATTGGCCGAGGTCCCGTCCGCGTGAAGACCATCGCCAGGAAGCTTGGTCTATCCTGCAGGCCCTCTCGCTACGATCTGGGCGCGCGGGTCACGCGAGGGCATCTTGCGGATCTGCAAAAAGCGACAGGGCTCGACGGGCCGTCATTCGCCAGCCGCTTTGGTATTCCGGTCTGGCTCACTCACGGCAAATCGAATCAAGCCAAAAAGCTCCTCTCGCCGCCTCATGCTACGGCGATGATCGCCGCTCGCGACAAGATCATCAGCGAGGTCTATCGCCTCTCCCGAAATAAGGGCCGCGGGAAATGGACAGGGAGCTCTCCAAAGGTTCTGAGTTCGCTCGTGCAACATTTTCCCAAAGCCGCGGCGGCCATCCGAGACCTGCTCGCCGAGAGCAAAGCGCGAAGGGCCGGAGAATGGCAGGACTGGGTCTGCGAACGTACGCGAATGCGCGAGCGAAGTGCGTACTTGTCCGTCCTTCCCCTTGCGATCGAACTCTCGCCGTGGATTGAGCCGCGACTTAACGAGCTAGAGAAGCGGCGAGACCTTTGGCGTCTAGCAATGGAGATACTGGCGTCACGTTTCGGCGTGAGTTCTTCCGTTGCCACCGAAAAAATGCGCCCGTTGCAACCGCGCGAGATGGAGCGTTTGATTCTTCGCCTCGATCCCGGCCGAGGGACCGCGCAGCGGGACGGCCTCGCCGCCCCATCCGTTAAGAGGCGTCCCGGCCCCCGTCCGACACCATTCGAGCAAACGGTAAGGTTCCGCATCGGCAAGGAAATCGAAGACGGGATCTCCGCCGGAGGCGACCGCCGTCGAGCGACGGTCGTTGCAGCACGCTACTCTGTCGCCGCGAAGCACAAGGCCAGCTACGAAACGATCAAGGAGTACCACGGGGATTACGTCAAGTGGGCGAAGACAAAGGCCTAAAGTGGGCATTTTCGCTCACAACCGGACTATCGCGGGTACGGTTCTTGGCGGGAAACCATACCCACGGTATCGGGGGTAAGGTTCTCCTCCCCTCACTATGCCCACTATAGATTCCCGCATCACATGCGAGAGTTGCGCTGCGAATCATGGCAGCACAGCTCAAAATCGAAAACGGCAAGGCACCAGAACCGTCACACTTGACGCCGGAATTGAAGGGGTTCATCGATCGCGTCGTGGTTCCGATCCTGGTGAAAGGCTACGTCGAGAAGCTTCAGAACGAAAAGTCGGTCGCAGAATCTAGTGAGAACGGGGCGTCCGCACCTATGAATCGAACTCGGGAAGCTGAGGTAGCCGATGATTCGGACTGAGCGTCGCGCTGCCATCTACGCCCGCATTTCCACTGACAAACAAAACCCGCTTTCGCCGGCCGATCAGCAGCGGAAGTGTCGCGAGTACGCGCAACAAAACGGCATCCTGGTCGTGGATGCGGAAATTTATGTGGACGAGGGCCTGAGCGGAGTAGGCATGGACCGCCCAGGGTTGCAACGACTTCTCCGAGCGGCCTATTCCTCCAATCGCAGCTTCGATGTGATTCTCGTTGACGACACCTCGCGGTTGTCGCGCAGCACCGAGGACGTTCTCTCCATTCATCGCAGATTAAAATTCGCCGGGCTGCAGCTCATCGCTGTCAGTCAGAACATCGACAGCCTGCAGGATCAAGCCGAAACACTCCTCACGATCCACGGGCTAATTGACAGCACCTACGTTCGGGAACTCGCGAAGAAGACCCACAGGGGATGTGAGTCGGCTGTACTTCGCGGACTGCACGTCGGTGGCAAGTGCTTCGGATACGCCGCTGTGCCGGAGGGCGCCGCCGGGTCGAAGAAGCTGGTGATCGAGGAATCGCAGGCCGAAGTGGTCCGGCGAATTTTCGAGATGTCAGTGGCGGGCCACTCCCTCAAGGGGATCGCGAAGAAGCTGAACGAGGAACATACGAGCGGCCGCGCGAATTGGTGCCCGACGGGAATCCGGTCGATGCTGAAGCAGGAGATCTACAAGGGCGAGGTGATCTGGAATCGGACGAGGTTCGAGAAAGTTCCGGGAACGAACACGCGGCGTGCGAAACGGCGAGACGAGAGCGAGTGGGTCCGCCTTGAGAGATCGGAACTGGCGATCGTCTCAGTCGAATTGTGGGACCGCGTCCAACAGCGGTTGAACTGTTTCGGACGTAAGCCATCAGAGGGTCGACGTCGCGGACTCTTCCCGAGGGCGATCACGAGCCCCTATCTTTTTAGCGGCCTGCTGAAGTGCGGCGAGTGTGGAGGAAATCTCATCATCGGGACTGGCGGCGGAACCCACGTTCACAAAAAGTACGTCTGCGCGAACTACTTCAATCGTGGAACCTGCGAAAATGATCTCTACATCCGACGCGACGTTCTTGAGGAACGTCTCCTGGGCCGGTTGCAGTCGGAACTGTTACGGCCGGAAGTGATCAACTACGCGATCGGGGAGTTCGGTCGGCAGCTCCGGGCCGCGCTCACAACTCTCTCCGGCGACGTCTCCGACGAGCGGAAGCGGAAGGAGCAGCTTGATCGGGAGATTCAGCGATTCGCAGACGCTATAGGTCGCGGCGGTCCGCTCGACTCGCTCGTGCAGGAGATTGCGAAGCGCGAACAGGAAAAGAAGGCGATAACGAACCGTCTGCTTTCACGGAGCGCCGGTTCGATCGAGACCCGGCTGCAGGAGATTCGCCAGTTTGTTACGGCGGGCATCTCGGATTTGCGATCGCTGCTGGGACGCGAGCCTTCCCTCGCTAAGGCCGAACTGCAAAGCCATCTCAGCGAAATTCGGATGACGCCAGCGAAAGGTCGGGAAGAGTGGCACTACGTTGCGGAGGGAACCTGGAATTTGCTCGGAACTGGACCGAACGCGCCAGCTCTTGGACTGGCGCATTCGGATGGTTGCGGGGGTCAGATTTGAACTGACGACCTTCGGGTTATGAGCCCGACGAGCTACCAGGCTGCTCCACCCCGCACATCCACTATAGCCGAGCAGCAAACATCCGTCAAACTTGTCCCTTGAAA
>Ga0210401_10003913_pt1 | contig 15716 bp, 31 predicted proteins | sample IncBWH32MmetaG_FD_150866 | JGI IMG/M metagenome (GOLD analysis project Ga0210401, IMG submission 150866) | Forest soil microbial communities from Barre Woods Harvard Forest LTER site, Petersham, Massachusetts, United States - Inc-BW-H-32-M | ecosystem: Environmental > Terrestrial > Soil >... | reverse complement strand
GTTCGTGAGAGCGTCCGCACGATCCACCAAGCCAAGTTCTCGAAGGGCATACTCGAAGGCACGATTGAGCTCCGCCCCTTTAGTCGCGTCGATCTTCCCCTCTCTGATAAGTTGATTGATCGGCATCTTCAGTGTTCCTGTGACGCCAATTTCAACCTGCGGAACGGTTACATCGTTCGACTACACGAAATGTTACTTGTGTTACTACGGGGGAACAAAACCGAGAGGTAGAAAAATTGCAGTCAGGGAAATTTGCGAACTTATTGCTGCAAATCAAGATGTGCCTCAGTTAGTGCACTTTTGCACTTATGTTGCGGAACGGGATCGGTGTTCCATATGGGCGAGAAAAAGACAAAGGATGTCCGTACCCGTGGCCCTGAACCGGTTTCACGTTCGCGCGCAGCTGCGGCAATGCTTAGGATGGCTCAATCAACGTCCGATCCGGTGTTGGCATCTAAGCTGATCGATCTTGCGGCCCATCTCAAGGAACAAGCTGGCGAACTACCTGTGCCGTTCACCGAGGCACCCGACCTACAACCCAAAGAAAAAGAATAAGGCCGCTTCAAAGGTCAAGATGCCTCGTCGGGAACGGCGTTTGTTGATTTACAGATCGCGAGTTAGGCTTCGCCCCAGCAGTACCAAAGCGGGGTTCGCATGGTCGCTCTCACCAGCCGAGCGGGTCGTTCTGGCACGCATCACGATCTTGAGCGCGTCATCTGGCAAAGGCGGCTGCAGCGCCTTCGCCTTGGCCCGAAAGCCACGAACTCTGCCGGTGATCACGACTAGCTTTGCCGTCGTTCAAATGTAGCAATACTGCACGGCCGTTTTAATATCCCCAGTCAGGGCGAAAATTTCGACCAACGCGATCCCGCGACGATGGCTCCTCGTCAAACCAACACAATCATCAACGGTGTCAATAGCGTGCACACGATCACGAATGCGCCGATGATCTTCCGTTCCAGTCGGGACATTTCGAAACTTTTCGCGTGTGGATAAGGAGGACAACGCGACGACATTAACTTGTGCCGTGGGCTCTTTAGGCAGACTGACTTCATCGGCTGATGGAGTAAGAACATGTCAGCTCAAGCTCTGCTTCGAGATATCGTGATCATGCTTGGCGGTGCGGTATGTGTCGGTCTGCCAATGGCTGTGGCGATTATTTGGCTTTGCTCGTGACGCTTTCCGCCGCGAACCCTCACAATTGTCGCGGAGAGGCAGTTCGTCAAGGTTGGGCGAATGCTTCCCGCTCGGTCGGCCACTCGAGCGAGCAAAGTGCAGATGACGTAGCGCCACTCTCTTCTTTCACCGCGCTCAGTCAGAGTTGATAGAAGCATATCGCGCGCTCTGCTCGAGGGCGCACGCTATAGCTCTGAGAAAGATTGCTTCAGCCCTGGCCTACTATTAGCCCATTAGCGACGTGGCTTCATGTCAATCTGGGCGTGGGTGCGTTTCAACCGGGCAACCAGTCATGTCCAAGTATCGCGTCGATGCATCGTAAAAAAGGTCGCCCACCGGGACCAGCCACGGGTGTGACCGCCGTTTACCTTATTCAGAACGCGCGGTATCAATTTTGCAATCGTGGTGTACTTTACATTTGTGCGTGTCGAAAACGACTTGCATTGAACCAACTTTGGGATCGTGGAGGGCAAGATGGCTAAGAAAGCTAAGAAGGCTAAGGCGAAGAAAAAGACCGGCAAGAAGAAAAAGAAATAGCCTTTGCCGACACAGTACCTTTGCTGAGACACATCAAGGCGCGTGCGCGCGTTTTGAAATCGCAAACCGATATTGCCGCGGCTTGATGTGGTTCGGCTCCTGATGGGAGGTCTTGAGCCGATGATGCGCTGACGAATGCTAATACGCGCAGTCCAATGGACAAGTAGCCTCACGCATGTCGTCCTAGGAGCAGCCTACTTTCCATCGTTCCAGATGTCGGTGGCAAGCTTCCAATCATTTCCAACCTTCTGCCACACAACGACGTACTTGCCCGTGACTTCCTTCGGAGTGGTCTCTTTCGTTTTCAGACTAAAGGTTCCGATCTCCTCTGTGGCCGTAGGACTAAGAAGCTTCACGTCTACGGTTGTGACTTTCGGATCGGTGACTTGCTCCGCCATGCCTTTCCACATTTCTCCAATTGCGACGTTACCCTTCACCATCGGCTTTCCGGGCGGGAACGCCCTCGCATCAGCGGTATAGAGCGATGCAATACCCGCGAAATCGCCCTTATTGAAGAACTCCGTCCATTTTGCATTCGCAGCCTCAATCTCGGCTTTCTGAGCGAATGCCGGTGCTATCGAGCAGACGGCGAACGCCAGCACCACGAGGATCTTGTGAACGGTCATCAGCACCTCTCCTTCCTCTAGAGCCTCGAACTGGTCACCGCGCTAGGCGCCCTTAGTGACGCTGATATATACCATCTCAACGTGAGGATATTCCGACCGAGTTCGCGCGGTCCCTAAAAAGGCCGATCAACGATATTGCGGACGTGCCAATCGAGGATGAGGCTAATTCGAAGAGAACGGGGTCTTGGGCCCTACTCCTAGGAGCCTGCGTTGCGTTTTCGTTGGTGACCAGGTTTGCCGCCATCAAACATAGGGGTCGCCGTCTCTCACCAATGCACACCGAACTGCGCCCTCCTGAGGCGGGTTCGGCGCCTGACGATGGGGTTTTCTAGCCGATGACACGCTGACAAGGGGCCAATTCTTGTTCGAACTGACGTTATTCAGATCAGTGAAGGCGAGTGCTATCGGCCAGTACGTGGTCGACGAAATAACTCCTCAATATCGACGCCTAATGCTGTCACGAGGCGTCCCAGCACGCCAATAGAGGGATTGCGCTTTCCGCCCTCGACACCAGACAAGTAAGTCTGGTGGACGCGGGCACGGTGAGCAAGCTCTTCCTGCGACAAGCCCTTGCCCCGCCTTATTCTTTGTAAATTGAGCCCAACTCGCCTGCGCACGTCCATGCGCGTATTGGCAGGCATAGACTATAAGTAATAATCGAAAAGTAGCCAAACACCTTGGTCTGAGGCGGGCTAGTGGCTTCCAAACTTTATACGACTAAGCAGATGGGCGATGCCGGTGAGATGCTGGTTGCGGCCGAGCTTACGTTGCAGGGCATTCCGTCGTTTATCGTGCCGAGCAACTGGCCTTCCTATGACATCGTTGCCCAGCCACCCGGCCGAGAGCTGCAGAAGGTCTCCGTCAAAACTCGCACATTTGCGAAAAGCGGCAACTTTGTCGGCTACAACGATGATGACGAATTCGATTGGTTAGCTATCGTCATTCTCCCCTCAGGAGAGCTAACGCAGCGCCGCATATTTGTAATCCCACACGACGTCGCAAAGCAGCGCTCGTATATTGCGGAGCAAAGAGAGGGCCGGGGATTTTTTGTCCACAAACTGATTGGTTGGCCACCATCGGCAATACCTGACCCGGCTCCAAGCGGCGGCTGCGGCCTTGCGGACTACGAGGATAACTTCAGTTTGAGCCTTGAACCCATACGACTGGCGAACAGCGAACCTTGATCGCTTTTTCGGCCATGGCGCGCCGGCACGCTTAACCGGCCACGTGGGCGACCAGCTACCCGCCTGTCAGATGATCCTCGATGTCATTGGCAACTTCCTCACAGACGGACGCCAGCTCAAGCAATTCGTTTTTGACGAAAGGATCGTCTGCCTGCTCGGCTTGTTGCCGATACATGGTCGCCTGGTCCCGTAGATAGTCAGGCCAATCCATGCTGCGCGACCCGCCGAAATGGCCCTCTGTAACCGCTATCCGATTTCGATTGTGAGCGGAGCGACTATAGCTGTCAGTATGAGACCAGACCAGAGCAGGGCAGTGCCGAATTTCGGCAAATGGCCCCAAGGGCAGTCCGGCCCGCCCATGCATTGATCCGACATCTGATGCGCGAACGTGACAGTCAGCATTGCGGACTTGTAAGTTGAGAACGCACGCCGGGATAGCTAACAGGTGCCAGTAAAATGAACTTAGGAGCTAACGAGTTGAAACGTTTTAACAAGAAGATGCAAACCCGTCGTGAATGGACCGCCGCTGACCTGCGGAGCCTCAAGAAGCATTCGAAGGATAGGACGCCTGTTGCCAAGGTCTCTAAGGAGATGAAGCGAACCGTCGCAGCGTTGCGCGTGAAAGCTTCGCAGCTTGGCTTTGGCTTGGGCCATCAGCGGTAAAGGTGTGCCCGCTGCTGGTGAGTTTTTCGGATCTGGCCGCTGCCCCCGACACCGGACGCCGGACGCACCAGCGGCCAAACACGGGGTTTTCAGCAGCTTTCAAAATACAAAACCCGGCCAGCGATGGGCTGCCGCTGTCGATGCGCAAGATCAACCTCGAACCGCTCCTGGCACGTCGGCCCTCATCAACCCATTCGAACGCGGCGAGATCGGTCTCGACCTCTTCCTGCCGCTTGCCGGATGGGATTAGAGGGATTGGTGTCGAAGCGCCGTGAGCGGCCTTATCAGAGTGGCCGGTCGAAGCATTGGGTGAAGGTCAAGAACGGCAAACACCCGGCGATGTCGCGTGTGAGGGAGCGCAGCACCCTCGCAGGTTAGCGGTTAGCCGCGAACTTTTTTGATTTTGGCCGTGCGCTTCGGCGCGGGGTCGCTCATAGATCACCTCCGTGATCGATGAGACGACGCTAGCGCGGCGACGGTGCCCGGCAAGAAGACCTAAGGATTAAGCTTGCTAATTAAGTTTAACGTCCGTGCTTTATCGCGATTGATGAGACCAGCAGGCGGCCATCGCGGGGGACCAGGTTGAATTTCCGGCGGCCAACACGAGACCGACGGTTCAGCCTCTTTGGCCTTGACCCCGGCTCGACCTTCGGGACGGCCCAAAACTATCGACAGTGCGGCCGTGCGGTTTCGTTCGATAGGGCGCGCAAAGCAGCAGCTGGAAAAGCGCCCTATTAGCATTGTACTTGGCAGCGGGTCGGCAACTCTCCGAACCCTCGATGATCGCCTCGCCGTCGGTCGTGAAAACGTACCACAGCCATCTTCGGCGACGTTGCTTTAAGACCACTTCAAAAATTTGAAACTGATCAGACGTCACGGTCTCGAAATCCCATCTCCCGGCAGCGTGGCGGCATTTTCATGGCAACTTTGTAGCACATCGTCGGCCAGACTTATATCGCCGAGCATCATTTGCGCATTTCGCTTCTCACGGCGCTTTTTGTAACAATTATTTAGAACTTAAAATATTGCATTCGCTCGTTCGCGACGCTCCAACGGCGAAAACTATTTGGGCGGCCTCGTTGCCGACTTCGTTGCCTCTTTCAGCTTTGTAGGTTTATTTTTGAATGCGTTCTTCCGCCAATAAGATTGCGTTGTTCATCGATGGCGCCAATCTATATGCGACATCCAAGTCGCTCGGCTTCGACATCGACTTCAAGCGCCTGCTGCAAGAATACGAGAGCCGTGGCACCCTGTTGCGCGCGCTTTACTACACGGCGATCTTCGAAGATCAGGAATATTCGGCGATCCGCCCCCTGATCGACTGGCTCGATTACAACGGCTATACGGTCGTTTCAAAACCGGCAAAAGAGTTCGACGATGGCGAGGGCCGACGTAAGATCAAGTGCAACATGAGCGTCGAACTGGTTGTCGATGCTTTAGAGTTGTCAAACCATATCGATCAAATAGTACTGTTTTCGGGTGACGGCGATTTCCGCTCGCTGGTCGAAGCGGTGCAGCGGCGAGGCGTCCACGTTACTGTGGTGTCGACCCTATCGATGATTGCCGACGAGTTGCGGCGCCAGGCTGACGTCTTCACCGACCTAGTGGAATTGAAGTCCAGGATCGGACGCCCAGCTCCGCGCGAGCCGTGCCAGGGGCGATGACATCTACCATCAATAGGACAGCATCACTGGGGTTGAAGCGTATCGCCGTCAGACGCACCCGCCTTCGAGGGAAACCTTGGTGGCTTTTGCGTCGGGCCAAATTGGGCTAGCCTGCTAAGCAGAATTTATGGGAGGGCGCACGCAGTGAACTCTACCCTTAAGGTTCAGAAATCAGAACCAACAACCTTGATTGAAAGCATCAAGGCCGAGATCAAAAAGCGTTCGGAGGCGAAGGCCAAGCGGATGCTGCTTAAGAGGCCCAAAAGGCTGACGAAACGCTACGGCTAGTCGATCAGCTCGTCGGTATCATTAGTTTCCTCGAAGAGCGTCCTCAGCAACCGCCATAGTTCGCGGTGCCCCGCAGTTTGACCGCCTTGCTTGAGATAATCCGCGATATCCATTGTGGCGGTTTGCATCTCAATCGTGCCGTCTACGCGTGCGTCTAAATGTGCCACCTCGCGCTCGACATACAAGCTCTTGGTGTCCGTATCGAAGACCAGCGTGCAACGATCCGCGTGAGTGACCTCAGGTCCTTTCACCTGACGATGCAGTTCTCGCTTGAGGAGAGCCATTTTTCTGCTCCCGACGATGACGGTTTCCGACAGCAAGCAAAGTTTTCAGCTCGATAAAGTCCGGACCATCTTTGCGACATCATAGATTTCGATCTTAAGCATCGGATAAGTCGACTTCAGTTTTCGCCCTGATGCCTCGGCAGCATCGAGCGTCTTAAACTCTGACTTAAAAATGGCCGTCGACAACTACCGTGAACCCTTCGGTAGGAGGCCTGTCGGCTCGCAAGGCCTCCTTCTGGTCACGCTCGTTTATTGAGAGAACTGGCTTCTTTTTCACGGGAGGCCCTCCCAGTAGCTCTCCGAAACGTCGGAATGCTCATTTTATGACCGTTATCTGACTGTTCTTAGCATCGCTGCTCTTTGCGCCTTTTCCTGAGCGGCCCAATAATCTGCTTCTAGTGGCAGCTCATCGAAATCCGGCTTGTACCCATTTTCCTCATACTTGGAGCGTGGAACGGGGATGTTGCTGCCGTCATAGTCAACCTGCACCCAACCCTCGTCAGTACGGAACATTCCTGTTGCCATATTCATCTCCCTTCTCCGCTAGGAGCAACCATCGCAGAGGTTTGGCTCACCATCGCCGACTCAATACTTTGCCCTTGTTGTGACCTGGCTGTTCTCGCTTGAGCCTGTCGCGTTCGGCGCAAAGCTCGTCGATCTTGTCGCGCATCCGGTCCAGTAGGGCCTCGGCCGAGATGCTCGGTATCCCCTCTCGTTGCAGTTGCCTGATCTCACCGCGCTGCCGCTGCACCCGAATGCGCATGTGTTCTATTTCGGTCCGAATGAAATCGATGTCCGGCATGTGCGACCCTCCTGCAAGAAGTGACGAACAGGCACTGAGGTTCAACCTCGTTGTCAGGGAACATTCACAGGCGGCATCAATCCCGTGGCTTGCAGCACGAAATGATGTTCGTGTGGCCGGGCAATGGCTGAGAAGGTTATCAGGGCTGCGATCGGGATAGCGATCAGGATAGCGAGCTGGCGCACGTCCCACTCGACTTTCAATTTTGCGGCCTGTTCCAACAACTGGCAAATTAGCCTTTGTAATAAGCCGATTTGTGATGCGTATCAATGCAGCTATCCGACTCTTTAGTTATCATTGGTGAGCCGGCTGCAGCACTGTCAGATCCGGAATTGGAGCAGTTGGCAGGGGCCGCCCCGATTTTCAGCGTTGGGGCGGCCCCACTGGCGTTCAGCCCCGATCCTAGGGCTGAAGGCGAAAGGAAAATAGATGGGCCTGCTTTCGTCGATCGAATTGCCGCATTGGCTAATGATCGGGGGAGCTATTTTAGCAACGATGGGCTTCCTGGGTCTTGCATTTACCCGCAACAAGGAGGTTGCGACAGGACCGCCCGCAAAAAATCACCTTCGCTGAAATGCGCTCGTCAGGTGTTCGCGGCCTGCAATGATGTCGGTTTCCGAAGAACGCGAAATCTACTCCCGGCTACAACGGCTACCATCACCACTGCGAAGGATGCAGCTGCTTGTCTGCACATTTCTCCTACTCGTCGATGAGTGGCTCCGACGCTCTGGCAGCAAACTTCTCGCAATCGTCCGCGATCGTATGCATCATCTTCTTCAATGTTTCGTCGGTCATCAGCTCGGCCAAGACGCGGGATGCTTCGGCTCGCTGGCGCCAATGCTCTGAGTCACTGAGATGCGTAGCAATGGACATGGGACTAACCTTTCCGCGCGGACTGCTGTCATACGGCCCAAAACCGTAAACTGAGACGCGGGCAAGCCTAGGCCGACAAGGCTGGATCGCAAGTGAAGGATCGGTAACGGTGGAAACATCCTGCAATGGAGCGTACGTGGAATCGTTCCAGAGCGACGCCACTACTGCAAAGCAGTGCGAGGGGCCATGAGTAGACCTGCCTAAATTCGACTGATGCCGGCTGCTGATCGCGGGGAGTAGATCCTCCCCGCGAAGCATTTTTACCGACACACTAGTTTCCGCTGACGCCATTCAGGTCAGCGTCCTCGCCACCGACCCTCGATGGATCCTTTCCGCTAAAGCGGTAGTTTTCCAAGTTCCGACGCTCGTCAGCTGTTAACGCGGTTGGGTTCTCCCCCTGAACGCTCTGATCATTGTGGGCCCGAACATGATGGGTTGAGGCATGCAGGCGGGGGTTCTGGGCGAACGCCGGCGTAACGACAGCAGCGGACAGAATAACAGCAGTTAGAATTTTCTTATTTTTGGTCAAAGGTCTTCTCCGTTTTGTAAGACCCTCCTCACCGATCAGAGTAGTACCCTTCACGCATGATTCGTCACATCAAACGACCGTGTACTGTCAATCACGCTCGGTAACGCAATCGGCATTGCCGAGCAAAAGGCGCAGCAAACCAATGCGGGGCCGCGCCAATCGAACGGGGCTTCATGCGCAAGGCGTGTGAGTTTGGCCTGGAAGGATTGGTCTCAAAGCATCGCGATCGACCATATCGCGGCGGACGATCAAAACACTGGATCAAAGTCAAGAACCGCCAGCACCCGGCGATGGAGCGGGTGATGTGAGCGCGGCAAGACCCCCGGAAGTCAATTCACCGTCAACAAGTAGAACACGATGATAGACGGGAGTGAGGCCGAAGATCACGGCAACAACGTCCTCGAAAGGGATGTGAAGCCTCCAGCTCGCCACGTCGTTTCGATTGGATGTTTGATCACTCATGGCGTACCGCATGGTTTTGTGCGCGGTACATCATAAGTCTCAACTTTTAAAGGACGGCGACGCGATATAGCCCGCATTTCGGGTCCAGCGTCACCGACGATTTACCATCGGAAGCATCCGCAATGGAGCGTGTGGCGGAATCGTTCCGCTAGATAAGCACTTGATGTGCGCCTTCGGGGGGAGATCGGCCGGGCGGGATTTTCGTATTCGTTGTGACGCGTATCAATGCAGCCATCCGTTTTTTGCTTAACTTGTACAGGCCGGCTGCTCCATCGCTGGGATGAGGGCGATTTCGTCATGCGCACGAGCTTGCGAGATCGGTGTATTATCGGTTTTTGGCTAATCTTGTTTGGACTTGCAACAGTAGGTTGGATGGCTGGATTAACCTGGGCGTCCATTTGGTTGTTTAGTTGACGATACGCACTCTGGCTAAAAAGAGTGTTCCGCAACTTTCATTGCCAAGCAGGCGATCATTCCCCACAAGGCAAGATCGATTTCCACGGCTGCACGCGCGCCTTCCTCCTTCGCGCGCTTAGGAATTCTAACTGTAACTGAATTGGCAATGCGCCGGTTCCATGGAAAGGAACCGGCGCATTCAGGCTACTTCCTTTGCGCTCCCAAAACGGCGCAATCACGACAACATTGCCCAGCCAAGCTGGGCCTCCCGCGGCCTCTCTCGCCCGCGGGAACACCGCCCCCCGGCCTCTCCTGCCCGTGGGGACACCACTTGGCCCCGGTGCTTTGCCGGGGCCGTTTTTATGGCTGAAATTGTAATTTTGAGTGCGGCTTATCTTGGGTCTTTGGAGTTCTGCCTTCGGGTATCCTCATGGCATCTTCATGAGCGGTTTCGAGCAGGGACTGACCTGTTTCGCAAAGCCTGCGAATTCCGCCACTCACTCGCGAACGTTTGCGCGAGGCTTATGGACGGCCGTTCCAACCTGACCAATTTTGGGGCAATTCAACGCCTTCGCGGCGATGTCTCAGATATGACGCAATCCGCCGCACAATCGGGACAGGGCATACAAAGCTCGGTTGCTTCGGGGGGTTGCATCAACTCGATCAATCGTTGGAAAACGCAAGTGAAGGATTTTTTCAAGCAAATCGTAACTTTGTTCAAGCTTCGCGTGACATTGAAGCCGTACAGGCAGGCCGTCAGGCGGCAACGCGCGGACGAAGCTAGGATATCATCCCCGCATATCAGGCACTTCGGCCTGAGGCACAGGCCGCGTTTCGCGCGGGATATGTAGACCCGCTGATCGCACAGACGCAGGGTGCGGCGTTTGGCGTCAACAAAGCGCGCCCGTTCTTGAACGACGCATTCCGCGACGAAACAGCGGCGACGCAGCGCCGCGAGAACCATGAGTGTCACCGAGATATCTCGATTGCGTGATTACACGAAAGCTTGCATTTCGGCTTGCGTGTTGCTATATTGTTCCTCGCCCGTTGCTACAAATCGCGGCGGGCGACGATTAGAGGTTACGCGGCGAAATGAAACAGGATTTGCAGGAATTGATGCGCGTTAGAGTGCCGGCGGCGCTGATTGATGCGATCGACCGGGCGGCCCATCGCGATTTGCTGTCGCGATCGGGCTACATCCGACAGGCGGTAATCGCGAGGTTGCGAGCCGATGGCGTCGGTATCGAGGAAGCACAGGCGCTTTAGCGAGCGCAATAATAACCCGGTGAGGGTGCCGGGCACTAACCACCGCCTAAGCAGGGGCGGCCGCCAGCGCCGATCAGGCATTGCGCGCTAGCGGTATGGTTCTTGAGGCATTGAGTACGAATCATAGTTAAGCCGGCTAGGGCGAGGGCGCCCACAAGGAACGCGGATAGTGAGCCGATAGGGCCGCCGCGAAAATAATCAGAGTCAAAATCAACAGTCGAAGCGAGGACGCTCGCATTCGAACGTCGGAGAATTGTATGGACGACATAGGTAACCTGCAGGGCTTGCTGCTGAACGCTAGGGTACGAGCTGGGGCTCAGCTTTGACCGATAGCGCTGGAAAAACAGCCCGAAAACAGCCCGGCCGGCCCTTCAAGCCTGGTCAGTCCGGAAACCCTGCTGGCCGTCCAAAGGGCACGAGAAACGCCGTAACGCGAGCAGTGGAGGCGCTGCTCGACGGGGAGGCGGAAAAGCTCACCCGAAAGGCAATCGATCTCGGCCTCGCGGGCGACATGGCTGCGCTGAGACTTTGCGTGGACCGCATCATGCCACCAAGGAAAGATCGCCACGTCGCATTCCCATTGCCAGCAATGAATGAGCCTGTGGATGCGGTGAAGGGCCTTGCCTCGATCGTGGCAGCGGTGGCGAGCGGGGAATTGACTCCATCGGAGGCGTCAGAGTTGACGAAGCTGGTGGAGGGCTATGCACGAGTCCTTGAAACAGTTGACCACGAACAGCGCTTACGAGCGCTGGAGGGAAAGATCAATGATAGCAAACCATAGTCGTCGGTTGGACAAGCTTGAGGCGTCGCAGCCAAAAGGCCGCGTGGTACACATTTGGGACAATCACAAGCCGGGATGTGTCGAGCGCGAAAAGGCGAGATTGACCGCAAATGGATCACTGAGGCCTGAGGACGAAACCGTCGTGTACTGCTGGCAGCGGTAGGCGAATGGCATCAAATCACACTCGCCGATTGGATCGCCTTGAAGAGATTCACGCTCCTAGCAGTCGGCCTGAGCGGCGGCATCAAGTGATAGGGGACACGAGGGCCGAACTTGATCAGCGAATTGCAGAGATGATTGCGTCAGGTGAGGCGAAGGTTGGCGATGGCTTTATCCGAAATTTGATTGTGGACCCGCCGCAACGAAATGAGGTTTAAGATGGCTATCAATCACGGCAGGCGCCTGGACCGACTTGAAGAGACTAACCGGCCGAAGGCGGAATGTCGCCGGGGCCATCGCGTGATCGGCCACGATGACAGGGAAATCGAGCGCGAGAAACAGAAGCTCATTGCTTCCGGGGTGATGAAGCCTGGAGATTTCTTCATCGCCCGCCTGATCATTTCGTCATAACGATGATCGTTCGGCGTCGTTTGCTCGCAAATAATTAATGGAACGCACTAAAAACAATTGGCTGGGTGGCATTTTTATTGCGTGCCTCGAACGGGGGCCGCACCTCAATGCCCCCCGGCGCCCCAAGGTGGTTTTGAAAGCATCCTGCCCTTGGTGTGCTGCGACGATGCATAAGCAACCGCGCTTGGTCCGTGAAAGCTACGGAGCAATCAAGATCTGACGGCAGGCGGCAGGAAGATCTGCGAGTGTCAACGCGTGCTTTGGTTTTTGTTGTGTGTCCGGAATCCCTGGGTGGAGAGCAGGCTCGCTGAACCAATAAGCAAAATCCTTTGCACTGCATCCCTCATCCGCCGAGGGTGGAGGCTGTGATTCGCATTGGCGCTCGGCGGCCGGACATTTAATGCGGATATGGAAGTGGTAATCATGCCCGTACATCGGGCGAACCTTGGAAAGCCAACTTCGGTCTCCCGTGGCTTCACGACAGAGCGCTTTTTTGATGGCCGCGTTGACGAAAATCCGCTCGACTTGTGGCTCCTGTGCCGCTGCTCGAATGACAAGCAGGTGGCTCGGGGTCCAGACCTTTGGGTCGATATCGAGGCGGTCGGGCCGCACCATCATTGTCGCTGACATTTCTTCGCGCTCCTCGCGCGACAATTCTTGATCGGGCATTGGCGTGAGCCAAATGTCTGCATCGAGTCCCACCTGATGGCTCACATGACCAGTCAGCATGGGACCACCCCGAGGCTGCGACAGGTCCCCCACAAGCAGTCCAGGCCATCCGGCAACCTCGCGCACCTTTTCAGAAAGGCGCTCGAGCAGTTCGATCATGTCAGGATGGGCCCAATTGCGGTTGCGGGACAACCGCATTACCTGCCAGGTCTTTCCATTGATGGGCAATGCTTGAGCACCTGCGAGACAGCCTTTCGAGTAAAATCCGATCGAACGCACGGCCAGCGAGGCGGGCAGGGTTTTGCGGGCGAAGAGTTCTCTCGCGCCAAGGTGCGTATCGTTGGGATTGGCCAATGGTGGGAGCGGCTTCGGGTCCACGCTACCTTTATCCTGTGCCCAAACGGGCCCAGCCGCGATTGCCAGGACCATCAAGGTGACTAGAATCTTCTTCACCTGATTACTTGTTGGTCTTCGGGAAAGGGGATCCGACCTGACGCGCCTGGGGGCGACCATGCGACTGCTCGCCGACCGCATCAGTCGGCGGGAAAATGCCGTCATATATCGCGCGGGCTTCTCTAATTAGGCGTGCTCGTTCCAGCTCAGCTTTCGGGATGAATTGAATGATTTGGCCCATGTTGGCTCTCCTCCTTCTGCACGAGCGAGTCCGGTTAGAAGAGCCCGGCATCAATCCGACCAGCCAGCTTCGTCAGGACCGCGGCCGTCCAAGCGCGTCCGTGATTGCGGACAATCCGTGGAAGCGCTTCGCTGATGAGAGCAAGAGCCACCGTTTCGCTCGAGACGCCCGCCGACTCCGCGCGTCTGATGGCGGATCGAATATGCGATCTCGCCTCCGAGAAGCCATCCGCTTTGCTTTCAACTTCCGGGCTCTTCCGCAACTGTGCTTGGCTCATGACGTGGCCGTTGACCATTTGTTATGTTATAACATAACATTCGATCCGTGAACAGAGCGACGATGATCGATCCGTGATGCGATTAGGGGAGGTCAAATATGGGTAAGGCTTTGACCATGTGCGCCATCAGCATATGGCTCTCGACAACAGTCGTTGAAAAGGCGAACGCGGCTGGGACCTTTCGACTAAGTGGGCCTTGGACGAGTTCATCCCCGCAAAGAAAAGCAACCGAGAACGTCCATCGGTGTAGCCATCAGCAAATGCATCGCGCGCTCAACAAGCACTCGCACCAAGTCTGCTTCAGAGAACTCGAATCCAGGTCGTCTCGAGTGTGACACCCCGTTAAGCCGCGCCAGGGCGGCCAGAGGGCGCGGGGAGCGGGTTTATGCCGCGATCATGCGCGAGATAGCCGTGGCGGGACACTGCCCAGTCGATCTAAATCAAGGAACTGATTTGGATCTTAGATAAACTGCAGCGTACCTAGCCTTGGAGCGTCTCATGGCAGATGAGAAGAACCCCTTTGAAGCCCTTCAAGCCCTCATGCTTGAAAATCTCGAAAAGGTGCAAGGTGCCACTCAAAGCTACATCGATATGGTTGAAAAGGCCATGCAAGGCCTTCCTGGTGCCAATCAAGAGCGAATAGCCGACTTCAAAACATACCTTGAGCGGCAAGTTGCAGCCAACCGTGACTTCTTGGAAAAGCTTCTGCGTGCAAAGGATTTCCAGGAAGCTTTACGCATTCAAGTAGAATATTTTCAGTCTCAACTGAAGGCCGTCGCTGAAGATGCAAGCAAAATCAGCGCCCAAATATTCAAGGGCCCAACAGCAGCGTGAGAAGCGACCAATTTATGGGTACACGCCCTAGCGGCCAGTTCTGAGTCATGGGCGGCGGTTCCGACGAAGAACCGCGGAAAGAAACTGGATACCGGTGACGATCTGGGTCGCGCCAATGGCCAGCCCAACGCCGATCAGGGCGGCGACATAGAGATTCGGCGCCCAATGCCAGGCGATATTGCTCGCCATCACCGCGAAGAAGATCAAGGCTTGCAGCAAGAACCACATTAGCTCCGCCAAAAGTGCGAACTGTCGCCGCTCGAGATCGGGCTGCACGCCATCGGCAGCGCACTCACTGTGCGGCGGATTGGTCAGTGGGAAACACGCTTGCCGCTTCGGCTTGTCGCGCCAGCTTGGTCCATCTTTCCGCTAGGTCTAGCCAATCCTTTGAGAAGCGGTCCGACGCTTGCTGCGCCATCTGTCGGCACGCACCGGCCTGATCGCGGTAGTAGTCTGCCAAAGTCCGAAGGCAGTCCGAATCCGTCATCGCGCTGCCTGAGAGAATCAACGCGCCGCACGCGCGAAAGGTACGACCGGAAGACCGCCGACGGCAATTAACTTTGGATAAATCGCGCGCCAAAGCTGGTCCATTTGGGTGTATGCTCAGCGTTGCGGTGTGTTGATAGTCACCGCTTAATCCAGGACTCCCCAAAACCTAAGCCCCGCCCTCTTCGCGGGGCTTTTTCTTTACAGAGCTGGTGCTCTAGCTGTTTCACGATGCGTCGCCGGATCGATTCAGGGGCTTCACTGGCGGTAAGCAGGTCGCCTAAATCAGCACCGCCACTTGCGCTAGATCAAGGTCCCGCGTCGCAGACTTATCAAATTCTGACAGATGGGCCATTTCATTTTCAGGTGCCCGGCGACCGGCTTCAACGTCCAACATCGATTGGATGACGATCTAGATGTCTCCGAAAACGAGTACGAGGCGATCGCCTGTCCTGCCTGCACCAGGATACATCTCGTCAATCGAAAAACCGGCAAGCTGTTGGGCCAGGATGATGATTCAGATAACAACCCGGGGTGATTGAATCGATAACTGCCAAGGGCGCAGATCGCGCCTTCAAGGCCGTGGTAAAGGCTTGCAGCAAGAACCACATTAGCTCCGCCAAAAGTGCGAACTGTCGCCGCTCGAGATCGGGCTGCACGCCATCGGCAGCGCACTCACTGTGCGGCGGATTGGTCAGTGGGAAACACGCTTGCC
>Ga0210401_10003912_pt1 | contig 15718 bp, 13 predicted proteins | sample IncBWH32MmetaG_FD_150866 | JGI IMG/M metagenome (GOLD analysis project Ga0210401, IMG submission 150866) | Forest soil microbial communities from Barre Woods Harvard Forest LTER site, Petersham, Massachusetts, United States - Inc-BW-H-32-M | ecosystem: Environmental > Terrestrial > Soil >... | reverse complement strand
GAGGGCATAGGGTTGGCCAACACGAGAGCGCGTCTGGAAAAGCATTACGGCGAGATGCAATCTTTGCGATACACCAACCGGAACGAAGGTGGCCTGATTGTGGAGATTCGCCTTCCGCTGCGGCTGCACAGAGCGGACGGGGAGAATGGCGATGGGAGTCGTTTACGTGAAATTGCGAACCTTAATCGTTGATGACGAATTACTCTCCCGCAAGAAGATCCGCGCTTTTCTGCAGGAGTACACGGAGTTTCAAGTTGTTGGAGAATGCGCGGACGGAGAGCAAGCGGTCGCCGCCATCAGTGCTCTGAGACCGGATTTGCTGTTTCTGGACGTGCAAATTCCCGGGCGTAATGGATTCGAGGTGCTTGACGGCGTAGCGGCGAAGGCACTGCCGGCGGTTATTTTCATCACGGCTTTCGACAAGTATGCGGTGCGAGCGTTTGAAGTGCGGGCCCTGGATTATCTTTTAAAACCTTTCAACAAGGCCCGATTTGGGGAAGCGTTGCAACGGTTTCACGAGCACAAGTCGTGCGTGAACCGCATCGAACGCAAACAGGAATTGAAGGCAGCGTTGCAAGAGATTCAGAGAGAATCTCGAGACAGCGAACGAATCTTGATCAAGTCCGGATCGCGAATCATATTTTTGCGCAAGGGATTGATCGAATGGGTCGAGGCGCAAGGTGATTACGTAAAGTTCCACACCGGTAAGGAAAGCCACATACTGCGCGAAACGATGACGGCAGCGGCAGAACGCCTCGACCCGACCCGTTTCGTACGCATCCATCGCTCGCGCATTGTGAACCTGGATCACGTTCGCGAAATTCGCCCCCTGTGGGGTGGAGATTATTCGGTGTTGATGCGCGACGGTACGGAACTTACTATGAGCCGCACGTACCGGGCCAGCCTGCAAGCCGCGCTGGGCGGGCAACATTCATTGAGCGAGCGAACAAGTGAGTGAAGCCAGTTTCGCAACCGCCTGGCCTGCCGCAAGAATCTTTTCGACTCATTAGACTCGCCTCCTATCGGGTTCCAGTCGCTGCTGGTCGCAAACCCGTTGTGCTGACCCCTCCGACATCCTAGAGTTGCTCGCGTCGTATCGAATTCTTCTTTTGGCAAAAGCCTGGGGAGGGCGGTCGCAAAACCAGCGAACCGGCGTATTCAAAGAAGGAGACAACATGACATTCCGAGTTACGACGTGCCTCAACGCAATGATTTTTTTAGCTGCCGCCCTCGTCTTCCCGCTTCGGCTGTCAGCGCAAGCCCAGCGCGACCACTACAGCGTATTTAATCTCGGTAATCTCAGCGGAACGGCCAGCGAGGGCAACACGATCAACAACCTAGGCTGGGCAATTGGCGCCGCGGATCAATCAGGAAATATTACCGAGCACGCCACCGTGTGGATCTACGGATTGAGGTTCGATCTCGGGACGCTCGGCGGCCCCAACAGTGACGTTCAGTGGCCAAACAAAAACGATCATGGGCAAATCGCCGGTTTTTCCGAAACCGCTGCTCTCGATCCATACGGCGAGTCGTGGAGTTGCACTGCGTTCACTCCCACAGGCGTCCCGACAGGACATGTATGCACCGGTTTCGTGTGGCAGTATGGCGTGATGAACCCGCTGCCCACGCTCGGCGGTAACAACGGGTTTGCCTCCGGAGAAAACAATTTGGGTCAGATCGTCGGCTGGGCTGAAACACAAGTTCACGATTCAACCTGCGTGCTACCGCAAGTGCTCCAATTCCTCCCGGTTGTGTACGGCCCGGGATTGGATCAGATCACCGCGCTCCCCACTTACGTTCAAAATGGCGTCCCGGACCCCGACGGAGCTGCCACGGCTATCAATGACAACGGCCAGATCGTCGGCATCTCCGGAACTTGTGACACTTCCGTCGGCGCGTTCAGCGCCATGCACGCGTTGCTCTGGGAAAATGGCAGCGTCATCAACCTCGGCAATCTCGGCGGTCAAGGCTGGAATACTCCGATGGCCATCAACCATCGCGGCGATGTCATCGTCGGATTTTCCGATCTGCCCGGCGACGTCACTGGAGGAGTGCTCAACCCAAATTTCCACGCGTTCATCTGGACAAAAGCAAGCGGCAAAATGACGGACATCGGCGTGCTCCCCGGCGATAGCCTCAGCGAAGCTCTGGACGTCAACGATCAAGGTCAAGTGGTAGGCGTATCGCTCCCTTCCTTTCACGCCTTCCTCTACGCAGATAGCAAGATGCTTGACCTCAACTCCTTAGTCCCGAAAAGTTCGCCGCTGCTGTTGATCGGCGCCGACGGTATCAACGAAAAAGGTGAGATTACCGGCCAAGCCTGCGTCGTCTCCGATGGCGGTTGCCCGCTGGGCGCGAACATTCCAGCGTTTCTGGCCGTTCCTCGCTACCAGGGCTACGGGGACGCCAGCGTTGACGCCGGCTCCGAAGCCCCCAATAGCGAAGCCGCAAGTATTACCGTGTCCGAAGGCATCCGCCAGCAGATGATGCGCAAGCTTGCCTTCGGGCACTTCGGGCCTGAGCCGGCAATATCGCAAGTAGCGGACGAAAAAAGATAGCAATCGCCAATGTTGTATCCAGCGCGGGAAGTCAAGCGGCGCGAAGCCCGACGGAACGAGGGTAGGAAGCCCCTCCTACTCTCGTTTCTCGCATGCAATCAACCGTCGGTCATTTTGCCGCCGCGAAAACCCTTCGCAAGAAGGAGGTCGAAGTGAATCCGCTTGCTCTTTGGCTGAAGGTCGGCGTTGTTGTCATGCTTGCCCTGTTTGTGGGCATGGAAGATCGGCTCCCCGGCTCGGTCTCTTTCCGTGAATACACAAAAGCGTCCGCCACCGACGACAGAAACCTGGTCGCGGCGCTGGACGCTGCCTATCAGTCCGCCGTCAAAAAAAACGATGCCTCAACAATGGATCGTATTCTGGCTGACGATTTCACACTCGTGACAGGTTCCGGCAAGACTTACACCAAGGCTGATTTGCTCGCGGAGGCGCGAACCGGCCGGTTCGTCTACGAGCATCAAGAAGACAGCTCCCAGATGGTTCGCATTTGGGGCGATACCGCGGTTGTGACCGCTAAGTTGTGGGAGAAAGGTGCGCAAGACGGAAAACCATTCGACTATACAGTTTGGTTCTCGGACACATATGTGCGCACCGCGACAGGCTGGCGCTATGTATTCGGTCAGTCGTCTTTGCCGTTGCCGAAGGCTTCGCAGCAAACCGGTAAATCGTGCTAAGTAACTCTTGCGTTAAGAGGCTGCCTTCGCTCACGACTGTTTGGCGATTTGGGTCGAGCACAGGGCTTATGTGTGCGACGTTTTCTAGAACGCAGTAGTCACATTTCTTGACCCTTACGGGATAACTCCCGATTAGCGAGGACTGCGTCTTCGACGCGTCGCTGGTGCCAGAAACTTGGCGAGATTCGTTTATTAATTCGGCAGGAGTTATGAGCCAAGTTCCTGGAGAGTCGATTATCAGGACTTACGCAATTACCTGCGGTTCACCGACCACCCACCAAGTGCACTGGCAAATTGTCGCCAAGCCTTGCCCGCCGAGCTAGAATATCCTCGTGACTAGAGAACGCTGGGCACAGATAGGCATCACGGTTCAATTCCTCATAGTCGTAAGGACGCTAGGAGAGTTTTTTCGGCTCAGGCATGCCCTTGGCGCGACATTCTCGGCTTCCGTCGCTGCGCCGTATGTCGGTGGTGCCTTGCTAGCTGTTTTCTTTTGCTGGATAGGTGTGACCTTGTACTTCTTCCGACGTTACACGCTGTCCGTCTGGATCGCCCTGACGGCGGTGGCCATTCTGCTCATGTACAAAATTGCTGTAATTGGCTGGTAGTGACGGCTCGCTCCGACGCTGGGCATGGTTAGTGCATGACAAGTTAATCAGGACTTTGGCCAGCCGGAGGTGTGTCCTCAGCCATTTCGATTGGCGGGGGTTTCGCGCAAAGACTTATTCGTTGATAAGGTGGATTGCTGCGTGTTGACGCTCGATAAGAGCCTCGCGGCCAACGAGTTCAGAGTGAGTATCGAAATTCGCTATTTTGACGCGGTAATACCGGAGGTCGATGTAGTCCATTTCGTCCCAATCGAAGTACTCAATGAAAAGCAATTCGGCTTGGGATGGCTCAACGAGGTTTACCGGGTCGTCCCAATAACCAGTAGGCGCTCCTTCTCGGGGTTTCTGAATCAAGACCGGCGTTCCATGCGCAACCGACGGAACAATGTGGAAAAATGGAATTGCACTCTTGAAAAGGTCTTGCAATGGCCACTCTCTGTCAACCTTTGCCAGCACGAGTTCCTGAAAGAGGAGCTTCGCGATTTCGTGAAATTGTTCGATTGAATCCCAATTGCGAAAGTTCTGGTCGGGCTAGAAAGTCGTATTCCATATTCCCCGAGCGGAAACGCGGTAGTGGTCAAAGATGCTGGCAACATCCCTCATGTCGGACCGCAAATTCGCGCTCTGCGAATCCATTGTCTGCGGCAGTATACACGAACGTGACAGCCTCATGGACCTCTAGCGCCGAATTAACCGCGTTACCATCCATCTAGCCGATCTGAAGGCATACGAATATTCGCTAACCCACAAAAATAGCCTATTATGGGGCGCGCTAGAGTGTCCGTGGCTGAGAGGGTATATGATTAATGTAAGGCGATGCAGACGTTCGAGCAGCTCCCGCAAGCAGACAGTTTCTTCAAACGATTATTTCGAGTGCAGTAGAAGTTGTGACGAAAGCTGGAATTGAGTGAACATTCAGGCCGACCTGTTGCTGGGTCACTCGAGCTGAAGACTTCACATGGCCATTAACATCCGCAGCGTGATTTTGTTCGCGGTCCTGTGCTGTTGTGTGGTCACTGGCAGAGCGCAGGCGCAGCAACCGGAGGATCCGGAAGATGATAAGAAGCTGGGGCTCTGGCTCGATCAGGGAATTTCGAGTGGCCTCACACCCAGCAAGTCACTGGAAATCGAATTCTATGAACGGTATGACGAAGTAATTTCCAACTTCTATGAGTATTTCGTTCAGGGTGGCATCGCGTTTCGCGTGCGCCCGTGGTTGACGGTGACTCCGCTGTATCGATATCAACGGTTTCCCGGGAATCCCACCGTCGCTTACGAGAACCGTTTGCTACTCAACGTTACGATGGCCACATCGCGGGGAGCGTGGCGACCTAATCTGCGGATAATGATTGAGGGGCGGCTTCCCGATAATCGCCCAGCATCCGCACGCTTTCGATTTCGTCCTGGAGTTGACTATACATTGCCACTGCGGGTGAAGCGGCCCCCTGCGTTAGTCGTGAGCAATGAGTTTTTTGTCGTCGCCGGAACCAACAGCTTTGCTGCTGGTGGCAGTTTTACGCAGAACCGCTTCCAAGTGGGGGTTCGTCTGCCCATCACCGATTCGTTTTCCATACGGCCTTATTATCTACTGCAGTCGGTGAACCTGCCAACTGGCTGGGAGACCAACGAAATCATCGGCATTTCAATGGCTATTAAAGTACGCAACAAGACCAAGTAAAGATTTAGCGCCTGAAACTCCTATTTGACCGTTGAATGCAATCGCGCGCCAAGTCCCGATAAACTCGTAACCGGAAACTACGAAAATCCACTTGGACGGTTAACAGTTTGTTGAGTGCGCCGGGATAAACCGGCTTGGAGTCGTGGATGAAAGAGCCATACAGGAAAGGCGTAGCGAGCCATCCTGTCCCCGAGTCATGCGTGGCCAGTCGCAAGGCTGGACGCGAAGCATTGACAGGGGCACATGCAGGCTGGGTATCGAGCTGCGAAATAATCGCGACCAGAGTGCCGACGCAGTTCAACAGTGCGGAAGGCAACATCGGCGGACACGGAAGCGCGAGTGTCTGCAGGACTCTGCGCAGTCTGAGACCCCAGGCATGCATGGAAACTCCAAGCGCGAGAACCGGGAGGCCCTATCAACGCCCGACACGAAGCTGTGGTCGGGCCGGCTGGAGAAGGTCATGAGCCAGAAGTCCAGCATGCACGTTGCTAGGGAGTCGGACAGTCGCGGAGTACCTGCGAAATGCCCGAACAAAAGCGGGGAACCGCTGGCGGAGGGTATGGAGGGAAGGCGACTGAGCAAAGAGAACACCGAACGGACGGCCGCGTCCCAGACACAGAGTTGGAGCAACGCGTCGAACGGCCTGCGCGGTGTGCGGGAAGTAGCAGGAAAGGAAAAGCGGATACGGTTCACAGCGCTTCTTCACCATGTGACTGTCCCTCTACTACAGGACAGCTTCTACGCTTTGAAGCGGAACGCTGCGCCGGGAGTAGATGGAATGACATGGAAAGAGTACGAGACGGATCTGGATAGGAGGCTGGAAGACTTACACAGCCGAATACACCGGGGAACGTATCGAGCGCAACCTTCCAAGAGAGCCTACATTCCCAAAGCGGATGGACGACAGCGGCCCTTGGGCATCGCCGCCCTGGAGGACAAAGTCGTCCAGCAAGGGGTGGTGACAGTCCTGAATCAGATTTATGAAGAGGACTTCAAGGGGTTCTCGTATGGGTTCCGACCAAGGCGCGGCCCGCATCATGCGCTGGATGCGCTATGGGTCGGAATCATGAGGAAGGAGGTGAACTGGGTGCTTGACGCCGACGTTCGTGACTTTTTCGGGACAGTTGTTCACGAGCATCTGGCCAAGTTCGTTGAGCACCGGATCGCCGACCAAAGAATACTTCGCCTGATCCGAAAGTGGCTGAGGGCTGGAGTATCTGAGGAAGGTCATTGGTCAGAAACGGAAGTCGGTACTCCGCAAGGGGCGGTCATTTCACCGCTGCTCGCGAACATATACCTACACTACGTTTTTGATCTGTGGGCCCAGCACTGGCGGAAGCACCGAACAACGGGAGACATGATCGTTGTCCGATATGCTGACGACATAGTGCTAGGATTTCAGCATCGAGCCGATGCCGAGCGATTCCTACAGGAATGGAGGGAACGCATGCGCAAGTTCGGGTTGGATTTGCACCCGGACAAAACGCGCCTGATTGAGTTCGGGCGCTGCGCAGCCAATAACCGGAAACAGCGAGGCGAGGGCAAACCGGAGACGTTCAATTTTCTGGGTTTTACCCATATGTGCGGGAAGACCCGGAAGACGGGCCGGTTCATCGTCAAGCGCAAGACCGTGCCGAAGCGACTCTCCGCGAAGCTGAAACAGCTCAAGGAGGAGCTTCGGCGACGCTGGCACGAGCCAGTGGACCAACTCGGGAGGTGGTTGAGGTCCGTTGTCCGCGGCTACTTCAACTACTATGCCGTACCCGGAAACATGGACAGTCTGAATAGTTTTCGGTCCCAGGCGATCTGGCAATGGCACCGTGCGCTTCGGCGGCGGAGCCAAAAGAGTCGGATGACCTGGAAACGGTTTGCGCCTCTGGTCACGTGCTGGATTCCGAGCGCGAAGATCCTTCACCCGCATCCCAACCTGCGCTTCGACGCCAGACATCTGCGGTAGGAGCCGTATGCAGTAATTCTGCAAGTACGGATCTGTGCGGGGGGCGTCAGGTAACTGACGTCCCTACCGCGACAAAAGGCTCCGGAACTCGCCATTGCGAGCGCAGCGAGGAATTCCTCATCGCTAAAATCCAACAAAAAGAGGGATTCCGTGTGGCAGCGCACCTCGAAATGACAACCCAAAAGAGTTTTTCAACAAACTGTTAATGGGTTTATCAGGCGCTTGAGTACTGGAAGCACCCCTACGACTGGTTCTGGGGGTTATAATCTCGGACAATCATGCCTGTTGTACCCGGAACACGGCTCGGCCCTTACGAAATCGGCACGGCGCTGGGCGCCGGCGGGATGGGTGAAGTCTATCGCGCGCGGGACACAAAGCTGGGGCGCGGTGTGGCGCTCAAAGTCTTGCCCGCCACATTCGCCACGGACCCAGAACGAATGGCGCGCTTCCGGCGCGAAGCTCAAGTTCTCGCCTTGCTGAATCACCCGCACATCGGCGCAATTTATGGTTTTGAAGATTCCGGCGGCGTTCAGGCGCTGGTAATGGAACTGGTCGAAGGACCCACTCTCGCAGACCGGATCGCTTCTGGCGCGATATCGCTGGACGAAGCCCTTCAGATTGCGCGAGAAATCGCCGAAGCGCTGGAGGCCGCGCACGAACGCGGCATCATTCATCGCGACCTGAAACCGGCGAATATCAAGATCGCTCCGGACGGAAATGTGAAAGTTCTCGATTTCGGATTGGCGAAAGCTTTAGAAAACGATCCTTCTTCGACCAACATTCACAATTCCCCGACGGTTACCAGCATGGCCACGCTACCCGGAGTTATTTTGGGCACGGCTGCGTATATGTCTCCCGAGCAGGCCAAAGCCAAATCGGTGGATCGCCGCACCGACATTTGGGCTTTCGGCTGCGTGTTTTTTGAGATGCTTGCCGGGAAGCGGCCGTTTGAAGGTGAAACTGTGTCAGATGCTCTGGCGGCGGTAATTCGCGCGGAACCGGAGTGGTTGCTTCTGCCCAGCAATACGCCGCAATCAATTCGCGACCTTCTGCAGCGCTGCCTGAAAAAAGATTCGCGCCAGCGTTTGCAGGCGATGGGTGACGCCCGCATCGCAATCGAAGAAGTTCTCTCCGGCGCTTCGCAAGATTTACCTTCTGGAGTTGGAATGAGGTCAGCGGCTTGGCGACGCGCGCTGTCATGGGCCGTCGTCGCTGCGGCAGTAATTCTAGCAGCGCTGTTTGCCGCCAAGTATTTCACGCGCCGACCGCAGCCTTCGCCTGCAATTGTGTCGCAAATTGTGCCACCCCCGAACACGAGGTTCGTGTTCACCGGGATTAATCCGGGACCGCCGATCCTTTCGCCTGACGGAAAGTCGCTGGTCTTCTCTGCCGTCAATTCGGACGGACGCCAGCTCCTATGGGTGCGGCCGCTTAATTCGGCGGCAGCCAAGCCACTGGATGGCACGGATGGTGCGACGTTCGCGTTCTGGTCAGCGGATAGTCTCTCGTTGGGATTTTTCGCCAATGGCAAGCTGAACCGATTAGATGTGTCGGGCGGGCCGCCTCTCGCTCTGTGCGATGTTGCGATCGGACGCGGCGGAACTTGGGGAGCCGACGGCACAATTCTTTTCACGCCCAACGTGTCCAGTCCGGTTTTTCGTATTGCCGCAGCGGGCGGCACGCCCCAGCAGGTCACGACGCTCAATGGATCGCTAAACGAAAGGAGCCACCGGTGGCCGCAGTTTTTGCCAGACAACAAACATTTTCTTTTTTTCGCACAAAAAGCCGTGGTTGGAACAGGGGGCATTTACGTAGGCTCGCTGGACGGCGGCGCACCCAGACTTATTATGGAGAACGACTCGAACGCGGTTTACTCTCTGTCCGGCGATCTGCTTTTTGTGCGCCAGGGGATCCTCATGGCCCAGCGGTTTGACGCTCGTCAGTTGCGCTTGGACGGGGATGCCGTGCCTCTGGTCGAACATGTTGGCGTGAACGCCATCACTAGCCGAGCGATTTTTGCCGTTTCGGAGACCGGCATCATGGTGTACGAGGCAGGGGACCCAACGGGTGACACTGACCAGCTCATCTGGTATGACCGCACCGGCAAACAAATCGAAGCGACGGGCACACCCGGCCTTTACCTTGAGCCGAGTGTTTCAGCGGACAGCAACAAGGTCGCGATCTCAAGCCTTGCAGGAGGCACCGGAAACCTAAACATTTGGATGTTCGATCTCGCTCGAGGCACGAAGACCAGGCTCACTTTTCCGCCAGCTTCCGACCGGCAGCCAAATTGGGCACCAGACGGAAAGTCTGTCGCTTTCGTATCCAATCGAAACGGGCCACCCCACATCTATTTAAACGCCTCGGATGGCACGGGAACTCCAGCGGCGCTGACGGTGGATGATGCAAGTGAGTTCGCCCCGCGGTTCACACCAGACGGGCGCTATCTGCTTTTCGAACGACTGGCTGATCAACCGAGTTCGCGCCGAGAGATATGGGGCGTGCTTCTGTCCGGTGACCGCGAGGCGTTTCCGGTGATTCAGAGCCAGTACGATGTATACGCGCCAGCTCTTTCTCCGGACGGGAAATGGCTAGCCTACGAATCGAGGGAATCCGGGCGGCCAGAAATCTGCGTGATGCCTTTTCTTCACGGTACCGGGAAATGGGAAGTCTCGACCGGGGGCGGCGCCCTGCCCCGCTGGCGTCGCGACGGACGCGAGCTCTTCTACATTTCGACGGACAATAAGATCATGTCCGCGGAAATTACAGAACAGGAGTCAAGCCTCCTCATTGGCAAAGTGCAATCTCTATTCCGGGTAAATCCCGTTCCGTTTGCCGGGGGCTCGAATTACGACGTGACCAGCGACGGCAAGAAATTTGTCGTCGCTAGCTTGGCAGCGTCCCAGGTGTCCGAGCCACTGACGCTGATAGTTAATTGGCTTGCATTGCCAAAATCAAAATAGTGCTCGCAGCGAACACAAAACCAGTCTGTGCGTACCTCCTGGTAAGTAATCGGAAACTAGGAGAATTCACTGTACGGGTTAGCGCGTTAATCAGTTGACTATCCGACTTATCATCCACTGTGCATGCTGATTGGGCTGGGTGAGCCTACGATCCGCACAAACGCCATTGCTGATCACTTCGTATCGACTGCTTCAATGATCGGCAGGTTGGATGCAATTTGCAGGTCTACAATCAATTCAATCTGGTTTTCCACCTGGAAAAATCGCACCGCCAGGCTTGCCGGAAGCGACTTCTTCATGATTCCGTAATATTTTTCCCGGAGGGCCATTCTCTTTTCATCGTACTGCATCACTCTTTGCGCCAACTCATCGGCCTTCTCATCATTCATGGTCATGAAATTCTGGGCATAGTCCGCGATGATCACGAGTTTTTCGTCCGCCAGCTTGGTTTGCGCGGCGTCATATTCACGGTGAATGGGCCAGAAGATCGCCGCTTGCTTATCAGGAGTTCCGATTTCACCGCACCCACCGCCGGGACTTCAAGCGGAGTTGTTGGTCAGGGGAGCAGCAAATCTAGCGCGTAGATTTCGTCGGTACTCAGATCGCGTACGAACAACGGGGATTCATCCGGAGTGATTCCGGACCAGTTGCCTAAATCGCCGGAGAATTGCTTGACGTCCTTCAAGTCAACGATGCGTTGGGGATGATCGTCTCCGACCTTGAGCCGGAAATATCCCGGATCGTCGGTGCCAAGAGTCGCGAAATATAATGCCTTTCCATCTTTCGACCAAGCCGGATATTCACGCGCTCCGGGGCCAGTGATCCAGTCCGACCATTTCTGGGACTTGAAATCGAAGATCAGAATCTTGTGAGAATCGTTTGTCAGCGCGACCAAGTGCTCGCCGTCCGGAGACCAGCGAGGTCCGTACAATCCTTCGGAACCCGGTACGGTTGAATTTTTCCTGGAATCGACTTCGAGTATTTGGATTGTTGGGCCACTCTCACCGCGGCGGCCATAGACCATCCTTTTCCCATCGGGCGACCATTCCGCGTCGATCTGAAAATAATCCTCTGTAAACATCTCCTGAGTTGCGCCACCTTCGGAAGGCAATAGAAGAATCCGCCAGTGTCTCCCCGCTTGCATATCGACAAAGGCGATCTTGGATCCGTCGGGCGACCAATGCGGCAATCCCGCGGCCACGGGGGAATGGGTGAGCTGTAAGCGGTCGCTGCCATCGGCGCGGCTCCGCCACAGCGTGCGATCAGGGTACGTCACATACGCGATCCATTTGGAGTCGGGCGAAAAACTCAACTCGCCGATCGAGACACCGGACAAGAAGGGAAGGAACTGACGTGCGCCACGGTCGTACCGCACAAGCTCGCCGCGCGCCTGGAATCCATCGACAAATAGTTTCTTGCCATCCGGACTTGCCACTATGGCCCCAAACATCATTGGTCCGGCCGTGAGCTGAACCGGTTGCGAAGCACGGCGGCCAAACCAGCCCTTGGACTCGCGGAGCGCCCAAATATTGCCGCCTTGTTGTGTGTTGCTCAGGAAGAAGTAATAACCTCCGTCCGGCGACCAAACGCCGCAACATTCGGTGGGCGTTTTGCTGAAGCCCGGCAAGAGAGGGTGCAGACTCGTTCCGTCTGAGCGAACCTCGAAAATCGAAAACGTATTCGGGGAAGGCGAAGTATCGAACCGTATACGACTGCCGTCCGGGGAGAAACTGGGCTCAGAGAAAATACCCGGTGATGTGAAGAGTTTGCGCGCGTCGCTTCCATCGGCGTTGGCAATATAAACATCGCTGCCACTGGCAAAAATCAGACTACGGCCATCGACAGACCATTTGGGTCCCGAGCCGCTAAGATTCTGGATGCGGTGCGGCGATCCGCTCGGCAGTGGCAGCGCCCACAGCTCGGGCATCCGATCCCCCGTTACCTGTCCCACGACAAGAAGAAGCTGTGAGTGATCGGGGAAAATGTCCCTGAGACCGAAGACTGCGAACGGCACCGGAATGCGCGAGGTTTCCCCTCCCGCGACCGATGATTGCACTAGAAAGCGATTCGGACCGTTGGTCTCGACGATGTAAAGCCGCGAGCCGTCGGTGACCAGTTGTTGTTTGGACGTGCCGTCATTTGTGAGCTGCGTGCTGGCCAGGACCTTGGGAGGTTCGATCGGCCAATACCGCCAAGCCAGGATCGAAGCAACCGCCAAAACGACTGCGGCCAGACCTAACCACACCCGCCGGCGCCTATGCGATGGTTCAGTAGCAACCACGCGGGCAGTGATGCCCGAGACTGTGTCGCGCTTCAGGCGTTGCAGGTCCGCCTCAAGGTCCGAGGCGTGCTGATAGCGCATGTTGCGGTCTTTCTCGAGACATTTGCTGACGATGCGTTCGAAATCCGGCGAAAGACCGGCAACCAGTCTTGTGGGAGATGCGGGCGTCGCGTCCAGAATCGATTTGAAGATGACACCCGGGCTCTCTCCGCGGAATGGCAAGGTCCCCGTGGACATTTCGTAAAGGACGATGCCAAAAGAAAAAAGGTCCGATCGTGAGTCGACGTCCTTCGCGCGGACTTGCTCCGGCGACATGTAGGCGACGGTTCCCAACGTGCTACCCGGACTCGTGAGATGGTCCGGGTCGAGCTCACGGGTCGCAAGTGTCGATGCGTTGTCAGGCGAATTTTTTGTAGAGCGAACCTTGGCCAGTCCGAAGTCGAGAATCTTGGCGTGCCCTCTTTCGGTTACGAATATGTTAGCGGGCTTGATGTCCCGGTGGACGATGCCCTTAGAGTGAGCTGCATCGAGGGCATCCGCGACATCGATCGCCACACCAAGAAGCTGGTCGAATTCCATCGGTCGGCCAGAAATCAGGTCCTTCAGTAACCTCCCTTCGAGAAACTCCATCGCAATGAAACGATTTCCCTCGTGTTCCCCGATTTCATAAATTGTGCAGATGTTGGGGTGATTCAATGCGGATGCTGCTCTGGCTTCGCGTCGGAACCGTTCCAGTGCCGCCGCGTCGCGCTGTGTTTCTTCCGGCAAGAACTTCAGCGCAACAGGGCGGCCTAATTCGGTGTCCTCGGCCTTATACACCACACCCATTCCACCACCGCCCAGCTTCGCGATGATGTGGTAATGCGAGATTGTTCGTCCGATCAGCGCGTCGGAATCCGCCACAGTGCGGGCATGTTAATTTGCGTGCGTTAACCAAGTCAATGAATAGAAGCAGGGGCGGCGATTCGATCTAGATCCCGATTAGCGCGCTTACCGGAGTGAGTCGCGGGACAGGGCTTTCCGGTTCCGGTCGATCGGGAGCCACTCGTGAGGTCTCCCCCTGTCACTTTTGACGATAGACCAGGAGGAAACCAAGCAATACCGTTCGATCCAGTCAAGAAAGCTCGTTTTGCTTAATGGGATCGGAGCTTGGAGCGCTGATGGTCTGGCACCTATTGACGAGGCCCGCTCGCGTGACTCCGCAAGCTCGAAATTACTGGCAAGTCCGAGAAAGAGGCGGGCAAGCTTTGAGGGTTACGAACACGATGCGACAGGTGTGCAGGTTGCGTCAACTGGCGTTAGTTTCGCTCATGTTTCTGGTGGCGGCTGTTGTACCGGCTGCTGCGCGGCAGAGCTCGGGTGGGCAGCTGCCCGATCAGCAAGCAACGGGAAGCATCAGCGGAACAATTGTTGATCTAACCGGAGCCGTCGTCGCCGGTGCCCAGGTGCGACTTACGCGTGGAGATCAATCCCCAAGCGCGGAAATGCTAACCGACGACTTGGGGCAATTTTCCTTTGCGAACGTCGCTCCCGGCGCGTTTGAGCTCACAGTTTCGTTTCCGGATCTCAACACGCAGGTAATCTCCGGAATCGTCCATCCTGGGGAAGCCTACGTTGTCCCGCAAGTGGTATTGCTTGTTGCTCCGCAGGTGACGCAGGTGACCGTCACGCTCACGCAGGTCGAAGTGGCAGAGGTGCAAATCAAAGATCAAGAGAAACAGCGCGTGCTCGGCATCATTCCGAATTTCTATGTCAGCTACCTCCCTGATGCGGTTGCGCTCTCACCGAAGCAAAAGTTCGAGCTGGCCTGGAGGTCGTCTGTCGATCCGTTCACGTTCATTGCGATCGGGGCTATTGCGGGGGGTCAACAGGCAGGAAACGAACTCAGTGGTTACGGGCAAGGTGCTCCAGGCTACGCACGGCGCTACGGCGCATCGTACGGTGACGTTGTGATAGGAACTTTCCTCGGAAGCGCCATAATGCCGTCTCTCCTGAAACAGGACCCGCGTTATTTCTTCAAGGGAACCGGTAGTAAGCGATCGAGACTCTTGCACGCGCTCTCCAGTCCGTTTACGTGCAAGGGCGACAATGGGCGTTGGCAACCGAATTATTCGTTTATGATCGGAAGCTTCGCCACAGCGGGTATCGCACATTCCTACTACCCATCGAGCAATCGGGGAGTGGGACTCGTGGCCGAAACCGCGCTGATAAGGCTCGGTGAAAATGCCGTCGCGTCGGTCTTTCAAGAGTTTATCGTCCGGAAGTTGACACCGAAAGTCTCTAATCGCGCTCAAGCCGAGGAGTGAATACGTCGGAGCTTATGGTTGGCAACGGTGGACATGTGATTAACGCCTGATTAACGCATTAATCGGAAACTGACCTAAACTATGTGGGCCATGAGCGCCATCGACGATGTGCTCGCAGCAAACGAAATCTACTCGCGCACCCATGAATTGCGCAAACTAACCCCGCGTCCCGAGCGCAAACTCGCAGTCCTGACCTGTATGGATACCCGGCTTTCCATTCGCACTCTGGGGCTGAGCACGGGAGACGCGCACATCATCCGCAATGCCGGAGGCATCGTTACCGAAGACACGCTGCGCTCGCTGGTCGTATCACACTATCTGCTCGGCACGGAGGAAATCATGGTCATCAACCACACCGATTGCGGCTTGATGCACACTAGCGAGCAAGACTTACGCACTAGAATCCAGAATCGCACCGGAACGGCCGCTGTTGCTCCCGCCTTCTTCTACGCGTTTCAAAACATCGATGAAAATGTCCGAGACCAATTGCAGAAACTCCGTACTCATCCTTGGATTCCCAAGAGTGTCGCTGTCCGCGGCTTCGTCTACGACGTCGCAAGTGGGCGCCTCCGCGAAATCAAAGACGCCTGACCCAACCGAGCCTCAATAATTAGGCGTTGCCACAGGTTGAGCAGCAATTGTTTGGAGTAGACGTGCCTGCGCCATGGCCAGTGCCTGGCAGCATAAACCGGA
>Ga0210401_10003908_pt1 | contig 15726 bp, 10 predicted proteins | sample IncBWH32MmetaG_FD_150866 | JGI IMG/M metagenome (GOLD analysis project Ga0210401, IMG submission 150866) | Forest soil microbial communities from Barre Woods Harvard Forest LTER site, Petersham, Massachusetts, United States - Inc-BW-H-32-M | ecosystem: Environmental > Terrestrial > Soil >... | reverse complement strand
TTGTGCGGGAAGTACCCAAAGGCAGTCGTTCTCGGCAGCAGCGAAACACGCGCGTTATCCTTGAGCAGCGCCAGGACGCTCTCGAGCCAATCCGCGGAATTCTTGCCCTCGATGCCGACGGCCGGATCCGACAAGAGACTGCCGCCGAGTTCGGCTTGTTCGTCGCAGAGAATGACGCGCGCGCCGGCGTTGGCCGCCGTGAGCGCCGCGGCGAGTCCGGCAGGGCCCGCACCTACGACGAGCACATCGCAGTGCGCATAGCGCTGTGCGTAGCGATCCGGATCGGGCAGCGTCGGCGCCACCCCTAAGCCCGCGGCACGGCGAATCAATGGCTCGTACACGGACTTCCAGGCGCCGCGCGGCCACATGAAGGTCTTGTAGTAGAAGCCCGCCGGGAAGAAGCGCGATAGCAGATCGTTGACACGGCCCACATCGAATTCAAGGGATGGCCAGCGATTCTGGCTATGGGCGTTCAAGTTGCGATACAGCTCCACCTGCGTGGCTCGCAGGTTGGGCGTGATGCGAGCGTGGTCGCGGCCAACAGTGACGAGCGCATTCGGCTCTTCGGCGCCGGCCGAAAAAATGCCGCGCGGCCTGTGATACTTAAAGGAGCGTCCGATGAGGTGGACCCCGTTGGCGAGCAGCGCAGAGGCCAGCGTGTCGCCGCGATAACCCTGATAGGTTCGGCCGTCGAAGGTGAAGGGCAGGATCTCTTGACGGTCGATGCGCCCGCCCGCTGGAGTTCGAAACTTCATGGGGGTTTGGGTTCGCCGCGCTTGTATACGGCGACGAAGTGATCGGTGGTGGTATCGCGCAGGGCGTTGAAGAACTGTCCGCAGCCGCGCGCATGGCGCCAACGTTCGGCGTACACACCTTTCAAGTTCTCGCGCATGTACAAAAAGCGCGCCCAGGTCTCATCATCGACCTGAGCAGGAGGGCCCGGGCGAATCAAGTGCGCTTCGCCGCCGTGCGTGAATTCCAGTTCCGGGCGCTCGCCGCAGTAGGGGCAGGGGATGAGCAGCATGGGTTAGTGGGTGAGCACGGGTTGGCGGGCGAGCATGGGTCAGTGAGCAACGGCGGCGGCGGCGGCTTCGTCGATGAGATTGCCGTCGCGAAAGCGCTCAATGGTGAAGGGCGCATTGATGGGATGCGGCTCGTCGCGCGCGATCGTCCACGCGAACAGATGCGCCGAACCGGGCGTTGCCTTGAAGCCGCCGGTGCCCCAGCCGCAATTGACGTACAGCCCGGGCACGGGGGTCTTGGCGACGATGGGCGAGCGGTCCGGCGTTACATCGACAATGCCGCCCCAATTGCGCAGCATGCGCAAACGACGAAATTGCGGAAACAACTCGCAAATCGCTTCCAGCGTATGCGTGTTGATGTGCAGGCCGCCGCGCTGTGTATAAGAAGTATAGGCATCCGTGCCGGCGCCGATCACCAGTTCGCCTTTGTCGGATTGACTGATGTAGGCATGAATGGTGTTCGACATCACGACACAGGGAAAGATCGGCTTGATGGGTTCGGATACCAGCGCCTGCAGCGGAAAGCTTTCCAGCGGCAGATTCACGCCCGCCATGCGCATGACGACACTGCTATGACCTGCGGCGGATACGCCGACCTTGGGCGACTGGATGTAGCCGCGCGTGGTCTCGACGCCGGCAACCGCACCGTTGGCGGCGCGGCGGATTCCCGTCACTTCGCAGTTTTCGATGATATCCACGCCCAACGCGTCCGCGGCGCGCGCGTAGCCCCACGCCACGGCATCGTGGCGCGCGGTACCGCCGCGGCGCTGCAGCGCCGCACCGAGTACGGGATAGCGAATGTCCCCGGCAATGTTGAGGGGCGGACAGAAAGCCTTGGCCTGTTCCGGTTCGAGCCATTCATTGTCCACGCCGTTGCAGCGGTTGGCATGCACATGGCGTTTGATCACCTGAATGTCGTGCAGCGTGTGCGCCAGCATCATGACCCCGCGCTGCGAGAACATCATGTTGTAGTTCAAGACGCCGGACAGGTCTTCCCAAAGCTTCAGCGAATGATCGTAGAGGGCGGCGCTTTCATTGAACAAATAATTGGAGCGGATGACGGTTGTATTGCGTCCGGTGTTGCCGCCGCCGATCCAGCCTTTTTCCAGCACCGCGATGTTTCGAATCCCGTGTTGCTGAGCCAGGTAATAGGCCGCCCCCAATCCGTGCCCGCCGCCACCGACGATGACGGCGTCGTACTGCGGTTTCGGCTCCGGCTTGCGCCATTGCTGCTGCCAGCTGCGATGGCCCGACAGGCCGCGCCAAAGGAGCGAAAGCGCTGAGAAAGTTTGTTTGCGCATGATGGACGCTTAGGCGCGAAGGTCCTTGTTTTCCGGATCGTAGGGTGAATCGACCAGCACGGTGGCATGGCGCCGTTCACCAAGGATCTCGATTTGAATCCGGCTGCCCACCGCGGCATGCTCGGGGCGGATATAGCCCAGTCCCAAGCTCTTCTCGAGCGCATGTCCGTAGTAGCCGGCGGTCGCCCGGCCGATGATATTGCCTTTGACGTCGAACAGCGGCTCGTTGCCGAGCGGATCGGCGTCGGTGACATCGTGCACTTCGAATGTGACGAATCGATGCGGCACGCCCTTGGCCAACTGCGCCTCCAAGGCGCTCTTGCCGATGAATTCGCCCTTGTTCATGCGCACGAAGCGCTCCAGTCCCGCTTCGAACGGCGAGTAATCGGGTGTCAGGTCGCTGCCCCACATGCGATAGGACTTTTCGATGCGCAGCGATTCCATGGCGCGCATGCCCGCCATGCCGATGTCGAATTCGGCGCCGGCTTCGAACAGGGCATCGAACAAGTGATGCGCGTATTCGATTGGAAAGTGCAGTTCCCAGCCCAGCGCGCCCACGAAATTGACCCGCAGCAGGTAGACATCGGTGGCCAGCCCCACCTCGCACACCTTAGCGGTAAGCCAGGGGAAGGAGGCGTTGTCCAATGGCACATCCGCCAATTTCGCCAGAACCTCGCGCGAGCGGGGACCCGCCACCACGAAGCAGCCGCGCGCCATGGTGATATTGCGCAACGCGACGCTGCCGTCCGCCGGCAGGGTCTTGAGCAGGTAGTCGCTGTCGTAGCGTTCCGCGGCCCCTGCGCTCACGACATAGAAATGTTTATCGCCAAATTTGGTGATGGTGAATTCGGAGCGGATGCCGCCGCGGCGGGTGAGCGCGTGGCACAGCGACATGCGTCCGATCTTGGTGGGTACCTTGTTGGCCACCAGCGAATCCAACCAGCCTTCCGCGCCGGGACCGCTCACCTCGTGCTTGGTGAACGGAGTGAGATCGATGACGCCCACTTGCTGCCGGATTCGCAGCGCCTCGCGGCCCACATGCGGAAAATAATTGGTGCGGCGGAAACTCCAGTGATCCTTCGGCTCGACACCCAGGGGTGCGAACCAGTTGGCGCGCTCCCAGCCGTAGCGCTGACCGAACACCGCGCCCATGCGTTTCAGCTTGTCGTAAACCGGACTGGTTTTGGCCGGGCGCGCATCGGGCCGTTCTTCGTCGGGGTAGTGAATGACGAAGACATTGCGATAAGTTTCTTCGTTCTTTTGCACCACATAGCGCTTACTGGTGTAAGGGCCGTAGCGGCGCGGATCGACCGCCATCATGTCAATGCCGGGTTCCCCCTCGGTGATCCATTCGGCGAGTTGCCAACCCGAGCCGCCGGCCGCCGTGATGCCAAAGCTGTGCCCTTCGTTCAGCCATAGGTTGCGCGCACCCCATGCCGGACCAATCAGTGGACTGCCATCCGGCGTGTAGGCGATGGGGCCGTTGATGATGTCCTTGATGCCGCACGAGCTCAAAGATGGGACGCGCCGCTGCGCGGCTTCCACGTGCGGCAGCAGCCGGTCCAGATCGCCCTCGAACAGATTCTTGCCGAACCAATCGGGTACGCCGTCGGCGAAGCGCGCCGGCGCACCGGCTTCGTACGGACCCAAGATCCAGCCCAGGCGCTCTTCGCGCAGGTAGTAGGATTGGTCCGATTCGCGCAGCACCGCGAGTTCACGGCCGCCGGCCTTGCGGTATGCCTTCAGCTCGTCCGACTCGTCATACACGATGTATTGATGCTCGACCGGAATGGCTGGCACATTCAGGCCGAACAGGCGGCCGGTCTGCCGCGCGTAGTTGCCGGTGGCGCAGACCACGTGCTCGGCAATGATGTCGCCTCGAGTTGTCGTCAACTGCCATTCGCCGGAGGGCGTTCGCTTGACCGCGGTGACTTCCGTTTGCTCGTGAATCTCGGCGCCGCGCGAGCGCGCGCCTTTGCGCAGCGCCATGGTCAGGTCCGCCGGCGCAATATGTCCGTCATCGGGATGATACAAGGCGCCCACGATATTCGCGGTTGCCGCGCCGTCGCCCAGTTCGACCAGCGGCCAGAGTTCCTTGACTTGTTTCGGTCCGATGATCTGGAAGGGCACGCCGATGGTATTGGCCGTGCCGCAGTACTTTTGATATTCATCCATGCGCTCGGCGCATGTTGCGAGCCGCAGATTGCCGGTGACGTGGAAACTGACTTCCTGGCCCGTCTCTTTGGGAAGACGCTTGTAGAGATCCACCGAGTATTTGTGCAGCTGTCCGACCGTGTAACTCATGTTGAACAGCGGCAACAGGCCCGCCGCATGCCACGTCGAGCCGGCGGTGAGCTCAGCGCGCTCGAGCAGCACCGCATCCGTCCAGCCCTTCAGCGCCAGATGGTATAGCGTGCTGACGCCTACCACGCCGCCGCCGATCACGACGACGCGGCTATGTGTCTTCACGTGATGATCTCCCAACGCAAATATGTCCGGCAGTGTAACCAGCAGGGAATCCGGCAGCACGCCAATTGCGACAGTCCCTTATGGAAATGCGACCGAACGGTCCTCGTGGCATAATTCAGGCGAATCTGTCGACCCCGGACGAGGAGTGACGCTTGGAATCTCCGGCTGTGCTGCGCAAGTGCAAGTACGCGTTTTTGACGCTGCCCAACTATTCCCTGATCGCGGTAAGCAACGCGGTGGAGCCCTTGCGCATGGCCAATCGTGTGATGGGCAGGGATATCTACGAATGGTCCCTGGTCAGCCTGGATGGCCTGCCTCAGGAAGCCAGCAGCGGGCTCAGCCTCTCGCCGACCGTCGCGCTCGACAGCCTGGGTCCCGTGGACATTCTCTTCGTTTGCGGCGGAGTCCACGTTCGCGAAGCGGTGTCGCCGGTGCTGCTGACCGCGCTGCGCCGGCTGGCCGACAAAAAAATAGCGCTGGGCGGGTTGTGCACGGGCGGATACGCCCTCGCCAAGGCCGGTTTGCTGGACAATTTCCGGGCGACCATCCATTGGGAGAACTTGTCCGCTCTGCGCGAGCAATTTCCGCAGGTGAGAATCAGCGACCAATTGTTCACGATCGACCGGGACAGGCTTACCTGTTCGGGCGGCACGGCACCGCTTGACCTCATGTTGCATCTCATTCAAATGCGGCTCGGGGCCCGAATCTCGCAGCTCGTGTCGGAGCAATTTGTCCTCGACCGTGTCCGCAACGATACCGACCGGCAGTACATTCCTTTGCGTGCCCAGATCGGCGTTTCACATCGCGGGTTGATCCGCGTGGCGCAGCTCATGGAAGAGAACATCGAGAGGCCGCTGCCGCTGGAATCCATCGCAAAAACAACCGGATTGTCGCGCCGGCAGATTGAGCGGTTGTTCAAACGCGATTTGAATTGCGTGCCCAAGCGCTATTATCTGGAAATGCGGCTGCGGCGGGCGCGCGAGCTGCTGTTGCAAACGGCGATGCCGATCACGGAAATCACCGCTGCCTGCGGCTTCCAGTCACCGCCGCATTTTTCGAAGTGCTATCGCAGTCAATTTGGCTACCCGCCCAGCGAGGAGCGCAAAGTCGGCGGTAAATCCGCCGTCGGCCAGGCGGGCGGCGGCGCGGTCGCGGCCGTTTGACGGCGTGCGCGTGTGCTGTCGTTTATTGCTTCTAAAGCGTCGCTTTCCACGCCAAGCGACTATCTGCAAAGTTGTTATGGTAACCAGCCCGTTTCAGCCAGGAATTGACCCATGAGCGCACGCGATGCCATGTTAAGCCGCCTTCTGAAGCGCAAGCCCGCGACGCCGTTGGACCGGGATTTCTACTGCAGCCAGGAGGACTATGAAGTCGACCTGGAGATGATCTGGTACCGCGATTGGCTGTTCATCGGGCACGACTGCGAGGTCATGAACGCCGGCGATTATTTGACCGCTCAAGTGGGGGAATATCCGATTGTGGTGGTGCGTGATCGCGAAGGGGGCCTGCGCGCTTTCCACAATAGCTGCCGCCATCGCGGTTCGCGAATCTGCTCCGCGGTGCACGGCACCGCGCCGCGCCTGGTCTGCCCCTACCATCAGTGGACCTACCAGCTCGATGGGCGCCTGATTGCGGCGCGCGACATGGGATCGGATTTCGACAAGACCCAGCACGGCTTGAAGCCGGTGCATTGCACCAGCGTGGGCGGCTACATCTGGGTCTGCGTGGCGCGGGTGGCGCCTGATTTCGAGCCGATTCGCAAGCACATCGAACCGTATTTCCTGCCGCACCACATGCACGACACCAAGGTTGCGTTCGAATCCACCATCATCGAGCACGCCAACTGGAAGCTCGTGTGGGAAAACAATCGCGAATGCTATCACTGCGCAGTGAATCATCCGGAACTGTGCCGCAGCTTTCCCGAGGATCCCGCGACTACCGGCGTCGAGGGCGCTGCGGCAAACCCCCTCATCACGTCGAAGTGGGCCTATTGGGAATCGATTGGATTGCCGAGCAAGTTTCACATCGCGAGCAGCGGCCAATACCGCACGGCGCGCATGCCCCTGAACGAGGGCACGGTGAGTTTCACGATGACGGGCAATGCGGCGGTGCGCCGGCCTCTGTCGCCTTCGATCAAGGAGCCGGACATCGGCACCTTCCTCATGTTCAACTATCCCAGCCTCTGGAACCACATCATGGGCGACCATGCCAGCTCATTTCGCATGCTGCCGATCAGTGCCACCGAGACCGAACTGACCACGAAGTGGCTGGTGCACAAGGACGCGGTCGAGGGGGTCGACTACGACGTGAAGACCCTGACCGAAGTCTGGCTGGCGACCAACCAGGCGGATCGGCGCATCTGCCAGGAAAACCAGAAGGGCGTGATGTCGCCGGCCTACGATCCGGCGCCGTATTCGCCGGTGCACGAGAACGGCGTGACGCAATTCATCGACTGGTATGCCTCGCACCTGGAGGAGCGGCTCACCGAGGGGCAACTCGCGCGGAAGGTGGCGCGCTAGTATCTCGGCACCGTGAATTTGACCGGCTCGCATGTGCTCTAGGCCTTGCCGGCTGGACGCTCAATCTCACGGTGCTGGAGGAAGAGTTTCGTACGGCTACCATCGCTCGGGCCGCCGACATGTGATATCAATTCGGCTCGAGTTTTCGTCAGGAAGGGTAAGAAGACTCAAGGCACTGTTGCCTTCGTGCCTTGAGTCTTCTTATCCTCCCTGCCGCTAAACCGGACGATCACCGATGATGGTCGCCCGGTTCATGACGCGCCGGGCGGGCCGATAGTCATCGGTGGCATAGTGCTGCGTCAGGCGGTTGTCCCAAAACGCCACATCACCATCGCGCCACTTCCAGCGCACCACGAATTCCGGTTTCGAGCAGTGTGCGTAGAGCATCGGCAGCAGCGCGCGGCTTTCGGCAGACGTCAGTTCGTTGATGTGGGTGGTGAAACCGTCATTGACGAACAGGCCGCGCCGGCCGGACACCGGATGGGTGCGCACCACGGGATGAGTGACGGGAGGATTGTTGCGCTTGGCCGTCTCCAGACGCTCCTGCGCCTCCGGGGTCATCGCAAAGCGTTCGGTGGGAAACGATTGGGTGATGTTGTGCGTCGCCGTTAGCGGCTGCAAAAAAGCCTGCATCGCGGGCGAGAGCGCTTCATAGGCGGCGATATTGCTCGACCATAGCGTATCGCCCCCCTGCGGGGGGAGCATACGCGCGACCAGAACCCCGCCCATCGGCGGCGTTTGGGTGAACGTGACATCGGTGTGCCAGATCGCGTTGTCTTGTAGATCGACCAGATCGGTGTCGAGGACGATGATTTCCGGCACCTCGGCATGCTTCGGATAGATCGGGTGTATGTGCAGTTTGCCGAAATGCGCGGCGAAATCCCGATGTTGCGCCGGCGTGACCGATTGATCGCGGAAGAACAGCACATGGTGTTCCGCCAATGCGGCGATGATGGCATCGCGGGTGTGTTCATCGAGCGGATCGGACAAGCGAAACCCTTGGGCCAGGGCGCCGATGCTGGAGGTCAATCGGGTAAAGGAAATCACGTCTGTTCGCCTCGTTCGGTCAGTGCAGCGCCTTCGAGCGCAACCGCGACCACTGGCGCCGCTTCGTCCATAACGCTGCGTCGGCGGCCGGAGCTCACCCGGCTCAGCCAGGGAATGGCAAACAATGCCAGGCCGGCTGCGCACATCACGTACCAGGCGGGCGCGTAAATCGAGCCCGCCGACTGCTGCTTGGCCCAGGTCAAGATCATCGGCGCAAAGCCGCCGAACAGGGTGAAGGCGCCGTTGTAAACCAAGGAGGTGCCGGTCGATCTCACTCCGGCTGGGAAAATCTCCGACAGGGCGGCGGGTGCCACGCCGACGAAGCTGGCCACGAGTATGCAGAGCGCGGATTGAACCACGAGCAGCGTCGGCAGCGTCGGATCGGCTTTGAGCCAGAGAAACAGGGGTAGCACGCAAACGAGCAGCGCCGCCGCGCTGGCGAACAAACTCACCCGCCGGCCGATTCGATCCGACAGCGCTCCGAACCACACGCAGCCGATGACAAAGGGCACGTTGCCGACCAACGAGGCGCCGAAGGCTTGGCTGGCGCTAAAGTGGAAGGTGTCGGGGCGCTGAACATAGGTGGGCAGAAAAATCATCAGTACATACACGGCCACCGCCCACAGCACCGCCACCAAAAAACCAATCAACAAAGTCGGGCCGTGATGGCGGAAGATTTCGAGCAACGGCACGCGGTTGCGTGCGGGCTGATCGCGGCGCAGGGCCGCCTCGGCGCAAAATTCTTGCGTTTCGTCCAGGGTGCGGCGCAGGTACAAGCCGACCGGCGCGATGGCAAGTCCGAAAATAAACGGCAGACGCCAGCCCCAGGCGCGCACGTCAGCTTCGCTCAGCAAGGCCGTGACCGAGAAAGCCGCCAACGCCCCCAGTATATTGGACAGTCCCATGCTGGCCTCGAGCCAGGAAGCGACCCGGCCGCGCTCTTTAGGATCGCCGGTCTCCAACAAGTAAGCCGTTGCGCCGCCCACCTCGCCGCCGGCAGAAAATCCCTGCAGCACTCTGCCCAGGAGGAGCAGGATCGGTGCGCCGACGCCGATTGCCGCGTAGGTCGGTGCAAACGCAATCACACCGGTTCCGGCAGCCATCAACAGGATGGTCAAGGTGAGCGCGGCCTTGCGGCCGGCCCGATCGCCGAAATTCCCGATGAGCATGGCGCCCAAGGGGCGCACAACGAATCCCAATCCAAAAAACAGGAAGGTCTTGACGAGCCGCGCATCGGGTCCGTCGCCGGGGAAGAAGCTCTCGGCGATGTAGCCGGCAAATAGCGCGTAAACGGTGAAGTCATACCACTCGAGCATGTTGCCGATGGAGGTCGCGACAATGGCCCGCGTTTTTCTCGATGTTGGCTGGCTCGTCACGGGTTTCGACCAGTCCTCACAGCAGCGGATGCACGGGACTAAAAACCGGTGTCAACAAGAAACGCCTGACGAACACTGCATAGCCGCGGTACACATAGTGACCATTGAGCTCGAGCAGCGATTCGCGATTCTCGCGGTAATAGCGCGGGATGTCGTACCAGGGCATGGTGGGCTTGTAGTGATGCACGACATGCAGATTGTTGTACAAGTACAGCAAACCGAAGACGACGTTCGATTCGACCGCCGCGGTACGCTGCTGAGAGTCTGCAGCGGCCCGATGCTCGTAGAACGCTCTTAAGAGGCCTAAGCTCATGCCGGGGTAGGCGATCAGCAAGCAGTACTGCCACCACGGAAAATGACAGACGACGGAAATGAACCAGAACAGCAGCGCGACGGCGAGGGCATGCACCGCCCAATGCGGCAGGTGACTGTAGTCGCCCTGTGCGACGCGCTTCGATTCCTTGGAGGCCAAGCTCCATAAACGTAAGGCAGGGCCAATCAGCAATCGGCCGACCAGCGTCTGATTGAAGGTGAGCACCGCGCGCATGAACGATCCCATGCGTTGCCAATCGGCCTGAAGCACGTAGTACGACTCGGTATCGACGCCGGGTACCGTCAAGTTGATGTCGCGATGATGCGTGGTATGGCTCTTGCGATACAGGGGGAAGGGAAACCACAGACCGATCGGTGGAAACACCAACGCAAATCGCAACCACGCCGGTACGCCGCGAAAGGAATGAATGGCCTCATGCTGCAGCGAAAAATGCCAGGCCAAAAGATAGGCGCCCACCGGCATCATGAACCACCAAGGCAGCACGGCGTTGTACCAAATGAGCGCTCCCCACGCGGCGTAGATGATGAGCGCCACGATCCAGGTCGGACCATCAATCTGCCGGAATGCCTTGAGGAACATCAGCTGATCTTACACAACGAAGGCGGGATGCACGATTTCCGCCAAGGGGTGCTCGCGCCAGTAAGCCGTTGCCGATTCAAAATTGATCCGCAGCGCGTCGTAATCGCGCGGATCGGGCGCGACGAAGTGCGATAACTCCAGGCCGGCCAACAGGACCTGCAGCGCCGGATCGCGATGCGCCGCACTAAACGCGGCGCGCAAATCCTGCGCTGCTTTATTCGAGGCAGGCAGGTCAATCGAGGCGACCAGGGCCGGTATGGGGGTACGGGCGGTGCGTGCCACCGTACGCAGCTTCGAGGTGAGGTCGCTGCGGTACGTTTGCAGCAACCGGTAGGCGTAGGCATCGATGGGCGCGACATCGGCCGCGCCGGCGACGACCGCGGCGGCGGCGCCCAAGGGAGTCACGGCCGGCGCGACAATCTCCCGATACAGCGCTGAGCGAGCGGCCTTGGTGTCGCGTGCCCTATCGAAGGCCACCAGATATTGCATCGCGGCCGCATATCCCGACTGCGAGTTAGGTGCCGTCAAACAGAGTCTGCCGCCGAATGTGGATTCAAGATCCTGAAAGCGGCTGTCGCTGCGCACGACCAGCTCGCTCCAGTATTTAGGAAGGCCGCCGAATTCGGCCGGAGCGGGAACCGGCGCAGCGATGAGCGCCGGTTGCGGAGTGGCGCGGGAGTAGGGCAGCCCGCACATGAATACGGCCGCCATGTCCGTTCGACGCCATAAGTCATCGATGGCCGCCGGCGGGGAGTGGTCAATCACCTCGACATTCAAACCCGCCTGGGCGGTCACGCCGGCGAGCAACTCGCGCCACCGCGCGCCAGTCTGCGTGTCCACCGTATACATGCGCGCATTCGCGATCATCGACTACGGCCCATCATCGAATTCCCACATCATCGACTTCGCAGATCATCGACTTCGTAGATCATCGATCACGGCAACCGCGGCGCGTCGGGCTCGCGCGCATTGTCGCGATAAAAACTCGACGCGGGGTTGGCACGAATGAATGCGGCGGCGGCTTCGTGGATCGGTTGGGTGGCGGTCGCGGCGCTCACGCCGCTGGCGGGCAGCGTGGCGCGAAAGGCGGTCCACACGGCCGTGGGCGCGGCGCCGAATTGGCGCGAGGCATCTTGGTCTTTTCGAATGTCCAACCAGTAGGTTCCCGTCAACAGGTCTTCGGCCAAGAGTTCGATGGTGTCGTCGACAACCTGGCGGGCGCGCTGCACCTTGAGCCGGGTCTGCCCCTGCAGATCTTCCACCGTTTGGATCAGCGCGTTGCCTTGCGGCGGCACCGGATTGATCAGGCCCTGAATCTCCTGCATCAGCGAGGCGGCGTCGATCTCGCTGCCCTCGGCCAGATGGAAGCGTCCCGGCTCGCCCGGCGTCTCCGCGGTGTTGTCGATCATCGTGAAGAACTTGTTGGTGAAGCGCAGCATCCTTTGCGCGACCACCACATCCATATTGGCGAGGGCGATGGTGAAGCCCTCGATTTCGTTGGCCATGGGGTAAGGATCCCAATTGGCATTGGAAAAGACATAGCCGTGCTGGTAGTGATTGCGGGGACCACCCTTGACGTAGAACTGAGCCAACTGTGGAGTCGCCAGCTCCCAGGAGTCGGCGGGCGACGCGCCGACCCGCACCGCGGGATTGTGATCGGATGAGTTCATTTGCACCTGGGCTACATCACGCAGCTGTGCCCACGCCTGCCATGCGGAGCCCTGGCGAATGGAGGAAGCGCGCAGGCTTTCCGGGTCCTGAATGATCCGCTTCTCGTCGAGCTCGAACAAATAGCTGCCCTTCAGCATGTCGAGCACGCGCGACGCATCCCAGTTCAACCACTTGAAGGGACGATTGGCCTGCACGGGCGTGGAGAGGGGCGAGACGCTGCTGTTCATGCCATTCAAATCGATGGCATAGATCAAATCGGCCCAGGACAAGGCTTCGCGCGCGTCGTATAGCAACAGGGCCACCTGGCCGGTGGCGTAGGAATTGGTGCTTTCGAGGGCGCTGTCATCGGCGTCCGTGGGTGCCAAGGGTTCGAGCCCTGCCTGCTTGAGCGCCTGCGAGGCGGGCATGCGCACGCCGCGATAGTAGGCGAAACCGGCGCCGACCATGGTGGCGGCGACGTTGGTGAAGGGGCCTAAATCGCCTTCTCCCACCGTGCCGCGCGATTGCACAACCGGGGTGATGCGTTCGTTCAGCAAGTCGAGCAGCCGCTGGGTCAATTGCGGACTCGCTGCCTCGTAGCTCATGGTATTGGCGCGCACCACCAGCATCGCGCGCACGATTTCTTCGTCGCTGACTTCCGGGCCCATTCCCGCGAGCGCGCCGCGGCGAAATATCTGAAGCTGCCGCTCGGCGAGGAATTTCTGATTCTCCGGCGACAACGGATCGCCCGTAAAGATGAACTTTTCGCGCCCCGAGCCTGAGCCGCGATTGAACCAGTAAACCGACACGCCTTCGTTGGCTGCCTCAAGGAGCAGGGCGTGTGCATCGGCAGAACGCTGACGGGCTTGCGCACTCAGCGCCACCTTGGCGCCGTAGCGGGCGACCTCGACCACCTGCTCGATGGTCAGATCCTTGCCCGTCAGGACCACGGTTCGATTCTCCATCCTGGCCGTGATCGGACGATAGGTGATCGACGCGGCGGAGACGTGCGCCGACAGGGTCAGCGCGGCAGCCCCGCCGACGATACTCAGTGCTAAGCCGAAGCGCCGGCGGGCGGCGAATCCCAGCAGCAGCAAACCCAAACTGATGACGCCAAAGAGCAGAGGAATGCGCTGATCGGGAATGAAGGACATGGCGAGAAGTATGCCGAGCATCCCGGCGATGGCCAAATAAGTGAGGTAGGGGTATGCCCACATGCGCAACCCCAACCGCGCGGGGTCCTCGCGCTCCAATCGGGCGCGCAGGCGCAACTGCGAGATCGCGATCGACATATAAACAAACACGGCGACCGTGCCGTAGGAATTCACCAGAAAGGCGAACACCGTGGTCGGCGACACGTACGACATCACCACGGTGGCATAGCCGAACAGCGTGCCGAGCAAAATGGCGCGGGCCGGCACACCATTGCGCGCAAGCTTGGCCAGGGCATGGGGTGCATCGCCGCGCCGGGTCAGCGCGAACAGCATCCGCGAGGATGCATAGAGGCCTGAATTCAGAGCCGACAATACGGCGGTGAGCACCACCGCGTTCATGATATGCGCGGCGCCCGGAATACCCATGGCATGCAAGGCACTCACATAGGGTGTGGAAATCTGTGCGGAATTCCACGGCACCAGACACACCACGAGAAGAATGGAGCCCACGTAGAAGAACAGCACGCGGGTGATCACCGAGTTGGTGGCGCGCGCCACCGCCTTGGCAGGTTCCGCGGCCTCGCCGGCCGCCACGGCGACGATTTCGACGCCGAAGTAGAAGCCGGTGGCCGCCACCGCGCCGGTCAGGATGGGCAGCAAGCCATTGGGCGCGAATCCACCGTGCGCCGTGAGATTGCCGATGCTCGATGCGACGCCGGGCCACAGGCCGGCGACGTACATGCCTGCCAAGCCTAAGAACACGACAATGGCGGCGACTTTGATGGAGGCGAACCAAAATTCGAATTCACCGAACGATCGCACCGACACCAAGTTTGTAACGGTCAGGGCCAACAGCACCGTCAGGCTGATCAACCACGACGGCGCGTTAGGCAGCCAAAATTGCACCAGACCGGCGGCGGCGACGGCTTCGAGCGCGACGACGATGACCCAGAAGTACCAATACATCCAGCCGGTCAAAAACCCCGCGAGTGCACTTACCGTAGGACGATCGCTCCATGCCAGCCGGGCATACTCGTAGAAGGAGCCGACGGCCGGCTGGGCCACCGCCATTTCGCCGAGCATGCGCATCACCAAGACGATCAGGAGCCCGGTGATCGCAAAGGAAACCACCGCCGCGGGACCTGCGGACTTGATGACGACCCCGCTGCCGACGAACAGACCGGCGCCGATGACGCCGCCAAAGGCGATCATCATCATGTGTCTTTGCTTCAGCGTGTGCTGAAGGCCGCTGACACCCGCGGGCGCAACTGTTTCAACGTCGGCTAAGTGCGAATCACCCGTAGCGGCTGACTCCCATGTCGCGCAGCGCGTCGCCGATGGCGGTCACCGCATCGCGCAAGATACCGGGGCCGATGGCGCCGATGCAGCCGACGCGAAACGTCTCGACCGTGGTCAATTTGCCCGGATACAGGATGAAGCCGCGCTCGCGCACCCGCCGGTAAAATTCGGCGAAGTCGTACTTCGGATCGGGCGGAGCGTGGAAGGTCACGATGATCGGTGCCTGCAGCGCATCGGGCAGAAAGGTCTTGAGGCCCAGTGCCCGCATGCCGGAAACCAGCGCGCGGCAATTGTCGGTGTAGCGCGCCAACCGAGCGGGCTGCCCGCCCTGCGCCAGGAACTGATCCAAGGCGGCGCGCAGGGCGGCAAGAACATGCGTGGGCGGCGTAAAGCGCCACTGACCGGTCTTCTGCAGGTACTGCCACTGATCGAGCAAGTCCATGACCAGCGACAGGCTGTTGTTCACCGAGGATTCCAATGCCGCGCGGCGCGCGATCACCACGCCCATGCCGGGCACGCCCTCGAGACATTTCCCCGACGCCGTGATCAAGCCGTCAAAAATCACCGTGCGGGCGTCGATGGGAATCGCGCCAAAGGAGCTCATGGCATCGATGATCAGCCCGCGGCCGTGCTTGGCCACCGTAGCGGCGATCTCGGGCAGCGGATTCAAGATACCCGTGCCGGTTTCGCAATGCACTTGCGCCACATGCGTAATGGTTGGATCGGCAGCCAGCGCGGCATCGATCCGCTCAGGGTTCGAGGGTTCCTGTTCATCAAGGGGCAGCACCACGGCCTCACGGCCCTGGTACTTGAGAATCCGAGCAATGCGCTTGCAATAGGCGCCATTGTCGGGCACCAAAACCTTGCCGTGCTTGGGAACGAGCGTTCCGAGCGCCGCCTCGACCGCAAAGGTGCCGCTGCCCTGCAGGGGTACGCAAACGTGATCGGTCTGCGCGTGCAGGATGGCGAGCAAATC
>Ga0210401_10003907_pt1 | contig 15726 bp, 19 predicted proteins | sample IncBWH32MmetaG_FD_150866 | JGI IMG/M metagenome (GOLD analysis project Ga0210401, IMG submission 150866) | Forest soil microbial communities from Barre Woods Harvard Forest LTER site, Petersham, Massachusetts, United States - Inc-BW-H-32-M | ecosystem: Environmental > Terrestrial > Soil >... | reverse complement strand
ATAGGCTTCGAGCACCTGATAGATCCCACCGGCATATGCGGGCCTGACGGCGATGTCAATCAGCGTTCTTTCCAGCCGCGTGACATCTATTGCCTCGCCTGTGTCCGCAGCAATCGGTCCAACCTCCAGCCGACTCGTGTTCTTGCCGCTCAACAACACTATGGACCAATTTTCGTAGGTGAACGTATACACGGACCGACGTTGTTGGCCCGAAAATGCCCGTGCGAGGGCTTCCGCTGTCAGCGGCGAAGTTGGGCGCGGTTTTGTGCTTTGTTCCTTGTTGATGTAGAGCGTCCTTGGAATTTGATCGGTTAAGCCGTGCAGGAAAACCGCCGTGCCATGAGACAGGTAGGCGGAGGAACGTAGCGAGAGGGCAACAGCAAAAGGAGAAGCCTTCCCCCAGATGTATCGTGTTGCAGACCGATAATGCTCAGACACGACCTCCGCCACTGAGAGCTTGCCGGTGTCACCCAGAAAGCCTATAAACTGGCGTCTAGTAACGTGATCAGGCAGCTTCCAGTTTGCCCGATTCTCGCTAAGAGCCAGTCCTAGCTCGCTCTCGGTATACACATGTTTGTTCGATTCGTCGAAGAAGTTGGCGATGGCAGGCGCGGCTACGAGAATTCGAGACGGCTTTCTCGGCATAGTAATCTCCGCTGTTCTGGTATATATACCAGAACAGCACTAATAACAAGCATTGTCTTTTCACGGTAGGTATATATACCTACCGTGAAACGACGTCCCTAGTTGGGCGATCGGCATTGAGTACAGGGTACTTAGAGGAGAACCGTTATAGGGAAGACGATGGTATATATACCGTCGTCTTCCCTTATCGTTTGATCGACTCTGCGGAATTTCGAGATCGGGGAGGTTCAATATCAAAATCGCTCACGCGACCACAGGGCATTCGCTACAAGTTAGAACTTATCCTCGAGAATCTCGGGGAGGACGATTTCGTATCGGCGGTTAAGGGCTACAAACCGGACATCACAAAGGAAGAGCTGAAAGAGTGGATCATGCGGTTTCGCGCCGCCGTGCGCGAGAAGCGCGGGCTTTGCTGACGATCCGCTCGAAATTTTCTTCGGCCTTCTTGAATTCTTCTTTGCTGAGCTTCTTGCGCTGGGATTCGACCAAATTCTCGAAATTCTCTGTAAGAGCCGCCATCGCGGATTTTGGTTTCTGGGCAGACGTGGCCATGGCAGAACCTTTCTTGGAATGCGCGTCCTTATTGCTCATATATAGTTTAACCTACCCGGCAAGACCGAGTGAGACCACGTCACTGAAGTAACCTCTTTCCTAACCGAAATCCAGCGCTAGCAGAAATTGCATAGATCCTTCGGCGGCAGGCCCTCGCGTTGCGAAGGCCTGCATTTCCTCAGGATGAAATTCTTCGATGATCATGAGGGCCTCGGTGGGTTGGCGTCCTCGGCTGATCTTAGGGGTGAGAAGACGCCGCAGCCGGGGCATATTCCGCCGTACTTGTTGGTTTGTCCGTCCCAGGCTAGGAGCATCGGTTCGCCGCATCCCCGGCAGGCGCAGCAGTGGAGTTCGGATAGTGGGGTTTGTCGGCATGGTAGCTTCTTGGTTATCTCGGTTGGTTCCGTCATAGTCTTAGTCCTCGTCGTCGGTTGATTTTGTGTGGCGGGCGGGTGGCCCCGAACTTAGTAAGTAGGAATCAGGTTTTGGGTGCCCCGCTCCTTGCGGCTTTATCGCAAGGGGCGGGTGCTGGCATCACTAGCGCGGGCTCTTGGCGCGGCCCATCCTATGCTTCGCCTTCATCAGCCACCACGCCTCCCGGTACTGCTCGTACTGATACATTTCCCTCCGTCTCCCATTGGGATGGAAATAGAGGCAATAGCGCTTGCCGAGAGCCCGGATAGGGATCACGTACCAGGCGTCCTCGGGCACCAGATAGACCACAATCACATCGACCTCAGCAGCGGTGTACATTTCCTCGCCGCGATTTCTGTTGCCGCAAGCCCGTATGCCGTAGCCGCGATGGCTGGCCTTATACGCGGACTTCACCTGCACCCGCCACAACCGGCGTCCTGAACTCACGATGAAGTCGAAGCGCTCGCTGTCTCCATAAGGCTTGGCGACTCCGAAGCCCATGCTCACCGCCTTGTACACAAATGCCAACTCGGAGAGTTCACCTTTACGTTTAGTGTGACCGCGATAAGCCAAAAGCCTCTCGCCCTTGCGCGATGCCGTGCCTCGCTCGAATCGAACTGCAGATTTTTTCATGGCGCAAATAAGAAAAGGATGGGGTGGCCCATTCTAGTCGCGCTCTTTGCGACTAGAGTGGGGCCCTCCTGATCTTTTCTCCTTGAGATTTAGATTGGGTTCAGGTTTCCGAGCGCGAATCGCAAGTTCCAAACCAGCGAACCCCTTCGCGCACATTGCGGACAAACAAAAAGGCGCGGGGACGAAGCCCGCGCCTTTCTTACTATCTATTTCCAGAATAGCAGATTGAATAGGGCAACTATGACATGATTTCCAACTTTATTTTCGTCTTGGAATGAGTCGGTTACGGCAAAAAAGCGTGTCCGGGGGGCTTGACAAGATTTCGCTTAAACGACGGTTTTGGCGTTTTACGACGGTTTTGTAAAGGTTCCACGCACCAGCATACTGGGCGCGGACGTCGATTCGGGCATCGGCTCGGGCGAGCTCAGTGGACTGTTGCTTGTGCTGCTGGATTCATCGAGCGCGAAATTCATACGCTCGCGGACTTCCTGGATGCGAGAGGTAATAATCGGAGTGCGATACTCAGGATGGCAGAACTCGAGGTGCATGCCGCGGCCGATGTAGCGCAGTTTCAGCATCGAGCCTCCCCAGGTAGAGCCGGCAATCGCTACCAACACAGGTTCTGGGCAGTATTCCGGATGTCCTGAAATCAACGCCTGACTTTCGCCGAGAAACACCGCGGTGTAACGATGATGTTGCGTTTGGATCTCGAGCACCGTGGAAGGCGGCAAATCTCCCAGCGAAACTCCGCCCTCGATTTCCGAGCGGACAATATTGCCGTTCACTTCGTCGCTGAGATTCGGATGCGGTGTAAACATGGTAGCCAAGCTCTCTGGCCAGAAATGCCGTTGCAAGATCATATCAGACCAAGGGCCGCCATCGGCAAGGTTACTTCAGTGCGCAAAAAAGCAGCCAGACCCCGGAGGCCTGGCCCTGCGCGAGAATGAAGTTGCGGGTTCGCAGCAGCTAGTTCCCAATCGAACTGGCTACGGAGGAAAATACGTTGTTGGAATTTCCTCCGATTAATCGAATAGTGCCAACCACCAGCACCAGTATCACCGCGAGCATGACGGCGTACTCGGCTATGTCCTGGGCTTTGTCTTCGTGCCACAACTTGCGGAAGGTTTTTATGTTCATCCCCTCTCCCTTCTGATTCGGTGAGCACAGTCTGCTCCGGGTTGGGGAAAAATACAAGTGGCAAGTGATCTATCAGGGACTGTCCAAGTTCTAGACATCGAGACGCGGGTACCGCTGGACTATTGTGGCGGGCCGGAACTTTCGACCGAGTCGGGATCGTTTGGGATCGCTGTCGGAATTTTTGCCGGCTGCCTTTTTTTTGAGGTCTTGTACGCCGGCTTCGGCAGGCTGAAAGTTCCAGCGCTGTAGTGGCCTTTATTCTCGACATCGTAATTCTTGGGCAAAGGTGGAATCCGTATGCCTTCTCCGCCGAGTTGCCTTGATTGTTGGAGCACAATCTCGGCGCGTCCGTCGTACTCTTTCACTGGACCATGGATCTCGATCACTCTGTTTTGCAACTGGCTGACGTCTCCGACGTGTTTCAAGTCGTGAGCGAAAACCACCACGGTGAACGGACAGACCATGGAATCCTGACAGAAATCGAAAAGCGTGAGACCTTTGCCGGCGTGTTTCACGCGGAACACCTTGCCGGTGACGCATTGGTCTTCGCCGATATGTTGCCGAGCCTCAGCGATGGGAATGCAGTCTGCGGCCGACAGGGCGGGGAATAGTAGCGTCAGCAGGAACGGCACGAGTCCACGGAGGAAGGGCGTACGGAGTCCGGCGCGAAGTTGGGTTGGGGAAATGAGCACAGAAACCAAGGCCAACGCAACTGCCCTGTAACGTTGATTGTATGGGGAATAGCGCGAGTAACGAGGGACTGAAGCAGAATAAAGACTGAGTTTTCCCGAAACAGAATAAGGACGGACGAAAGGCCGGTCGCAGTTGGCCCGGCCCTCGTCGCCCAAGGAAAAGGGAATGTCGTTAGTTGAATGCCTTTACCGCTCCGGCTTCGTCGTCTCTGACGTCGAAGACGGTGTAGAGCTTGGTGATCTGCAGCAGGTCGTGAACTTTCTTAGTAAGGTTCAGCAATTTAAGTTCGCCGCCCTGATTGCGTACGGTGGTAAAGGCGCTGACCAGCTCACCAATGCCCGAGCTATCTATATATGTCACTTCGCCAAGGTTTAGAAGAAGCTTTTTCTGGCCCTTGGACAGCAGTTCGCGCACGGTATCGCGCAGGATCACGCTGCCTTCGCCGAGGGTGATACGGCCGCTGCAATCCACAATGGTGACGCCATCAACCTGACGAGTACTGGTCTTCATGCTCACTGAGAAGCCTCCTTAACGTCCGCGGATGGACCGTGGACGTGCTTTACGAGTTTAATTTCGGTGCCCGTTTGGGACGGGAGGATTTGTACTTCGTCCATGAACGAGCGAATCAAAAAAATTCCCCGGCCTGAAGTCTTCAAAAGATTCTCCGGAGCCAGGGGATCGGGAATCTTTTCCAAATCTAAACCTTTGCCCTGATCGCGAATGGTGATGATCAAGTCGTTGGCGCTTCGTTCGAAATCCAGTTTAACCTTTTTGCCCGGATCGTAAGCATTGCCGTGCAGCACGGCGTTCACTGCCGCCTCGCGAACAGCCATGGAAATCTGCATGACTTCATCTTCGTCGAACCCGGCTTCAGCGGCGATTCGACTGGCTGCTTGCTCGGCATTGTCGACAGTCTCGAGCGTCGAATCGAGCGTATAAGAAACCCGAAGTTCGGTCATGGCAAATTTTTTGAACCAGTCCGCAGATCCGAAACACCCGCCAATCCGGTTGGCCAGCGCCGCGCCTTCGGTTCACGCGTGCGCAAGAAGCTCCCAATAGCAGATTGGGTAGTTTGCCCTTCCCCTGTGGAAATGTCAACGCGGGATTACTGGTCTCGCCGAGGTGTTGTCTCTCCGACAAACACTAGGCACTCGTTGGGGTCTGCGATATGGAACTCGGTCATTCCGTACTCCCGGTCAAATAAGTCTCTGATGTGGTAGCGGTCCTTGAACGTTTTCACATGCTCCCACAGAGAATGGATGCCATTAACCTCGATATATATCTCGGTATGCCCGCGAACACAGTTCAGGACCTCTTCCGAATCAGCCTTCATGAAGTGGATGGTCTGGCCGTCTCGTTCCACTATTGAATACCCTGGCGATTTCATAGTTGGGGTGAATCCAAGCACGTTCTGGTAAAACGCGAGGGTTTCCTCCATGCTGGCGACGGCGAGCATAGGGCTTATCTTCTTCACCATGGAAGTCGTCATTTGTTGGCGGCCTCTATAACTGCCCATCACTATCATGCGGCGCGGACTTCTGGGTGCGCCGCACCCCACATTAGACATCAGGAGCCGAAAAACAGGCAAAACCGTTCTGGCTTCCTTGTGCCGCAGTTGGGTATCGCTCTCATAGCGATATCCTCGGCGGGTGGTCCGGACCTTGGCAGATAGGAATTAGGTTTTGGGTGGTGCGTAGGTCATCAAGGCGCTGGTTTTCTTACGCTCATTGTCATCACATCACAGTCGTTGACTCGAACTAACCCCGCCTCCCCGGGTTGCGATGCATGTACCGCAACTTCTCGACTCCTTTGTGCTCCGTGTATACATTGAAATCGTAGAAGCGGGGCTGCCAGACCGGCAGCGCTCCTTCTTCCCGCAGTGATCCCTGCGCCGGACTACGTCGTCGTCGTATCACCCTCTGCGCATAGCGCTGCTTCACGCTTTTGCATCACCGTCGAAGGATTTCCCTCCTGCGGTTCGCGCATCAGCAGATGAAAATGCTCCGGCATGACCACGTAACCCAGAACCACGAACCGATGTTGTTTCCGTACCTCTTGGATAATCTTCAAAAACAGATCGCGCCGCCGCTGTGTGCCGAGCCAGCGCTTTCTTTTATAACAACGGCAAGTGATATAGTGCAGGTCGCCACCCCCGTAGAATCGCTTGAGACCTTTTGGCATCCTGCAATGCTAGGAGAAATTGCATGCCGAGGATGTGATCGTTGACCAATCCCGCCCCTTGCAAAAAACGCAAGGAGCGGGCACCCAAAACCTAATTCCTATCTGCTAAGGTCCGGGGCCACCCGCCAGTCAAAACCCCTCAATGAGCGTAATCGGGATTTATCGCCAAGCCCACTGGCCTTGGACTCCCGTCGTCAACTAGCCTACGATGTCCGAAGATGAAGCGAATACTGCGCCGTGTCCTCCTCGTCGTTTTTTTATTAGCCGAAGTTTGGCTCATGACGGGCTTCCTGCCCCAACGCTGGCAGGAAAAAATGTACACCCGAATGCACGACGTCTGGCCTTCACAATCGTACGACTACTCGCGGGTTTCTCACCCGAACTTGGACTATGAACTCCAACCGTTCAAGCCACTTGGGATGGCTCTACTTCTAGTGTTGGTGCTCGTGAATGGCGGGGCCATTTTCGTACTGTGGCCTCGGCATGACCCATAACTGACGCTATCAGGCGTGGCTGTTGAAAAACCCCCTCTTTTGAAAAAAGGTCCCGGCGCGGGGATAGAAAATATCACCAAAATCGAGAACGTCGTTTATAGGGCATCCAAGCGCGATGAAATTTCTGCGGATTTCTCGCGAGTGAGTTTTTCAACCCCACAGCGGTCACACTCAAGTTCCCCGCCCAAGGGAAGATGAGCGTGATCGGGATTTTTCGTCAATTGACAAACAAGCCGAAGGGGGACAAGATTGGCGGCAGGTTTCAAGTACGCTGTCTCTGGCGGCAACCCAGTCGCGGCTTGAACGGGGAGAGAATATGTTCGACCCTCGGAAATGCTCTAACCCAATCACCTTTTTTGTCTTTCTGTTCTTCGTGTGTTTGCTGCTCTGTGGTATAGCCAGCGCCGCGCCTTCTATCAGCCTCTCGAAGAACTCTGGACCGCCGACAAGCCGGATTCTCGTCACGGGCAGTGGGTTTGAGGCGAACGTGGGAGTGGACATCTTTTTCGACACGAAAGACAAGGCGCTGGTCGTTACTAACCGAAAGGGAGAGTTCCACGATGCGCGAATCTACGCGCCCCGCAGTGCGCATCCCGGTCAGCATTGGGTTACCGCCCTAGAGCGGAATAACGACAAAGGGGCTCAAGAGCCGTTTCTGGTGCAAACCAATTGGAGCCAGTTTCGATTCAGCCCCGAGCATGACGCAGTAAACCCGTTCGAGAATGTGCTCGATCCGCACACGGTTGGTGGCCTGGGGGTCAAGTGGACCTATAACACTCAGCACTACTGGGCTTGGGGCTCGCCAATGGTGGTTGCTGGAACGGCCTACGTCGCGACTTGGGACGACCTATTCAGGTTCGATGCAAACACGGGAGCCTTGCGCTGGAAGTTCAGCCTTTTCCCTGAACTTCTAAGTTCGGACCCAGCAGTGGTGAATGGAATACTCTACGTTGGCACCTTCGATGAAGGACTGTACGCCCTGGACGCTGAGACCGGCGTTAAGCTGTGGAGTAACGCGTGCGACCGTGGTTATTGTCGTGTGTTCTCTTCGCCGGCAGTGGCGAACGGAATGGTCTACTTCGATGACGCAGAAGACGATAGCGGTGACGGTACTTACGCCTTAGAGGCCAAGACTGGTAAGCTATTGTGGTTTTCCCCGACTAACTCTTCCTTCTCCTCGCCTGCAGTTGCAAACGGCGTGGTTTACGTCGGATCGGATGATAGCAATCTATACGCGCTGGACGCTTTTACCGGCGTCAAGCTATGGAGCTACACCGCCGGTTGGGTTGTGCGCACCTCACCCGCAGTGGCGAACGGGATCGTTTATTTCGGCTCGTACGACAAGAACGTGTATGCGCTAAACGCCAGCACCGGAGCCAAGCTGTGGAGCTATGCCACCAACGGCTATGTTGAAGGTTCGCCCGCAGTGGCAAACGGAGTGGCGTATTTCGGCTCCGACGATGGGAATCTTTACGCGCTGAACGCCTACACGGGCGATCTCCTGTGGAGCTACACCGCTGGAGCTTATGTGGGCGATCCCACCGTTGCAAATGGCGTAGTCTACGTCGGCTCTTGGTCGCCAAACGCGATCTACGCGCTGGATGCAACTACGGGAAAACTGCTCTGGAGCTACGCCACCGGCGGGCGTGTTCTATCCGATTCAGCAATCGTCAATGGCATGGTCTATTTTTCTTCTTACGACGACGGCATTATCTACGCATTTGACCGGACCACAAAAGACAACGGTAAGGTGCAGCAACTGTTGGCAGATTCCGAACCGCCCGATCTGGCGACCCTCCGCCCCGACTTCAAGCTCAAGGTATCGCAGTAGGGTGCAACAGTGTCGGGCGCGGAACTCTGAGTTTACGGAGATAACTGTCGAAAACAGCCGATTACGCGTTTTGACTGCCCCTCAATGAGTTTTTTCGACATCCAGACAAGCGCAAGCGCTGCGCTTGTTCAGTCTTGGGGTCATCCTTGAAGGCAACCCGGAAGAACACGCAAATGCCTTCTGGCTTCCTGCGCCGCAGTTGGGTATGCTCTCAGAGCGATGTCCTCGCTGGCGCTTACGGAATTGCTGGGTCTGCCGGTGTTTGATCCCGCGGGAGGCCAATGCGGGCGTGTGCGCGAGGTGGCGGTTGCGCCGCAGGAGGATCGAGCGCGGATCGCGGTGCTCATCGTGCGCACCAAGTCCGGCGATCGGGTGATGCCATTCAGTGCGGTGAACTCGATGAATGGGGGCGTGCGCATCGATAGCGCAGCTTCGACCTGGCCGATTGCCGACGGGTCCGAAGGTTTGTTTTTGCTGGCGCGCGATCTGCTCGACCAGCAAATCATCGATGTCCACGGACGCAAGGTGGTCCGCGTCAATGATGTCGAACTGTACCAGGATCTCACTACCCGGCATCCCGTGCTCCGGGTCGGTTCGGTGGATGTAGGTGCGCGCGGCGCGGTCCGCCGTCTGCTCAAGGGCGTAGTTCCGATTGCGGCGCTGAGGGCTCTACTGCGTCAGATTCCCGAGCGTCCAATTCCCTGGGATTTTGTGGATCTCATCGAAACCGATCCCGCCCGCCGGGTGAAGCTGAAGATTTCGCACGAACGCCTGGCCCGCCTGCATCCAGCCGACATCGCCGACATTGTAGAAGATCTCGCTCCCGACGAGCGCGAAGCCGTGTTTGAGACGCTGGATGACGACGTTGCAGCCGAGGCGCTGGAAGAAGTCGATCCCAAGGTGCAGAAGGCGATTGTGGAGTCGCTCGATTCCGACCGAGCCGCGGACATCGTCGAAGAGATGGATCCGGACGCCGCCGCCGACTTGCTGGACAATCTGCCCGAGGAGACTTCCGCCGACATCTTGCAGGAAATGGCTCCTGCAGAGCGCCAGGAGATGGTCGAACTTCTCGAGCACAAAGAGAATACCGCCGCCGGCCGCATGAATACCGATTACATGGCGTTAGCCGTGGGCGCGACTGCTCACGACGCGATCGAAACCTTGCGCCAGTTTGAAGGCGGCGTCGAAACCGTGAGTACGATTTATCTGATCGATTCGCATGGCACCCTGGCTGGTGCCGTACCCCTGGCGAAACTGGTGCTGGCCTCGCCTGAAACACCGTTGCTCTCCCTCACGAAGGAGCCGTTGATTTCCTGCCACAAGGAAACGAAAGAGCATGAGTTCGCGGAACTGTTCGACAAATACAATCTGCTCACGCTGCCCGTGATCGATGAGCACAGCAAGTTGACCGGCGTGATTACTTCAGACGACGTGATTAGTTTGTTGCGCGCCAAGCTGTAGCTATCCGACCTTGCAGTCCACGCCTTTACAGAGAACGTGAAGGCCGAGAACGTGCCATAGCGCTCAAAATCCCGGAGGATGAGTGCTACCGGGATTTTTCGTCAACGCAGCCGCAAGGTAGGTTGACCGGAGGGCTTGACCGGCATTTGTGGGGAGCGAATGATCTGGCTAATATCAGATGCATGCCACAGACAGCAGAACAACAGCTAAAGTCCTTTATCGCTAAGTTTGATCGCAATCTGGGCAAGCAGATTCGTGAGTGCAGGTCAGCGATGCGCAAGCGCTTCCCGACCGCGAACGAACTTGTGTATGACAACTACAACTTCTTCGTGATTGGCTACTGCACGACAGAGCGCCCCTCCGATTGCGTCGTATCGCTGGCGGTAAACGCCAAGGGAATCGGTCTCAGCTTCTATCATGGGGCGACCATTCCTGATCCCCGCCGGATATTGCAAGGCAGTGGGAAACAGAACCGATTTGTGAGGCTCGATGGCGTGGCCATGTTACGGAGGCGGGAGGTTGAGGAATTGCTTGATGCCGCCGAGGCGCAAGCTGAACCGCCGTTCGTCAAATCAGGTCGAGGCAAGTTGATCATTCGTTCGATCTCCGAAAAGCAGCGGCCCCGAAAGTAACAGCGTTGCTCTCCGGACGACTGGCGAAACCAAGCCGTTACACTCAAGTTCCCCTTCCAGGGGAAGATGAGCGTAATGGGGATGTTACGTCAACTGACTCTGTGCCGGGTGCGCAAGCTCCCTTCTCTGAGCGATTTGCCCTAACTTCCGGTGGTGGGCTAGTCACCGTGTTGCTGCGCCGCCAAACACGGTCAGGCACCCACCACCTAACTCGCTCACCCGCAGCGCATGATTGCCAGCCAACCGATTTGTAAGCCCGCCCGTGGTAAAACCTTGCCCGACGTGTCGTCTTTTGCCCGCGATTTCCGATTTCTTTGATAGGAGACGGAAAGTCTCCTTTGGGAGGGTGCCAAAATGAGGACGAACAGAGTTCTTCTTCTTGTAATCGCGCTTGCGGCGGTTTCTCTGCTCGCGCTTAAGTTCAGCGGTGCGGCAACAATGGCGACAACGGCTCCGGCGCGCCATTATTATCTAACAAAGGCAACCGTCAATGGGGACCAGGCGCTGACCGCGTGTGCCTCGGGGTATCACTTTGCTTCATTCGCCGAGCTTGGGAACCCCACGGTGCTCAGCTATAACAAGACGCTTGGACGATCAGCAGCAGACGATGGGTATGGGCCACCCACGGCTGCTGGCTGGGTCCGTTCAGGTTGGAGTTCGAATTCGGTGTCGGGTAACGACACTCCAACCAATTGTAATTTGTGGACAAGCGGAGCGGGGAGCGATGATGGCGAAATAGCGGTCTTCAATCCTTCTATTAGTGGAGACGCGAACGGGGTCGGGTTCAGTGACATCGGTGCCTGTGACAATAGTCAGGGTGTTAACATTGGCGTCTGGTGCGTGCAGAATTGAGCCACTAGCCAGAAGAAATACAGACAACCCAACCCTCCTATGGCGGGCGGCTGAGAGCGCCCCAACCTCAGCCGTTCCTTACCCGCTGAACGGCGTAACTTCTGCCATCAGGCGATAGCGCTCAAAACCTCTCGATGAGCGTATCGGGAATTTATCGCCAGTGAAGCGTTAGCGTCCTGCTTTCAGCGCTGTGTTTGTCCAGACCGCCACCCTGACTGCCACATAAACTGGAACGCCATACACCGCGAAGAAGAACGGAAACCCTATTAGAACTGAGATGTGATCATGATCGGGATGCAGCAGAGCCGCTGGCATGTAGCCAGCCCAAACTCCTAGTGGGAAGTATGGAGCGATGGGCACTGGCAGAGATAACGCAATCCATGTAGCCACAGCAACGAGCATCCAGTCACGGCGGAAGGGCGATGATGCGCTGCGAAATATCACCACAGCCAAGATCATCAGGGTAGTGGTGCAAACTAGCTCTTGATACCGCAAGTTCCGATCAAGTAAGACATGGAAGTACGAAGCTGGCGCGGTGATGCATCCGACGAAATAACAAGGCACGGCAACCGGAGCGGGCGGCCTGAGCACAAAGTGAAGGCCCAGTTCCTTCCGGTAGTCGAGTTCACGTTCCGCGGCTTGCTGCCAATTTGGAAACAGAACAGCGATGCCGATCCACAGAACCCACACACCAAGCACTGCACGTTGAAGGCGGTTCACAATTCACATTTTCCGACAGGATGGATCACAATTCAAAACAACGAAGGTAACTGTCGCAATCGGGCCATAGAACTTAAAACCCCTCAACGGGTCCCTCGACCAGCCTCAGGATGACAGCGACTGCGAATCATCGTTCGCGAACGAGCTTGGATGAGGAACCCTCGGAAACGTGAAGCTCACCATACGACGTCCGTGCCACGACGCCTCCAGCGACAGATCCCGTTCGTGCTCATTTCCTGATTGTGCTTTCCTACAATCGTGCACCACCCCAAGCTCCATTGCCTGGTCTCGGAATCGAAATAGGCCCAGCGTTCGACGTGACGTTGAGTTTGCGGATCAATCGGAAAGTCACCGGACTGCAGTTGGTAATTGCGGTAGCCGGCCACGCATTCCTGCTTAAAGTCGTCGATTTCCTTTTGATACGCTTTTGTCTCTTTCAATATCCATCCATGCAGTTGTTTCTCGCGTGCCGCGCATGCGTCGGATTTAAATGCCCAGCCGCCATTCCGAGCAGAATACAGATAACCATGCTGTCCGTGAACTGACGATGAGTGCGCTCCGGTCAAGCTATCCAAAGTTGTGGGGTAAAGACCGTTATCGGCGTGGTATTTCTCCAGCGCTTCCAGCAGGGGCTGTGCCGCTTCTTTGGCTGCAGCGAGATCAGGCGCCGAGGTGGGGTCTTCGTTTACTTTGAGGCTTGTGAAGTGATAGTTCGACCACAAGCCAACGATTACAGCAAAACCGATAAACACAATCATGCGCAGACGTTGGCTCGACGTCACATTTCTTCCGGACGGAGCGGTGACGGTTCGCATGATTGCTTTCTAGCACAAGGAGGGCGCGTCACTAGCGTGACCGACGTAACCAAAGCCGCGTGTTCCAGCACTGGGCAGATTGGGGATATCTGCGGGTTTGGCGAACTTTTTGAGTAAGGGTGTCGTATATCCAATCATGACAACCGCTTTTTGTCGCAAACATGCTGTTTTGCACTGCATCTTGGCCGGTTGGCTTTTGCTTGCCGGGTGTGCTCTCGGCGAAAGCCGGTCCATGAATTGCGATAGCAAACTGCCTGCAACCCACGCGCAGCTTGCCGAAGGCGATCAGAGTACGGCGAATCATCTGGAATTGAGCCGCAAGATTACCTCCGGAGCTTCGGTCGATCTGGATATTTGCGCCGCCGATCTCGCGATCACAGCGAGCGGCAGCGACCTGCTTCGGGTCACCGTGGATATTGGCAATCCAGCGCAGAAGCTGACCGCCGCCGACTACTTGCAAGCCCTCGATGTCACCTCGCAAGGGGTGGCGATACAGCTGCACTTGCCCAAGAGCGTGCGGGCCAAGGTGGTGGTCGCGATTCCGTCGGCGATTGCGAAACTGGAGGTCGATCTGGTCAGTGGCGACCTATCGTTTCAGACGGACAGGATCGGTGGTAAGCGTGAGATCAATGTGGTCCGCGGTCACGTCGAGCTCCTGGGAAATGCAGATTCCTACGCCAGTCTCCATGTCGACGTTGTGATGGGCAGCTTCCATGACCATCGCAAAGGCGGAGAGGATCACCATTTTATGGTGTCGCAATCGCTCTCCGGAACTGGGAAGGGATCGATCGAGATCAATGTAGTCGCGGGTAGGGTGGACATCAAAGCTTGGGACTGACCATCTTCGCGAACCGTGGCGCTCGGCAGAGACGATGCCGCGAAGCTTGGCCTCATCGCCCCACCAACCTCGGACGCTTCATTTCTCTCCAGCTGCCTGGTCGAAGAATTCTCACCGTATGACTTTTCACCTGTTCAGATTTCGCTTCTCCATTTATTCTGTCTGATCGTTTGACAATGCCTCGTCGTATGTCTGCGAATTGGACGCATGAGATTCCTGAAACGCTGGAAGACCCGGTTGCTGCTGTTTTTCGCCGTAGTCGGACCGGGCTTTATCACCGCGAATGTCGACAACGATGCCAATGGCATCTACACCTACTCGGCTGCCGGGGCGCAGTTTGGACATCTGCTGCTGTGGACGTTGATTCCAATTACGCTGGCGCTGATCGTGGTGCAGGAGATTTCCGCACGCATGGGGGCGGTCACCGGAAAGGGGCTCAGCGATCTGATCCGGGAAGAATTCGGCTTCCGCATTACGTTCTTCATGATGATCGGAATCCTGATCATCAACTTCGGCAACGTGGTCGGTGAATTCGCCGGAATCGCCGGCAGCCTCGAACTTTTCGGCCTGTCGAAATACATCACGGTTCCTGTCTGCGCCGTGATCGTCTGGCTGATTGTTGTCAAAGGCCAGTACAAGAGCGTGGAAAAAATTTTCCTGGTAGCGTCGTTTTTTTACGTGACCTACATCCTCGCAGGTTTTTTCGCCAAGCCGGCGTGGATCGAGGCCTTGGTAGCCACGGTGAAACCCCCGCCGAAGGCCGCGTTCATGCTCCCGGGATATCTATACATGACGATTGGCGTGGTCGGAACCACCATCGCCCCGTGGATGCAGTTCTACCTGCAGTCCTCGATCGTAGAGAAGGGAGTAACCAAGCGGCAATATAAAGCCTCGCAGATCGACGTCATTGCCGGCTGCATTTTCACCGACATTGTAGCGTGGTTCATCATCGTGGCCTGTGCCGCAACTCTCTACGTCCACGGCTATCACAACATTTCCGACGCCAAGGATGCCGCCCAGGCCCTTCGTCCCCTAGCGGGTCAGTATGCATATATCCTGTTTGCCATGGGGTTGTTTAATGCTTCGCTGTTTGCGGCCTCGATTCTGCCGCTTTCTACTGCTTATACGGTTTGCGAGGGCTTGGGGTTCGAATCTGGAGTAGGGAAGAAGTTCTCGGAGGCTCCGGTCTTCTATTGGCTTTACACCGTCCTGATTGTAGCTGGCGCTGGGGTGATTCTTGTGCCCAACCTGCCCCTGGTGAAGATTTCGATTCTTTCCCAGGTAGTGAACGGAGTGGCGGTGCCTCCGGTGCTGGTTTTCATGCTTTTGCTGGTGAACAGGAAAGAGTTGATGGGCGAGTACGTGAACTCGCGCATCTACAATGCGACGGCGTGGGCTACCACCATAATAATGACCGTGCTTAGCATCGCGTGGTTCTGGACGCTGCGTGGCGGACAGTAGGACGGGAAAGTCGGCCAGATACCCCGAAACAATCAACTAACCCGCCGGGACTGGTAGTTTTTTCAGCTACTTTTTTGTTTAGAACTGTGCAAGAATTCCATGTTGGTGTGGGATCATGCATCGTCCACTCGTCCCGATTGCCGTGGGTTTCCTGCTTTTCTCAGGGGCGTTGGCGGTTGCCCAGGAACAATCCTCTCCGGACTCCACTGCTTCGGCTGTTGTGACCCCGGCAGTCGCGGTGACACCCCTTCCCAAGGCGGCCAAGACTTACCACGATGGAAGCCTGCGCGACATCGACGCGATCGGCAACCGCAAGGTGGGTTGCGATCGCGGCCTGGGCAACTGGTACAGCCTGGAAAAACAGATC
>Ga0210401_10003906_pt1 | contig 15731 bp, 14 predicted proteins | sample IncBWH32MmetaG_FD_150866 | JGI IMG/M metagenome (GOLD analysis project Ga0210401, IMG submission 150866) | Forest soil microbial communities from Barre Woods Harvard Forest LTER site, Petersham, Massachusetts, United States - Inc-BW-H-32-M | ecosystem: Environmental > Terrestrial > Soil >... | reverse complement strand
CACGTTTGGTGGAAAGGCTTGCGAGGACGCTGAGGCCGTACTGCCGACCGGTCTCATCTTCCAAAAACCACTGGAGCGCCAACGACGCGTCCAGCACCAGATCACTCACAGACGGTGACCCTCGTGAATCAGTTGCTTAACAGAGACGCCCTGCAAAGGAGTGCGGTTTTTCTCGACAAAGTTGAGCATTTCGCGCACGGCGTCATCGTAATGGCCGTTGTCGTCAGCGAGTGACGAGCGTTCCTTTTCCCGAAGAGCAACGAGGGCCTTGGCAATCACTTCCTCTGCAGATCGAAAGTGACCGGACTTCAGTTCGTCGTTGACGATCCGTTCCTGCTCGGGAGTCAGATTGATATTCATGCGCGAAAACTCTTGTTGCCGACGATCAAATCATAGCAGTTTTCCTGGCTATCAACGTGCCTCAGCCGCAGATCCTAGGAACTGGCGTACGCACCTTGGGTTGTTTCCACACCAGTCTAAGCAATATACCCAAAGGTTGAAAACGCGTACACGCTAGTACACAATTGTCGATGCCCAACGCTCCCGACCACGTTTTTCGGTCACTTTTAGAGACCCATGAACCACCTACGTTACATTTTCCCCAGTAAGCAATCTGCTGAATTCATTTCTGTATCCAAACTTTGCTTCCAGCATCAAAAGTGTTTGCAGCTCGATATCGCCGCGATAGGCAAGGAGTGATAAGCATGAATTCCAAGCAAGTAGTTCTCGTCACCGGCTCCAGCACTGGCTTCGGTAGACTGTTCACGGAAACCCTGGCGCGTAAAGGGCACACTGTTTTCGCCACGATGCGTGATCCCGGAGGTCGGAACGCCGAAAATGGCGCCGAAATACGCACGCTTGCGCAAAAGGAGTCACTGCCAATCCACGTCCTTGAATTAGACGTGACCGACGATGCCTCGGTGGGGCGGGCTGTGGATGCCGCGGTCGCCAAAGCAGGACGCATCGACGTCGCTATCAACAACGCTGGCTATTACCTGGGGGGGCTGGCCGAAGCGGTTACCACCGAACAAGCTCAGCGCCTGATGGACACGAATTTTCTTGGCCCGGTGCGCGTAAATCGCGCGGTACTTCCGCACATGCGGCGCCAACGCAGCGGCCTGCTCATGCACATCAGCAGCGGCGCCGGCCGCGTGGTTCTTCCTTCCGCGGGGTTCTATTGCGCCAGTAAATTTGCACTCGAGGCGCTGGCCGAGTCGTACAGCTACGAACTTGCCGCGCAAGGAATTGAATCTGTGATTGTCGAACCCGGGGCTTATGAGACTGCTGTCTTCGGCAACAGCGTAACGGCTGCCGATGTGGCTCGGACCAATGGTTATGGCGCTGCCAAGGAGTTTTCGGCGAAGTTAAACGGGGCACTTTTATCCACGGTCGGCAACGCTCAAGAAGTCGCGGACGCGGTTCTGCGGATTATTGAAACTCCCGCGGGAGAGAAGCTGCTGAGGTATCGGATTAGCGCCGCAAGCTTCGGTGTTGACGAGATCAACGCCCTCTCAAGACAAGTGCAAGCCAGCCTGCTGGAAGCCTTCGGTATCGCTGCCGACACCAAATTCCTCAAAGGTGAAGCCGTCGGCTCCGTCTAGCTCTCTCTTGCAACGAACAACCTTCTGGAGGGGCCGTCGACATAAAGATTTGCGCTCACGGGGCGCCTTCCTGCCTTGCAAGAGTCCGGCAGCGCAAGAGTGCGATCACTCGCGAGAAGTCAGTACGCGAGGTGGAAGAATATCAGAGCCTTTTTCTGAGTTACGCAGCTTCCCGACTCGTCGTGCGCGAAGAGACGCGTTGAGGGGCGTCTCTATTCCACGCTGAAGGTAACGTTGGCGATGAAAATCTGAGGTTTGCTGGGGACGGGATAGAAAGCGACTCCAGCCATTCGAAAGCAGGAGGTGGACCAATTCGACGTACTGGTAGCCGGTGGCAGTAGTCATACCGCGGCCTTCATGGAGCATGCCTGCAATTGCTGATTCGGGAACGCCAGGCTCCGAGCTGTGCAGCGCCGACGCTGCGGCTATTCGTCGAGTTCATGGCGACGGAACCGCCAGAATGGTCATCGTCCTTCAATCGTGACGAGCTTTGAAGTTTATCGAGCACCGCATAGCCGACCGGCGCGTCGTGCGTTTGATCCAGAAATGGCTCAAGGCGGGCGTGCTGGAAGAGGGCAAGCGAGTACAGAGTGAGATAGGAACGGTTCAGGGCGGGAGTATCAGCCCGTTGCTGACTCTGCAAGCGACCTGAGATTTTTATTGTAGGTGCAGGTGACGGTGTATTCTTTTCCGCACCTCAAGCGAAGCTCGTACTCTCCCGTGGCGCACGGGCGGATTTCTTGCACGAACGATGCATTCCCCAACACTGACCGATGAATTCGAACGAATCCATATGGTTTGAGCTACGAATGGCAAAAATACATGTTTTACAGTACTTGTCTGATATGACAACCTGAAGTGGTTACATCGCAACCGATCAAAGTGGTCATTGTGGCCGACCACGGTGCCGATTAGTCTCTTGTATCGTGGCGTCCGGATCATGGCGAAGAAGTCCGCCAAAGCACGAAAAACACAGCGATGAGCGTAAGCAAACATATTCGGATTTATTTCCTGGCGTACAGCTTGATTGTCACCTTGCGGCCACTTCAGGGAAGTGCCCAGGAGAATTCAAACGCAGCGAAGAAGGGTTCGCAACCAGTGGTCACGGAACGGGATGGCCAACACGATTTTGACTTTTTATTCGGAAGTTGGAGCGTCCACAGTCGTCGTTTGCTGCATCCTCTCACGGGTTCGAACACCTGGGTTGAGTTCACTGGGACAGCGGTAGATCGGCCGATTTGGGATGGTCACGCCCAGCTGGAAGAATTCGCGGCGGATAGCCCCTCCGGTCACATCGAGGGCATGACGGTGCGAATCTACAACGTCAAATCGCACCAATGGAATATTTACTGGGCGAATCAGTCAAGTGGAAGTTTCAGCCTTCCCGCCACGGTCGGGCAATTTGAAAATGGGCAAGGCGAGTTCTATGACCAGGAAGACAACAACGGAAGGAACATATTCGTACGCTATACCTGGATCAGCTCTCCGGAATCTCCCCGTTGGGAACAAGCATTCTCCGTGGATGGAGGCAAAACCTGGGAGACGAATTGGATATGGACACTCTCCCGGCTGAGAAATGGTTCAGACAAAACGGCTACAGATGCGAGGTGAACCTGCGCGAATGAAATGTCGTCTGAAAAGCTTGCGCGAGTCAAGGAGCAACTGATCCCGGTAGACATGGAACTGGGTTATCGGGATGGTTTTCCGAGGAAAGGGCAATGACCGAAACACACGCGACGCCTTCCTTGCGGACTAGAGTTGTTTGTGCTGTGACATAGGTCCTGCGTAAAACGAATCCGTTCTAAGAATCCGAAGGCTAAAGTACTAAGAATCTGAAGGCTAAAGTACCAATGATTAACGCCCTCTCATCCGAAAGGTTTGGAATGGCGCTCTAATCTGGAGGAATTCGAGGCCAATGGGTCAGCAGGTCACATCGAAGGCCTGACCCTTCGCCTCTACAATCCCAACTCCCGTCAGTGGAGCAACAATTGGCCCACCAGCAACGACGGTACCGTCAACCAACCTATGATCGGGGAATTTAAGAATGGACGGAGCGAGTTTCTTGACCGGGAACCACTTAATGGCCGAGCGATCTTTGTTCGATGGGTCTGGTCGGACATCACTCAGAATTCGTGTCTTTGGACAGGCATTCTCGGACGACGGGGTAAGAGTTGGGAAATAAATTGGATCAACCCATACACACGAGTGAAAGGTGAACCTCACCAAGCGCGCTAAACTCTACGGCATACCCGATGGGGGATCGCATGACTGGGCAACGTTTCGTACAAATGGCTGCTAGAGCTGTCACCCAACAGGACAAGGGAGAATGCCAATGCGATTCTTAATCGGACTCTTAACTGTCGTTGCCGCTTGCCATCTGACGGTAGCCCAGTCTGCTCAGTCCACATCGAAAGCGGCCACTGAACCCTCGGCCCGTCTGGACGACTTTCAGGTCATTGAATTCCGCCGCTACATCATCAAAGCTGGAGAACGCGAACATTTCGCGCAGTTTTTTGAAAGCTTCTTTCCCGAAGCGTTTCAGCAGCTCGGGGCAGTCGCAGCCGGTTCTTTCTTCGAGCGCAAGAATCCGTCCGGCTTCACTTGGATTAGAGGCTTCCATACCATAGAAGATCGAGCCATTGCGAACGCGGAGTTTTATTACGGATCGGTGTGGAAAGAGCATAAGAAAACGGTAAACGATCGGATAGTCGACTCCGACAATGTGCTGTTACTTCGTCCGCTAAGTTCGGATCGGGGCATCACTATCTTGCCGGCTGTCGATCTCATCACCGATGCAGACGGGGCTCAAGGAATCGTGGTGGCGGAAATCTTTGCGATAAAAGCGAACAGCGTTGAAGCCTTTGCTAACGCAGCAGAGCCGACGTTTGCCGGCTATCGGGCCGCCGGCGTGCGTGAAGCTGGCGTCCTGGTCACACTTGACGTGCTCAACAACTATCCCCAGTTGCCCTTCCGAACCGACGGCCCTTACTTGGTTTGGCTCGGCATTCTCAAGGACAACCAGATGTTAGAAAACGACTTCAACCCGCTGGCCGAGCGCTCTCGACAGCCACTTTCCGCGACCGGCTTGATCAGAGGGACACCAGAGTTGGTCGTTCTCGATCCGACCCACCGCTCGCGTTTGCGCTGGTTGCCCTGACGGCCGACATGCCCGGAGCAAAATATCAGTCTTCGACGAAAGACTTTAGCCTGGACAGCGCCTGATCCCATTGCTCCGAGACGAGGTCCAGGTATTCCCTGATTTCCTCAACCGGCTTCGGATCGAATTTGAACCGGCTCTCCCGACCCGCATGGACATTGTGCACAAATCCTACGTTCTCCAACACTCGAAGATGCTTGGTGATCGCCTGCCGGGTGAGCCTCGAACCTTTCGTCAGCTGAGAGATCGAGTAAGGCTGCCCGCTGCAGAGCTTCGCCACCAGCGATAGCCGCGTTTCGTCGCCCAGCGCGGCAAATACGGGTGCACGAGGCTGCCGCCTGGCGGCCACGCGGCTAAGACGTTGGTGCGACATGGTTTTCGATGTTCTTTATCTGCTCTGTCCAACCACCGTCATTCCTGCGGAATGCTTCCAGGCGGCGGTCGCTGGGGATCTTGTCGAAGCCGGACTCGGTGAGCAGGAGAAGTGTGCCTTTCAGAGTCTTCTCCAGTCTGAATTCGACGAGCGTGGGCGTCTCTTTCGAGTAGTCTATCTTGGAGTCGACAGCATAAGGATGCCAGGTAAAGGAAAACTGCCGTTCCGGCTCCATTTTGTGCACCACGGCCTCCCATTTGACGTGTTCATAGCCAGGATACGTAATCTGGCCGCGCACGATCTGACCCGGCACGAACGGACCCTCCAGTTTCACACGAAACCACTGGCCAAACTCACGGTAGTCCGTCAATGCACGCCAGACGCGCGAAACCGGGGCTTTGAGTTCAATGCGCTTCTCAATCTGGTTGTTCACTTAATGCAACCTCCAGGTTGCATATTAGCTGAAGCGCGGCACACACTGCAACCTGGTGGTTGCATTTTTGTTTTGGTTGTGCGTTGCAAAGATTGTCCTTAAACCAGCGGAGACTGCAGTGATAAAGTGAATGAGGCGCGAGTTCAGAGCACTTGCAGGCATGCCCAGACTACTGACATTCTCCGCTAGGATTTCACCCCTGTGTCTGAGCGGATGTAGCGGAGCGCGGAAGGAGACGAACGTGGAAGGCACGGCCGAGGCAGGGCAGGCGATCAGCGCTCTTCGAAGCGCAAATGGGGCATTCAACCGTGGGGATATGGAGGCAGCGGTCGCTCCGATCGATGCGGGGATCGAGTGGACCGAACCGGCGGAATTTCCCGGCGGTGGCACGTACCACGGGCGTGAGGCCGCGAAGCGCTATTTGACCCAGTCACGAGCCGCGTGGGCAGAGGTTAACAGTGAACCGGAAAGGTTTATCACCGCCGGCAACCGCATCGTCGTATTTGTTCACGCGAGAGTTCGAGCGAAGGGCAGCAACGAATGGCAAGATGTGCGCCTTGCCGACGTCTGGACATTTCATGACGGCCAGGCGATTCAGATGCGTGCTTTCGCCGACCGGCAAGAGGCATTGCGTTGGATCGGAGTGAACGCCCCCGGCGCTACACCCTGACGGTGGGCGCTCGTCATTTTGCCGGAATGCTGACTTATGAGCCGAGCCATTGCTGCGGGTTGGCGATTGCCTCGGCCAAGTCTCGCAGAAACTCCGCAGCGCGTGCGCCATCTACCACACGGTGATCGCTCGAGAGCGTCAAAGTCATCATGGGACGGATCCCGGGATGACCGTCGACGGGCACGACCCGGTCGGTGATGCGTCCGACAGCAAGAATCGCGACCTGAGGTGGAATAATGATGGCGGTGAATGCGTCCACTCCAAACATTCCTAGATTGCTGATGGTAAAAGTGCCACCCGCGATATCGGCGGGACGCAACTTGCCGCCGCGTGCGCGTTCCGTGAGATCGCGTCGCCGCGCAGCGATCTCGCTCAACTTGGACCGGTCGGCGTTGTGAATCACCGGCGCGACTACGCCGTCGTCCACCGCCATCGCCAAACCTATATTGATCTCGGCATTGGTGTGAACGCCTTCGCCAGCCCAGCTTGCATTCATGCCAGGGTGCTTCAGGAGGACGCGCGCAACCAGCGCTGCCAGCAGGTCAGTGTGCGTGAGTTTCAGTCCGCGCGATTGTTCAATTTCTGGCGCCAGTTTTTGCCGCGCCTCGTTCAAAGCGCCGGCGTCCACATCGCGGACGACGAAGAAATGGGGGACTGTCGTCCAGCTCTGAGTTGTGCGTTCCGCCATCAGCCGGAAGATCGGGCTGCCACTTTCAACTGCGGCGGGCGATGGTCCGGCTTTGGATTCTGCGGCAGCGAGAATATCGGACGCGAGAATTTCTCCGCCGGGACCCGATCCTCGAACATCAGCCAGATTGACGCCACGCTCGCTTGCGAGTCGTCGCGCTTTGGGGGAAATCCTAACGGCTTGGGTCGCAGGTTGCGCGTCTTGATTTACAGATGCTGGAGGTGAACTCGCCGAAGCCGCGACGACGGTTGTTTTTCTTCCCGACGTGGTGGCGACTTCATCCGTCGGGGGAGCTTCTCCCGGACGCACGATCCAGGCGATAGTTCGGCCTACAGGCACTTCCGCTCCGGGTTGAACTTTCACTCCGGCAAGGACGCCGTCGCCGGGCGATTCGATCTCCATGACTGCCTTGTCGGTTTCGATTTCGAGAAGCGCCTCGCCCTTGGAAACGGAGTCACCCTCTTTTTTCAGCCACGAAATGAGCTTGCCGGTTTCCTGGGCCATTTCGAGCGCGGGCATCACCACACTGATAGCCATAATTTGCTTATAGAGACGAGGCTTGCCCTGTCTCAGTCCCCTACGCCCACCCTTTCCCGCTTGGAGCTGGCCTCGATCATCTCGCGCACGCGAGAGCTCGGTTTGGCTTCGGTCTCGCGGATTGCGGGCAGCGGACCATCCACCGTGAAGTAATGTCTGCCGGCAACCAGAAGCTCTTCGGCCGGGAAGCGCGTAATAACCTCATGGCCGGTTTCAGTGACCACGATTTCTTCTTCGATGCGAGCGGCACTCCAGCCATCGGTCGATGGCCAGAAAGTTTCGAGCGCGAAGACCATGCCCGGCTTGATTTCGCAGGAATGCTCCAGCGATACCAGACGGCTGATGACCGGCTTCTCCCAGATGGCGAGTCCAATGCCGTGACCATATTGCAACGCGAAGGCGGCTTCCTCGTTCGCGAAGCCGAACTCCTGCGCCTTCGGCCACACGGACGCGATCTCCGCGGTCGTGCGCCCCGGGCGTACGAGTTCAATCGCCGCGTCAAGGTATTCCCGGCACCGCTTGTACGCGTCGTTCATTGCGTGCGAGGCATAGCCGATCGTGAAGCATCGGTAGTAGCAGGTACGGTATCCCATGTAGGAGTGGAGAATGTCGTAGTAAACGGGATCCCCCGGTCGAAGTACGCGATCGGAGAAAACATGGGGATGCGGATTGCAGCGCTCTCCTGAAATTGCATTCACGGCTTCCACATATTCTGAGCCGAGATCGTAGAGCACCTTGCTCACCAGACCCACGGCTTGGTTTTCGCTCATGCCGGGCTTCATCGCGCGATAGAGTTCGTCGTACGCAGCATCGACCATCATGGCGGAGTGGTTTAGCAAGCTGATTTCGTCGCGCGTTTTAATGAGGCGGGCTTCCGACATGAGGGCCTGTCCATCGACAACTTTGATTCCTTCCTTCTGCAAAGCGAAGAGAACGGGCAATTCGATGATGTCGATGCCAACCGGCTCTTTGTGCAGGCCGCGCATTTCGAGTTCGATGCGGATCTTCGCGGCTACATCTTCCGCACGCCCCATCTCTGGCGTCATCGCGCCGCGCAATACCGATATACCCGCTCGCGACCGCTCGCCCAGCCAGGGACAATGCAATTGGTGGTGCTTCGCTGCGGATCCGAAGTCCCACAGAATCGGTTCGTCGTTTTGCGGAAGGAGGGTAAAGCGATTTGCCTTGTCCTGAGCCCAGGTACCGATGTGAGTCGCTGTAAGGTACCGGACGTTATTCATGTCAAAACACAACAGAGAGCCCATCTCAGACTTGCCGAGAAGTTCCTTGGCGCGCGCCAGGCGTTCGCGGCGCAGGCGATCGAAGTCGACCCGGTTTTCCCAATCCACCGCCATTGTTCCGTATGTGGGCAGAGCCATCAGAGTTCTCCTTTGCCAGTGAGCGTGTTCTCAGGATCGGCCGCAGAGCTTGCGGGCCGCATCCAACACGGTCTGCTCGGTCGGCACGGTTACATCTTCCAAAGGTGGCGAAAATGGAATCGGAACATGCATCGCGCCCATGCGCTTGACGGGAGCGTCCATATCGTAGAATGCGCCGGTGGCGATCACGGAAGCAAGTTCGGCGGTCACGCCATAGCGTTCGTAACCTTCGTCGAGGACGATGGCCCGCGATGTTTTCTTCGCCGATTCAATCAAAGTTTTTTCATCCAGCGGCCACATCGTTCGCGGATCGACCACTTCGGCGCTGATTCCGATTTCCTCGAGCAGCGTGGCCGCGCCCAACGCCACTTGCACCATGCTGCTGGTCGCGACCAGGGTGATGTCCTCGCCGACGCGCTTCACATCCGCAACGCCGAGCGGGACGATGTAATCGTCCCCGGGCACGAAGCCTTTGAGCTTGTACATCATTTTGTCTTCGAAGAAGACAACCGGATTCTCGTCACGAATCGCGGCCTTCAATAGTCCCTTGGCGTCATATGGCGTCGAAGGTAAAACCACTTTCAAACCCGGAACGTGGCAGAACCACGCATGCAGCGACTGCGAGTGTTGCGCCGCAGAGCGGCGAGTCGCGCCCATCGTGGTGCGCATCACCATCGGTACTCGCCACTTTCCGCCTGACATGTAATGGACCTTGGCGGCCTGGTTGACCATCTGGTCCATCGTTAAGGTGATGAAGTCGCCGAACATGATGTCGACTACCGGACGCATTCCAGTCATGGCTGCGCCCACGGCAAGACCGGTGAATCCGGCTTCGGAAATCGGCGTATCCAGCACGCGGTCTTTGCCGAATTCCTCGAGGAGGCCGGAGAGAACTTTGAAAGGCGTACCCGCCTCGGCGACATCCTCGCCCATAATGCAGACGGTTTCATCGCGGCGCATCTCTTCGGCGAGGGCCTCGCGAATGGCCTGCGCGAATGTCAGCTCGCGATCGGCGGCTTCAGGCATAGACGTCCTCGTCCACTTCATCGACGGACGGATACGGCGCTGCGACTGCGAACTCCACTGCTTTTTTCATTTCAGATTCAAGTTCCGCTTGCGTCCGCTCAAGCGCAGCCGCATCGGCGAGCTTCTCTGCAACCAGCCACTTGCCAAAATTCGCGATCGGATCCCGCTCGGTCTTCCAGGTCAGTTCTTCCTGCTTGGAGCGGTAATATTCGCGGTTGATGTCGCCCACGTGATGTCCGTGATAGCGATAGGTGTTGCCCAGCAGAAATGCAGGACCTTCACCGCGGCGGGCGCGATCCACCAACCGCTGTGCGGTGCCGTGAACCGCGCGCACGTCCTGACCATCGACGCTGGCTGCCTCCAGGCCGAAGGCAGTCGCTCGCGTCAGAATGTCTCCGGCTGTGGTTTCCGAGTAATGCGTATATTCCGTGTAGAGATTGTTCTCGCAGACGTAGATGACGGGAAGCTTGAAAAGCTGTGCGAGGTTCATCACTTCGTAGAGCACACCCTGGCCGAGAGCGCCCTCGCCGAAAAAACATACTGCCACCCGGCCATTGCGGAGACGTCGGGCCGAAAACGCCGCTCCTGTCGCAATGCCGGCGCTGCCGCACACGATCGCGTTTGCTCCAAGGTTGCCGGTCGCCGGGTCTGCAATGTGCATGGAACCGCCCTTACCCTTGCAGTACCCGGCCTTCTTACCCAGCAGTTCGGCGAACATTTTATCGGGGGAGGCACCTTTCGCCAAACAATGTCCGTGACCGCGATGCGTGCTGGTGATGTAGTCGGTGCGCTCAAGCGCTTCACATACGCCTACGGCGACCGCCTCTTCACCGATGTACAGATGCGCCAGACCGGGCATCAATGCCCGGGTGTAAAGTTCGTTGACCTGGGCTTCGAATTGCCGGATGGCAACCATCTGGCGGTACATCCGGAGCCACAAATCGACTTTTTCCAAAGCTTCTCTTGGCTGTGTGGCAGTCGTCATTGTTGTACACCCGACATGCGCGCCAGAACGTCAAACATGACGGCAAAGTCCAACTTTTCCCAGCCCATACCGCGCGCGGCGGTCAGGAACTCATTGCTGACGGCGGTGGTGGGAACCGGAACATTCAGTTTGCGGCCCAACTCCATGGCGAGGAGCATGTCTTTCTGCATCATGTTGACATCGAACCAGGCTTCTTCCGGTTGCCGCAAAACAAATGGACCGCGGTACTGAATCATGGGCGACGCAATCGCGCTGTGAACCAGAACGTCGACCGCCACTTCTCGCGGGATGCCGCTCTTTTCCGCCAGCAGCACACCTTCGGAAAAAGCCAGCATCTGTACCGCCAGGCTCAGATTCACGGCAATCTTCATAGACAACGCAACGCCGTTGTCGCCGACGTAAGTCACTTTCGGCCCAATGTCCAGAAGCAACGGCTTCAGGCGCTCAAAAGTTTCCTTGCGGCCACCAACCATCACCGAGAGCTTGCCCTGCTGGAGGGTAATGACGCTGCCCGACACCGGGGCATCGATCATGTCGGCGCCCGTCTCGCGAACTTTCGCCGCCAGCGCCCGGCTCACTTCGGGGCTCACGGTGCTCATGTCAATGTGGAACTTGCCAGCGCCGAGGCGCGCGAGCAATCCATCGGGGCCGTCCGTGACCGCTGTAAGCGCTGCGGCGTTCGTCACCATTGTGAAGGTCACGTCCGACGCTGCCGCGACAGCCTTGGGAGACTCCGCAAACTTCATGCCCTTGTCGATCAACCACTGCGCCTTGGAGCGCGTCCGGTTGTAGCCGGTCACGGCGTGCCCTTTTTCGAGCAGGCGGGCGACCATGTTTCCGCCCATCACGCCGAGACCGATGAATCCAAGCTTGGCCATTCCACAATTCCCTTTCAAATTCGACTTAAGCGGCGAACTACTTCTTGCTGATCCTACTTTTTGACGATCGACGACGAATCCGCAAGCACCTGGTTGAGATGAGCGCGCATCGCTTCTCGCGCGGCCGCCGGGTCGCGCTTCTCGATAGTTGCCAGGATGCGCTTGTGGTGGAACTGTCCTCGCTGCGGTCCTCCATCCACATCGAAAATGCGACTGCGCTGCTCGCGCAATAGACCGACAATCGAATCCAGGAGCGAAAGGATCAGAGGGTTCCCGGCTGCTTCCGCCAGCGCCAGATGGAAGTCGAGATCCGCTTCCACGTAAGCGTCCGGGTGGTGCAGACTGCGATCCATGACGGCAACCGCTTCGCGCATGGTGCTCAGCAGTTGTTCCTCAATCCGGGCAGCCGCCAAGCCGGCAATCTCTGGCTCAAGGACCAGGCGCAACTCAGCCAGGTTCGCCGACCCTTCCTGCTGGTTGATGCGGATCATCAGATCCAGCGACTGCCGAATTGCCTGGGAAGTCCCATTGGTCACGAAGGTTCCGCGACCGGAATAGGCTTCGACTAAGCCCTTCTCCCGCAGGGTCTTCACCGCCTCGCGCACGGCGGTGCGGCTCACTCCGAAGCGCTGAGCAAGGTCGCGCTCCGCCGGCAACTGATCCCCAGGCTTAAGTTGTCCCTTCAAGATGGAAGCTTCCACCTGTTGGACAATTTGCTCATAGAGGCGAGAGGTCTTTACCGTCCGGTAGATCGGCTTAGCCTCTCGCGAGCCCACCCCTTCGTCTGTCATGAGATCCTCAATCGGCTTCGCCTGATAGGTCATAAAGGTACGGTGGTATGACCACTATACCACGTCGCGCCAGAGTTCCCTTGCTCTTCTGACTACTGGATCCAAACCGTCTTGATGTTCACGAATTCGCGAATCCCCTGCACCGCGAGTTCTCGCCCGTGGCCCGAATACTTCACGCCGCCGAAAGGCAATCGCGGATCGGAAGCCACCATCTTGTTCAGGAAGACCATACCGGCGTCGAGGTCGTTGATGAACCTTTCGGTTTCGGCAGGATCGTTGGTCCAGGCGCTGGCGCCCAGGCCGAAGCGGCTGTCGTTGGCGATCTGGATGGCCTCGTCGATATCCTTCACGCGAAAAACCGACGCCACCGGACCAAAGAATTCTTCCTTGTAAGCCGGCGATTCTTTCGGAATATCGGTCAGCACTGTCGGCGCATAAAAGTTACCGGGTAGCTTCAAGGGATGGCCACCCGTCAGCACCCGGGCACCGGCAGCCACGGTTTTTTTCACGTCGGCATCGAGAGAAGTAACCGCGTCCGCGCTGGCCAGTGGTCCGAGCTGGGTGCTCTCCTCGAACGGATCGCCGATGCGCAGGTCCTGCATGCGCTTGACGAACTTGCGCTCGAACTCATCGGCAATCTTTTCCGACACGATGAAGCGCTTGGCTGCGATGCACGACTGTCCGTTGTTCTGAATCCGCGCGTCGACTGCGGTTGTGACCGCCGCATCCAGATCGGCGCTGGGCATCACGATGAAGGGATCGCTACCGCCGAGCTCCAGCACGACCTTCTTGATCCGCTTGGCCGCGGAAACTCCTACTTGAATCCCCGCCTGCTCGCTCCCCGTCAAAGTTGCGGCGACGACGCGAGGATCGTTCAGGATGCCGTCGACCGGACCTGCGCCGATCAGCAATGTCTGGAATACTCCCTCGGCAAAGCCCGCTCGGCGAAGAATATCCTCTATCTTCAGCGCGCACTGCGGGACATTTGAGGCATGTTTCAGCAAACCAACATTACCCGCCATGAGCGCGGGAGCGGCAAAACGGAACACCTGCCAGAAGGGAAAATTCCACGGCATTACAGCCAGGACGGGACCTATCGGAAGAAAGCGGATGAAGCTGCGATTCGCCCCCGTTTCCACAATTTCGTCAGCCAGGAATTTTTCAGCGTTCTCCGCGTAATAGCGGCACCCGCCTGCACACTTCATCGCTTCGGCCACGGCGGCCTTCAAAGGCTTGCCCATTTCAAGCGTCATCAAATGGGCGCACTCGTCTTTTTCCTTTTCCAAAATCTCGGCGGCGCGCATCATCTTGCTGGCGCGTTCCGCGAATGGAGTCCGCCGATGCTTTCGGAATGCAGAAGCCGCCAGCTGCAACTTCTGCTCAATTTGGGCCGCGTCCAGAGGCTCGAAGGTCTTTAGAACTTCCCCAGTCGCGGGATTGATCGTCGCTATTGCCATGCTTATTCCATCCCTCCGCTTGGTAGGCTACGCCTCAGCCCTGTTTGCACTCAAGCAGCGGACCCGTCAGGCAGCGGTCTTGTGGTCGAACCACAATACTACTTGACGGGTAGGCCGCGTCAAGGCTATACCTTCAAATCGCCAGAAGTTTTTCAATTTCCAGATCGAAAGCGGTCGCCGAAAGTGCGACCGAAGCTCTTCCATCCTTTTTAGGATTTGGAGGTCGTAATGCATTCTCCGTCGAATGGCATTCGGTTCCTAGGCATCGTCAGCCTGCTCCTCGCCGTCTCTGTTCCCGCGTTTTCGCAAACCGTCACTGGCCGCCTTCTGGGGACTGTCGCCGACCAGTCTGGCGCGGCTGTGGCTGGCGCCACCGTGGTCCTCACCGATGTTCAGCGCGGCACCAGTCGAACCGTAGTCACCGATGAGTCCGGAAACTACGTCGCTCCCGAACTGCAGCCCGGCACCTACAGAGTTCGAGCGGAAGCAAAAGGCTTCAAAACTGTGGAGCGCGTCAACATCCCGGTCGAAGTCGGGACGGACTTGCGGGTGGACATTTCGCTTCCGGCCGGATCGCTCTCCGAGACGGTGGTGGTCACGGACGAGGTTCCCCTCATCGACACGACATCGTCAACTTTAGGCGGCACGCTGAGCAATGCGCAAATCAATGATTTGCCACTCAACGGCCGAAACTACGAGAATCTGCTGCAACTACGTCCCGGTGTGATGCGGTATCCCGGTGGCGGATTCTCGACGACGAGCACCAACGGACTGCGCGCGGAGGACAACGCCTACTTCGTTGAGGGACTGTTCAACAGCGAGCCCTTCTCTGGTCAGGCCATTATTAACGGAGCCGGGATTGCTGGCGATTCGGCGACCATTCTGCCGATCGACTCGATTCAGGAATTCAACGTGGAAGAGAACGCACCGGCCGAATTCGGGTGGAAGCCGGGAGCGGTGGTTAACGTCGGTCTCAAGTCCGGGACAAACCAGCTTCACGGCACTGCCTTCGCATTTGGCCGCACCGATGCGCTAGACGCCCGCAACTATTTCAACATGGCGCCCAACCCCAAGCTGGCAACCACGCTGGAACAATACGGCGGCAGTGTCGGCGGCGCGATCGTCAAAGACAAAGTCTTCTTCTTTGGAGCCTTCGAAGGCCAGATGTATGACGTTGGAAACTCGTTTGGAGGCATCACGAGCCCGTCGATGGTCTCCATGCCCACGGCAGGCAACTGCCTTTTCCTCACCACTGGCGATTGCGCGAACAGCATCCCGAATGCAGTGGATGATCTCCTGGCAGGAGGAGTCAAGATCAGTCCCGCCAGCCTGCAGGTCGCAGGGTGCGCGCTCTCGGGCGCTACCGTTACCTGCAACGGAAGCGGATTCCCCACCAACAATAATCCAAACATCAATATTCCAAACGGATTCCCCAACACAGTCTCGATCTACAATGCGGTCGGCAAAGTGGATGTTAATCTCAACGCAAAAAACCGCATCAGCGGCATGTACTTCTTTGGAAACAACACGGGAACCGTCGAAGACTTTCCCGAATTGCAATCGAAGTGGCGCTCCGACATCCACACGCGAGCCCAGGTGGCTGGCGGAAACTGGGTGACGAATCCGAGCGTTCGTTGGGTGAATGAAGTACGCGTCGGATATAACCGGCTCTACCAGCCAACCTTGCCGGGCGACCTTGCTACGCCGGCGTCGGCTTACGGGCTCGATACCGGCGTCTCGGGTCCAAACACCGGCG
>Ga0210401_10003903_pt1 | contig 15739 bp, 10 predicted proteins | sample IncBWH32MmetaG_FD_150866 | JGI IMG/M metagenome (GOLD analysis project Ga0210401, IMG submission 150866) | Forest soil microbial communities from Barre Woods Harvard Forest LTER site, Petersham, Massachusetts, United States - Inc-BW-H-32-M | ecosystem: Environmental > Terrestrial > Soil >... | reverse complement strand
TGCTTCGGACCCATTGCCTACGGAACGTGGAGCATCAATGGTGATAACGCATACTCGGAATCTGCGGCTGGTGCCGGGAGTTCGCAGACAATCGGCACTGGCGGTACAGTTGCGGCCAGCGGTGCGTCCACGTATGTCGCCACCGGCCCCGTAGCGGCCGGGTCTGCGATACCGGGCACGTCTCCGTGGGTAATGATGGCACAGGCAGGGGCACCGGGAGCACCGGGCACCAACGGCACGAATGGAACTGCCGGCATCAATGGCATCAATGGTCTTCCCGGAGCACAAGGACCACAGGGATTACAGGGGGCAGCGTCAACCGTACCCGGACCGCAAGGACCGCAAGGAAACCCCGGGACGAATGGCACAAACGGACTCAATGGAACGCCCGGTCCGTCATTGGCGGAAATGCGAGCGGCCCTCATGCAATGGTACCCACAGACCTATCCCGCTGGAACCAACCCTGCTGCCATAGCATTCGATGGAAGCAATCTCTGGATCACAAATTACACTTCCAACGTGGTGACCAAACTACGCGCCAATGATGGTGTTATCGTCGGCACCTACCCGACAGGGGCGTGGGCTCTCGGCATAGCCTTCGACGGAACTAACATCTGGGTCGTAAACTCAAACAGTAATACCGTGACCAAATTACAGGCCAGTGACGGCACTCTCGTTGGGACCTATCCAGTAGGATCCAGTCCTTCTGAAGCAGTGTTCGACGGAGCCAATATTTGGGTCACAAACACCTGGAGCAATTCGGTAACGGAGTTGCGAGTTGCGGACGGCACGGTCATCGGTAGCTATTCAACCGGTGCCAATCCCAAGGGCATAACGTTTGACGGGAGCAACATCTGGGTCTCAAATTACGGTTCTAACAACATGACCGAGTTGCGGGCCAGTGATGGCACAGTTCTCGGCACTTTCCCGCTTGGAACAGGTCCTTATGGTGTAGCATTCGACGGTCTTAACGTCTGGGCAGTGAACGGTGGCGACAACACCGTGACGAAGTTGCGGGCTAGCGACGGCACACTCATCGGCACCTATCCGGTCGGCCACACTCCTTATTTCATGGCGTTCGACGGGAGTAACATCTGGGTCACAAACGGCGGCGACAATACGGTGACCAAGATACGGGCCAGTAGCGGGGCACTTGTAGGTACCTACCCGGTTGGCTTGAGGCCTGACATGGTGGCGTTCGATGGAAGCAATGTCTGGGTTACAAATGATGGTGGAGGAGTGACCAGAATAGGCGCAAGCAAATAAGAACGGCGGGTTCGGGGCTCCATTCGGAGCTCCTCTGAGCCAATGTGAGTCGGCTTGGGACTACTATCGGTTGGAAGCTTTTTCCGGAGTCCGTCATCAGCCGACGGCTGCAAAATTCTTGGTGGTGAACCTCAAGGTTGGACGTTGTGCCACACAACTGGCGTCGGGATTGCTGAGGCCTATAAAATCGGGGTAAGTGCGCGCCCGGATCTTCTTAATTAAAGCCCAATCCGCTGAAGCAACACCTGGAATCGCGGGTTAGGGCGCAGATCGTCGAACACCGGCTCAACAGGAATAAAGACCATTGAAGGGTACCGCTCGTCCAGGGCCTTCTCGAGGTCTCCCAATGCGGTATCTCTCTGACCGATACGGGCATACACCACTGCAAAGGTGAACGGAGAAACGTAATGCTCTTTTGACTGTTGCTTGAGCATAGCCAGGCGCGCCGTCCAATATGCCTTGATGCCGGAGATTCGATAGGCGGCGCGGATTGCATTGTCTTGTTCCGAGTCCGTGGGGCCAGGTATCGATTTCAAGAAAGCGTCTAAGGCGCGATCGAACATTCCCTTTTGTTCGTACAGCAGACCAAGATACCAATAGACTTGATTAAATTGTGGATCCAACCCTATCGTCTTCTGACATTGCACAATCGCTTCGTCAGCACGTCGTGCGAAGAACAGAATCTGGCTTAAATCCGTATTGATAATAGGCGAGAGGGGATCAAGATCAAGCGCCCGCCTGATCTCGGCAACAGCTTCGTCTGATCGTTTCATGGCCGCGAGGTCATAGGCATACCAGTGGTGAGCCGTCGGGTAGTTTGGGTCGAGTTCGATGGCGCGCCGGAACTCCTTCTCCGCTTGAGCAGGATTCCAATCGTACAGCAATGTCACAAAGCCTAACGAGGCATGGGCTTCCGCGAGTGTATCGTCGAACTGTAGCGCTTTCATCGCGGCTGCTCTCGCCAACGGATAGACCTCCTTGGCTGGCAGAGCGTCGGTCGGCCCGAGCAGAACGTATGAATCTGCTAGCCCCGCATAAGCCCGCGCGTAGGTTGGGTCTTTTTGAATGGCCCGTCTGAATGATTCGATTCCCATCCAGAAGCCTGTCGGTGTCCGCTGGTTCCAATAGTACCGTCCCTTCAAGTATAGATCGTAGGCCTCCGGGTTTGCTGCACTGGCATTGATGCGACGCGCCAGAGTCTGTCGGTGCGAGAGCGTCTGCTCCACTTGATCGGCAATGGCAGCAGCCACGTCGCTTTGTAGAGTTAGCGCACTTTGGGCATTGCGCTCGTAGGTTTGTGCCCATACGTTCCTATCCTCTGGGGCATAGATAAGTTGGGCCGTAATTCGTACCTGGCCATCCAACCTCTGTACGGAACCTTCGACGATCGCATCTACATTCAATTCACGGGCTATCTGCGGCAGAGGTTTGTGTGTGTCCTGGTAAACCTCGGAGGAGGTTCTGGAAATCACTTTTAACGCCCTGATCTGCGAAAGGTCAGTGATCAGTTCCTCGGTCATGCCTTGGGCGAAATACTCCTGCTGGGGATCCCCTGAAAGGTTTTTTAGAGGCAGAACAGCAATCGATCGTATTTCTGGGGTGCCAGTCAGGCTAGGAAGCCAATGCCGGACTTTGGTTGGTCCGCTAGATAGAAGAGTGATTAACAGGACAGCTGCAGTCAGGCAGAGAACAACTCCGATGCGACGTTTTATGCGACGGCCGGTCAACCGGGCTTCTAATTCCGCAGGTCTGCTGGCATTGGAAACGAGTCTAACCTCGTGCTCTCGCTCCCTGGCGAGCACTGTGGACACCTTTGTGCCAGTCGCGTCGCCTGAAGCCGTGGCTGGAGGAGCAGGGCTTTTCCTTTCAAGGGAAGATTCCACCCACTGTACGGCAATCCTCCAGCGGTAGCCCCGTCGCGCGAGCGTTTCGATGTAACGGGGGTCATCGCCAGAATCGCGCAAGGCCTGGCGCAACCGGTTCATTGCTGCGCTGATGCTGTGCTCGAATTCCACGACGGTGTCGTTGCGCCAGAGTCTCTTGCGGATCTCCTCCCGCGAGACGATTTCGTTCGGGCGCTCCAAGAGAGCTAGTAGGATTTGGAAAGGTTGCTCCGGCAGCCGAATGATCTTGCCATCGGTATGCCGCAACTCGCCGGTTCGAAGATCGAGTTCGAAGTCCTCGAAACGGACCACGTCATGTGACCCTTCAACCTTCGGCACGCCACACCTCGCGATGCAGTCGGAATTCTAGCACCAAGACACCGAGCTTTGACCTGTGACTGACATCGCTGCGAGCCAGCAACCGTCGCTTTGCTTAAGGAAATCCTGGCGCGAATGGCCGAATCGCCGAACTCGTCACTGCGTTGTCGTACTTGACTCGCGTAACAGTACGACGTCGGCGTCAATGCGGCGACTAAGCACGCCGATGTTCTTTGCGTCGGGCGACCACCGAAGCCCCAGGATCTGATCGGTTTTGAAATTCGTGATCTGACGGCCGGGAGAACCATCCAGCGGTTGAAGCCACAGGTTTTCTAGGCGGTTCCGGGTGATCGGATAAACCAGGGCCTTTCCGTCGGGCATGAATCTTAGGGGATACCAAATGGCTTGATGAGGATCAAGCAGGCGAACCTGCGGTTGCGGTCCGGCGTCAAGAGGAATCACTGCAATCTTACGGGCAGGATTTGTTTCGTCGACCGGCTGCACTGATACTGTGCTCAAATTCCACGACAGTGTCGTTGGGCCAGAGTCTCTTACGGATCTCCTCCCGAGAGACGATCTCGCCCGGGTGCTCCAAAAGGGTTAGTAGGATTTGGAAGGGTTGCTCGGGCAGGCGCACGATCTTGCCATCTTTCTGGCGCAACTCGCCAGCTTGGAGATCGAGCTCGAAGTTTTTGAAACGGGCCAGCCGAGGTGACCCTTCAACCTTCGGCACAGCACACCTCACGGGGCACTGGAATTCTAGCACCCAATACAAACGGATCAAGTCAAAGGGGTGCATTCGTCCGTAATAAATGGAGTGTGTTGATCTAAGCCGGCGTGTCCTGTAACTCCCTCACAAACAAATAGATGGCGCGGTGACGTGAAAATGACGTACTTATGACCCGGAATGCATTGAGAGTTTGCACGCGTTGAAGCAAAGTCTCAGGCGGTGCTGACGCTCGTTCAGTCCGTGATCAACGTGAAAGGAGTAACTATGCCGCATATAACAAGGAGCAGAACCTCGGGATGGCGACCACTGTTCCTTATGGTCGTAGCTTGCGCCGTGTTTGCGTTCAGCGGCCAAGCAAAGTCGATAGCTAACCCGGGCCGAATCGCATTTGTCTTAGGACCCGACATTTACTCGATGAAACCCGATGGCAGCGACGTAAAGCAGCTTACAAATCTCGGGTCTCAAAACATCGCCGCTTTTTGGGAGTCATGGTCATTCGACGGCTCGGAAATAGTGTTCGTGGAGTCCTCGTCGAGTTCTGTGCCTCAGCTCTGGCTCATGAACTCTGACGGCACAAAGCAGCACCGAGTGTTCAATGACGGAAACTACCAGGACTACGCGCCTAGCTTCGCGCCCGATGGTGGCCATTTGATTTTCACGCGCTGCCAGCCCGCACCGCCTAACAGTTGCGCCATCTACCGGGTCAATGTTGACGGGACCGGCTTGCAGGCGATTACCCACTTCTCCCCGGTAATCAATGAATGGGAAGCGAATTATTCTCCGAATGGAAAAAGAATTTCATTCGAGGCGTTCGAACTCGGAGGAATTTTGGCCGCAGTCTATTACATGAACCCTGACGGCACCGACCAACAGCGAATTACCGCGCCAGCGCCATGCGCAATCGACGCGAATTGGTCGCCGGACGGCGAAAAGATCACGGTATGGACACACGAGTGTAATCCGCAGGCGAATCAGATTTTGACGATGAATGCAGATGGATCTGATATTACGCCGCTTACTAACACTAGACTTCCCATTGTGAACGATAACTCCACTTGGTCTCCCGATGGGATCCGTATCGCCTTTGAACGTGACAACCTTTCGAAAGGGACCAGCGCAATTTTCGTCATCAACGCAGATGGGAAAGAGATGACTCAGATCCTCGAGGTCACCAACTCGGCAAAACCCTCGGCACTTCATTACAGCATCGCCGGTCGGAGGACGACGCCGCACCTCCCGAAGCTGATCGAGCAGAATGGACTTTTCCCCAAGTGGGGGCTGCCGTCGCAATAGGCAGATCCACAATACGTTATTTCTGACAGCGTTTATCTCCACGAGCTCAGGAGGAATTTATGCATAGATTCAAATTGGTGCACAGCTTTTTCGTCGTGGTTAGCATTTGCGCAGTGGTTGCATTGGTTGCGATGCCAGCCTCGGCCACCTTTCCGGGGAAAAACGGGAAAATCGTTTTGGTCGCCAACCCCGGCGGATCCTGGCAACTTTACACCATCAATCCCAATGGCAGTGACTTGAGCCAAATCACCACAATGGCTGCAACCTCACTGGAATCGTGGGTGCCGAACTACTCGCCGGACGGGAAAAGGATTCTCTTCACTTACGGCCAACTCAATTCGAACGGAGTTTGTCAGTGTGATTTGTATGTGATGAACGCGGATGGCAAGGGATCTCCGCAGAACTTGACCAATGATGGATTGTCGCAGTGGGGGCACTGGTCGCCGGACGGCACGCGCATTGTCTTCGCCTGGACAATCCCGGAAACCGGTGAATGGGTAATTACAACCATGTCGTCCGATGGAACTGGCAAAAGGACGAAGCTGACTAACCCTCTTTGGTTGAGCGTCGGCAATGGTTACACGCCGGACGGCACTCAGATCGTGTTCGACAGCCAACAGGGAGGATTCGTCTCTGCCGTATGGACCATGACCTCGGAGGGCCACCAGCAGACGCGAATCACACCCGCTGCGCTGGAATTATGTCTGGCGGATGTCTCGCCCGACGGACAGCATGCGTTAATGGCTAATCACTGCAATATCGATCTCACTAATGCTATTTTTGCGGCCAACTTGAACGGCAGCGACCGAAAGAAATTAACCGATCCACCCAAGGGCAAGACGGATCTTGCTTGGGGATATTCACCGGACAACACCAAGATTGTGTTTATCAGCAACCGAATGAGTTCGGATCAGAGTCTCGACTTGTATACAGCAGATTCCGACGGCACGCATATCCGCCGGATCGCAGACGGCTTGACTGTCGGAGGCTGCCCTGACGGAAACTGCGTTACTCCGAGTTGGGGACCTGACGCCAAACATTAACAACGCGAAGGAGAGAAGATTTATGGAATCGACTAAGTTGATGAGCTTTATCGCAGTGTCGTTGTTGGTTTCGCTGCAGCTGCCGGCTCAACTGTCCGCGCAGCGCAACGCAGACGAGAACCATCGCACCCCCAATACAAACTTGTCGACATGGGAACGTTCGGCGGCCCCAACAGCTATTTCTTTTCTGATACGGTCGTTGAAAGTGTGAATAATCAAGGAACAGTCGTAGGGGGAGGTGCCCCCGAGGGCTAGCACAATTCACAACCTCCATTGTTCAGCCGACGAGATAAGTGACTCACAGGCCGAAGCTTCCAGGTTCAGGCAAACTTCGGCAAGGCTTCAGTTGACTAGGAAACGCCAGCCGGGCACTCTGCTGCGGTCTTGGTTCGCTGCTCCCAGCGTCAATTGAAGGAGGATCGTATGAAGGCGCAGAAATTGTTTTGTTTTGGCGCAATTCTTTTACTTGCGATACTGCCGATCATGGCGCAGACCTTGACCCAGCAAAACCCTGCCGGCGACAAGCACAGGCATCACCATTACAAGCTCATCGATTTGGGGACATTCGGTGGTCCACAAAGCTACGTTAGCATTCCCCCATCCAGTTATGCCCCAGTTTTGAACAATCGCGGAGACCTTAGCGGCTGGGCGGATACTCCTAACAAAGATCCATACCCCGACTTCTGTTTCAACGAAGACTGCTACACCTCTCACACCTTCGTGTGGCGCGCAGGCCAAATGACCGATCTGGGCACACTCCCCAGTGGCGCGAGTAGCGCCTCGGCATGGATCAGTTCCCGCGGTTTGATTGCGGGGGCCTCTGAGAATGGCCAGATTGATCCGCTCATCTCGGAGCCCGAAATTCGCGCAGTGCTCTGGCAGGAGGGTGGAATCACTGACCTTGGCACTCTTGAAGGCGGGTATGAGAGTGCGGCCAATGCCGTAAACAATCAAGGCGTGGTAGTTGGCTGGTCGACGAACACCGTCGCCGATCCGTTCCCAGGCGTGGACGGAGGCGCGTCCGTAGGTCTGGGATACCAGACGCGGGCGTTCTTATCGCAGAACGGCGCTGGACAAGACTTGGGGACTCTGCGTACAGGCACTGATGCAACGGTGTATCTGGTAAATGAAAATGGACAGGCAGCCGGCGACTCATTCACCGACCAAACTCTCAATACGACCGCGACATGCGGAACAAATGTCCCTACGCAGGATCCTTTCTTCTGGGATAAAGAGAAAGGCATGATCGATATAGGCACGCTCGGTGGCGTCTGCGGCTTCGCCAGCGGTATGAACAGTCGAGGCCAAGTGGTTGGCCTATCGGATTTGGCAGGCGACCAGAAATGGCATGCCTATGTTTGGAACCGGCATGGGAAGATTCAGGATCTCGGCACCTTTGGAGGCAGCAACTCCTCGGCCATCGCGGTTAACGATGCGGGGCACGTAATTGGCTGGGCTGACCTTCTGGGAGACAAATCGCTGCATGCATTTCTGTGGCGCCATGGCAAGAAGGGTGACCTCGGCACACTGCACAAAGATCCATGTAGCCAATCTTTCGGCCTCAACTCACACGATCAAGTTGTGGGCATTTCGGTGCCAGGTTGTGATTTCGAAAACCAAAGCGCCTATAGCGCCTTCTTGTGGCAAGACGGCGAAGGAATTGTCGATTTGAACGCGCTGGTTTCACACGGATCCGACCTGCATCTCGCTATGCCGGAAACCATCAACGATCGCGGCGAAATTGCTGGCGTGGGATTTCTCGCCAACGGCTATGAGCATGCCTTCGTGCTCATTCCTTGTGACCAGAACCATGCCGGGGTTGAAGGCTGCGACTACAGCTTGGCGAACTCAGTGGCAGCGATCCCCGAGAGTGCAGCATCAGTTATGCACGAACTGACGACTACGGCTCCGCGCAATGCACGAGGACTCTCAAGCTTAACGCACCGGCGAGAAATTCATTTGCCGAGCAGTCCCGTCTCGGATGAATTCGATTCCTTTCAGGGGAACCCAAATTGGGAGGAGCGGCTTGTCCCGGAAAAGCATGCGATGCAAGAGTTGGATTCTTTTAAGGGAAGCCGGTGCCTGAGACGGGGAAGCCAATGTCTCCCGTGGATCAAGTGTTGCCCCGGGCTGACATGCGTGCCGGCATCGACCCGGGCTTATTGCGAATAGAGATGAAAGGATTCCGACCAAACTAAAAGTTTAAGCTACTCCCAGGTGCCCCACTCAAGCCCTGCTTGGGCGGCGGCGTTCATGTCCTTTAGAGTTCTTTAGAAATCCGTCAGGACAACTGATCGGTATTTGAGCACAATACGCCCCGCTGGGCCGCTACCCCATTGGATTGTGATCAAACCAATGGCGGCTATCCCAAGGCATCTCGCGGTGTAAGGGTTTTTGCTGCGCCTTTGCGTATTGCCGAGTAAGAGCGCTGAGCGAACGTGCCTCAGACTAGATCTGAGGCTCATCGCTTTTGCCACTTTTGAACAATACCCAATTACAAGGAGCGACTATGAAATGCCGGATTTTTGCTTACCTGGTGGTCACCACTGCCACCTTGCTCTTCATCCCGTCCGCGTCGGCTACCTGGAGCGGATTTCGCAGCTTAGGTTCGACCAAAGTGGTCGGCAAGCCGTCGTGCGTCCAACTTGCGGCCAGCGAAGTCATGTGCGTGGCCCAAAGCCAGACTCACACCTTGATGGCGAACCAGTTCAGCAAAGGCGCCTGGTCTGGATGGACCAATCTGTCGGGAACCGTTACCTCCGACCCCAGTTGTATTGACGACGGAAGTGACATTTTTTGTGGCGCACTCAGCGCCACCAATACACTGACGGGCACCCTGTTTAACGGCAGCACTTGGAGCTCTCTGATCGACTCCGGTGGCCTGATTGACTCGCGTCCTAGCTGCGCGCTTCTTAAGGCTGGGCGAGTTCTTTGTGGAGCTCGCAGCCAGACCGGAGCTCTGACCACTTCCGTGTTCAATGGCACTACTTGGGGAAAGTTTTCTACGCAGGCGTCGGGGCTGCTCAACGCCCCCGCTTGCACTGGCGACGCTGACGGCAATGTCATCTGTGAGGCAAATGCCATTGTCAACAATGCGACCACCACTATCGCGGACTTGTTCGATGGTTCGAGATGGCAGGGCGTCCTCCCCCTTGGAGGCTACTTTATCGATCCACCCTTCTGCCTGGCACTGGGAAAAAAGGGCAACGTGGAGGGTGGTGTGGCATGTTTTGTTTTGGGCGGCAACGATGCCTATTGGGTCAATCAATTCAATGGCGACGGTTGGAATACTGGAGATTGGAGTGGCTGGGGCCAAATCACAGGCAATGTGTATCCAGGGGCAGCCAGCTGCGCGCTCGAATCGTCCGACACCATCGCGTGCGGATTTATCAATGTGCAAGATTCCCTATTTTATGAACAAACCTACACCAATGGGAGCTGGACTGGGTACAACAAGGTGGGAGGATCTCCATTCATTGCCGGACCGTCCTGTGCGTCATTGGCCACGGGAAAGGTTATGTGTGTAGTAATCGGACTTAACAATCAGGCGTTGGGCGTAACTGGCCCTTAGGCAATCGCGATTGTAGAAGAGGTTGTGAAGCCGCCTTTTGGGGCGGCTCTTTTCTCTGCTCGGTTTCTGTTGCTGGAGCGGGCCTGGCATCTGTCGTTAATCAGCAACCTTGATTTTGGCTCGCTCAGCAAGGAAAGTGTTTTGGCAGGAGATTCCCATGGAACGGATCTCGGTGTATTCGGGGAGCGAGCGGATGCTGGTGAACATTGGGTCCGTATCCATGGCGGGATAGGCACAATAATTCGCCTGCACCGTTCGTTTCAGCATGGCGAGAGCAGCACCCGTCTGACCACAGTAAGCGAGGTGGGAGGCGGCGAAGTAGTTGGTCTCGGGATCGTCGTCCGGCTCGATGTGCTTCGCGAGTGTGGCGATTTCAGCCGCGGGCTTGTGCGCGGCGCAGGCCAAAAGCATGTCGTAACTTGTCCATGCGCCGACGTCCGGGCGGCGGACCTGCCGCGCTTCTTGCTCTTTTCCCTCACGCAACAGAACGTCGATGGTAAGCGCGTGGTTCCAATCAGTGTCGGCGTCGAGGTTGAAGAACTCGCGTGCCTTTTCGTAGTCGGCGTGTTCCAGAAAGGCAACGCCACAAGAGCGCATCGCGGAATTCTGCCGATCGAAGGAGCGGGCAGTCTCGCACTGCGCTTCGGCTTCCTGTTCCAATCCCGTATAGCGCAACACATAAGACATGGCGAAAGGCGAAATCTCATTGCCAGGGAGTTCGCGCAGCATCTTCGCTGCAGCGCGGTATCCCTCTAACAACTCGCCGTGTTCGGCATGCGCGATAGCCAATCCGTACTGGGCGGAGCCATAGTGGGGATCGAGTACGACGGCCCGCTCGCTGGCGGCAAGGGTTTTCTTCAGCAGTTCATCAGTCTTGTTTCCCCGCAAGTAGTGAGTCTCATTGTAATAGCGAGCGCCCAAGGCCAGCCAATAGGGAGCATAACCCGGGTCCATCTGAACCACACGTTCCAGCATCTCCATGGCCTTGCGGTTGGATTCGAGGTCGGAGGGGAGCATGACAGCGCGACTGTACAGATCGTAAGCTTCCTCATTGGTCGGAGCCGTGGCGGGAAGGTTCGATCCATCGGCGCCACGAGCACCTAACGCCACGGCCAGCCCGGCTTGCGCCTGTTGATACATCTTCTGACGGGCATCGATGAGATTCTGCACCGGCGAGACGATCGTGTCGCGCCAGAGAATATGGTTGTCAGCGACATCGACGGCTTCGTAAGTAAGCTGCAACTGGTTTTGCCCGGTGAGGAAGTGGCCGCTGATCACCACCGAGACGCCCATTTCTCTGGCAGCCTTCTGCAGATCAAGGTTGGCAACATCATACTTGCGGGTGGTGGTGAACGGTCGGATCGACAACGGGTGAACGTAGCTCAGTGCTGTCGCGACCTCATCCGGCAGCGCGAAGCGTAGGAAATCGAATTTGGGATCGCCGAGGTTTTGGAAGGGTAGGACGGCGAGGGTCTGAATGCGAGCGGCCGGCAATGCCGGCTTGTTTCGGAGCGTATTCAGGGTAATGCAAGCCGCCGCCAACAGAACCGCTGCCAGCAGGATCCAGGGAATGCGGGCGCGCGCCGCGGCACGTCTCTTTTCGTCGGCTTGCTGTCGGCGTGTGGTTTCGGCCTGCTGTTCGCGTTCGCTGCGGCGGTGATCAAGATTCGTAAGTCGTTCGGCCAGTTCAGCAGCTGTTTTCAGGCGGCGGGCGGGATCGCCACAGGCGGCGTCGGCAATGTCTTGGCGTAGCAGCGGATCATCGATGTCGGACTCCCAGCCCGGTGCCAGCGGCTTCCGGAAGTCCGCGGTGGCAATCTGGTACAGCATCACGCCGAGCGAATAGACATCCGCCGTCGGCTTTGCCCGCTGACCCGAAAGAACCTCGGGTGCAAGATACATCAAGGTTCCGGTGAGCAATGTGGACTGCGCGCTGGCAGTCTGTGTAAGACCAAGATTGGTGATGCCGAGCGCCTCAAGCCGCGCAGGGTCAATCAGAGTCGCACTGCCAAAATCCGCAACTTTGACCTGCCACGTTCCGTCTGCGACCGATTTGACCAGAATGTTTCCGGGCTTGAGGTCTTTATGCAAAACTCCCGCATCATGGGCGGCGGCTACGGCTCTGCAAACATCGGCAATGATTGAGATCCTTACGGGCAGAGGTATTTCTGCAAGGCTTTCGTTTTGCTCCGCCCACTCGGTGAGATTCAGGCCTCCGTATTCGCTTTCGATGACGTAAGGAGGACTATCGAGATTCCATTCGAGAACCCGGACGAAGTCAGCCCTCTCCCCGAGAGCTTCGCGAAGAAAGCGGGCTACCGTGACTTCGCGCTTTAATCCTTTCAAACGCCCTTCATTGGAGGCGAACTTAAAGACGCGAAGCTCGTGAGTCTTGCCATGCTCGGCGAGCCAGACCTCGCTATTGAGGGAGAGATCAAGTCGTTGACTCAGGCGCCACTGCGGCCGACCTGGGATCGTATCGCCCGGATCGAATTTGATTTCCCGCCACTGGGAAGTGGGAGCAGCGACCTGTTCGGTCTGTACGGGAACAGCGAGGCGATAGCCCACACGCGGGACGGTGAAAATGACTTCTGAGTTTTCGTCGCCGAGGGCTTTGCGAAGCTTCGACACTGCCGTGGCAAGCGAGCCATCGACGACGTTGAGGCCCGGCCACACCGAGTCAAGCAGCGCTTCCTTCGAAACCACCTCTCCGGCGCGGAGCAAGAGTTGCTGAAGAACCTCAAGTGGTTTGAGTTCGAGGTCTGCAGGGTGGCCCTTTACACGAAGCTGGAGACTGAGTTCTTCGAATTCGCAGGCGGCGAAGCGCCACACACGTCCCGAACTCTGCACCGTCTGGTTCTCGACGCCCTTGGAATTCATAGTTCTGGTCAGATCTTCAAGCTCCTTATAACTTCGTCAGACCACAAAGTTCAGAATTGGATGGACCGCCCACAATGGCCACCCTGGTGCGGAAAACATTCTCCCATGACCCAACCCATCGGGTGCATAAATATCTCTTTGCTGTGGCGTTCGCGGGCTCCCGATTTCGGTTGAGCCTATTGAAGCTCGCTATGCCTTTGAGCAAATCCTGTCGGTTGCACGACAACACAGGCTCACCGAGCACCATGCTGCCTACCTGGAGTTGCCTCTGCGCGCTGGATTTCCGCTTGCCACTCTAGATGACCAGTTAAAGCAGGCGGCTAGACTGGTCGACGTCGGATCAGTGAAGATCTGAACCATAGCAGTGAGCCGATAGACCCTTTAGGCTTTTGTGTATGTTCACTTTCTCTTTACAGCCTCTTCAGCGCGGTAAAGACTTACAAAAATAATTTGTGAATTGGACGAATTTTTCGTTATGTAAGGGAAGTAACATTCTGCTTGGGTAATTGGGTTTTGTACCTTTCTGAACGGTCTCCAGAGTTCCACAAAATCTAAAATGCGCTGGCCGGCAATTGTGTTGCTGCGTTCAGCGACTATTGGGGGCTAAACGTGCGCAAATGTCTTACAGCTGTTCATCGAATAGATTCATAGAATATTGATTTTCCAAAACGAACCCAATAAATTTTATTTCACCGGCCCCGCGGGGTGAGCCGCTTTCATTCCGAACTGCAAGGACACTAGAAAGGAAATGCCAAAAAGGGTTGCGAGCTCAGCAGCGATGGATTGTGGTGGGGCAAGTGTTGCAAGGATGAGATTCTGCTCTGAATGTAACTCGTACCCACGATCGTTCCTTTGAATTCAAATTGAGGCACTCGCTCCCCATGTCTACCTTCGGGTCGTCGATAGTGCTAAATTTCTTGCTGCTGCCGTCCCACCGAACACCGTCATCCATTCCGTTCTGATCGATGTAATCACCCACGACAACGTTTTGTTATTGATCCCGAACAGGCTGGTCTGTTGGGCTTTGAGCACACCCTTCAAGGTTTTGCACCTAAAGGTTAGCTTTGGAGCTTCGGCTGCGGTAGCTCCGCTTGACAAAAAGACGGCTGATACTCGACAATCAGTCGCCGGTTTATGCCCTTCCCCAAGGAGAGCTAGTGTCTCCTTCCCCCCATTGCTCGTGTCGCGCACTTCTGCGGCCGTGAATCGCCGTGAGTGCAAGCCACTCCATCGGCAATAACCAGGGTCCATTTGATTGTTCATCTGTATCGGCAAAACTGGACTCGCCATGGAATGGCTTGGGAAATTAACTATGACCCGATTCGGGGATGTATTCAGCAAGGTGTCGCATGGGTGCGACCATCTTGACGAAACAGGAGAATGCTATGAACGCTAACGCCTCGCAACCCGGTGTTGTCTTGGTGGACAAATCGCTGAACCTGGTCGCAGCCAATCTTGATGCGATTAAAATCCTTGCGTTTCCCGAACCTCCGGAGAAGCTGGGTAATTTGCGCGATTGGTTTGCGAAGAAGATCTATTCACTCTTGGACCGCAAGGCTTTGATCCGACCGAGCTTCGTGAACGAGTTTCGCTCTGCCCAACGGACCTACCTTTGTCGTGCTTTGCCGCTCCAGAACGGCACCAATGTTCCTGCAGCCCCGGCGTTAACCCTCATCTTGGAAAGAAAGCCGAACGGGGGGAGAACTGTGGCTGAGATATCACAACGCTTCGGGTTGACTGCGCGAGAACAGGAGACGATGCGGCTCCTGGCCGAGGGTTACTGCAGCAAAGAAATCGCGGCGCGCATGGAGATCAGTCCCAACACTGTGAAGGCTTTCGTTCATCTGGTCATGGTTAAGATGAGCGTCTCGACCCGATCGGGGATCATTGGGAAAATGGTCGGCGCCGGCAACATGAATTACGCGACCGGCTTAGAGAAAAAGCCGAACCTCTTGTAGCGACGTGCATTTCTGCACGCGCTGCCAACTTGTTCGGTCAGAGGGCTGAGCGGCGGGCCGAATTACTCTCCACGGCTTCTGCCGGTGGTTTCAACTTGCCGCATTTAGCTGTCCGAACGGGCGAGAATTCTCTCCATCACGAAAGCCGCGTTTAGTCCAACAGGTTAACTTCTTTTCATTACTGAAACCGGGGACTTGTAAACCATTTAATTGCGGATACAGTGCGAATTGCGCTGAACGGTCGCCGCATATTCCCTCTCCCCTGGCTTCCCTGGCGCAATCCACAACAGGAGGAATCACTATGTTTCGAACCGGAAACTCCGGATGGCTTGCGATCGCATTGGTTGCTGCCAGCTGCCTGCTCACTGCAAGCGTGGGGTGGGCTCAACAACCTTACGACACTTTCCAGGTCAACTACTTCTCCAACGCCAACAACAGTGCGGGGACCGATGCGTGGACAAGGATCATTAACACGGGTGCCGATGCGCCTTCCTACCCACCAAGCAATCTCTGCGCGATGATCTATGTTTTCGACAACAAGCAGGAACTGAAAGAGTGTTGCGGCTGCCTGATCAGCACCGACGGATTAGCGGAGCTCAGTCTAGACAAAAACCTGATCTCCAATCCTTTTGATGGACGCTCACCAACCGATGGAGACATCAAAATTGTTTCCGCAGCCCCGAACGACAGCTTCGGCGGAGTGCCATGCGACCCGACCGGCGGTGGCATCGGCAACAATGGCAAGTACGTTCTTAACATTGTGCCTACGCTGGATCTCCGTGCGTGGGGTACTCACG
>Ga0210401_10003901_pt1 | contig 15745 bp, 14 predicted proteins | sample IncBWH32MmetaG_FD_150866 | JGI IMG/M metagenome (GOLD analysis project Ga0210401, IMG submission 150866) | Forest soil microbial communities from Barre Woods Harvard Forest LTER site, Petersham, Massachusetts, United States - Inc-BW-H-32-M | ecosystem: Environmental > Terrestrial > Soil >... | reverse complement strand
ATGGGCCGGTGTTTCGCGTGACCGCACTGGATACGCCGGTGCCGTATTCGCCGCCGCTGGAAGAGCATTTTCTGCCGAATACGCAGAAGATTGTAGCTGCCGCGAAGGAATTGGCGAAGTATTGAGCATCAGAAATCAGAGCAGAATTTCGGTTGGAGATTGCCACAAGATTTTTAGGAGACCCACATGGCCGTTGACATCGTAATGCCGCAGATGGGCGAGAGCATTTTTGAAGGGACGATCACCAAGTGGCTGAAGAAGCCGGGCGACAAGGTGGAGCGTGACGAGCCGCTGTTTGAGATTTCCACCGATAAAGTGGATGCGGAGATTCCGTCGCCTTCGGCGGGCGTGTTGAAGGAAATTAAGGTTGGCGAAGGGAAGACTGTGCCGATTCAGACGGTGGTCGGCGTGATTGATGCGGCGGGTGATGGCGCGGGGGCGGCGAAGGCCGCGGCTCCCGCAACTGCTCCGGCCAAAGCGGCGGCGCCTGCTCCCGCGGCCAAGCCGCCTGCTGCGCCACCTCCCGCACCATCTCCTGTAACTGGGGCGAAACGCACGGCTCCTGCGCCGGCGGCATCCGCTGCGCCTACCGCTCCGGCCAAAGAAGGACAGCGCATTCACAGCTCGCCTCTGGTGCGACGCATGGCCAAGGAGCACGGCGTCGATCTGTCCGCTGTGCCGGGTACCGGCTCCAGCGGACGCATAAGTAAGCAGGACATCGAAGCGTACATAGCGGCCGGTGGCAGCGCAGTGGAAACGGAAAAGGAAATCGAACCGGCCGAGGCCGACGTATACACCCAGCCGGTCTCCACCTCCGCTGCAGCACCGCCGCCGCGCGCGTCTGCTCCGCCGCAAGCGCCACCCGCCAGCTCCGGTGGACAGGTGCACATGTCGTTTGAGTCGGCAGTGCCGCGCGAAAGGATGTACTTCGGCAACTACGAAGTGCAGCCGATGAGCGTGATGCGTCAGCGAATCGCCGAGCACATGTTGGCGTCAAAGCACGTTTCGCCGCACGTATATTCGATCGATGAAATCGACATGACCAAAGTGGCCGCGCTGCGCGCGAGGGCCAAAGACGAATTCGAGAAGCGCTACGAGACCAAGCTCACGTTCATGCCATTCTTCGTGAAGGCAGCCGTTGCTGGATTGCGTGCGTTTCCGACGGTGAATTCTTCACTGGACGGCACGAACGTGATTTTGCACAAGGAGATCAACATCGGCATGGCCGTGGCGCTGGATTGGGGCTTGATCGTTCCGGTCATCAAGAATGCCGACGAGAAAAACATTTTGGGCATTCAACGCAACCTGAACGATCTGGCCGAACGGGCGCGGACGAAGAAGCTGAAGCCGGAAGAGGTGCAGGAAAGCACGTTTTCGATTACGAATCCGGGCGTCTACGGCGGCTTGTTTGGTTTGCCGGTGATCAGCCAGCCGAACGTGGCCATTCTGGGATTGGGCATGATCGAAAAACGGCCCGTGGTGATCAACGATTCGATCGCGATTCGCTCGATGTGTTACGTTTCACTGAGCTACGACCACCGCGTGGTGGATGGCGCGATCGCGCACAAGTTCATGCACACGGTCAAGGAAGCGCTCGAAAACTGGAGCGAGCCGGTTCTTTAGCGGGGCTTTATTGCAGATTTTTCGCGGACTTCTCAATGATGGGGTTCGCGCGATCGTTTCCGTCCCTTAGAAGGCTTTGAGCAAGACGCGTCGGCCGGGCGGGGCAAGCCCTGCCCTTACGGATGAGGGCTTCGCGCCGGCGGTCACAAGAGAGGGTCGGCTTCGCCGAGATTAGCTTCGTGGCGGCAGATTGCTTCGACCGCGACATGCCTTTGCCGACGTAGCTGATCTTTTCAGGTTCTAGCAGGCTCTTCAGTTTCTAGCAGGTTTCATGCCGCCGGACTTCCGAAAACTTCCGAAGATCGAACTACATTGTCATTTGGACGCATCCGTGCGCATCGCTACCGTTGCGGAATTGGGGCGGCAAATCGGGCTGACACTTCCTGAACCACTGGCGCCTGCACTTGTGGCGCCTGAACTTTGCCTGGACCTGGCGGATTTTCTGTTGCGCATCGACCTGGCACTGGAGGTGATGCAGCACCGTGGTCAGCTGGTTCGCATCGCGCGCGAATTTGTCGAGGACCTTGCGCTCGATGGCGTAATTTACGGTGAGGTGCGTTTCGCGCCGCAACTGCACTTGCGGCAGGGACTCTTGTTGCAAGAAGTCGTTGATGCGGTGCATGAAGGGCTGCTTCAGGGGAAACGCGAATTCGGCGTGGCGACCGGACTTATTCTGTGCTGCCTGCGCCATGAGTCGGCGAAGCGCAGTGTGGAAATTGCGAAACTGGCGCTGGCCAATCGGGATAAGGTTTGCGGGCTCGACCTCGCGGGGGACGAAGCGCGCTTTACCGGAGCGGCTCATGCCGAAGCGTTCGCGCTGGCGCGGGCGGAAGGATTGCGGCGAACCGTGCACGCAGGCGAGGCGGCCGGCGCGGACAGCGTTCGTGAGGCGCTGGAATTGTTAGGCGCGGAACGGATCGGCCACGGCGTGCGGATTGAGGAGTCGGTTGACCTGGAAGAAGCCGTGAGGAATGCGGCGGTCGCCTTGGAGATGTGCCCCCTTTCCAATGTGCAAACGCGCGCGGCAACTTCGCTTAGGAATCATCCCATTGACCGGCTTTTGCGAAAAGGATTGCGCGTTACCGTGAGCACGGATGCGCGCACCGTCTCGTCCACCACGGTGAGCGCGGAATTTGATCGGCTGGCCACCACGTTCGGCTGGGGAGCTGGTGAATTTTGGCGCTGCCAGCACCATGCGGCGGAAGCGGCGTTTGTGTCGCCGCAAATGCGAGAGGTGTTGTCGGCGAAACTCTCCACAGCTAGTCTTGCGGGCGTACCGCACACGGGACTTGGTTAGAGCATTCTCCTCGACGGCACGGGAAATGGACAAGGCGTCTTGGTTCAGTAATACCTAACTGGTACTAGTCCTGCCAGGCTCCGCCCCTCCAATATTTCGCAAAACTTATCCTTGCATTCTACTTTACTAATGGGTATTTTACTTCTCCGTTAACATATTAACGGTCGCGCAGACTCACGGCGCGAAGAACGAGTAGGAGGGTGTCATGCTAATGAAGGCTAGGGAACGCTGGCATTGTACGAATCCAGCGTGTGGATGCCAGGTGGTTGTGGAGATCGGCGGGGAAGTAGAGGGGCAACATCCGCGCTGCGCGTGCGGCCAGATTATGGAGAGAAAATACGCTTCGCGCGTGTCTGCTTATTTGGATTTTCTTCGCGTCGAAGAGCCGGCCGCCGCGCAAACGGAATCACACGGGATACACCATGCGTAACACCAGTGTAGACACGCTTCCCGGCATAGCGCCCGAAGAGACCCTGGTGGCGCGAGGCGGGGCGTTGCGCACTTTCGGGGGGCTGGCGCTCTTGCTAGTGGTCGCGCTGTTCGTCCTCGGTGCGTACTTGATCGAAGACCAATTTACGAACCCGCTTGCTTCGCAGTCACTAGGCTTATTCGCGGCGGCGGTGCTTCTTGCAAGTGCGATGGCCATGCTGTATGAACTGATTCAACTGCCCAGTAGTCTCTGGGGGAGGGACGCCCTGGCGCCAAAACGGCCGCAGAGAACGCTAGCGGGGGTCGCGCCACCCGGTGGACTGGTCGTCTGCGCCGCGACACCTCCGGGCCCGACTCTGGTACGAATGGAGCATCGCAGGGACCTGGCATATCAACGATGCTACGTGGACCGGGTTCGCGTGCGGGCCTGATCGCGATCAGGCGCGAGGTATAGCAGGGAAGTAGCGCTCTTTCAAGATCTCGCGATGGTGCAGTTCGTGGCCCGCGATGATGAAGGCCAAGGCGCGGACGGTGACTTCATTTTTATTAGCGGTTCCGCGCCGCAGCCACGCTTCATCGCCAAGGGAGTGGAAAAGGACGGAGGTGGCGCTGCGGACGAGGGCGAATTCCTCGACCAGGTCGGTCAGGGCACGCTCGCCGAACTCACCGGCGCGGACGTAGTCGTCTTGCTCGAAACCGCTGAGGGGCGTCTGGTCGGCGCGCGCGATGCGCAGGGCGCGATAGGCAAAGATGCGCTCGCTGTCGGTGACGTGGCCGAGGACTTCCTTGACGGTCCATTTGTCGGGAGCATATCGAAAGTTCCCGTCGCGTTCACTGCGCGCGGCAAAGAGCTGGGTCATTTGCAGCCGCTGCGCATCGAGAATCGCGACGATGTCATTCCCGGGAACCAGGGCAACGTACTTTTCGTAGAAGGACGCATATTCGCCTGGTGCGGGGCGGGGAGAGGCGGACTTGGGTGAGCTCATGAGCGACATTATAGCTCGCCTCGGCTTGGAGTTATATGCGGGCCGCATATAGCTGGCACAATCACTTGCTAAAGCCCATGTTGACTTGATGTTTGGCCGCGTGGCGTGAGGGATTCGCTAGCGGGCTAGCTCCGCTATGGCGCTCGCCGGAGCAGAGGATGTAACTCGAGAGGGGTCGGTGATCTCGACGGCGGCGTCTTTCAAACCTCTTCTCGCTAGTTCCGTAAGCGCGATGGTCAGAACGCAACACGCCCAAGGGATCACGGGCGAATACCAAAATACGCGAGGGTGAAAGCGCAGTGCCCACAGCCAGACTAGTGGGGTGACCAAGCCAAATAGAAACGGCATCAGGCGCTTCGAATCGCTCCACTCCAGTGAGATGGTGCACAGAGCTTGCAGGAAAAGCACGAAGGGGAACGCGACGACCAGGTCGATGAAGTAGTGCTCTCCGGTGCCCATGGTGGCGAAGGCCGTAAAGGCCACAAAGGCGAAGGCGAGGCCGCGTTCCCAGATGGAGAGCCCGCGGGAATACCACCAGGCCATGAGCGTCCACCCCATGTGTAAGGACGGAATGGCGTTGCGCAGGCCGCCGAGGGGAACCGCTTCGAGAAGCAAACGACGAGCCTGATCTGTGGTGAGCGGCTGCCACGGGAACCGCTCTGCGAACAGGTGGATGGGCCCCAGAGCCGGAAATAAATTGTAGAAGATTCCGCCAATCGGCCCGGCAATCAAGAAGGCGACGAAAATGGGAATGGCTCTGCCGCGCAACCGCAACGCTTGCCCTGCGTAAACCACCGCCAGCGTGAAAGGCAGGCCGACATAGAAGACGAAACTCACAGCGCCGAAAACTTTCCATTTGTCATATAGCTGGCCAGCCAGAAACGCGATCGGAACATGCATGCTGCTGTCGAAGGAGTAGAGATAGAGGTCGAGAGTCTTGGGGTGCGCGCTTTCCGTCCACTTGTGCAGATAGCCTGCGAAGTGATTGGAGGCGAGGATGAGAATGCCTGGAATCAGAGCCAATAGAATCAGGCGGCGTTCCTCGCCCTCCATCCAAACGGCCCGCAATCCCATGATTGCCAAGCTCGCCATTCCCAAAAAGGAGACCCAGGTGATGATGTAGACGGTGCCCGGATGGAGAACAAACGCATCGAAAAGGGCGAACAGCACACCAAGCAGAACGATGCCCCCGACGTCCATCCAGCTGAACCTTAGGCGCAAGTGGATGTAAATGACGCTCGCGAAAACGTACGGGTAAAATGCGCTGGCAATCGCGGAAGCGTAGAACACATGGCTGACGGCGAGCGCCGGGACAGCCGCCAGAATGAGGCTCGAAAGCAGGAGCCGCCAAACGCGATCCAGGGACATAGTGAATCTCGCTCTCGATTTCAACACGGGGCGGGTGACGCGGCCATACGGGTTTTCGGAATTGTGTTCAGTTTGTGACTTGACTACGGTCGTCTACGCGGAAGTGGGCGGGCGCGCGCCGATCTGCTCTTGCACGTTGCGCCGGAATTCCTGGGGATTTGCGATCATGACGAAGGATTCGGGGGTGCCGCCGGTGCCGCGAACGACCACCGAGCCAAATCCCAGCATGCGTCCCCAGAAGGTCTCTTCGACGCCGATGCTTTCGACGCGGGAGAGCATCATATCGAGGGTACGACGGCTGCCCATACCGGTCTTGATTAGCACGCGCCTGTTGGTTACCGCCATTTCGGTGGCGTTGCGCTTGGCGAGTCCGTAGGCAAAAACGGCGATCGCGGCGACGATCAAGAGAACCCCGCCGAGTTCGGTCGCGTGGAAGCTGGCCGGGGAAGCGCCGACCAGCTGGCCCTTGCCTTCTCTGGCGGCGACTATTTCCGCGAAACATCCTAAACCGAATGCGACGAGCACCACGCTGAACAACAGCGGTCCGAGCAGCACCGACCAATGATGGCGTGTCTCGTACAGCAGCGTTTCTCCCGGAACCAGGCTTCTCTGCGCGTAACTCATCGTGGATCCTTCCGCTGGGGGAAATGGGCAAATTCACATTTGTTTCGTGACGCTGCGCGAATCATACTTGATACTCGGGAACCGTCAATACGGTGGACTTTGGATCGGTGTCACGGGCGTTGCATTCCAAGCGATGACACGTAAAAGGACACGCAAGATGGAGGCGTGTGTGGATGTAGGTCTGACCAAGATGCGAGTGGCGTTTCAGGGAGAGCCCGGCGCGTTCAGCGAAGCCGCAGCGGTGCAGCTGCTTGGCTCGGAGATCACCACGGTGCCGCGGCCAACGTTCGACGCCGTGTTCCGTGCCATCGCGGACGGCGCAGCGGACGCGCTACTGGTTCCGGTCGAGAATTCGCTGGCGGGCTCCGTCGTGCGCGTGTACGACTTGATGCTGGAAAACGCGCTGACCATCACGGCGGAAACGATTCTGCCGATCGAGCTGCATTTGATCGCGCAACCCGGCGCGAGTCTCGAGAACATCAGTACGGTTTCTTCCCATCCCATGGCGCTGGCACAATGCGAACGATTCTTCTCTGCTCACCCGCTGTACAAGCGAGTGCCCGCCGAAGATACCGCCGGAAGCGTGCGGGAAGTCCTCGCTCGCGGCGACAAGACCTCGGCGGCGATTGCCGGCCGGCGTGCGGCTGAGCATTATCGCGGAATCATTCTCGCCGAACACATCCAGGACAATACCGAGAACTTCACGCGGTTCGTGCTGCTAAGGCCGGTCGCCGCCGCTGCAAACGCGGTGATCGCTACCGACGCGCGCAAAATGTCGATCGCGATGCGCATCGCTCATCGTCCCGGTGCGCTGCTGGCATCGCTCGAACCCTTTGCACGACACAACATCAATCTTCGAAAGATCGAGAGCCGGCCCATTCACGGTCAGCCATGGGTGTACCAGTTTGTTCTGGAAATCGAGGCGGACCAGCCCGAACGACTGGACGACGCGCTCGGCGAGGTCCGGAAAGCGACGAACGATTTGCGGGTTTTGGGCCTCTACGCTGCCGCGAAAATCGCGTCGGCGGCGCCCGTGGAAAAAAAATAGAAAAATAGTTTATTCGAAAACAGAAAGAGGCCGGTTTTTTGCGCCAGCCTCTCTTTATCCTGCTTCTACGTCGCTAGTTCGTAGTTCGACCGCTTCGTTGAATCTTCCTTAGCAGTAGCTGCACGCCTCTTCGCCGATCATTCCAGCGCTATCGCCATTTTTCCCGGTGACGTCATCGCTGAAGCGCCGCAGCCTGCGTCCAAGCCGCTCGGCAAGTTGGTGCCGCGCGCGCCACAGACGTGCCTTCAGCGTGTTTTCGGTTACGCCGAGTTTCTTGGCGGCTTCTCCCGTTGAGTAGCCCTCCACTTCGCGCAACACGAAGGCGGTGCGCAGCAGTGGAGAGAGCTCATCGAGATTGGCGCTGATCATCTCACGCAGCTCCGTGCCCGCGAAAACCTGCTCCGGATTCGGTCCTTTGGCTGCGAAGCGCTCGACCACCGGCAATTCATCCTCGCGCGGTGGTTCGTCCAGCGAAACCGCGGGCCGCGACTTGGCGCTGCGCCGGCGCATCAACGCGGCGTTGATGACGATGCGCGTCAGCCAAGTGGAAAACTGCGAGCGCCCTTCGAAGCGCTTTAAGTTGCGGTACGCCGAAAGCAGTCCATCCTGCAAAGCGTCTTCCGCGTCTTCCGCGTTGCCGAGAACGCGCAATGCCGTCTGAAACAGCGGACGATGGTAGCGGTTGAACAGAGCCTCCACCGCTTGCGAATCGCCCTTCTGACCTGCGCGAATCAGCTTTTCTTCATTGAATTGCGTTCCAACCGCCACTGCCACTTGTGTCGCCATTTGATCGCCCCCTAATTCACCTAAAACTCTTACGTTTGGCCCAGCGCAAATGTTTCTGCGCTTTAGTGCACCGGCACGCTGCCGGCCGGCGACTTCGGCTTTTTCAACAGCAACATCGCCGGAATTACCGCGAGAAAAATGACGCCCAACATCTTGAAATTGTCGACAAACGCGAGCATCACCGCCTGGCGCTGCACCATGTTGTAGACCATGCCGTGTGCCTGGGCGCCCGCTTGCGACAGTCCGGAACCCGCGGATACCAGCCGCAGCTGCGTAGCGGTGAGCATGTTGTGGTACGCCGCGCTCAACCCATTCACGTGCTCCATCAACTGCGCCTGATGCACCTGCGTTCGGCGCTGGAGCATGGTTGTCACCGTGGCGATGCCCACGCTCGCACCAATATTTCGCGCCAGGTTGATGATGCCGGTGCCCATGTTCATCTTTTCCCTCGGCACGTAAGCAAAGGCAGCCACGTTGATGGGGATGAACAAGAACGCCAGCCCAAAGCTCTGCAACATGCGGGCGGTCACGGCGTGCCGGTAATCCAACTGCAAGTCCCAGCCCGCCATCACAAACAGCGCCGAAGCCGACACCATGCATCCAAACGTCGTCAGGATGCGCGTGTCCACACGCGATACCAGCATGCCCACGATCGGCATCATGCACATAATCACCGCGCCCCCCGGAGACAGCGCCATGCCGGAAAGCTGCGCGGTATATCCGAGCAATTCCTGGAGCATTTGCGGGATCAGCACCGTGCTCGCATACAACACGAAACCCAGAAAGAACATGGCTACCGTCGCGAGCGCGAAATTGCGGTTTTTCAACATACGGATGTCGACCACCGGATGTTCTTCGCGCATTTCCCAGATAATTCCCGCCACAACCCCGACAAGCATCAACACGAAAAAGGCCACAATGAAATTAGATGAGAACCAATCGTCTCGCTCTCCCTTGTCGAGGATGATTTGCATGCTGCCAAGCCCGAGACTGATCAGGCCGATGCCAATGTAGTCGATGCGAAAGCCGCTCTTGACGCTCGCTTTCTTCATATACGGCGGGTCGCTGACGAGCACCGACGTCAGTAACAGCGAAATGATTCCGACGGGCACGTTGATATAGAAAATCCAGCGCCACGAAAAATTGTCGGTGATCCAGCCGCCGAGCCACGGCCCGATTGTGGGAGCCACCACAACCGCGAGTCCGTAAACCGCGAATGCCATGCCGCGCTTTTCGAGCGGAAACGTGTCGTTCAAAATCGCCTGCTCGCTTGGCTGCAATCCTCCGCCGCCAACGCCCTGCAAAATTCGACAGAGAACCAAGATGCCAAGACTGGGCGCCAACCCGCACAGGAAGGAACTGACCGTAAATAGCGCCACGCACGACATGTAGAAGCGCTTACGGCCGATCAGCGAAGACATCCAGCCCGACAGCGGCAGCACAATAGCGTTCGATACGAGATACGAAGTAAGGACCCAGGTTGATTCGTCCGCGCTCGCCGACAAATTTCCGGAAATGTGTGGAAGCGCGACGTTTGCGATGGACGTGTCCAGCACCTCCATGAATGTCGCCAACGTTACCGTAATGGCGATCACCCACGGGTTGATGTTCCCGTCCGGCGTCCTCAGCTTGGCTAGAATTCTGTTACGCATTTATTTGGACGTTCCGCTTGCGATCTCGTTTTTGCGTTGCTTTGCTTTTTATTCCGTGACCACCGTCGCATCCACGTTCATCCCGGGTCGGAGAACTGCTTTATCCGCGGGAATTGGATCGACGATGATCTTCACGGGAATGCGTTGCACGACTTTCACGTAGTTGCCCGTGGCGTTTTCGGGGGGCAGGAGGCTCAACACCGCTCCGGTTGCCCCCGCAATGGAATCGACGTGTCCGGTAAACGTCTGGCCGTAGGTGTCCACGTGCACGTACGCTTTTTGGCCCGCCCTCATCTTGCGCAACTGGGTTTCTTTAAAATTTGCGGTGACCCATACGTTTTGCAGCGGCACGATAACGAGCAATCCCTGGCCTTGCTGGACGATTTGTCCCGGCTCGACTTGCTTGTGGGTAACCACGCCATCGACCGGCGCCACGATATCCGTGTAGCTCAGATTGAGTTCCGCAGCTTGCAGCATGGCTTGCGCTTCCTGAACCTTTGCCACTTTGCCCTGCGCGTCCGAGGTGCGCATGCTGACCTGCTTGATGTCCGCATGAGCGGAATCGATTTTCGCCTTGGCCGCATCCACTCGCGCAGCGGCGGAGTTAAGCTGAGCCTTCGCGATGTCTACGGCGCGCTCCGCTTGCTCCAACTTCTGCTCGTCAGCCTTCAGTGCGCTGGCGGTGGCATCGGCGTTGGCTTTGGCCGCGTCGTACTGCTGCTGGGAAATTTCGCCTTTGTCCAAGAGCGGCTTATAGCGCGCCAGGTCCGCTTGACCCAACACCGCGTTCGCGCGGCTCTTGTCGATGTTGGCCTGCGCGAATGCCAAATCCGATGTGCGCGATTGTTCGTAGGTCGCCTGCGCGCTGGCTAAGTCGGCCTCGGCACCCGCGAATTGCGCATCGGCGCCAGAGGTTCCGCTGTTGACGTTTTCGCGCGTGCGGGGAACGTCTACGCCGGCCGATGCCGCATCACTTTCCGCCAGCGCCAGTTGGGCTTTCGCCTGATCGAGGCTCGCCTGATAGTCGCGTGGGTCCACCTTGACCAAAACCTGTCCCGCTTTCACCGGCTGGTTATCGTCGACCAACACTTGCGCGACCCGGCCGTAAATCTTCGACGCGATCGGCGTGATGTGCCCGTCTACCTGCGCATCGTCCGTGCTTTCGCGGTTGCGGTAGTAGAGAAACAGTCCGATCAGGACCACAATCAGGACCAGGCCTCCGACGAACAGCAGCCGCCGTACACTCGGATTTGCCAGCCCTTTTTTCGGCGGCTCCTCCAGCGGGAACTCCTGCTCCAGCGTTTCCGGTTCAACCCTTGCCGCGTTTTCTAACCCAACTTCGATTTCCACACTCATCGCACCCTCACTTGAATCGCACCCTCACTTGGAATAAATCTTTTCCATCTGACCAATGGCTCGAGCCAAATCGGCGCGGGCCTGATTGAAGCGGTACAGCGCTGCAATCTGGTTGTCGTTGGCGCGGGCGAGTGAATCCTGCGCCTGAATCACTTCGATATTGTTGGCGACGCCTGCTTGAAAGCGGTCGCGCGCCTGATCCACTTCTTCCTTCGAGAGCTGCACACCCAAATTCGCTACTTGCACTTCGTTACGAGCCGAACCCAAATTGATCAGCGAGGTCTTCACGTCCAACGCGATGCTATTTCGCAGATCGGCCTGCTGCTGCTCAATGCGCTGAATTTCCAGGTTCGCGCGCGCGATCTCCGCGTGAATACGTCCGCCCGTGAATATCGGCATCGTTATCGATCCCGAATAGGTGTAGGTTGGGATCACCGCCGCGGGCGACACGCCTAACTGCGTATAGTTCCCGCTGTAATGCGCGGACGGCAATCGCGATTCGCTGGAGGCCTTCTTCTGATATTCCGCGGCCTTGATTTGTTGCTCCAGCGATTTCCATTCTGGCCGCGTCGAAAGACCCTCTTCGATGCTGGACTCAATTTCGGGCTGTGGAGTCTCGAAGAAACTCAGCGAGTCGGCTAATTCCACTTGCTGGCGCGGATCCAGGTTCAAGATACGGCTCAGACCAAACACCGAAGTCTCGCGTTGAGCCTCGGCCTCGATTAGCCGCTGCTTTTCGTTTTGCAGCTCGACATTTGCCCGAAGGGTGTCGATGCCAGTGCCTACGCCTTCCTTCTGCAAGTCCGCTGCCTGATCATAGAGCGCTTGTGCCAATTCGACTCGCGATTGCGAGGCTTGCACGTCGGCGGTAGCGCGCAGCGTTCCGATGTATTGCGAGACTACGAGTAAGACCACTTGCTCGCGTGTCGATTGGCTGTCGAACTTGCTGGCGTTGGCCGTGTTACGCGAAGCCTGGTAACGGCGAAACAGCGTCAGGTCGAAAATCTGTCCGTTGAATCCCACACCGGCAGAAAACAAGGAAAACGGTCCAATGTGACCCGGGAACACGATGCTCGGCGGTAGGCCCGGAATTCCGCCGCCGCCAAACTCTGCCGCCAAGTTCAGCCGCTGCCACTGCTCGCCGACATTCAGATCAGCCTGCGGCAGTAATTCCGCGCGTGCCACATTCTTGTCTTGCACGCTTTCGGCCGCGGTAATCTGCGCAATCGCCGCGGTGGTGCTCTGCTTCAGTGCGAGGTTAACAGCTTGCTCAAGCGTGAGCCGCAGCGTCCCGGAGGGCGCGGTCGCCGGTAGCGGGCTTGGTTGCCTCGTACCTTGCGCGCGTCCCAAAACAGGAGTGAGCAGCAAGCCGAATAAGATCGTGTAAAAAACGATGGGGGAACCCTTGGGACCGCCTTCCTGCTCACCGCCATTGCCGGATTTGTTCCGTGTGCCCTGTTTGCTGATCTCCCGAATAATCGATTGGTTGAGACACCCTTCCGCCAAGAGGTGTCCACCTTGGTGATGGATCTCCTTAAGCAGCGTTTTCCCCGCCGGATCGATGAAGCTGACAGCGCAAAGATTCACGCTAACCTTTTCCGTGGGTGAGCCTGCGCGAGCGTCGCGCCAGGATTGTTCCAAGGTGCTTACCCAGGGGCCCGCCAGGCGACCCTCGACGGTCAACACCAGCTTGCCGCGCTTTTTTTCTGTCGTAATTCTCAGCATGCAGACCTTCTCTGTGGACCTGAGTAGATGCATGTAGGGCACCATCGGATGCAAATTCTCGTTAATGTGGAAACTACTGATTAGAAGTAGCTTAGCTAGCTGTCAGAGTTTACGTGAGGATTGAAAAGAGCCAATATATGGGCAAATGGCTACATATGGCCTGGCTATCGGTGCCGATATATGGTCTAACAGGACTGCGAAGCTGTTATCTTAGACGATCGAAACTGGTAAGAGTGTGCGCCGCCCGAGAAAGAAATCTGGCGGTAACACATGGACGGATGCAGTTGACGCCCCAAAACGGAGGTTACAGTTTAACCTCGCCGAAGGCAATTATCGACATCGCCGACGCTTAGCGCCGAACCGCTATAGCCTGAAGCTCGAAATGGCCCCCGCGAAGCAGCGTGGCCGCGCCAATGAATTCGCGGGCGGGCAAATCCTTGGTCGTGAAGTAGCCGCGATACGCCGCATTGAACTTGTCGTACAGCGACAGATCGGTGCAGGCGATCTGCACATAGACGAGATCATCCATGCTCATTCCGGCCTGAACAAGTGTGGCCTTAACGTGGTCGAGCAGCAGCTTGATTTCGTCGTCGACTTCAACCGGCGCCTTGCCGGTTTTGGCATCGAGGCCGATGCGACCGGACAGATAAAGCGTGTTTCCGGCGAGGATCGCTCCGCTGAACGGCAGTTGCGGATTGTCGTCGGGCAAATTGATCGCGCGCCGCGACGGCGATGGCGGCGCCTGCGAGAACACTCCGTGCGCGGTGAAAATTCCGGCGGTGGCTAGACCCACAAATGCCAGGACGATTCGACGATTCATGCGCGGCCTCCGTAATTCGAATTGAGTTTTGCGCCGCCAGCCATTCGTGGCGCACTTTGGCCGCGAGTGTACGCTGCGTTGGGCCGCAGCTGCAACCAGTCTCTAGAGGGAGATGACGCCCGCACGGATGAAGTACAGCGATGTGAGCGCGACAACAATCCAGAGAACTATACCCTGCGCCAGGGGACGCCAGCCAACTTCCTTTAGAGCAGAGCGCGAGATGCTAGTGCCAATCAGAAAAAGTGTAGCGGTCAAACCGTATCTGCCCAAGGTAAAAAATATTTTAGCGAAGTAAGCAGATTGCGGCACGTACGTGTTGATTACCGCGGCCAGACAGAAAAACAGGATGAACCAGGGAAGCTTAACCTCGGAGTTGCTGCGTTTTACCGCGGCGGTAATCAGCGCGAGGGGCACAATCCAGAGCGCGCGAGCGAGTTTTACCGTCGTGCCGACGATCAATGCCGTGGCACCGTACTTTGAGGCTGCGCCGACGACAGAGCTGGTGTCGTGAATGGCGAGTGCGGCCCACAAGCCGAACTGTTGCTGGGTCAGGCGCAATGCGGCGCCCACCAGCGGAAAAGCCAGCAGCGCCACGGAATTGAGGATGAATACCGTGCCGAGCGCGACGGCAACTTCCTGTTCGTCCGCCTGGATAATGGGGGCCACCGCGGCGATGGCGCTGCCGCCACATATTGCCGTGCCCGTGGTGATCAGGAATGAGGAATTGCCGCGGACTTGCAGCAATTTGCCGAGCGCGAGGCCCACGACGAGCGCGAAGGATATTCCCAGCGCGGTATATATAAACCCGCTACGCCCGGCCTTGATGACTTCGTGAAGATCCATCCCGAAGCCCAGCGCAACTACAGAGGCTTGCAGCAGAAATCGCGAGAGATCCTTGCTGTCGGCGGGAAGGGGATGAGCAACACTGAGACCGAAAATAATGCCGACGGTCAGGGCGATGGGTGGAGAAATATAGCCGCTGGCGGAAATGATCAGGCCAGCAAAGAAAAGCGTTTTGACGATTAGGGATTTTAGGCTCTCGTCGCCGATGTCCGTGTGCATGAAGGTGATCTTCGCGTGCCTGAAACCGCGAAGTTTCTATCAGTCCCTAACGTGGAGATTGCGCTGGCGAAACGGAATCCGGTGGCACAGGTGCTGTTACGTGAACTCCCTTTTGAGTTGAGCCGCCTGAAACTTCAGCCACGATCTTCTCCGTGCGGGACTTGCTGATCGCGCAATTCCGGTCGTAGATGCGGCATTGCGCGAGCGTGAATTTGCAGCCGCACGTGCAGCTTTCGGCATTGAAACGATGGAGGGCGGCCTGCTTTTGCTCAGGCGTTAATTTTGAGAGATCAACTCCGGGAAGTCTGCTGGCACGATCGGCATGCTTCAGAAATATTTCGCCGGCGTCCTCGAAAGTCTCCACCCGCGCCGGGATGGGCATGCCGAGAAGAGCGCGCACTTCAATTTCGTAGAGCAATGGATCGCGCAGTCCTTCGTGCTTCTGCACCACGCGGCCTTCGGTGTCGAGCACAAAGGAAGTGGGGAGCGCGGTAATGCCGCCATACTGCATACGGACCTCGGGCGACGCCATCGCTACCGGATAATTGATTCCCGTTTCGTCGACAACCTTCTTGACGACCCCGGCTTCGTCGTCATCAACCGAGATTCCGATGATTTGCAGGCGGTCTTTGTATTTTGTCTGCAACTCGATCAAATCCGGTATTTCTTCGCGGCAGGGACCACACCACGTGGCCCAAAAGTTCAAGAGCACGACCTTGCCGTGAGCGGCGGCAAGGCTAAGCGGCTTCCCGTCCAGTCCATCCAGCTTGAAGTCCGGGGCCACATCGGGATTGCGAACGAAGCGAATGACATTGCCGGATGTCTGCTGCGGCTGCGCGAAAGCGAAGGCTGGATAAAGTGAAAGTAACAGGCTGAGGATGATCGGACGAACCGGAAACCCCAGACTGCGCTGGAAATATTGAGATACTGATTCTGCAGAACTTACATTCTGGCCATTCTGACTCGACG
>Ga0210401_10003896_pt1 | contig 15754 bp, 19 predicted proteins | sample IncBWH32MmetaG_FD_150866 | JGI IMG/M metagenome (GOLD analysis project Ga0210401, IMG submission 150866) | Forest soil microbial communities from Barre Woods Harvard Forest LTER site, Petersham, Massachusetts, United States - Inc-BW-H-32-M | ecosystem: Environmental > Terrestrial > Soil >... | reverse complement strand
GGCTCAGATCTATCGCGACCTCGAACATCCCAAAATGCGGAACCTGAAAAAGGTGAGCTTGATCATCCTCGCCTATAGTTTGGTTTTCACAGCGGGTGTGTCGTTCTTCGCCGTAATGATCATTCCCGACGCAACCCGGAGCCAATATTTCGGAAATCTGATTAGCGGACTGGCCATGAATTTCGCCGGGCCTTATAGCCTCCGCCTCGTCTTTCAAGCTTTTGTTGTGCTGGTTGGGGTGCTGATGCTCTCGGGGGCCGTGAATACGGCCATTGTAGGTTCGAATGGTGTGCTCAACCGCGTTGCCGAAGACGGGATTCTACCTGATTGGTTCCGCCAGCCTCATCGGCGTTTTGGGACCTCCTATCGCATCGTCAACCTGGTTACCGGGCTGCAGATCGCCACCATTCTCCTGAGCCGCGGAAATATCTTTCTCCTCGGCGAAGCCTATGCGTTCGGCGTGATGTGGAGCTTTGCCATGAACGGCGCGGCCGTGCTGGCGCTGCGCTACAAGGAACCTGGACCGCGAGAATTTCGCGTGCCTTTTAACTTGAAATTAGGGAATGTCGAGATTCCGATAGGTTTGACGCTGATCACGCTAATTCTGCTGGGCCTTTGCACGATCAATCTATTTACGAAAGAGATCGCCACGATTTCCGGCATTGTGTTCACAGCCGCGTTTTTTGCGACATTCACGGTGGCTGAAAGGATCACCAGAAAACGCGGCAACGTGGGAGCTGACCTTGATCAATTCAATGTCGCATCACGCACCGAACTGACGGCCGAGACGGTTGGCGCTCGGCCCGGCAACGTCCTCGTTCCCGTCAGTAATTACCATGCGCTTTATCATCTCGGAGCCGTTCTGGACCGCGTCAAAACGGAGCGGCGCGACATCGTTGTTCTGCACGTGCAAGTCATGCGCCGGACCGGCTCTGGCGAAGTTGAATTCGAAGCGGATCAGCTATTTGGCAGTATCGAACAGTTCTTATTTACGAAAGCTCTTTGCATGGCGGAGCAGCGTGGCAAGCCGATCCGGCTGGCTGTGGTTGCCGCTAATGAATTGGAGGATGGTATCCTGCGTGCCGCGGCCAACCTGCAGTCCTCAACGATTGTCCTAGGGCGCTCGGCCAAAATAGGCTTAGCCGAGCAGGCGCGCCAGTTTGGCCTCGCCTGGGAAGGTTTGCCGGACCCCCGACCGCAGTTTAATCTGGAAATCTACACTCCCGGCGGAGACCATGAGTTTTTCTTGCTTGGGCCGCACGCACCCAACCTAACCAGAAACGAAGTGAATCTGGTCCACCAACTCTGGTTGCGCCTCAGCGAACGGCTGAGGCCAGAAGAGCTGCATCACCATGATGTGGTGCACTTCGCGCTGAACGAATTGAAACTAGAGCTTATGAACGGGAAGGAAGGCGAACTCGTTCAACGCCTCAGGGAGCACGTGATTCAGAATAAAGCACAGCGTCAGCAGTCTCCACGTTCGTGACCCGCTGCTGCCACCACCGGACAAAATATGTACTTCACCGATCAGTCCGGCGTCATCCGTGTGGATACTTCCGGTGGCGGTGCTTCCCCTTTTGCTCGCTCATCTCTTCGGCAAGAACGCGGCCTCCACTTCCTGAGAAGTTCTATAAAGGTAGAAGTCCACCTTCCGATCATCCCGTTTCTCGAGACCTGCATGTTGGAAGACCTTTGTCGGGGTAGAAGCGTTAGCGCATCTCAACAACAACGGTAACGTCAAACTTCGAATAATACTTCTTCACATCCCCAGCACCGTATTTGGCTCGAAATTTCGCGGCCACCGATGACACCTGTGTGGCGTCAGTGCTAGGAACAGCATTGAATTCCGCGTTTGCGCCCCGCGCTTCGATCCGAATCAGCGGATTGCTGAGCACGTTCTTGTACCATTGCGTGTCCGACCCCTGCACCGGCAAGAGATACAGCTTCTCGTCCTCCAAAACGAACCAAACCGGGATTGTAATGGTGCGCCCCGTCTTTCTGCCGATCACACTGATGTTAATTTCGCGAGACCGAGAAAGGCGTTCTTTCAGAGCGTTGTTCTGCGCTGGCATGTGGACTCCTCTTCGTAGCTGCCATTTATCAGATGCGGCAACTACGGCCTCATGCGTCCCGTCGGCGCTTAGTTAGGCCGTGCTTCGTCGGTCGTCTGAGGTACTGCCATGGCCAGCCAAGGCGGACGCCGTTTCAAATCCCCACTGTCATAGCTAATCGTAGCTAATCCCTGCCAGCCGTTCTGAAACCCGCAGTTTTATTGGCGATTGTGAAGCGAAAAAGGATGGCGGAGAGGGTGGGATTCTGCCAGCCGATTATAGATGTTGACGGCTGTTGACTGGTGTTTGTATGTCGCTGCCGATGTGGAGTTTGCACGATGACGAATTTTGTTCAGATTTTATGCGGGTTTCAGAAGACCCATCATCGTCTTTTTCTAGTGACATCAGCACATGGTGTGATCAGTGATGTAGTACCAGCAATATATCTGCAACGACTCCGACCACGACGAAAATCAGCACAGCCCATTCCACTGCTTCAAGCCGGTTTTCTCTGCGTTCGGCCAGATCGGCGCGTTCGGTCTTGTTGCGATAGGCCCACGCGCCGTTGTTTGCATGTGGCACGGCAATCAGTACGGATTGATCCTCCGTTTACACTCCGAAGGCTAGCGGTTTAGAATCGCTGCGTTGTGACCATCCAACGAAGTGACGAACTCAGGCCTCTTTGTCCGAGGCACTGCGTAGTCATGGTCGTTATGCCCGAAAATGCCGAAGGAACAGTAGTCGATACCTCGCAAGCAACCGACTGCGATCACTGTTGGGCATGTTCGGTAGATGAATGCCCACAGAACTACTCGCCAAGCTTGGGTCACTTCACTATCAAGAATAACCTCGACTTTTGGCACGTCACCAATTCTCCGAGTATCGGGATAACCAGAAACCTGACACAGGTCTTATGTGCCCACGAAAGCAACAACGTCATGTTCCTTGAGACATCGGACTTCCAAGAAAACGTGCAGATCTTCAGGTGTCCACATAAAGGCTGCGAAAAGACGATGCAAATACGCGCAGACGGTGCGCCCGCGTGTCGGCTTGTTGAGGGATTTTTTGCATAAGCGGAGCCCTCATAAACGCTGACGCCACCAGACTCTTTTCCCGCTTCGGAAGGCGGCAGTTAATCCCGCTTATATGCGGTCCTGACGTTATCGATGATGGGATTCAAGATTTCAATCGTTTTTTCAACTTAGATATGACGGATTTCACGGTACTTTGCTGTTCTACATATTCAGCCGGTTCGCGATTCGCGACTTACTGCAATGCTGAAATCTCTGCGAGGGCGAGAGATCGCGTCGAACCGGACCGGATAAAATATTTTGAGGCCCATTCGAAGCTCTCTCGCTCGGACTCGGTTTTTCTGCTTACTTCGCGCTTACCGGGGCCAGCCGCTCTTGGAGGACCGCTTGATTCTGGGGCTCCACCTGAGCAAAGGCGATGCCCATCCCTTCATCGCGTAGGTTAAAGGCCACACGACCTACCGCGGAGGAGTTCGTTTGAGACTTTGTAATTGTCAGTCTGACTTCTGTCCCTTTGGGGAAAGGAGCCTTGCTGGTAACAAAGCAATCGTAGAGATTCAAGTCGCGTGCGAGTGACGTGATTTGCGCCTGTGATTCTACGTTGATCACCTCGGCGGCGACTCCGAAGAGATGGCGGGTAGCACGACGCCGTTCGATCTGCATGGGGCTTCCGATGTTCGACTGGCTTTTTTCAGGTTCAGATTTTCCGGGGTATGGATCGGCCTCATCACGAAATAGCGGATGTGAGTGAACGACTCAGGAGGCTCGTGTTCGACTCTCAGAACCTCTGTGACTTTATAGACATACTCTTTCCCGCACTCGTCGCATCGGACCTTGAATGGGCGGTTGACAGGAGGGCGAGAGGCGAAGGCGTCTGTCTCGGCAAGCAGGATCTGGTGTCTGAAAAAGAAATTCTTGCGAGCGTGAAACCAATGGTTTTTGCAGAGCACTATCCAGAAATAAGAGCTATCTTCCCACATAGGAGCCCCCGACGATTGGGTCACCAGGCTGGGTAGGCGCCGCAGTGACGCGGATGATAGCAAGTTAAACCACTTGGGACAAGAGAACCGATCCGTTGAGGGGTATTTGCCTCCAACCGGCAAACCCATGTGGTTCGCCAAAACTCTGTCCGACAGCGATTTCAACAGGATACAGGTTGCCGTCCACAGGCGAAATGCGATAGCACTCTCGGATGGTCGACGCCATTCGGCTATTCGTAGGCGCAATCCTGCGTCTCATCCGCACTCATCGCGGACTACTGCTTGAGAACCTGGCTCTTCGCCAGCAGCTCGCAGTACTGAAGCGAAAGCATGCCCGGCCAAGGCTGGCAGCCCTCGATAAGCGCTTCTGGGTCCTGGTGCGAAGGTTCTAGTCGGAATGGAAACAGGCTCTCATTATAGTGGGCCCGGAGACGGTTGTACGTTGGCATCGATCTGGTTTTGCAATGTATTGGCGAGCAATTTCCAGAGGCCGCCGGATAGTGGGCCGGAGAAGGACTTCCAAGGAAGTCCGCGAATCTGCTCTTTCGGATGGTCGCGGAGAACTCCACCTGGGGCGCCCCACGTATTCACGGCGAACTTCTCATGCTCGGTTTCGATATCTCGGAACGAACGATTTCCCGCTGGATGAAACGAGCGCCGAGAGACCCGGAGCCAGCAAAACGCTGGCTTGCCTTTCTTCGAAATCACCGGGAAGCCATCGCGGCGATGGACCTCTTTACCGTTCCGACCATAACCTTCGGTGTGCTCTATTGCTTCTTCATCATCGGCTACGATCGGAGGCGTATCGTGAATTTCAACGTTACGTCCCATCCGACCGCCGGTTGGATCATCCAGCAGTTGCGCGAGGCCTTCCCGTATCAATCGGCTCCTCGGTTCCTCATCTTTGATCGGGACGCCAAATATGGTTTGGAGGTCCCGATCGCGGTACGCTCCATGGCCATCCGGCCGGTTCGCACGTCGTTCCAAAGTTCCTGGCAAAACGGAATTGCTGAGCGCTGGGTCGAGAGTTGCCGGCGGGACTTGTTCGATCACGTTATTGCCTTCAATGAACGCCACCTCAAGCGCCTGCTGTCGGACTATGTTCGCTATTATCATGAAGATCGCACGCACCTGGGCCTAAGAAAGGAAACGCCGGCGGGCAGGGTTCGGTCCACGGATCGGGGTACAGTCGTGTCTCAAGCGCGCCTGGGCGGCTTGCACCATCGCTACGACCGAGCTGCCTAATACTTCGATGGCTTCATGCTCAGAAGCAAGATCGACTCTTGGCAAATCGACGGATTCGCTGTCCGTCCCGACTTGGACAATCCCGGGTTCTTTGACAACGCGCCGAATCACGCCGTTGGCTTCTGGGGCGTGTACGCCACTCGGCCCTTGCCCGGTAAAGTTTTCTTGGACGTGTATTACTTGGGTCTCGACCGCAAGCAGGCAGCTTTCCAACGAGGCACGGCCCAGGAAGTGCGCCACACGGTGGGTGCGAGAATTTCGCGGCCCATCGCAACGGAACGGCCCGGATTGAATTTTGACTACGAAGGACTCTGGCAGTTCGGCACGTTCGGTTCAGTGGATATCCAGGCATGGACCGTTGCGTCCGAAACGGGCTATCGATTTCCGACGGTTCGGCTGAAACCGCGGTTCAGCGTAAAGGCGGACATCTCGAGCGGGGACCATCCAAGTTCGAGAACTCTGGGGACCTTCAATCCACTTTTTCCGAAGGGGAACTACTTTGGAGTCCTGGCCACAACGGGCCCCGGTCCGATTAACTTCATTGACGTTCATCCGCATGTTGAAACGGCATTTCCGCATGACGTGACCGTATCGGTCGACTGGATTTTTCAGTGGCGGGAGAGTTTGGAGGATGGGGTGTACGCCGTACCGGGATTCTTGATCAGAGCTGCCGATGGGAGTCGAGCAAGATACGTCGGACACAGACCTGGGACGGAGATTCGCTGGCAAGCAAGTCATCACCTGTGGTTTCAGGCCGACTACGGAATTTTTTATGCGGGGCGCTTCTTAAAAGAGACCCAACCCAGTCGCAATCTCAACTACTGGGCCTTGTGGGCTGGCTATAAGTTTTAGGCAGAGAGGTGTCAGTCAGCACTGCTTTCCGACTTGGATGGTGAGGAACCAAGAGAAATGAGAGCAGCCTACATCACTTGCATTCAGCTTTGAGCCTGTTGTAGTTCATCAAAACCATCCGTGCACAGAAAAGACTGTTGTCCCTAGCGCCTGGTCCGCGAACTTTCGACGGGACTTATTGATCGATCCCGGCAAAATCGAGTTGATCAGTTGATCCCGACCCCACATATGGAGTCGATTTCGGCCGTTTTGCTGCGGACCTCTGAAGCACGCCGATTTGGTGGCGCAGAGCCAGGTTCTCGATCTGACGGGCAGCACGCGAACGGAAGATCCAGGCAGAGTTGCGAGCAATGTCGTGAGAGAAATGAGCATGGGCGAGAATTATAGAATTATGAAGGGGATATAACCTCCATCCGCTCAAATATTTCGAGATTTTCGAGAGGCACAGGCCGATTGTGGCGTTTTCGCCAGCGCTCGGCTAATTAATCCCGAAGAGTGTGTCTGAGAGTTCATAAGGATTCATATAGAACCTTGTTTTTTTCCCTTGCTCGGAGGGCGGCTCCCTACATAACCGCACAGAGTGTCTACGTCATGGCTGTCGGCGATTTCATCCCACAGGTGTCCGACTTGAATTGCCGCCTCCGCCTTACCTTTCGCCCACAAGGCGGGTGCGCATTCTCCGCAAGCTGCAACCCGAGGGTGCCTTCCCTCCGCGTTGGCTGCGCCCTCAATGAGATCGCCCACTGCTTTCGCAAACCGAGCCGCGTCAGGCCAATCATTGACCATGAACTTCGAGAGCGTGTCGCTAACGTCTAACGAAATGTAACTGCCCTTTTGCATGGCGGCAGGGATGTCCCAGCCGCGTGCCTGTAATCTTTGAAAAAGACCGTTTCGGTGTGACTCGGTCACGATCACAATAACAGGATTTTCATGCTCCAGAGTGTCTTCGATAAAGCGAGTAAAATCATCCACGAGAGATGCATCGTCCGGGTAGACTCCAACTTCATGGCTACGACGGCGGGACGGCACTAGAAGCTCTTTGGCGCGAGGACGGTCGCCAAGGTACTCATCACGGATCTCGGTGATCGCAAAGGGCCCTAGGTGGCTGCTGACAAATTGCTTTCCCCTGAGAGCCATTTCGATAGCGGGCAGTAGTTCGCTTGCGACATATATTTTATAAATGTAGCCGACGCCGCCCACGTTAAGGGCTTCTCTGACCACATCCAATGAAGACTCTACGCTAAGGAACAGAACTTTTGCGCGAGGTACGAGGTCGCGCAATCGCCTAGCGACCTGTAGTCCATTTAACGTCGGCAAGTCGATATCAAGAAGAATCAAATCCGGCAGTAGTTCTTTGGCCTTCTGAACGGCCTCCAAACCATCTGACGCCTCGCCGACGATCTGGAGATCATCCCTTGCTTGCAGGATCAAACGGATAACTCGGCGGACCGGCTCGTAGTCATCGACTACAAGCACCCTAAGAGCCAATTTTCTTTATTCTCCTTCCAAAGCAACCTGGTTCGAAGAGTTGCGGGGGAGTCTGCAGCGATTTCCTCTCATTGTCAACTCAATGCAAGACATGCCGGTTTTCATCCAAATGGATATATTCATATCGAATATGAGTGTAGATAACCGTTAGCTCTGGCGGTCGATAATCAGGAATCCCATTGAAGTAAATAGGTAAGCGTGTTATACGCCTCCCATGAATGAGGAACCAAAATCGGCCAGTCGTAATGACCCGCTCCTCCTTAGTGTTTTCAAGACGAGCCCAATCGGGATTGCGCTAGAGGACCTAGAAGGGCGACCCTTGTTTGTCAACCCGGCGCTCTGCTCCATGCTGGGGTTCAGCGAAGAGGAAATGCGTACCAAACACTGTGTCGAGTTTTCTCCTCCCGAAGACGCACAGAAGGATTGGGCGCTTTTTGAGCAGTTACGAACGGGCTCGATAGATCACTATCATTTGGAGAAGCGCTTTTTTCGTCGAGATGGCTCAGTGATTTGGGGGCGTTTGAGCATTTCTCTGTTAGGAAGTGGCAGATCTCGGCTTGTGGTCGCGATGGTGGAAGACTTAAGCGAGAAAAAGACCGCACAAGACGAGCTGGCACAGTCCGAGGCAAATGTTGAGAAGCTGGGAGGCCGTCTCATTCACGCGCACGAGGAGGAACGTAGCAAGATTGCCCGAGAGCTTCACCGCTACCTCGACAGCCTGGCCGTGCTGGCTATAGATCTAGATCGCTTCGGGCAAAATCCTCCCGAATCGCTGGCTGAAGCTGGCCAGCAAATCGGGGAAGCAAGACAACAGGTCAAGCATATCGTAAGCGATATCCAGGCCCTGTGGTGCCGCCTGCACTCCCCGACGCTGGAATACGTGGGGCTCACGGCGGCTGCCGCCAGCTTTTGCAAAGAGCTTTCCGAGCGGCAAAAAGTGAAAATTGACTTTCACTGTGAGGGCATCCCGAAAGAACTGCCCAAGGAGATTTCCCTTTGTCTTTATCGCGTCTTGCAAGAAGCCTTGCAAAATGCGATTAAGCATGGCAGGTCACGAAATTTTGAAGTATCGCTCAGCGGTGAATCGAATGAGATTCAACTGACCGTGCGCGATTGGGGGATTGGTTTTGATCCCGAGGAGGCTATGAAGGGGCCTGGCCTCGGTCTGCTCAGTATGAAGGAACGGCTGAAGCTAGTTGATGGGGAACTTGTGATCGAATCTCAACCTCAGCAAGGCGCAACGATCCACGCTCGCACGCCCCTTACGACTTAACTAGAGCTAGGTTGGGTCATTTCATTTGTCAGGGGCCCCGGGTGAGCGGAAGCAATGCCTCCGCAGGGTCCGCCTACCCCATTCCTCGCGATGCAGCCGAAGCATATCGAACAGGCACTTATTTCTGGAGTAACTCGCGAACTTTTTGCTGTCTTTGCTCTGGAGCAACGACAGTCCAAGCCACGTTAACAAACACTCCGGACAAATGCGCCCTGCCAAAGGAGACCTTCGATTCGGAAGAGCGTTTTTCTTGCTACTAGGTCAAGGTAGTGTAGCTTCTGAAAAAGTGTCGGGAACTTCCTCTGGGCTAGGAGTGTGTTTGTCATTTCGGAAGCCTGTAGGATTCTGCCGATGTATGCTAGGCGCATGTGGGGTGGTCCGTCACGCGCCCGCGAATGGCAAAGGGCTTGCGTCTGAACTACGTCTGAGTGTTACAGCAACGTTCTGATGAAAACGGCGTGATATGTGGGTGCGTCACCCAGGAAGGGGAATACCTGCGGTCTATCCCAACAACACGAGGTGAGTAGTTGAGTACGCACTGGGAAACCGCGGTTATCTGTGAGCATGCACCCAGGGACATCGAAAAAGCGAAGAAGATCTGCCACTCCTGGACGCCAAAGACTTCAAGGTGCCGAACGTCGGTTGCGAAACGCACTTCGGAGACTGGCGCGCAAATTATTCCATCTTGAGGACGATGAGCGCCGCCGCTGGGCAAGAGAATTACGCGACATTGCTGCTCAAACAATTTCGGCCATGATTATGGACCTAGGTGTCATCAGCAGGAGTACAGAAACGCTGAGTTCTGAAGGGCGTACTGCTGTTTCGGAATGTATCTCTCTGGCGCGCGTGAGCCTCCAAGACATACGTACGTTTGCTTACCAGCTTCACCCGCCTATGATCGATGACCTTGGTCTTGTGTCGGCTTTCCGTATTTATGTTGAGGACTTTTCGCGACGAAGTGGAATGCGCGTGGATTTAGAACTTCCGGCTTCCTATCGCAAGTTGTCGCACGACTTGGAAATTACATTATTCCGCGTGCTGCAAGAGGGCTTGATCAACGCGGCGCGCCGCTCCGGAAAACGAAGAGCTAAAGTCACTATGAACATCAATGCCGCGGAGATCAGGCTAAACCTAGAAAGTGAAATGCCATTGGGTTCGCCGTTGGTCGAGACAACGATCGAGAGTAAAGTCGGGGTTGGCTTGTCCAGCGTACAAGAGCGCGTGCGGCATTTTGGAGGGAAGCTCACGTTTCATTCGGATGAGCACCGCACTGTCCTTGAGACCGTTTTCCCATTCTCCCCTTCCGTCAAGCGACCAGCGCCCAAAGGCGCCGAACCGCGCCGAGCCCTCCGAAACTCTGGTTTGACTCAACGGGCTGGTTGAGTTTCACTGGCCCGCCCCGTCCTCTTAGCCCAAGCGCAAACATTCTTTACGCCTGAATAATCGTCGCCACCGAGGTCAACACGGTGCTCAGAGCAAGAGCTTTCTCACCTCGGCGAGCAGGGCCTCCGGAGGTTCGGACTTGGAGACATAACCCGCAGCTCCCAGCCGAAAGGCGTGTTGCCTCAGTTCCTCGACGTCATCTAGCGTGAAGATGACGATCTTCAGCTGGGGAGCGCACTTCAGCATCTCCGGTATCGCTTGCAACCCGCTCGTGACGGGCATCGAGAGGTTGAGGATTGCCAGATCCGGCACGCACTCCTTCGCCTTTTCGATTGCCTCCCGTCCGTTAGCGGCCTCCGCACATACCACCAGGCCTTCACCCTCCAACAACGACCGTATTCTTCGCCTCATCGGCTCATGATCGTCCACCACCAAAATCTTATGCGGCATTAAACGGTCTCCCGCGTTTGCCAGCCGTGGTGGGACGATCCAAGGACTGAGGTTGAATTCGCTGTAAAAGCTGTCTAAAGCTCAGGCGGGGAACGACTCAGAGCCCAGCGCTACTAAACACGAGCAAATGTGTTAGGTCAAGTTAAATTATTAACGCGATGCTTAATTACTTGTCCCGTTACCAGACAAGCTGAGTGGAAAAACTACTTCCAGGACCGTGCGGTTCTGATCCGAGTGGAGCTGCAGATGACCTCCAAAAATGCCGTACACGCTCCTGCATGCTATGCATTCCGACTCCTGTGTCTCGACCGTTCGCTAGACGGCGGAAAGAAAGAAGCAGAAGTATCCTTGAAAAGGCGGATGGAAGAATGTCTAGCGGAAATACCTACGTGGATGTTGACGGCGTCATAGTGGTAAGAATCACCACTAGCGAATATCTCCCCATTAGCCCAATGACGTTGGCGTGCCCGGTTTGTGGAGCTAAACCCGGACACGATTGCGAGACACCTTCCAAAGGCCGTCTTTATATTGTCCACTTAGCCAGAGTCAGGGCGGCGACCAAGATGGATGGGGACGCAAGAAAACAAAAGGAGAGCCCCACGCCATTAGCACGTGGGGCTATAAAAGTGGCGTTGAGATCTTAGATGCAACGATGGACGGTTTGTCTCTAATTTTCGACCATTTGACCATCCGAGATGCTAGGTTGCGGTCAACGCTTAAAAGCGTATCGTGTAACTTGCTGATTCGAGGCCTTGATTCGGACGCTCGTGAACGCTGGAGAACGCTGATGAACAATGGTCTGAATCCCACCCTCTCCGCCAGCTTACTTTCTTCTTTTCAATCCAATAACCAAACGCTTAAGGGGCGCTAAACCACTTTGCGAAGGCAATACGAGGCGAACGGCTTTGCCATGCGGTGCGGACGAGAATTGGTCAGCGGTAGTGTAAGAAAAAATACGCCAGGGCCCCGGCGACGAGCACCAGAAGCAGAAAGCGGAAGACCTTGCCGCTACTGCTGGCTTCGGGCGCGATTGGGGTGTTGCTGATTGTTCCGCCAAGCCTGCCGGAAATGCCGTCCGTCGGTGTCGCATTGGCAGCTTCAATTATCGTCGTTGTATTGGAAATGGAAGTCGGGGCGGCGAGATTTCGTGCTAGCCCCAGACTCACCGTGTGCGAGCCTGTGTTAACGGTGACACCCGTCTTCCGGTTCACGAAGACCTTAATGTCCCCCGAGGTCCCCTGCGCGGCCAACGCCTGCGACAACTCGGGCGTTAAGTGTTTTCCCACAAAGCCGATAATCTTTTCTGCAAACCGACTCTCCATGTCATTGTGGGTCAGTACTTCAATCGGCCCTGCATTGGGATCGGAAGAATGGATGACGAAGCCACCTTCCGGCTTGCGCTCGATGTGAAACGCGAATTGGAGGTCCTGATTTTCGAGCGGCAACTTCAAATCCGGAAATTGCGCGCTCAGGCCGGCGAGAATGTTTTCCTGTATCTTTTTCTGCAATTCCTCGCGCGTAGGAGCCTCAAGCGGAGCGACGCTGGGATCGGAAGGCTGGGCAATGAATCCACCGCCCGGTTTGGGCTCAATGCGATATGTGAAATGCGAGATCAGGCGTTTGAGTTCCATGAGGAGCGATTGTAACGTTTTTTCGAAGACCTGATCCTCATTACGTCGGTACTGTGTTTTGCAAGGCAAGATCGCGCAGGATTACAAGAACTGAAGCGCAACCCCGCGCGGTTGTCCGTGCTCGCCTATGAGGATCCCTCGACCATCCAGATTGTGAGCGCCAGGTGTGGCTCGTTCTGGGTAGGACGCTCGAACGGAAGGCTCTCCTAGAACAGCCTGGAAACCCAGAGTTACGGGACGCTCTAACGAGTCAACTTGTCTACTTGCTGTCAACCCTTCAGACGTGTTGCATTCAGCTAGGCGCCCGTTTGCGCGTGTTCTGCGAATAAGTGTGGATTCAGTGCCAGCGAGCGATAAAGTTCCAGAGAGGACTGTGATAGGACAGCGTTCTAAGCCCCTGCGAACGGCAACCAGCGAAGCCGAGCTGCTCCTCCGTCAGTGATGCTGTATTGCAATGTGACGCCGCAACTCGTAGCCGCAACACAGATTCACTGTTGTCCGCTGACCTCGCGTCTTGCTAAAGCTAACAATCGATGCCGCAGTAAGGATCATCCGCTGTGAATACAAAGCCGATGCCATTGAGCTTCGGCTGCTTGGACAATTTTGCGAAAGCTTCTCCGAAGCTCGCCCATGTAGACGCGTCTGTGACGCTGGCGTTCTGGCCAGTCTGCGGATTTTTGGGAATCTTCGTGGGCTTGCCGTCCCGAACTTCGATTTGCCAATTAACCCACTGCTTGCGCTCCTTCAGCTCTCGAGGGATGAGTGAGGACTGGATCGTTGGAGTGGTCACGATGCAAGTCTCCGGAGTCCCGCACGGAGCCATGCTGCTGTTGCGTTCACATCCTGCATTTGTTGATTGGTCCCGCCGATATCAGGATGATATTTCTTGGCCAACGCGCGGACGCCCGCGCCGATCAGCTCATCCGCAATCTGAACGTCCGGGCACGCATCGATCGCGCGAGCAGCCTCTTCCGCACGCAGCTCTAGTTCCTGCTCGACGACTCCGCGCAGAGGATTCCTTATGTGGTCGAGCGACAGCAACCATTCCACATAATCCGCTGGAATTTCGCTGAGCAGTTGGCCCTTGTGCATGCCGAACGGCATTCGATCGAGGCGTCTCATACCGCACCATCCGAATCACGGTTGCGCCGGTTGTGCGAAAGGCTTATGTTCCAGTCCGTCAAAAAAGTTTTTTCTCCGAAAGTCTTGGGCGTCGTTGATCCTGGAGAGAGACGACGCCCAATTGTTTTTCTACCGCGCTCGCCGCTCGTTGTTCGCGAGAAACCGATCCCAAGCCTCACGCGAAACGTAAAATCGCTTCCCCAGTTTCAAATGCGGGACTCGTCCTGAACTGATGGCTGATCGCACAAAGGTTTTTGTCACGTCCGCACCAAGGGAGTGCGAGTAGCGGACGATTCCATCAATATCGAAAAACTTGGAATTTCCGGACTCCGGAGCTCGCTCCGTCGTGGCGTCCGTTTGCTCCTGCCCGTTGGCCCGCTGCATCACGCTGTTATCTCCGGCTGCCCAATGTCAAGCGTCGATGCAAGGCGTGCCCGGAGGAAATTTTCAACTGCACGCCGTTCGCTTGGACTCAGACGTGTTAGTCCACGCTCAGCCTCGGATATCCTATCGGCTCGAATGCCAGTCGCACGTTCTAAGTCAATCAGCCGAATGCCCAGAAACCGCCGAATCGCCTTAATGCTCATGACGCAGAAACTTTACGCCTGCATCGTGCGCAGCCATTTCCATAAATTGGGTGTTTTTTCGGGAAGTCTAGCGGAAGGCCCGGAGGTTCAGCCGCTTGCGCGACGGGCCCCTAGATCCGAAATCTGGTTGCGAACCGCTTTGGGGTCGCGATTCAAAGAATTGCTATACCACAGATAAAAGAAATCGTTGGCGGTCAGTTCTCCGCGCAAAAGTTCGGCGGCAGCATCACGATTTCGAGCGGGCAAAGTTTCGATCCACCCGCACAAGTGAGCGCGCTCCAGACGAAGCAAGCGATAATTTCTAGATTCGTCTTCGACTTCATGCAATGCAAAAGCGGCGATCCTCTCGCAGGTGGGAGCGACGGTGCGGGGCCCGAATTCATCGCGAACGCGACGCAGAAGCCTTTCAAGTTCCGCGATGACGTGGTCTGCCCACACGTCCGCATCTTCGGGAATCGGAGCGGATTTATCTCCGGTCCAGACATTCGACCAGAGCGCGAGTTCGGCTCCCACTCGATTGCAAAGATCAGTTTGCCCGTGTTTCTGCCAGTTGACGATTTGTTCGATGAATCCGCGGTTCAGCAGCAACATGGCTCCATGCTCGCCCAGCTGATGCAGGATAAAGTCATGAAAGGAATTCAATAGCCGCATGTTCTCAGGGTAACGGCGTCGCATTTCATCAAGCGAGAGCTTCTCGTCCAGAGGAGGATTGCCCCAGACCTTTTTTTCGCGTTCCGACAGGCGGCTTTCAAAGAGCATAAGACTGGCGGTCCAAAGCTGCTCGCCAATTTTCTCGCGTTCTAATGCGTCCTTCGGTACCTGAAGCAAAGCCAACGGAGCTTCAGGTTGTTTTGCGATCTGCTCCACGATGGAGTATTTGCGCTCTAGCTTATCCACCATGCGCCGATGATACCTCTTGCAAAACTTGCTGGCAAGTATTATCGTTGTGGCGTGAAGATCACCGAAGAACTCAAGCAGGAAGTCAGGCGCCAACTGGCGAGTTCGGGCGGGAAAGCCCGAGCTGCGAAGTACGACAAAAAAACTCTGAGCAAGTGGGCCAAAAAAGGCGGGCGTCCGCGAAAGAAGGTGTCGCAATGAAAGGTGTTAACCCGAACGCACGGAGTCGGAAGGTTGCTACCAAAGGAGTGCAGAGCTTTCGCGACGTCGGAAATGTCATGAGCGCCTTGATGAGCGACGTGCTTGCTGGAGATGTTACTCCGTCTGCAGCAAATAAACTTTCTGCCAACGTGGGGCAAGCCCTTAGCAGAGTAAGAGTTCAAGGTGACCTTGAGGCAGTTCCGGCTCAGGCTGCTAGCGAACAGAGACAGACAGCCAAGAGGGATCGCGGCGAAGGTTCAATCCGGCTTCGGGACGGGTCATCCAAACTTCAGCTTCGCTATTATCGCAATGGCGTGCGGATTGAAGAGCCCACCCCGTTTTCCGACACAGAGGAAGGCTGGAAGAAGGCGCGAAAACTGCTCCGCAAGCGTCTCGGCGAAGTTGCTGCAGGAATCACGCGTGACAGCCGAGGTCTTCGATATGAGGATCTGCGCGACGCATACGTTGATGCTTACGAGCTTTCCGACAGGAACAAAGCCCTTCGCCACGACAAAGAAAGTGGGCAACCTTATCTCGAATCCGTACGGCGCTTCGACGGTTTC
>Ga0210401_10003894_pt1 | contig 15757 bp, 12 predicted proteins | sample IncBWH32MmetaG_FD_150866 | JGI IMG/M metagenome (GOLD analysis project Ga0210401, IMG submission 150866) | Forest soil microbial communities from Barre Woods Harvard Forest LTER site, Petersham, Massachusetts, United States - Inc-BW-H-32-M | ecosystem: Environmental > Terrestrial > Soil >... | reverse complement strand
AAGCTGGGGCTGCGCCAGATTCACGTTCGAGGGCTGATCAAGGTGCAGATGGAGATGCTCTGGGCTTGTCTTACCTACAACCTGCAACCGTGGATCCGCTTGCGAAAGCCGTTGCCCACGGCCGCCACGGGCTAGATTCAGAAAACCGGAGGGTCAGGAAAAGACGGAATCGACACGAGCAGCACAGGCGGAAGAGACAAGATCTTTCCCGCGCCAGTGCCGCCAAGAAAAATCACATCGTAGCCCGCTTTCCCACCAGTGATGGCGCAAGAACGTCACTTTCGGTGTCTATGGTTGTTACGAGGTGATGGCTTGGCCGCTCCTTCCTCTTCCGACGCATCGGTCATTGACTACGTGAACCGTGTTCTCGCCGGATCCCAGAGAAGCATTCACGCCGAGATGAATCGAGGCCTCGGTGTTTTGGCAACAGTCGCCTCCACAGCCCCATTAGTAGGCATGTTGGGAACTGTCATCGGGATAGTACACGGCGTTTTCAGGGGGTGTTGTGCATCGCGGGCCACCTGCCTGGCGGCTCATGCGAACGGAATCTCCGAAGCATTGATGTCCACAGAACTCGGCCTGCTCGTGGCACTTCCAGCCTTGTGGTCCTTCAACTGCTTCACCGAAAGATTGAATCACATCGATCTTGAAGCAGGGAACTCTTCGATGGAATTGACGACCTATCTCGTGCTCAATATACGTCGCCTGCGGACGGCGCCGCGCACGCCGCCACAATAGATCGGTGCCGCACCCTTTCACGTCTCCCAATAAATTGCGTCTCGGCCCGGACCATCCTATCCACAGCTAACTTGTAATTTCAGCTACACAAGAATAACGGCGTAGCCCATGCGCGAGACAGCGCCATACCGACTGCCCGCAGAGAGTGTACTGTTACGGTACATATCCATATCCGTATCCGTACATACGCACGCCGCATGTTAGATTCTTCTCATGTCGCGGACGGCACATCACTCGCTCTCAACCCGTTCCTTCCCTCATGACCCTGTGGCCGCATACATGCAAGGAGTGCCCAGATCGCGGCCGCGTTTTGGGAGCTGGCTCGTGATCGCAGTCGCGTTCGGAATCCTGCTTGCCCTTGTCGTGTTTACCGTCGGAAATTTGATATTTTGACGCACGGCCCGTGCCGGCCCTTCTCGCCTGGCGCGTGGCCCATCCTTCCACACCACCCAACAAACGCATCAAGAATCGCCGTGCGTGGCACCAGTCGCGGTTTCGAAGCGTGCGGATTTCGAGCTTGTTTGAGGACTCCAAAATCTTTGTAGGTCGTTGTCTTACAGCGTGTCTGAGAACTTGGGAATCTTCGTGGGTCGTGGCTTCCGTTCATCCTGAGAACCTGCCGGCGGCAGGATCGAAGGGCCACGACATAAACCGGGCCGAATCCGAGCGGCCTTAGCTGCTGAAGTTCCGCTTTTGCAGTTCTCACGCAGATTCTTTAGCCGCTCCACCACGAATAACCGCACCAAACGACACCCCAAAAAATCTAGGACAGTGAGTACTAGTTCTGTACCACTTCTGTCCACAAGTACAGCCGCGCTCTCGACCCTTGCGTGTTAGCCTGATGCAGGACTCAAAAAAATGAAACGTGTTCACAATTCGCGCGACGCCGTCACCGACGCGCCAGCGCCGCGAACAAAAATCCACCGCGCGCAATCCGCCTCCGCAGCGCGGTATTCCCGCCGCAGCCTCACCCAACCCAGCACTCCGCACAAACCCACTCGCGCGCCAGTAGAAATACGGACAATTCTAATCAACGTCCCGGCGATTAGAAATCGCCGCAAACATCTGAAAACAAACAGCCGCCCCCAATTCTAATCAACGTTTTTGGACCCTTCTCAGTCGCCCAGCTCGCACTCAGCAAAAAACCTCTCAGATGCGGTATGCTTCCCAGCGCCATCAAGCCGCAGGGAGAAATCGCATGTCAGTTCGCGACCGAATCTCGAAATTTCTCAGAAATTTCAAAGCGAAGGAATCAATCGAAACAGTTTCCGCGCGCGCCAACGCGGATCCTGGCAGGTGACGGCAGTGTTCGTTCGCGGCGTTTGCCCTAAGAAAAGTGAACGCCCAGCGCTTGTCCCCGGTCATGCGCTGGGCGTTCTATACAGTGGCTTGCACGGCACTGTGTGGCCCATCGCAAAGGTGAACCTCAGGTGTGAGCCTGCGATTCGCACCAGTGCAAATTGGCCGACGGCATAGTCGCGCGAAGCGCGCCCCCATGGCAAAGGGCATCACGGGACAAACCGGGACATTTGAGGAATTTGGTCCTGAAATAGGGGCGAAATTCGTCGGCGAAGCGCCGAAGTGCCGCGTTCGTAAAATGATACAACGCGCAATGGAGAATGTGCGATGAGGAACGTGTCTCTGGGATGTTTTGCACTTTTGCTCGTGGCGGCCTGTCCGGCCGGGGCGCAAACGAAGCATTTGGTGAGATGGGAAGAGCTGACGTCGGCGGATTTTCGCGAGGCAATCACACAGGCCCAGGGAACGTGTCTGCTGCCATTCGGCATTCTGGAAAAACACGGGCCACACCTGCCGTTGGGCACCGATCTGTTGAATGTCCGATACGCCGCCCTGCACGCGGCGGAAAAAAACTACGCAGTGGTTTTCCCGGAATATTATTTCGGGCAGATTTTCGAGGCCAAGCACGAAGCCGGAACGATCGCGTACAGCGCCGAATTGCAACTGAAATTGCTGCAGGAAACAATGGATGAAATGGCGCGCAACGGCTGCAAGAAAATCATCATCGTGAATGGCCACGGCGGCAACGAAAATCTGCTTCCGTATTTCGCGCAAAGCCAGCTCGATAAGCCGCACGATTACGTAGTGTACGTGCAGTGGGGCCGCGAAGAACCCAAGAGCGGTGCCGTAAAAGAAGATCACCTGGACATGCACGCGGGAGAAACAGAGACTTCCACAATGATGATTGCGCGGCCGGACCTGGTCCATCAGGACCGCGCGCCGAGCGAATCCGGAGCGGATCAGAAGCGCGTGAATTTGCCAGACGATGTGTACACCGGAATCTGGTGGTACGCGCGATTTCCGAATCACTATTCCGGCGACGGGGCGTTGGCCACGAAAGAACTCGGCACATTCGAAATGAATGCATGGATTGCGGCGATTACTGAAGCGATTCGCGCGGTGAAAGCCGACGACCAGAGCCTCGAGCTGCAGAACGAGTTCTACGAGAAGAGCAAGCATCCGCTGGACACGCGGCCGTAAGCGTCGAGTTTTCTTGCGCGACGCTCGGGCAATCGTGCTACGGTAAATTGTGAAGCAATTCGAGATATTAAGGCTCACCTCTACGATGATTCGGCGTTTCAGCCTCGTTAATTCCATTCGTTGCGGCATCTTTGCAGCTAATAGCGTCTGGAGCGCGGAGCGGCAGTCGTGAAAATTCTCACCGCTGCTGAAATGCGCGAAGTGGACCGGCTGACGATCGCGCGCTGCGCGATTCCCGGCCTCACGCTAATGGAAAATGCGGGCGCGAGAGTGGCGGAATTCATCGCGCAGCGCTGGCCGAAATTTGTGGAGCGGCGCATCGTGGTTCTCTGCGGCAAAGGAAATAATGGCGGCGACGGCTTCGTGGCTGCGCGGCATTTGCTGGAGTTGGGCGCAAAACCGGAAGTGTATTTGTTCACAGCTCCAGACGAGATGCAAAGTGATGCCGCAGCGAACCGCAAACGATGGCAGGAACTTTCCGCCGCGTTGCAAATGGTGCGCAATTCCGGCGATTTGAAGAATGTCAAACCGTCGCTGGATGCCGCGGACATTATCGTGGACGCGCTGCTCGGCACTGGCACACGCGGCGCGGTAGAAGGTTTTTTGGCGGAAGCGATCGAAGCAGTGAACAAGCGTCACGCGATGGTCCGGTCCGCGGTAGTCGCGGTGGACGTCCCATCCGGTCTGATCGCGGATACGGGCGAAGCAATGGGCGCGTGCATCAACGCGACGTACACCGTCACGTTTACCGCACCGAAAAGTGGAATGATTTTGGGCGCGGCGAGCGATGCGGTGGGCGAGCTGATTGTGCGCGACATCGGTTCACCACCGGAATTGATTGACGAAGTGGGGAAGAACAACGTTCGCTGGATTGACTGGCGCGAGGTGAGCATTTTCGCGCGTCCGCGTCGCGCGGATGGCAATAAGGGAAATTACGGTCACGCGCTGGTGGTGGCGGGATCGGTGGGCAAGAGCGGCGCGGCGGTGCTGGCGTCGTGGGCGGCGTTGCGGATGGGCGCGGGGCTGGTGACGGTGGCAACGCCCGAACCGGTGTTGCCGATTGTCGCGGCGCACACGCCGGAAATAATGACCGAGCCACTTCCGGCCACGGATGCGGGCAGTATCTCGCTGCGCAGTTTTGAGTACGAGCGGTTCGACAGATTGCTGAAAGGGAAGCGCGCGCTAGCGATTGGTCCCGGCCTGACCACGAACGTTGAAACGCAGCAGTTCGTGCGGGGCGTGGTGGCCAAGCGCGACGTTCCCATTATTCTGGATGCTGACGGATTGAATGCATTTGCCGGCCGCGCGCAAGAACTGAATAATGGGAGCGGCGGTATTGCGTTGACGCCGCATCCGGGAGAGATGGCGCGACTGCTGAGCTGCGGAATTCCGGATGTGCAGGCGAAGCGACTGGAAGTGGCGCGAAAATCGGCGGCAGATTGGAATGCGATCGTGATTTTAAAGGGGCATCAAACGATTATTGCGGCGGCGGATGGGCAGGTGTTCGTGAATTCAACTGGAAACCCAGGGATGGGCACGGGCGGCACAGGAGACGTGCTGACCGGAATGTTGGCAGGCGCGACTGCGCAGTTCGGAATCGCGGATTGGGCACGAGTGCTCGCGTTCGGCGTATATTTGCACGGGCTCGCGGGTGACATCGCGTATGCGGAAACCGGCGAAGCGCCGCTGCTGGCTTCGGATTTAATTCGCGAGATTCCGCGCGCGTATCAGCAATATTATTTCGAGTGCGGCCGTGGGTAGGCGCGAGATCGAGACGCGTTCATCGGAAGAAACCATCGCACGCGGCAGGGAAATTGGAGCGCTGTTGCAACCTCCGGTGCTAGTCCTGCTGTCCGGTGACTTGGGAGCAGGGAAGACCACGCTGACGAAAGGAATTGCGGCGGGCGCGGGAGCAGCGCGCGAAGACGACGTCACCAGTCCGACCTTTACCCTGGTTCACAAATACGAGGGCGTGAAACGCATTTATCACGTGGACCTTTATCGAGTGGGGGACTTTCACGATCTGGAAACGCTCGGTCTCGAGGATATTTTCAGCGAGAACGCGATCGTGATAGTCGAATGGCCGGATCGATTGAAATTGCGCACGGATTGGCCGGTGCTGCGGATTGGGTTGGAGCATGTGTCCGAAGATGTGCGCAGGATTGTGATTGAGAACGGCGATAAGTCTCCGAGCAAGAATTAGCCGTCAGGGTTTCTCCTTCGGGTCCTTCAGTTCTTCCGGTTTTTCGATCACCTGTGGCAGCTGCACGGAGAAAAGCTGGAAGTCCGAGAAAGTGTGCTCGAAGATGGTGCGGCGGTTGCGGGATCGGTATAGGCGACTGCGGATTTCGGCAGCCACAGCTCGAGATTGCGTGATGGAAACGCCACCGGCGCGTAATCTGTGGAAGCCGCGTTGGCGCGCAATTCAATGCGTTTGCGGGAGATCTGGCGAGCGTGAATTGTCGAACGCGCCTGGCGCCGTTTCATTTTGGCGGTGCAGGAGGTTCCAGCCCCATGATCTGGAATCCGGCATCCACGTAGAGAATATTTCCGGTGACGCCGCGGCCCAAGTCGCTGCCGAGGAACACAGCGGCGTCGGCGACTTCGGCGATATCAGTATTGCGGCGCAGCGGGGCGTGTTCCTGCACGAAGTCGAGGACCTTGGAGAAATCCTTGATGCCGCGGGCGGAAATAGTTTTTATGGGTCCGGCGGAAATGGCGTTGACGCGGATTTTCTGAGCGCCAAGCTCGGCAGCGAGATACCGGACTTCGGCTTCGAGCGCGGCTTTGGCGACGCCCATGACGTTGTAATTTTTTACGACGCGCGTGGAGCCGAGATAGGTGAGAGTCATGATCGCGCCGCCGTTGGACATGAGCGGAGAAAGTGCGCTGGAAACGGCGACGAGGGAGTAGGCGCTGACGTCGAGCGCGAGTTTGAAGCCATCGCGCGAAGTTTTGAGGAACGGCTGATTGAGATCTTCGTGATTGGCGAAGGCCAGGCAGTGGACCATCACATCAATCGTGCGGCCTTCGCGTTTCAGGGATTCGGCAAGGCTGTCTATGTCCGCTTGCTGCTGTACGTCACAGGGGAAAAAACTTTTGGCGCCGAGTTCGTTCCCAAGCTCTTCGACTACGGGTTTGGCGCGGTCGTTTTGATACGTGAGCAATAGTGTGGCGCCTTCGCGCGCGAATGCTTGAGCGATGGCGTAGGCGATGCTCCATTTATTCCAAACGCCGAGAACGATGGCAGTCTTGCCTTCCAGTAATTTGGGCATGGCTCGGTATTTTACGCGAAAACGTGGATTTCGGCGCGGCGGAAGTCAAAAGATTTAACGGTGAGGGAACGAAGGAAGGGCGGAATTGAAAGTTGACAGATAAGAGCTAAGAGCAAGGCCAAGTAGAAGAATTTACTCGCGAGGGCAGAGAAAGGCGAAAATGAGTTCGTGACGAGGGGTTAGTGCGCGTGGATCCAGCGGATGATTTCGCGGAGCAAGTCGGCTACTACGGGCCAGAGAGCGGCGAAAATAGCGATGCCGACCGCGATGATGCGAGCGAGCGGGCGTGATCTGAGGGCAGCGGCGCCGGGTCTAGCGTAGGTTGCGGCGCCGAGTTTCGCGGACTGGCCGAGTTGCGCGGGCATGTGGCGCGCGCAGAATCCGTTGGCGATGGCGGGGCGGCTGCAGCGCTGGCCTTGCGGGCCGAAGTAGAGGCAGGGACCTTGATCGTCGCGATTTTTGCGGGTCTTGGAAGCAAGGTCGTCGCGAATGGCGGAGACACCGTAGGAGGCGGCCCCGACGCCATACGAATCGGGCTCGACGTCGACTTCGGAATCAGCAGCGGCTTCTTCTGGATCAAGATTGAACTCCTGATTACCGTGCAGAACCCGCGGGCTGCCCGAGAAATCATTAACGGTTAGGAACCGTGCCATTGCGCTGCGCATCCCCCCTCGCTAAAGTGAAATTGAGCCGTCTCGCTGCGCCCGGATGCCCGACACCCGCATTGCGCCTTCGCCCGCCCATCCCGCCCGGATGAAGCTGGAGCCTTACTCCGCCGAAATTCGGCTGAGCAATCTTACGCTGGGCGTGGACAACATCCATTATGACGTTTTTCTAAGCCCGCGGTTCGTGGATTTTACGCGGAAATACCTGCTGGACCTGGTCCGGCAGAAGATCAACATCAGCCTGTTCTACGGGAAGGACCGCAAGCAATCCGGCGCACCGGAGCATGGCGCGTTCCGCAAACTGCTCACCGAAGTGCTGCAAGCGTCGCTGACGCGCGCTAAATTTCAGCAATCCATTGAGACGGACATACTGCACCAGCTGGCGCTGGTGAAACATCTGACCTCCGAACTCGCCAGCCAATTTTCCAGCATCCTGGTGGAATGCAAGGACTGGATCCGCTCGCGCGGCGAATTATTCGAGCATAGCGAGCAGGCGCACGTGATGCGCGCGAAAATCGCGGAGATCCAGGCAGACAAGAAAAATACTTATCGCGAAGTGGGCGACACGCTGTGCCGCATCTGGCGCGAAGTGGAAGAGGGCACGCTTTCGAAATCGCGGCGCGCGCTGTTCGGCGAAGATTTTCACGAGACCTACGAGCTGCTGCAGAACCGTTTTCTATTTGTAGAGAACGGAAACGACGACCATTTGTTTCTGGAGCATTACGTCCTGCTGGCGAATTTCGTAAACGATCCCGACCGTTTTGAAATTTTTGACGGCATCCTGCTGGATTTCGTGCGCGACCTGATTTTGACGGGAGACGACGCGGACGAATTGAGCAAGGCGCGCAAGGCCCACGAGCGTTTGCTGGAGCAGGCGCGACAGATGCGCTCGGAGATGGCGCGGCTGGAAGAAGAGCTGGAAGAGGCCACGGGACGCGCGGGAGAGGGCGACGGGCTTTTTCCATCCATCTTCAAACGCAAGGGCGGAGCGAGCGCGGAATCGCGCGCGGAGCTGGAAGCGTTGCGCAGGAAATTCGCGGCGAGCGAAAAGCATCTGGAAGAGCTGGGACCGCAGATTGACGCGGCCAAGCAGCGCATGGAGTTCCTGATCGAGGAGTATCGCAGTCGGCTGGGCGATTATTTGAACGAGCCGCAGAACGCGCGGAGGCTTTTTGACGCGTCGGCGCCGGCGGGAGAAGGCGAGGCGGGGCCGGAAACGCGCGCGCAACTGCTGGAAGAATGGATGCACCGGCTGGAAGAGCGCGACCTGTTGTTTCACATGCTGGCGGGTTACGAATTGCGGCGCATCTACGCGGATTATTGCCCGCCGATTCACTTGCAGGCGTTGAAAAAAGCGCTGGTGAATCGCGACGAAGCCAAACGCGTGGAAACCATCCTGGAACAATTTCCCGCGCGCAAGATTTCGATGAAACGGCTGGAAGACGCTTCGCGGGCAATCCGACGGCGCACGCACGACGAACAACTTTCGATTACGCTGCAATTCGCCGAGGATTTCATGCGGCTGCGGCGTGACCGGCGCAATTATCAGCACGTGGCGGCGTGGATGGAGCGCATCAGCCTGGTGCGCTCGGAGCGCGCGCGGGAGCTTTCACGTGTCAATAAGAGCTTGTACGAATTCTTGCACGCGGACGAAGGGCGGCCGACCGACGATCCGGTTATAAATCACACGGTGATCAAGGCAGACGTGCGCGGTTCGACAGGGATCACCAAGGATTTACTGGCGAAGGGCATGAACCCGGCGTCGCACTTCAGCATGAATTTGCACGAGCCAGTGAAGCGTATGCTGGAGCGGTTTGGCGCGGCGACAGTGTTTATCGAAGGCGACGCGATCATCCTGGCGATCTACGAGACCGAAGCGACGCGAGCCAGCACGCGCGCGGTGGCGCGAGCTTGCATTCTGGCGCGCGAAATTCTGGCGGTGACTTCAGCGTACAACGCGCGGACGAAGACCACGGAGCTGCCACCGTTGGAGATCGGCGTGGGCGTGGCGTTTCAGGACTCGGCGCCGTCGCTGTGGATGGACGGCGATTCAAAGATCATGATTTCGCGCGCGCTGAATTTGTCGGACCGGCTTTCGAGTTGCACGAAAATCACAAAGCGACTGTTCAAGGATAATCCTTCGCCGTTTAACGTGTTCGTGCTGCAGCCGTTGATGGAGGATGCGGCCGAAGACGAAGGCGAGGAACTGCTGGTGCGCTACAATTTGAACGGCATCGAGCTGAATGAAGAAGGGTTTCAGAAGTTGAGCGCGGAAATTTCAATGTCGCCGATGGGCGGATCTTTTCCGATGCCCTGGGGAAAAGAGCGCGTGCAACTTTATTTCGGCGAAGTTCCGCTGGGAGAATCGCTGGAACCGGTGGTGGTTCGCAAGGGATTCGTGCATCAACTGCTTCCCGGCGCGAAAGTGGGCGCGCAGGGCCTTCGTCCGTATTACGAAGTTTGCACCGACGCCAAGCTACTGGATTTGGCGCGGAAGAAGTTCGCCTCCAGCCCACCGCGAAATTGACGCCGCACGATCAGTGGACCCGCACCGAGGTTGAAGCCGCAGGAAAGTTGTAGCCGTGTCGCGGCGACCCTATAATTCATTGACGGAGGCGCCAGGGGCCCGGTGGTCCTCGTGGCCTTCAAAGCCATTGATTCTGTCCTTCGCGGCCAGAATGGTGGGTTCGACTCCCACACGCTTCCGCCACACCCTGATAGATAAGGGGTTTACGAGCAGCAAAGTCGCCAATTCGAGGGTAAGTCGCCAATTGAGTTTTCATTTGCAAGCCTCCAGTTCGCCTTGAAGGTTCGTATACGTTGCGCCAGCGTTCCCCTGGCAGTACATCTGCCGCATATCGTTCCAGCTAATGCGGCACTTGATTGTAGATTGGACCAGCGCATCGTGCTGTAGTTGTAAGCGAGAATCAGTAAACTCCGCAAGGTCTTTCTCACCGCTGGCAATATCTTTCCGCAATCCATCCATCAGGGCAATGGCTTGCTGATACCGGGCAGCGCGAAACCCAACTCGGCCTTCTCGCACCACTCTTTACGCTTGGCCGATTCCTGCTCTGCCTTCTGATACAATTCCGTGATCGTCTTAGCTCGGTGGCCCAGCCAATATTTCTGAAAGACCTCCGGCGTTCCGCTGACAGCAAGATGTGTCGCGCGGAATCTACGAAATGCATGAAAGCCGCGCTTCTCTCCGATCACTCCAGGAATCGTTTCCGTGCCTACTTGCTTCCACTTCATGCCGTCCCGGACCATTTTCTTGCGCTCACGGCCTACGAGGATTGGATCGAGAATATTCTTGCGTAGATTGGACTGGAGCAGAGGCGTCATGCGCTCCGTGCGGAATAGGAAGCCGTGGGTACGATTGCCGATCAACTCAACGAGCATCGCAGCCACGTCGTTATGAATGTCAACCTCGCGGATACCTGCCGCAGTCTTGGGAACATCCTGCTTCTGTCCGTCCTGGAGTAGCTGAGTCTGGACATAGAGCACTCGGCAATCAGATGACACCGTCGTGGTTGTTGCTTTGTCCGCTCCGATCTCCACGGCCAGAGCCTCACCGATCCTCAGACCTGTAGCGGCCAGCAATGCGAAGAGCACACGATACTGGCCCGATGCACGCTCGATAATCTCGGTAATCTCATCTGACGTGAATGCCTTTGTCTCTTTCGCTTTCACGACTGGCGCATCCATCACGTCACGATCCAGCTTCCAAGCGTACACTGGCTGGCCGTCAGCATCTTTCACGGATTCGATAACTTGCTGCATAAGCATAATCACGTTTGTAACCACGGATGCGGAGGCTCTGTGCTCCACCAGCCGGTCAACAACCTTCTTGGCTTGGATGGATTTCAATTCCGATATCGGCAGTTCCCCAACGACCGGATAAATCCATCTCGTCAGACAGTGCCCGTAGATGCGTCTGGTATTCTCGCGGATAGGATTCCTTCGGCGTGTGGAAGAGTAATTCAACCATGAAGCACCAGCCACTTTGAATGTGAGACCTCGTTTCTTTTCGTCGGAAATTTCCTTCGTAAGTATCGCAGCGGATATGATCTCTAGCTTCGGCTTCTCGCATTCTGCGTTGCCGTCATACGATCCGTCACCTGGCTCAATGCGTTCCGTTTGTCCGTTATTTGGCATGTATTGTCTCGCATACTGTAGTAGTCCATACGGACGTAATGTTATCAGTATCATACAACATAAGCAACACTGCAATGAGTAGTCTGTGCAATAGTCGATACGGTCACTTGCCAGCTGACACTGCAGTATTCGTGAGATACTCAAAAACGTACTTGGAGGCGCCGATGCCGACCCGAAGAACGTCCATCTCGCTAGATCCGGCGGTGGAAAAGCTTGCGAAGGAACAGGCGAAAGAGCATAAAACGACTGGAATGACCGATTATTTGAGAGGGCTGGTGATCCTGGACAAGCTGTTGACGAACGGAGGGGAAATGTACTGGGAGGCTCCGGCAGCCATGTTTCCTATGTGGGCGATGGCTGCCTTTGACCTGGAGATTCAAAACGTGGAAGGAAAAGCACTAAGAGTGAGGATGAAGAAGAAACTCGAAAAGTTCATTACGGTCGGAAGATCGTGAGCTAAAACATCCTCCCGCGATTTGAGCACCGCTTTGAATCCCGCCCTCCGTCGAGCAACTGTCACGGGCGCATTCGAGAGATCATGCGCTTCCTCTACGACGATCTCTGAACGCCTTCAGTCTTTCATACGGTGTCCGATAGATTCGCTTACGTCCTCGTCTAGTCGGGGGCGTCTTAGTGGGTTTTGTAAGCCCTTTCGTTTCAGATAGATACATTTCGTTATCATTTTCCGTATCTGGTGATTCTGAAAGGCTTACATTTTCATCGGGCAACGAAGCTGAGCGCCCAGGTATCTCACCATTCTCCCGCCATTTCGTTATCATTTTCACCTCCGCTGGCGTGAGGCGATCGTAGTCGCTGTTGAAGCGTTGGAGTCCTGCTCTATAGTTGTAGATGGCCTTGGCATAAGAGTAGGTCGAGGCCCCTGACGCGGCCTGATGTTCGATTGCTTTCATCAATTGTCTGACTGGTGATTCTTCGTTCATGTAGATTATTTTCCTCCTTCGATGATCGTGGACCGATTTTCTTGAGCGCCAAACGTGAGGCGTAGTTCCTCAAAGTAGCTGATATACCAGAGCCTTACGCTCAGGAAGTGACACGAACCGTTAACTGCGACATGCGGATTTCCTTTTCGCTGGTTTCTTTCGCTTGATCGGGAACCTTGGAGTACGATCCGAAGCAACAGAAGGCAATCGTGAGAATGACGAACAAACTGCCTGAAACTTTGCGTTAGGACGGCTCAGGACGAACGCTACGGACTTGCCTGGACCTAGGGACATAGCAGCAATTCCAACCTTCCGCGGGGGAGTGTGTTTACTTCCATCCCATGATGCTTCCCCCGGTCTTACGATCAATGTCAACGATAGTCCAGCGTTTACCCTTGGAACCTCCAACCGCGGTTCCCGCCTTCGGCTCCTTCCCTGGGGAAGAAACTGCAAAATCGGCGGGTATGTAATCGAGTAAAGACGAAGCAGCCTTAGGCTGCGTAGTCGCCTTTTCAGTATTAAAGACTGACGGTTCCGGATGGTTCCTGATGGTTATGTGGTTAGGGACTTCACCTGGACTTGTCGTAAACTTCACTTGCTCCCGCTGTGGATTGCACTTGCGACTAGAATCAGCAGGTGAAGATTCTTCACTTGGTCCCTTAGCGACCTCATCCGCCTTGGCCCACGTGGAAGGTTTGAACGGTGCCAGTTTCTTACCAGCCTGCGGCTTAACGCGGTATTGATTAGGCGAATTCTGGTTGCCCTTGGACAGTTTCTCAACGATCCCTTCCGCCTCCAGTTCCCCGATGATGGCGATTACAGTACGGGTGGAGCATCCTGCTTCGTAGGCCAGCCGCCGAATCGAAGGAAAGCAATGGGTGCCCTCGTCGTTAGCGTTATCGGCCATGAACATCAGAATCAATTTCTTCGACATCTTCAAATCCAACTGCCTCACTTCGGACATCAACTTGATTGACATGCTCTTATCCCTCCCTACGATTTGACTATCGGTTCGGTTTCCGTAATGTCGGACGTGAATTGAATGTAGAGCTTGCCTTGCTTGGAACACTTCACTTTGGCGTGCTCACTACGGTCAATTCCACATTGGCGTCACGGTATTCGGGATTCTCTTTCGACTGCTTTTTCCTATTCACCTTTTGTCTCCGTATTCTTAATTTGAGTGGAGATTCTCAACAGGAATACCGGGCGTGTTTCATGGGAGCAAACTCTCCGTACACGCCTCTCGCGTATCACCATTCACCCGGCAGTTCCCAGGAGAACCGCCAACTGTAGATAATTCTACCTTATGAACATTTGCGGTCCAAAGCTCTTTGCCTTGCAGAGTGAAAATCCAATTCAGGCCCAGAAGGGCAAAACAGGCTGGTGTCAGATGGTAGCTTTGGACTAGGGCAATTCGTGTGCTACGCTTGACAAGTGCGCGGCGGAGCGAAGTAGGAAGTAAGACGTTAGCTATTTAGAAGCGAGCGATAGCGACTCTCCAGAAAAGGCATCTGATTTACTCAATCTGCAAACAGCTAAGGCGACGGGTGTGTTAATTACTACCATACCAGCCAATTCTTATAAGCGGGAAGGCATAGCAAACACTGAGGTTAGCTGAGTAATTCAGGATGGGAACCAAAGCGGTTCCCAGACAAGGCAAGTCAAAACACTCCCCCCCGCGAATTCGGAATCAACCTGTCACGCCGAATACGGAGTAGGTCTCGTCCGCATACACGCAGAACATTCCACCGTGCGATCCGATTTGAAGCAACCTGGAGTCTTGCGAACCCTGCAACGGTAGCGGCCGCTTGATTAGCCCGTTCGTCTGTAATCGCTTCGGCAACGATTTTTCGTGAAACGATGTGATCCGTAGCGCGGGCAACGAGGATACCCCTGGGCCTTTCACCGAGCTTGCCCGTCAGGTGATGTACGGACGATTGCACCTGTACAGTTTCGGCGTAACTTTGACAGTCTTGAGCCACGGCGTTCCGTTTATTCCGTAGTTGGTTAGTTTCCGGTAAGAGCGTTAATCAGGCACAACCGCTCACGGGGAGCGTAGAATTCTTCTCACTATCTGAGAATCAGGAATTGCCATGTCGCATTGATGGTAAAGTCGACCGCAACCCATTGTGACAGCTCGGTCGCAAAATCGAAGTGCCTGGGTATTCCTTGGGGTCGCTATCGCGGTATCGATCGTCTTCGCGATTCCGATGGAGCAACTCGCTCAGGGAGCTCAAGCTCTGGGAGCTGATTGGCTCCTCCACTCGTGCGCCCGCGCCGTACCCCTGCTCTATTTCGGCAACACTGTGCAAGCGATTCTGACACCACTATTTGTCTTCCTCCTGCCATTGCCGGGATCGATTCTTCCTAGGAAATTTCTCTCGACGTCCTCGCCCCGCGCCTTGCCCGCAAGGATGCCATCCGGGGTGCGAACCGAAAAGCAGCCGGCATTGTTTATCGGCACGAGTTGGCTGTTTGCGGTGGCGGTTTCTGTGGCATGGTGGTGCGGGCTTCGGAAGTACGTCGGACTCCATGGGACCTGTCAAGAACTCTTCGACTTGAGCCGTCCGGACGGCCCGTTTCGGCGTGATTATGTCGGAGATTTTTCCCGTTACTTCATCTACCTGAGTGGGTTCACTGCGCTATGGACGGGCATCACGGCCGGCGGACTCCGTTTGCAATCAGCTCGCGCGGCTGAAGGCGATGCCACGGGCAACACGCCATATCGATTCCAAGGTTTCTACTGGGCGTGTTTCCTCGGTTGGGCGGTGCAGTACCGCATAAACCAATGGACCGCAATCCTAGCAGCCGGCCCAAACCAGGAGTGGGCGAAGTTTGCAACACTAAATTTTTGCTTCGTTACCGTGGGTTCTCTGTGGGTGTTGGCTTTCGTGCGCTCCCTGTGGAACAAGAAACCGCGAACCCGGTCACAGGCATTCCTGCATGCACTTTGGATTAGCTTCCTGGTTTACCTGCTTACCGTACTTACGTTCTTCTGGTTGTTTATTTACGCGGTACTGCCTCTGGTTCCCGCTATCACGTCGTGGTATGTATTCGGTTTGGCTTGGGTTTTGTTCGTCGGCACTTGGCGGTGGCGCATCCTGCAGAAGCAATAACTCGCGGCGTTTGGCCAACCGGATAGGCCCCTGGGTTTCCAGTGGACGATTAGTCGCGTAACCGGAGATGTGAAATTCCAAGTTTTCAATTGCCGGTTTGAGAGGGCGCATAGCCTGGCAGGAGGCGTCGATTCGACTATGAACCGTGGGAAAGCCATGTGCCAATCAATGCGAATACCCCGAACACAAGCGAAAGGATGCCGACCCCTACGAGGACTATCTGAGCGAGCAAAATCAATTTTTCCGTAAGTCTTCCCATCAGAGTGCTCGCGGCGATTGTACAGCTTAACTCTCGACAAGTCGTAACGGGATTTTCTACGAAAATCTGGCCAAACGAAAGCCAACTCCTGGTAAGTCGCGTTACCGTC
>Ga0210401_10003893_pt1 | contig 15760 bp, 9 predicted proteins | sample IncBWH32MmetaG_FD_150866 | JGI IMG/M metagenome (GOLD analysis project Ga0210401, IMG submission 150866) | Forest soil microbial communities from Barre Woods Harvard Forest LTER site, Petersham, Massachusetts, United States - Inc-BW-H-32-M | ecosystem: Environmental > Terrestrial > Soil >... | reverse complement strand
ACGGGATGGGGGCAGCAGCGATGGCCGGTGGCCACCCTTACTGCCAATGCCATCGATCACGACGATTGAACCGCGCGTATCGATATGCATCATTCACCGCTCGTCATCACTGGTGCTCTGCGCGCGGCGGCCAGTCCCCCAGGCCACCAGTTCCAATCGCCTGCAATTCGAAGAAGCGCAGGGCCGATCATAATGCGAACCAGTGTCGCGTCTATAAACACGGCTACCGCCAGCGTAAATCCGATCATCTTAACCACCAGGAAGTTTCCGAATGTGAATGCCGCGAACACCACGATCATGATCGCGGCGGCGCTCGTAATCAGGCCTGCGGTTCTCGCCAGCCCCTCAGGGATGGCATCCATTTCATCCAGCCCGCTGCGCCTCGCTTCGAGGACTCGGGCGACTAAAAACACCTCGTAATCCATGCTTAATCCGAAGACGATGGCAAAGGCGACGATAGGCACAATGGGGAACACGCTGCCTGTTCCCTGATGAACTCCCAGGAGGCTACTTCCGTGTCCATCCTGAAAGACCAAAACCAACGCCCCGAAGGAGGCCGCAACCGAGAGCAAGTTCAGAGCGATGGCCTTCAGGGCGGCGAAAAGCGATCGGAACCCGACAAGAAGCGCCAGAAGCGTCCCCACCACCACCAGAGCCATTACCGAAGTAAACCGGTCCCCGACGATCGTCTGATAATCGGCATTGAGTGCCGGGATGCCTCCCACGCGCAGCGTGGCGCCTGGTATTCCCGTGAGAGCTGCCACGCCGGTCTTCCGCAGCTCCCGCACCCAGTTCACCTGATCGCGCAGCGAAACCGAAGCCTTGGGTAACACCTCCAGCAGCGCCGCCCGTCCGTCGCGACTGAGGAACGTTCGACGAGTCTCACGCGAGAGGTTACCGAGGGAAGACCGGTTGCTCTCCGCCATGGTTGTGATAGAGATCACGCGGTCGGACCGAGGGTCGCTCGCGAGCCGCTGGGCGAAACGATCGAGTGTATTCCACCCCGAGTCCGTTTGCGCGATGGAATCCTTTGGAAGTTCGAGAATCACGCGCAAAGATTCAACAATGCCGCCCCGGTCCATCTGTTCAAGGGTGTGAAGGGCTTGAACCGATTCCGCCGCGGGCGGCAACCAATTCCCCCTGGGGAGACTGGTGTCGAGCCGCGCGGCCTGCGAGGCGAGCAGAAACAAGGGGGTACCCGCCACAAAAATGGCAAGCCAGGGATGGGCGACAATCACTTTTCCCCACTGCCTCCAGCGGTTTCCCGTGCGCGCGGCCCGATGCGAATCCAACCTGGCAGTAAAGGGCAACCGGCCAGCATCAATCCGCGGACCGAGAACTGCCAGCACTGCTGGAACGAGGGTGTTTGCAAGCAACACACTCATTCCCGCCACCAGCAATCCCGCCACACCGATGGAACGGACTTCGCTGATAGGAACCGTCAAGAGGGCTAGAAATCCGATGGCTACCGTCGAGGCTGAAATCAGGAGTGTTTGACCTGCCTTTCGTGCCGCGATGACCGAGGCTTTGAGTCCATTGTGCCCTGCGGAAATCGCTTCCCGGAAGCGGCTGACCATCAGGAGTGCGTAGTCGATCCCCAAGCCTAGCCCCAGCATCGTGGCCAAATTCTGAATCAGGACGGACAAGTGCCAATGCAGAGCCAGGAATCTTGCAATCGCCAGCGTGGACGCGATGGCAAGCTGGCCAACGGCCAATGGAATGAGGGCGGCCACCAAGCTTCCGAAAGCGACCAGCAGGAGTGCTAGTGTCGCAGGAATCACGAGACTTTCGGCGTGTTGCACGTCGTCGGCGCTAGCTTTCCGAATGTCGAAATTAAGTGGCGTCTCGCCCGTCAGTTCGAGCTTCACGGCTGGATAACGGGCCCGCAACTGATTTTGGAGCGAGTTCGCCCGTTCGTGAACCTCCGGGACGAGCGACTCAACAGGACCGTTGGCCGACGCAAGTCCCATTAGAACAAAGGTTCCTCCTCCCCGGCCCAGGAAAATCGGGTCGCGTAAATCGAGACGGGAAACGATTCCAGACACGCCGGGGTCCTCTCTCAGACCCTCCACAATTGTTGCTAACGCTTGCTCGCCCTCCTCCGAATCTGCAGGTGGGAGTCCCTGAATCACGAGGACTACGCGGTCAACGAATGGTGAACGAAAACGAATGGCCAACTCCTCCGAGACACTTTCCGCTTCGCTGCCTTCGACCCGGGTTGCAGTCTCCAGATGGCGCTCGGCGTGAAACGAATATGGAAGAATCGCAAGGACGGCTGCAAGGACTACCCCGGCCAGCCAAAAATGGCGCACATGCACGCGATTCATGATGTCACGCAAAATCGTTCCATCTCGTGCCGCAGACGGGGGTCGAAGACACCCAGCGCCGCGGGGCGAGGGGCCGGAACACGCCGGCGTATTCGCCAGGATTTGGAATACCGATCGAACGCCGTGAGCTGATGGCGATCACTAGGGATGAGAACGGAATCAGAAACCAGGAAAGTACACAAATGAGGAAGTAGTATGCCAATCGCTTCAGCTATGGTACCTCACTCGGCTTTCCGGGATCGGATACCGACTCCGCGGCGTCTCTGAATCATGGCCTGTGCAACGAAAACATGTCGCAGCGCTTACCTGCCCGTCCATCAGAATCTGCGAAGATTGGTTGAAGCTTCCATCGGTTTAGGAGGACCAATGCGCAAACTTGAGTTGCTCGGACTGGTTGCCGCCATTCAACTTGGCGCCGCTGACCCCCGCATTGGCACCTGGACGCTCATCTCCGCAGAGTCTACCCTAAATCCGCCCAACAAAATCTCCATCACATCTCTACACGATGGAGTGCACGTAGTGATTTCAGGCGACACCCATGTCGATTTCACGGCGAAGTGGGACGGACATGAAACGTCGGTACAAGGCAACCCGGCGTTCAATCAAATCGAGCTGCGCAGGATCGGTAAGACTCAAGCCGAGGTCAAAGAGAAGAAGGATGGAGCGCTCGTGGCGACGGTTCGTGACAAACTTTCGACTGATGGGAACGAGTTAACGATTACGACTGCAGAGAAAGGCCGCCCTAACCAGGTCACGGTGTGGACGCGTAGTGGAGGCGCGAAGCTCGCCGATAACCGATTCGCTGGTGAGTGGACGCAGGATCTCAGTAAGACTCGTTTGCGGCAAGGGTTGGTGCTGAAGATCGAGCCGGATGGAACTGGCGGAGTCCATTTCTTGGGTGAGTTCAGCTATATAGCCCGTTTTGACGGCAAGGAATACAACCTGAAAAACTCCCGCAACGATACTGTGACGCTCGTACCTGTCGACGCTCACACAGTCGATTCCATTTACCGGCGAGACGATCAAATTGCTCAAAAGGATCGAATGGTGGTTTCCGCTGACGGACAACAGATGACGCTAACCACTACAGGTACATTGGAAACCGGTCAGCAAGTCAAGGAGAACTTGGAATTTCGGAAGCAGTAACGTTAGCTGTGCCGCTCAGCAACGCGAGATGCCTACCGGCCTGCGCCCACGGCGTTGAACTCACGAGTCGTAACCGAGATGATTCCCTTTCGCTGCATGAATCTCAGGATGCCGTTGACCGTATCTTCGAGGGAGGGATCCGCCTTGCCCCATGCGGAAGCGTTCCGAGCCGCTTGATAACAGGAACTGTCATAGCGTTTGAATTCCATCGCCGAGATGTTGTCTACCGAGCCCACCAGAAAGTCCAGTAGCGGAAAGAGCAGATCTTCCTTTCTGCATCTCCTGATCAGCTCGGGAACGAAGCCGGGAAGGCTAAAGATCTCGAACTGCCGCCCGGTCGCCTTTGTAATGAGTCCGGTAATATCCAGCATGTTGGCGTAATCGTCCCTGGTAACATGATAGGTTTTGTTAGCCGTGCCGGGAGTGGTGGAAATCGCAACGATATTGTTGGCCAGGATGTCCGCAGGAACGAAACTAACCTGATTTAGAGCATCGACCCCAATGCCATGATTCACCATGAACGCAACCAAACGAACCGCAATGTCGAAGTTATTGCCTCCGCCTGTAACGGAGGGACTAACGAGAGCGGGCCGGAAAATGCGTGTCTCAAGCCCCTGGCGGCGCGCGTCTACAACCACCTGTTCCGCTACCCATTTGGATTGGCTGTATCCAAAATCAAGAAGCTCCATATTCTCGTTCAGGTCGGTCTCGTACAGGACTTTTTTAACCGCCCAGCCAAACACGAAGGTGGTCGAGACGTAATTGAAACTCTTGGGCCGTCCTTCGAATGCCAGTCTTAAGACCTCGTTCGTTCCCAGCACGTTAGCGTCACGCATCCGGTCGTAGTTGAACAGGTAGTTAACGGTTGCACCATTATGGAACACGGTGTCGATTTCATTGACAAGGAGATCCCAGACTTCCAGCGTCAGGCCCAGCTTTGGCTGCCCGAGGTCTCCGCAAACGGGCACCACGCGAGCCTCGAACATCTCCATCAGATCGGCCGCGCAAGGCCCCATCGATTCCATCGCCGCCCTCAGTCTTTGCCTGCCCTGATGCTCGTCGGAAGATCTGACGAGAACATAGATCTTCGCACGCGTCTGTTCCAGCAGACTTTTTACCAGGAACGGTCCTATGAAGCCAGTGCCACCCGTGAGCAGCACATGATTCAACTCCGGTATCTCGGGCAATAACGCAGGCGCCACAGGCTCGAAGATGAGCTTCCTGTCGCTGTTCATCATCCGCTTTTCCGCGGCGCGCTGCTCTTCGCGGAAAGCCGTCAGGGAATGCCGCAGCAGAACCAGTGCTTCTTCAGGAGCACGCTCCAACTGTTCGGCCAGTCGAAACAGGTCAGCTACACTAACACGCTGAATGAGGCCGATATCTACCTGCCTGGCCAGCATATCGGCGCCTTTATCCTTTAAAAGCTCCTTGATCTCGTGCATGAACACAACCAGATCCAGCGAATCCAGCCCGGCTTCGACGAGGTTGTACGATTCCGTGCCAGTCAGGTTGTACCGGGCTTTCAATACGTCGAAAGACGACTGGCCTTCGGAACCGGCGCCGGCGTCTTTTTCCCGCGAAAACTCCGAGAGCACGGTAAACTGACCTTCCAGCCACATCTGCTTGGTTTTATGGCGCATGATCTTGCCTGAACTGGTTCTCGGTATCGCACGGGGTGCTATGAAGGAAATCAGCGCCACTTCCACGTTCAGGTAATTCCGGACGGCGGCGGCAGTCTTCAGCGCTTCCGGAAGCGCTTTAGGATTCTTCACTTCGGCAACCACCGCCAGTGCCGGCTCGCTGTCTTCGTGAATCTGGAAAGCGGCAACGCAATTGGTCCGGATCAGGCCGGATGCTTTCTCTACCACCTCCTCGATATCCTGCGGGTAATAGTTTTGCCCGCGGACGATAATCATGTCCTTGATACGGCCGCAAACGAAGAGTTCGCCGTCGTGGAAGAAACCCATGTCGCCGGTCCGAAGGTAGCCGTCGTCATAGGGGCTGTCGTCCACCAGCCGGGCATGAAACATCTTAAGCGTCAGTTCCGGATTATTCCAGTAACCTGAGCACTTGCTGCCTCCAGCGACCCAAATCTCGCCGATATGACCTGGCTCCAGAGCTAGGTGCTTCTCCGGATTCACAATCTTCACGGCGAGGCCCGGGGGTGGAGTTCCACAACTGACAATCTGAGTGGAAGCGCCGATTTCGGAAACCTCGGTGGTCATGCGGGCCTTCCCGAGCGCGATGGCATTCTTGTTGACGGAAATGATATTGCGGCCACCGTGCGAAACGGCTAGAGTATTCTCAGCCAACCCGTACGCGACAAAAAAGCTCTCCGGCTTAAGTCCATAAGGTTGAAACGCCTTCAGGAACCGCGTGTACGTACCGGGTTTGACAGGTTCCGCGGCAGCCATCAGCAACCTGAGCGAGCTGAGGTCGCAATTTTCCAGACTCTCCTTGGAAAGCCGTCCAGCCCGCAGACAATAGTCGTACGCGAAGTTGGGCGCCGCCGAGGCGCTGGCCCGGTAGGTTTTTATCGTGTCGAACCACAAGGCCGGGCGCTGTATGAAGTCCGTGGGAGCGAAGCCGTAAGTCGTGCCGCCTTTGAGCGCGGGATAAAGGTAGCACCCGATAAGCCCCATATCGTGATACTGCGGAAGCCAGGATACGACTACCGGCGCGGAATGGTCGATCACGAGCGGACAGTTATGCAGTATGTTTTCGTGCGTGACCATCACGCCTTTGGGATCTCTCGTCGACCCCGATGTGTACTGGAGAAACAGAAGACTCGAAGCGCCATTGTTCGCGGCGCCGTTGAAAGTTTCGTCCGAAATCGTGTCGACGAAGTCTTCAGTTACGATCCATCGAAGACCGGAAATGTAGTCGACGTCAACTCCGGATGCCGAGACTCCGCTTCTGGCGAGATTTGTCTTCAGGGATGCGTGGTAGTCTTTGCTCGTTAAAATACCGGCCGCCTGGCAATCCTTGGCGATGTGGACCATTTTGTACAGGGCGCCCCGGAAGCCATGAGAACTGGGGGGATAGACGGGAACCGGGATCAAGCCCGCGCGCACGCAACCAAAAAACGCGCAAATCATCTCGAGCCCCGGTGGGTAGGCGAGCAAAAGCCGGTCCTGCGCAGCGAAGCGATACTCTTTCCGCAAATGTCCGGCGATCGCCTTCGTCCGGTGGAGAAACGACTCGTATGAGTAGCTTTCGATCTGATTGCCGTTCAGGTCAATGTACGAATAGAGAAGTTTGTGCGGGTGCTCATCCCCTAAACTATCCAGCTTGTCTAAAATCGACGCTATCATAGATCCGCTTTGTGCTCATCGCGGTGGTACCGCTATTCGCTACCCTCCGAGGTTGAATAAGAAACTCCGTGTACGAAAACAACAAAACTCGTGCTGCACTCCGCGCATAGGGGAGATAAAAACGACTGAGTCTCGGAGTTCCGAACTATAGTGCTGGCAGACTTTGAGAACAGGGGCTTGGCCATTCTGCGCCTATGCATCGCTCGGTTCGGTCAGGACATCGACCGCGAGCCTCGGCGTACTGTGGTTTATGGTGCGTACCGCCATTATACAAGTATTGTTTCTTTCGCTGGAAACGGTCAGGTACCGCACCGATACTGGCTAAATTATCGGGATCGCCGAAGTTGGCGCTCGCTATCTGCGACAATACATCCGCCGATTTTGGTTCAACCTTCGTCGCCACGCGTGAAACGGATTTCAGCGCGTACCTCCTGGTGTTGTCCATGCCGAACGCCCAAAGTCTGTTACCGACTCGAGGATAGTCGCCAGATGCTCCGCGATCGCCGACAGGCGAATGCCCGAGACAAGCAGGTTCTGCCGGGCCTCGCCGGGAGTCTGATCGCCTGTTCCAAAGCGTCTCCGTTCCATTCCAGTCACCGATTCATGTTAACAGACGTCCGCAAAGCTGTTAAGCGTTACACGTCATGATTTCGGAGAACATACACCCCACGCCAGGCCCGCCGGATACAAGTTTCCTTGATTTTCCTTAAGATTTCGAGCTAACATGATCTTCTGAAGGGACCAGTGGCACCGTTTGGGCAACGCAATCCGCTGCTGGCAATCAATGCGGAGGCGCCAGTGAAGTCCGAAACAAACGCGGCAATCGGTTTGAAGCCGGACATTGATGATCTTGTGCCATCCGAGGCGTCGCCGCCGCACGCCGTTGACGACGCGGCAAATGTGTCTTCATTCCCAAAAGTCTTACGCCGCCGCCTTGACAATTTTTTTTCCGATGGGAACATTTCTCCCAAAGCCGACCGCGCGATGTGGGTCAAGATAGCCTTGGGTCTTGCAGTGCTGGCTGGCAGCTGGATTGTCCTCTACGCGCTCAACCCGGATTCATGGAAGTTTATCGCCGTTTACCTTTTGAATGGCCTCGCCCAGACATTCCTTTTGCTGAACATCGCGCACGACAGCAACCACAATGCCATCTCGTCGATGCGGTCTGTAAACAAAGTCCTGAACTATGTTTTCGATGTTTGCGGAATCAACTCGTACATGTGGCGTATTCTCCATCATCGAGGCCACCACTCCTGCATTAATCTCCACGGTGAAGACGACGCGCTCACCGGACGCCGCATCTTTCGGTTTACGCCCCACGAACCCCGCGCGCGCCTGCAGCGATTCCAGCACATTTATGCACTCTTCTTTTACGCGTTGTTCTCTCTCGATTACGTTTTTCTAAGGGACTTTGAGTGCTTTTTCTTCCCTTCCCACGAATATCTGAAACGCAGCAAACATCCGGTGCGAGAATACGTCATCCTCTTCGCGGGTAAAGGATTCTACGTCACCTACATGATTATTTTGCCGGTTGTGTTACTGGGGAAATCACTTCTGCTGGTCGCATTGGCTTTCGTGTTGACCCATATAATCGTGGGTTTGACGGTGTCGCTCGTATTCCAGACCACGCATACCGTCGACAGCACTTACTTTCCCTCAAACCGCAGCGAGTTCGATAACGGCGTTTATCACATCTTCGCCACAACAGCTGACTATGCGACCAGTAACCCGGTCGTAGCCTGGTTTGCGGGTGGGCTCAACCATCATATAGTGCATCATCTCTGCCCTTTTGTGTGCCACACTCACTATGGTCCGCTGACCCGGATTGTGAAGGAGACCGCCGAAGAGTTTGGTGTTCCCTATCGGCAACATCCCACCATGCGGCGGGCGATCCGGCATCATTTGATACTCCTGAAGCGCCTGGGCAGCGAGGCGTGACATTGCCCCAAACCGTGCCCGTCGTTTCCCGATCCCGCTGCTTCGCGGATTCGCGCGAGATGGCCAACAATCCGGTCCGGACTTTATCAAAGTACACCGAATTATTCGGCGACACATTCCAGTTCTATTTTGGCGGTGTCAGAGAGGCCCTCGTAACCACCAATCCCGCCGTCATTCAGCACGTGCTGAAGACCAATTCGGAAAATTATCATAAATCTGAAATTCAGGTGAAGCGGATGGGCCACTTCCTGGGCAAGGGTCTTCTCACCAGCCACGGGGAGGTCTGGCGCACGCAACGGCGCCTCATCCAGAAGGGTTTCGATCGAAAACAACTGGACGTTCTGTCTTCGATCATGCAGGACTCCCTGGCGGAGTCGCTGCGGGATTTCGACAGACAAGCCCGTATCGGCCCCGTCGATATCTACCCCCACCTCATGAAAATTACCTTCAAGATGGTCGGCCGGTCGCTGTTTGGCGCCCGGCTGATAGACGACGACATCGACCTCATCAGCCGGACCATCTCGATCATCCAGGAATTCATGGTTCGTCAAACCATTCAGCCCTACCTGAATCCATGGTTTGCCGTCTCAGGCGAACTCCGCAGACACGATGAAATGCGAGCGCGCGCCGACGGCATTCTGCTCGACTACATTAGGAGGCGGCGCCAGGAGGCGCCCTGCCACGATTTGCTGCAGATTTTGATGGATGCTCGTTACAGCGATGGCGAAGGCATGAGCGATGAGCTGGTCCTGAGCGAGAGCATGCAACTGCTGGTCGCCGGCCATGAAACGTCTTCGAACGCTTTATCGTGGCTTCTCTATCTGCTAAGCTCGCGCCCGGATTGTGTCGAAAGGTTACGCCACGAGTTCGATTCTGTGCTGGGTGGAGCGCCTCTGAGTTACTCCGACGTTCCGAAGTTCGAGTTTGCTGCTCAGGTCATACAAGAGGCGCTGCGCCTTTACCCACCGTTTTGGATGGTTGACCGAATGGCTCTCTCAGACGACCGTGCAGGAGATCTCGCCATACCCCGTGGGTCGACGGTGATTGTGTTCATCTACGGCGTGCACCACTCGCCTCAATACTGGGATAATCCCGAGAGTTTCGACCCGGAGCGCTTCACCAAAGCGAGTGAGACGCGTCACACGCCCTTCGCCTATCTGCCCTTCGGAGCTGGGCCGCGGGGCTGCATCGGCGGTAACTACGCCACGCTGCAGATCCTCATGATTCTCAGCGTTCTGCTCAGAAAATACGATCTCCGCCTGGCTCCGGACCAGACCATCGAAGCGCGCCCGATGGTTATCTTGCGACCGAAGCATGGAATCCGCATGACTTTCACCGAGGCAAGCACAGGCGAGGTCGCCCGGCATTGCACGCACCTGCACTAAACGACCGGTCAATGCCAAGCAAACTACTTCCTTGTGAGCACGGCTGCCAGATACCGGAGTTCGGACTCCACTTCCGCGGGATCGGCCACAGTATCCGCGATTTCCTGCCGAAAGAGTTCGCGATACCTCTTGCGAAGCCTGTGAATTGCAACTTTGAGCGCTCCCTCTGAAGTGTTCATTTCGCGGGCCAGTGCGGCATAAGGTGCCTCGGACTGGCCGAGGAGGAACACCTTCAACCGCTCGAAATGCTCCGAGCGGCCGTGCTGTACGAATTCGCTTCGCAATCTCTCCACGACTCGGTCGAGCACCGAAAGCGCCCAGCGCCGTTCGAAGATCCGCTCGGGATTCTCATCGTGCGCAGGCTCCCGTTGGTAGCGGTCTTCGCCCGACGAGAATTCAAACGACACAACCATGCCACCGCCACGTTTGTGTGCGCGCTGGCGGTCTTCTTCGTCTGCGACAAAGAATTTCAAGGAAGTCAAAAGAAAGGACCGGAACCGACCTTTCTCCGGATCAGCACGATCGAGATAGCGGCCCTCCAACACCCGGATAAAGAACTCCTGGGTAAGATCCTGCGCCTGATCGGCCGGATAACCGCGCCGGCGTAGATAGGCATATAAGGGATACCAGTAGGCTTCGCAGAGCGAAACCAGAGCTGACCGCGCTTCCTTGCGATGTGGATCGCCGGCAGCGACTACCAAGGTCCACCGCGTCGTCGGAAATTGGGATGGTCCCGACAGTGTGTGCATGGTCTCGCCGTTCGACATGATCTTGTCAGGGCCGTTCCGCTAAATAGTATAAGGAATCCGCAGCGAAAAGTTACCGGCCGATCGCTACAGCCTGTCGTACTCTGCTTTGGCACTCTTCAGGATCGGGACATCAGAGTCCGCGTTTTTCCAAAGTGTGAGGAAAGCCTCATAGGCAGCTTTCGCCTTGGCCTTATCTCCGGACAAAGCGAACACTCTACCGAGTTGCAAGTCCGCTAGCGCGCCTATGGGATCGGCGCCCACGATACCGCGATGATCGAGAATCTTCTGAAATTCGGCGGTCGCTTCCGCATACCGGTGCGTGGCACGGAAAGCTTCACCGCGCACATAGGCCGAGTGCAAACCGCCAAGATACCAATGATTAAAGTTCAGGCCGTTCACCGCCAGCTCATACCGACGGGTGATTTCCAGGCTCTCCACACTGTCCGCGGGCTTGCCGTGCTCCAGCGCCGCTAATGCGCGAAGAACCGGCACGTAGGTGAACTTTGCGAACGTATCTTCAGGGAAACGCTTTTGCAGATCGCCAGCGAGCGCCTCTGATCGGGAAGAGTCTCCGGAAAAAGCCAGAGCAAGGCCAGCGGCGTATTCGGCATCCCGGCTCTTCGAAAGCTCGAGCGCCGCCAGGGCGTTCCTTTTCGCTGCGGCGCTATTCCCGTAAGCCGCTTCCCACACCGCTCGCGCGGCCTGGTAACTCGCTGCTACTTCGCGATCACCCTCTTGTAGGGCTAGATCCATGGCCCGGCTTGACGACCGGCGCGCGCCCTGCAAACGGCCGCAACGAGCCAGAGCAAGGGCCTCCGCGTGAGCCAGCCGGTATTCCGCTCCGTGCTTACCCTTGGCCAGAGCCACTTCCCGGTCCATCTGCTCCTTATCACCCTTCAACACGGCGATGTTGTATCGCATCACGCGTTGGTTAGGATTGTCCAGCTTGCGTTCAAGCGCGCGCTGAAGCGAGCTCTCGGCTTCGGGGAAGCGGTCGAGGAAAATATAGCTCTGGGCAAGATTACCGTATCCGAACACCTCGTCGGGATTGGCCGCGATTCTTCTTTGGGCCATCTCGATCGCTCTTTCATAACGGCCTGTTCCGTGAGTCGCAAGGCCCGCTAAAAAACCCTGGGCATTTGGATTCTCCCCGCGAGGATAAGTCTGATACCACGATTCGAGGGTTTGGTACGCCTTTTCCAGATTTCCCGTCACCTCCCGGTCGTAGGTAAAGTCAATATAGAATCTCTCCCTGTCGCTGACCCGCTCCCGCAACTGCCAGGCCTTTGTGGTGTTCTCGGCCGACAACACGGACTCTCCCATACCGCTGTAAGAAAGCCCTAACACCGCGTACGCCATAGCGAATTTGGGGTCGATTTCGACAGCGCGGCGGTAAAAAGGCATGGCGTCAGCATTGCCGGAGATTACGACCAACTTCATTCCGGTGCTGTAAGCCTTGAGCGCTTCGAGTGACGTTGTCGTGGCCTCTGGGAGCGGCGTCGAGTGCTTTTCCACCGTAGCCAGCGATTCGCCCACGCGGGTTCTAAATTTGCTCGCGATCTGGCTTAGAGAGTTCAGAACATCTTCTCTTTTCGTCGCCACCATCTGCTCCTGGTCCAGAATGTTTCCGGTGTTACAGCTCTTCGTACGCAAGCCCAGCACATACTGGCTTCCAAGGCTTGCGATAGAGCCCTCCAGAACCGCGCCGCCTCCCGTTCGCTCGCAGACTTGCTGGGCGAGTTCCACGGTCAGCTTCGCGTCTTTTGGTTGTCCCATGAGAGCCAGCGTCTTCTGGACCTGGCTGTCCGAAATCAGGCCGAGGAATGGCGATTGTTCAAGTTCCATCGATAGGCCTTGGCGCAACGTGTCGTCAAACACCGGATCGCCGGTCTTATTGTCGAAATCCGCGAGGACAATGGCATCCTTGTCGGTCAGCCTGGGTCTCGATGTGAAATCGCGATGCGAAAGCGACCAAGCCGTTACAGCGGTTAAAACGAAGAATACAAGTCCCGCAGCCGTACCGAGGGCGGCCAGCCTGTGCCTGCGGAGAAACTTCCGGGTTCGGTACAGCCGGCCCGGGGGTGAGGCCAGCACGGGCCGGTGCTCCAGGTGCCTCTGGATATCGGCGGCGAGGTCTGCCGCCGAGTCGTAGCGCCGCACTCGCGCCTTCTCTAGTGCCTTCATGGTGATCGCGTTCAGGTCGCCGTCGACGAGGCGGCGCAGGGAGACCGGGTCGGTCTGGCGGCGCGCGGCAACGTCGCTGGCTGCCGCGCCCATCGAGGTAAGCTTTCGCGGTAGCGACGGCGCTTCGTCTTCGCGGATGATCCGCAGCATTTCGGCCAAGCCGGCGTTGCGCAGCGCGGCCGTCTCGAACGGCACAGCTCCGATCAACAGCTCGAACAAAAGCACGCCGAGCGAATACACATCGGAACTTTCATCGACGTCACCCGTCACGGTGTCGGCCTGCTCCGGGCTGGCGTATTCCGGTGTCCCGACGATCTGTCCGAACTGCGTGAGCAACGTATTCTCTACTGCCCACTTGTCGGTGGCCTTTGCGATGCCGAAATCGATCACCTTAGGAACCGGCCCGCCGTCCTGTTCCGCCACAAGCACATTCGACGGTTTCAGGTCACGATGGATCACACCTTTCTGGTGAGCGTGTTGGACCGCACGGCAGACCCCGAGGAATAATGCGAGCCGCTCCCCGGTAGTCATCCGCTTGCGATCGCAATACTGGGTAATCGGAGCGCCCTCGATGTACTCCATGACGAAGTACGGCCGCCCCTTCGTACTCGCACCGGCGTCGAAGATTTGGGCGATGTTTGGGTAATCCATCATCGCGAGCGCCTGGCGCTCGTTGTTGAACCGCGCCAGCACCTGGTCAGTGTCCATACCGAGCTTCACTACTTTGAGTGCTACCTGCCGGTGAATGGGCTCAACCTGCTCGGCCAGGTACACGCTGCCCATGCCCCCTTCGCCTAGCAGCCGAACGATGTGATATCGACCGAAGTCGTCATCACCGGCCGCCGCTGCCGACCTATCGATGGTCTGAGCTCCGGATTCTCCCGCGCCGACCGAACTATCGAAAGCGCCCAGGATCAGACACCTCGGGCACAGGCCAGCGGGATCACCGGACCCCAATTCCTGTCCGCATTGAGGGCAGTTTGGCATCTGGAACAGAGTTGTAGGACTTATTTTAAGCCTTTCCGCCATACGCTGTAACCTCCAGCCCCGTGATTCCTTATTCGTGGCAGGTGAGCCGGATTCGGACAGACCACCTGATGATCAACCCGAAAGGAAACTCCAGTTAAGGAACGCATATGAAAAACACAACTAGACTGAACACCCTGGGAAGAGGGCAGAACATACTACTGCTGTATTGGAAAAGAGCTTTTGCTACGGCTCTCTGCGCCCTCGCGTGTTCTCAACTGGGCGTGGCGCAAGTCGCGCCGCCTTCGATCCTGCAGATCGACGTAGCAAATAATGTGCTGTATCTGCAAGACACGTCCGACGTTTCCAAGTTCGCGACGGATCCAAAGGCTACCACCGTCGCCGGCCACGGCTCGAACAATTTCAACCTGGCCGTAGGCATCGCCGACATTGTGGCCGTTAATGGCCAGCCCGTGAAGGGGATTAATATTCGCTCCGCGCAGAACTTTTTTAGCAGCACGGCCCCCGCCCCCGGCGGGGCAATCGCTGACACTGTGCGAGTTGCACAGGCCATGTTCACTTTCGAAATCTTGAAGAGCGACGGCACACCGATCGGGACCATTGTGACGAACGGATACGGTGGTGGCCCTGCGCCGCCAGGAGCTCCATTGACTGCAACGGGAGGAAATAACTTCGCAATAACGGGCGGTACGGGAGCATTTCTCGGTGCTCGGGGCCAGATGGAGGTAGCGGCAAACCCGCCGGGAGTGGCAAACCAACGAGCAGCCTCCATAACAGAGGACCCCGCGAACCGCCGCCTCAATGGAGGCGGAACACAACGGTATGTAGTCCATTTAATCCCAATGGAGAGCCCCGAAATTGCGCTGCTGCCTGCAGGTCCGGCTGTGACCCATTCCAGCGACTTTTCCCTTGTCACGGCGGCCAAGCCGGCAACGGCGGGTGAGATTCTGTCGCTCTTTGCGAGGGGTCTCGGCCCGGTGACCCCCGGAGTTGACCCTGGCCAGCCGTTCCCATCGAGTTCCCTGGCGATTGTCAACTCACCTGTCGAGGTGACTGTGAATGGAAAGGCTGCGGAGGTGCTGAGTGCTGTGGGCCTCCCCGGCGCCGTGGACGGATACCAGGTGAATTTTCGAATGCCTCCGGATACCGCGAAGGGACCGGCAAGCATTCAGGTAAGCGCCGCCTGGATTGCTGGACCTGCGGTGGGGATCGCAGTTCAGTAAACATCGGTCATACGGGTGCGGAGCACAACTCCTACCCGGGTAGAATTCACTGAGGGGAACACTCGATACTACTCGACGAAGCGATACCGGGTATGGCAGACGTCCTTCCTCCGAGCACCTAGGTCTTCGACCGCTTAAGGGGTTTCTTTAGGCCTCTTTCAGGCGGTCAAAGACGTAGTGGGATCGGGCCCGGGTTGGGGAAATCCGCCTATGACATCGCGAGCGGCTCGTCTCATGCTTTTTTGGAGGTGTGTGACATTGTCTCGGGTGTGAAACGACCGGTCAATGCCAAGCAAACTACTTCCTTGTGAGCACGGCTGCCAGATACCGGAGTTCGAACTCCACTTCCGCGGGATCGGCCACAGTATCCGCGATTTCCTGCCGAAAGAGTTCGCGATACCTCTTGCGAAGCCTGTGAATTGCAACTTTGAGCGCTCCCTCTGAAGTATTCATTTCGCGGGCCAGTGCGGCGTAAGGTGCCTCGGACTGGCCGAGGAGGAACACCTT
>Ga0210401_10003892_pt1 | contig 15761 bp, 8 predicted proteins | sample IncBWH32MmetaG_FD_150866 | JGI IMG/M metagenome (GOLD analysis project Ga0210401, IMG submission 150866) | Forest soil microbial communities from Barre Woods Harvard Forest LTER site, Petersham, Massachusetts, United States - Inc-BW-H-32-M | ecosystem: Environmental > Terrestrial > Soil >... | reverse complement strand
CGGTGCGGCGCATCGCGGATATGGCCCATGCGCGCGGCATCACCGTGATTGTCGACGGCGCGCATGCTTTCAATCATTTTCCGTTCAAGATCTCCGATCTGAATTGCGATTATTACGGAGTGAGCCTGCACAAATGGACCTTCGCTCCGGTGGGCACCGGGTTCCTGTATGTGAACAAGGACCGCATCAAGGACACCTGGGCCATGATGGCGTCGTCGCCGCGACAGGATAATAACATCCGCAAGTTCGAGGAGATCGGCACGCACCCGGCGGCCAATCCCGACTCCATCTGCGAGGCCATCGTCTTCAATCAGAACATCGGGATCGAGCGCAAGCTGGCGCGGCTGCGCTATCTGCGGGATCTCTGGGCCAACAAACTGGCGCAGAATCCCAAAGTCAAAATCCTGCACAATACCGATCCGGCCATGTCGGCCGGCATCGGCATGTTCGCGGTGACGGGAGCCGACCCGAGGGCGCTGGTGGATACGCTCACCAAACAGAACATCTTCGTGGCCTTGATGGGTCATTCGGAGTACACCGGCATTCGCGTGACTCCCAGCGTTTATTCGACAGTGGGAGAGGTCGACCACTTCGCCGAAGTTGTGGACAAAGAGTTGAAGAAGGCGTAGGAGTCGCCTAGTGTTTAGCAATCGCTGGTCGTCTTGCCGAGTCCCTATTCGGGCGAGTACGTTGCGTACGCGTTGCCGGACGCTCAGTAGGCGGTCAACGTCGCCGACCGAACGGGTATTTTAGTCCCAGCACCCTCGCTCGCGCCGCCCTCGACGTCGCGGGTTGGGTGTAGGCCAGCGGGGAAGCCTATGCAGGTTCGACTTTGACCGGCGTTGCTCTCGACGCGATACTAGACATAGTGCTCGAAGCTGCGCCGAAGGCCGCCCTTAACGTCCGCAGACTCCGGAAGTCCTACAAAGAGGTCGTCGCCGTTGACCGCGTCAATCTGGACGTGCAGCTTGGCGAGTGCTTCGGCCTTCTTGGACCAAACGGGGCCGGCAAGACGACCACCATTGAAATCTGCGAGGGCTTGACGATCGCCGATTCAGGCGAGGTTGAGGTACTTGGCATGGGCTGGAATACGCACGCTGCGGAACTCAGGCAGCGGCTTGGAATTCAACTGCAGGAGACGCAGCTCTCCGAAAAGCTCACGGTGTTTGAAACGGTTCGTTTGTTCCGAAGCTTTTTCCGCCGAGGGCCAGATACTTCTGAAGTCATCGCACTGGTCCAACTCGAAGAAAAGCAGAAGTCGCGCGTGGGTAGTCTTTCCGGCGGCCAGAAGCAGCGGCTTGCGCTCGCGTGCGCGCTGGTAGGAGATCCGGATTTTCTGTTCCTCGACGAACCCACCACCGGGCTAGATCCCCAAGCCCGGCGCCAACTTTGGGAGTTGATTGACCAGTTCAAGCTCGCCGGCAAAACTATTCTGCTGACTACCCACTACATGGACGAAGCGGAAAGGCTCTGCGACCATGTGGCCATAATGGATCACGGCAAAATCATCGCTCTTGGGACACCTCACGAATTGATCTCGTCTATTGGCGTGGCGCACATGGTGGAGTTTTCAGCCGGCAGTGCGGCGGGGTCGCTTGAGATCTCCGTGTTACGCCAGATGGATGGTGTCCGCGATGTCCGAACGGAGAATGGTAACGTACAGATGCAAGTAACCGAACTGCACAGGGCCGTGCCCGCGCTACTAGCCGAACTCAGCCGTCAGGGCGTTCCGCTTACTGAGCTGCGCACACATTCCGCGACTTTGGAGGACGTCTTCGTCGCCTTGACGGGACGGCGTTTGCGCGATGAGTGATACAACTGCCATTTCGGGTGTTCGCCCCAGAGAAGCAGCGCGGAAAATACCTCGGGGAGCGGGGTGGGCGGACCATCCGCTGGTGCAATTGACTCTGGTGCGGTTTCGTGAATTCCTGCGAGAGCCCGAAGCCCTGTTCTGGGTATTCGTCTTCCCGATCCTTCTGGCTGCGGGCCTGGGGCTGGCCTTTCGCAACCGTCCGCCGGACGTCCTCAAGATTGCGGCAGTCACGCCCGAACTGACTAAGTCGCTTCGACAGGAGAGACTTCTCGACGTGCAGCAGTTGTCCGCCCTAGGTGCTGAGAAAGCGCTTCGAACTGGCAGGGTCGCCCTCGTCGCCACCCCAGGTCCTGGCGAAACGGTAGTGTATAGATACGACGACACCAATCCCGAAGGACGCACCGCGCGCATACTGGCGGATCGCGCCGTGCAGCAATCTGCGGGCCGCGTCGATCCCGTTGCTTCCAACGACCGGTTGATGCGTGAGTCAGGCTCTCGCTATATCGATTTCTTGATCCCAGGCCTACTAGGAATGAACCTGATGGGCAGTGCAATCTGGGGAATGGGATTCGCGATTGTGGATGCGCGCCGAAAGAAGCTAATGAAACGCCTGATCGCGACCCCGATGCCGCGGCACTACTACTTGCTATCGTTCGTGTTCTCTCGGTTGTTACTGCTGGTGGTTGAAGTAGGGGTGCTGCTAGGGTTCGGTGTTTTAGTGTTCCGTGTGCCGGTCCGCGGTTCACTGCTCAGCCTTGCGATCTTGTGCGTTCTGGCTTCAGTCTCTTTCAGTGCCTTGGGGCTATTGATCGCTTCGCGCGCAAGGACTATCGAAGCCGCTTCAGGTCTGATGAATTTTGTGATGCTGCCGATGTGGATTGTTTCTGGCGTGTTCTTTTCAACGCAACGGTTTCCTGACATGCTGCAACCCATGATCAAGTCACTTCCATTGACTGCCGCAATCGATGCATTGCGGACGAATATGCTGCAGGGCGGAAGCCTCGCGGATGTAGCTCCGCAGTTGGGCGTGCTGGGAACGTGGCTCGTGGTTTGCTTCGCGCTCGCCCTAAAGCTGTTCCGCTGGCGGTAGGTTACCTCTGTAGAGCCATCAACCCCAGCGATGTCAATGGCGTCACACCTCTCGCGTCGCTGGACAGGATTGTTGCGGAGCACAGAGCTTACTACTCCTCTGAGTGAGGCTTGTTTTGGGCAACAGAGTCGAGGGATGAACTATAGGAGTAGCCTTCGATTACCGTGACCGCGAAGTGGCACTCGCGCAATCGCTCGGAAGAATAGCTGCACAGGCACCCGTGCAGTTCATAACTGTACCGAGTAGGACCGCAGAGTGCCGGGGTGGAGACGGTTGCTCTCGCGAAGTCATATTGAGCCTTTCACATTGACGTCGCAGGTAATCCTATCGTGAGTAGCGCAGATCAGGTCGACCGGGATTCGTTGACAGAGGCAATTTGTCCCTGAGCCAAAGCCGGATCAGAAGAGCAGTTTCAGGGCAAAGCGCAACTGCCGCTCTCCGGTGGAAGAACTGATCACGGTAAATCCATTTAGCGCCTTAATGGTTCCGTTACTAAAAGTGGCTGAGGAGACGTTCGCCCCCGGATTTGAAAATTGCGGCGTGTTGGTTAAACCGAACGACTCCGCGCGGAACTGCAGGTGAATGTTTTCTCGCAATCGAAAAGTCCGGAAGACGCTTCCATCCAGGTTGAACAGTCCGGGCCCGCGGAGAATGTCGCGCCCGCTTGTGCCAAAGCGCGCAGCTGTCACCGGAGCGAACGCCAGAGGATTGAAATACGACGAGTTCGGTCCGATGTCGCCGAGGATCTGCACGGTCGGCAGAATCTGATCCGCCGTCTGGGTGCTGCCCGGCGCGTTAAGCGATGTTCCGGAAGCTGTGACCGTAAAAGGAGTGCCGCTTGCGCGGGTCAGGATCGCATTGACCTGCCATCCGCCCACGATAGCCGCCAGAACGCCCTGCGACGCAAGTGCATGGCCATGGCCGAACGGCAACTCGTAGGTTCCGTAGAGCTCAAAGTTGTGAGTCCGGTCATAACCAGCCAGCGCCTTGTTGCGGGACCAATCGGCCGGGAAGGGGAAGGTAAGAGCGGCGTCATCGTTGTCGCTGTAATCGATGGCGCGCGAGAACGTGTAGACTGCGCCGAAGATCGCCGCGCCGACGCGCCGCGTGAGCTGCGTCTGCCAGCCGTTGTAAGTAGTGGTATTGAACGGCTCGTCGTCGCTAATCGTGCTCGGGTTTCCATACAGGATATACAGGGGCTGGCCGGCCTTCCCCGTCCCCGGAGGCGCCGCGTTGATGTTTAAAGCCGCCGTCTGGCGGATGGCCCGCGTGCCGACGTAACCGGATTGCAGATTGAATCCCGCGCCCAGATCGCGCTGGAGCATGAAATTGTACGATTCGATGTAGCCCCGGTTGAAGTTCTTGGGGAAGGTTGTCGTGCCGACGTTCGACGGTAGCTGAAGAATGCCCTGGCTGATCACGGGAGGCGTGAACGCTGGAATACCCGTCACCAGACTGCCCGGCGCCGTGAAGGAATTGGCCCCGCTAAACTGCTGTGAAATGATCGCCGGATAGGCGTCGCGCAAGGCGCGGAAATTATTTGGGTCGACGCTGATGCCGAAACCGGCGCGAACCACCGTTTTCTCACTGAGGCGATACGCGATGCCCACCCGCGGCGCGAGATCCCCGTGCCCGGAGTTCAGGCCGCTGTTGAAAGGCACGCTGTTGATGCCGCCGAGATAAACGTTGTTGTTGGAGGGGTCGTAAAGGTCGCCACCGAAATGGTCGCGATGAGCGAAGGGATAAATCTCATAACGCGTCCCATAGGTCACCGTCAGTTTTCGCGTGACCTGCCACTGATCGCGGATGTAGAAACCGAACGAGTTTTCCCGAACGGTGGCGGGATCGAGAAATTCCGTGTCCTTGCCCATCTGCTGCGGCAAGCCCAGCATGAAATCGGCCCAGCCGTTGTAGATATCGGGAGACTGTCCGCCGCTTAGCGAGCTTAACCCGCCCGTGAACGTGAAACCGCCCCGAGGACCGTAGCTCACTTGCGGTTGAAAGTGATTGATCGCGAAATGGATCATCTCGAAGCCCCAGCGAATGGAGTGGTTGCCCTTGACCCATCCCATGTTCACGCCACCGATGAACTGGTTGTCCTTGAACAGGAAGGGGTTCGAGTTGTTCTGATTGCCGAGATTGGTGAACGCCCCGTTCGCGGCTGCGACGCCCGCGCCGGTGGCCGCCGCAAACAGGAAACCGGGATATCCGCCCTGCAACAGATTGGGACCGTTGGTTCCCGGAATGCCTAAGACGTCGAGTCCGTAATTTTTATTGATATCGACGTTCTCGGCTCCGAGATGCTGGCGCAGAAAGCCGATATTTCCGTCGATCAGCAAGCTGGGCGTGAACGTGTGCGTCGCGCCGATAGCCGCGCTTTGCAAGAGTGACGGCGCGTTGCCCGGCTGGCCCGCGTCGATCGCCGGACCGCCTGCCGGGCCGAGCGCTTGCGGATCGAACAGATCGGTGATGGCATAACTGTAACGGCCGAATAAGGTGGTTTTCTCGGACGGGTTATAATTCGTCTTTATGTCGAAAATATTGCGGCGATTGCTATAACTTCCGGAGGCGAAATAGTCGTTACTCGGGCCATTCGCCGCGTAATTGCCGTTATTCGGCTCCGGCAGGAGCGCGGCCATTTTCATTGCCGCCGAGCTGAGGCGCGCCGCGGGAATAATGCCATTGGGGAACGGCGTCCGCCCGGTACCGTCCGGATTGCCGGTCTGCGGATCGTAGATCAGCGTGCCCGTCCCGGTGAAGTTGCCGGCCTTCAACGCATCGTTCGGAACGGTAAACAAACCGGATTCGGCCTGGCGGCGCTGCGTATCCTCCCAGTCGCCAAAAAAGAACCATTTATTTTTCACGATGGGTCCGCCGAAGGTGCCCCCGAACTGATTCAGAATATACTTCGGGTTGTTCGCGCCGTAGTAAAAGTAATTCCGGGCCTTGAGAGCACTGACAGTGTTGTACTCCCAGGCGCTGCCGTGGAACTTATTCGTCCCACTCTTCATAATGACGTTCACCACCGATCCGCCCGCCATGCCCTGTTCTGCGTCGAAACTGTTGGTCACCACGCTCACCGTCTCGATCGATTCTTCCGGAGGAATGTACGCCGCGATTTCCGGCAGCCATTGATAGTTGTCGCCGGTACCATCGATACGCGTGTTGTTGTTGTTGTATGACGCGCCGTTGACGTTTGTCCCCAGCGCGCCCTCCGGGTTTCCTGCTTCGGAGTGCTCTGCCGCCGGCGGAGTAAATCCGGGAATAATCTTAAACAGCGACTGGAACACGCGCTGGGCTGAGACCGGAAGATTCCCGATTTGCGACGACTGAATCTGCGAACTGACATCGGCCCGGTCGGTCTGTAATGTCACTGCGGACGCTTCAACGTTGATCGTCTGATTGACCTGTGCCACTTGCAGTTGCAGATCGATGCGGCGCACGGTATTCACGGCCACCTCGACGCCGGGTTCCACCACCGTCGCAAAGCTGGGAGCTGACACCGTGATCTTATAGGGTCCGGCTGGGAGGTCGTTGAAAACGTAAACGCCGTGCTCGTCTGAATTAGCCTGCCGGGTTACGCCGGTAGCGGTATTAACCGCCACTACGGTTGCCCTCGGAACGTCCGCGCCGGAGGTGTCGGTTATGTTTCCGGTCAGCGTCCCATAGAGGACCTGGGCGTCCAGCCGGATGGAGACCGTCGTGGCCACGATGGCTAGGACAAACGTTGTCAGAAAAAACGAGCACCGACGCGAGGCAAGCTTCACGGGCGACCTCCTAAACCATCACCAAGATGACCGAATTGCGTATTTTGTTTGTAACCCGAAGAAATTATTTTCGGGCGTTCTGTTGCTGAGTCTCGGCCAGAAGCACCAGCCCGGCCAGCTCGGTGTCCGGATCGGCCTGGTATCGCGATGTAAGTTCACGGATGGAAATAGTCAACCGCCAGCGGTACGCGGCGGCCAGGGTGAAGAACCAGATGGAAGCCCATCCGGTTGCGCCGACAATCACTTGGGATGTGACAAAAGAGCTTAGCGCCGGCGAATTCACGGCCAGCGCGATCAGCCGCGACAGAAGAAAAGTCACGATCAGGCGGAGTGAAGTGGCAAGCTGGCCGCCGCCCATTTCCTGCCCGATCCGGAGCAGCAGCAGCGCGAGCAGCGCCGGAATCGACAATAGCAAGGGACTCAGCGAGATGATTGGCAGGATCAAGGCGGAAGAGGATTGCGCGCGCCACGAGAAAAGATACGGCACGAAGGCCAGAGTGGCCATGATCCCCATCCAAACCAGGTCGGAGAATTTGAAGCGCGTACCTAGGCCGATGGCGGCAAAGCCGAACCAGATCGCAAACAGGGCGGCGGTAAGCAGAATCAATGCGAGCACAATGGGAATCTGCACGAAACTGGTGAAGGTGAGCCGCGAGTTCGTGAAATAATCGACGCTCTCGATGCTATGCCGGACAACCGAGATCGCGGAACTCCAGGCGAGCAGAAGCCAGGCGGTCCGCATGGTCGAGCCTTTCGGGTGATCGCCGCTGATTCTTAGCCAGTAGACCAGCGCGATCGCGTAGGCGACTACCTTCAACGGCTGATCGAGCGCTTCGATCCGCGGCCAAGCAACGGCCGCAATTCCTAGGGCGGCGGCCGCGGCCGTCGCGAACCAGAGCATTTTGAGCTGTCGATTCAAAGTGTGGTACCCGGGCCTCAGGCTTGGGCAACGTGCAGCCAGTCGCCCACCTGATTGACCAGGCGCCCGGCCTCGGTTCCGCAGACCGACGACATCATCTCGCTCATGTTCGAGACAAAAAGATCCCAGGTTGCCGGATTTTCGGGCCAGCCGTGGGCCGTGGACCGCTGCATGGCTAGCTGAACCGCCGCGCCCGCTGTGCCCGAGCCGCAGAACGGCTCGACCAATAAACGGAGCAGCATCACCGCCTCCCGGAAAGTCCAGCTGGGATGGCTACGGCCGATCCTTTCAAGCGAGGCGGCCAGCAGCCGGTCGATCTGATCCGGCGAGGTTTCGAAAGCCGCGCGCATGCGAGCTGCTTCCTCCGCCAGCTTTCCGCGCCAGAACGAAAGTTCCACGAGCGTCGCGGCGCACTCCGGGCAAGCGCTCAGATGATCACCGAAACGGGCGCCGTCCAGCTCTACGAGGCCGCCTTCGAGATATTCGATCCATTGTTCTTCTGATATTCCGTGCCGCATTTTCTTACACCTGACTCAAGAGGTCACGGCGTCCCAAAACGCCGGGCCAATTTCTTTTTCGAGTTAAAAATTTTCCACTGCACCGTGCCAATGGGTATGCCGAGCACCTCGGCAATGTCGTGATATTCCATTTCTTCCACGTAGCGGAGCAGCATGATCTGGCGCTCGTCCGCATCCAGAGCCGCCATCCATTGCGAAAACTGGAGCGTCCTGAAGGGATCGGGCGAACGGCTCTCGGCCTGCCAAAGGGCCGCCTCCAGTTCAACGGTTTCCACCTCGCGGCTGTTCCGTCGCAACCACTGCAAAAACGTGTTTCGCGCGATCTTGTAGATCCACGGCCGGAACAGCGCCCGGCTCCGCAGGCTGGAACTCCGGGTATAGGCGGCAAGCATAACCTCCTGGGCCAGATCCTCGGCCACCTCCCGGCCGCACCCGCGAACCCGGAAGTAAGTGATCATGCGCGGCATCAAGACTTGGAACAGCCCGCGATACGACTCTTCCGACGGATCTCGCAAAAAACGGTCAATCTCATTCCAGCCTGAGACCACAGCGAGTTCTGATCGCCTCCTTGGAACGCCACTGGGTGTGTTCACGGTAACAAGACTGGTTTAATCTTAATGATGCCCCCTTTCGGAGCTTTGTTTGCAAGCGCCCGAAATTTCGGCGCTGTTTCCCACAAACATGCGGACCGATTCGAGCATCTTCGTTTAGGCCGCAAGGAATGAAAGTTCCGGGTTGCTAACCTCACGAACATGGCAAATACGATGCGCCGGGCTAGGTTGAGTTCCTTTTTGTCAGGTTTGGTGCTACTGACGGCCTCGACCGCAAGTGCGGCGCCGGAGCCGATAGTTTCGGTGCCGCAAATCCTGGTCAGATCAGGATTGCTGCGCAGCCAGCTCATCCGCTTGCCTGCGCTCAACCCGTCCAGGACCTACACTTTGCTCTTTTCAAGCGATTCGGCCGCGACGCTGGGACCAGAATCGCGCATTGAGATCACGCTCGGCGACGGCGGCACGGTGCTGGCGGCAAAGACGCTGCACCTGGGCGATCCGGATTTCTACGCGCCTTTCAACGTAAGACGAGCAACCTCGCCGGAGCTGCGGATTACCGCCTCGGGCGTCAGCAACGCGCGGTTCCGGCTTCAAGTAAACGAGTGGCCGGATTCCGCATCGATCGATCGCGGTTCGAATCATCGGTGGCAGGACGCCAACACAATGAAGCTGGGCGAGACGGTTTACGCCTCAGCCGATCAAGTCGATTACATTCCCTTGCCGGGCACGCCGCGCAAGGAGGCGATCGACGGCGCTTCCGGCGGGGATTGGTACCGTTTCCATTTCGCGGGCGCGCCGAAGCTGGTCTTCTTTCAAATCGAGCTGATGGATCGCGACGACCTGCCAGTGGACGTCTCGATCTTCCGCCAGGAGAACGGCCAACTGGAGGAGTTCACCGACGGTCAGGATCCGGTCGCGCTGCCGCATGAGGTACAAGCGCTTCCGGGAAATAAGTTCGCGCCGCGTCTGTTGAGTGCCGCCGGCGATTATTACGTGCGCGTGCGCGCCAATCATCCCGAATACAAGTTGCGAACCCGCCTCTACGATCCGCCGCCCTATAAGGATCCGGAAACGGCGGTGCGCACCGCGGTCGACTACATTATCGCGGCGGGCGATTCCTGGTTCGCCAATACGGCCCGCCGCGGCGGCCGGCTCGACCGGGTTGCTTCCGTGCACCAGGAGACGTCGCTGTGCGTGGCTTGTCATGTGAGCCATTTTTCGCAGCGCGCGCAGCTTTACGCGGCGGCCAACGGCTATCCGGTGGTCCAGCGAGAGGAGCTGAAATTTCTTTCCGACCGCTTCTACAACAACCCCAGGCCGTTCTACGGATTCGAAGACGACGGCGCGGTATGGTCGCGGGTCATCTCCGCTCCGGCCAATGTGTTGAGCCGCATGTCGCACCTCATGGAAGTTTTCGAGAATCAGATCTCGCTCGAACCGCGCCCCGCGTATCATCAGGCCATCAACCGCTACCTCGATATCTACTACGCGGGCCTCACCAAGCTTCCGCCGGACGAAACCAATGGCAATACGCCGATCGTCAGCGCTTTTGAGATTGCCTGGTATTCGTGGAAGGAAACCAAAGACCCGCGCCTCGCCGGGATGATGGCGGACGGCGAAGTCAAGAACATGATCGATCTCGGCTATCAGACCCTGGCGCTAGCCGACATCGACCGGGTGAAATACAAGGACCAGATCGACAAGAACGTGGAGCGCATTCTTTCCCTTCAGCGCCCCGACGGGCAATGGTCGATGCGGTTCGATCCGAAAGAGCCGGAAGTGGAATTTGAGACGGGGCACGCGCTGTGGGCGCTGGCCGCGGCGGGCGTACCGCGCGACCATCCGCAGGTGCGCAAGGCGCTCGAGTACCTGATGGGCCGGCAACAGGTGTTTGGGGGCTGGTTCGATCCTCGGCAATCGTTTGAAAATTTCCGCACGCCGTTCCGCGAAACGCAGTTCGCGGTGATCGCGCTGAGCTTGTATTATCCGGGACCGGACAAGACCAAGGGCTGGAATTCGCCCGCGCCGGCCAATCTTTCGAAAGACCCGGTGCAGCTTCTAGGTAATCTCGACCGGGTGTGGAGCGGCGCATCGCCCGTGCTGATGCGTCAAATAGAGGACGAGGCCCGTTCCAACGACGTTCTGATCCGCCAGGCCTCGGCCGAGGCGCTGGGAAGGCTGGGGCAAGCGTCGTCCATGCCGGCGCTATTGGCGCTGCTGGGCGATCCGAGCAAGCTGGTGCAGCGGACCGCGGCGTGGTCGCTGCGGCAGATCTACAGCCGCTCCGAAAATGCGCCGGATGCCGGATTGCTGTCTGCTTTTGCGTCGCCCGACGCGCGGGTGCGCTGGGGCGCGGCGCGCGTGTTCGCGCATCATTTTTCCATGCTGGCAAAGCGCGATGATCTGGTTGCCGCGCTCGAAAAACTCACCTCCGACCCGGTGGTCCCGGTTCGCATGGAAGCGGTCAAAGGCTTGTGGCAAAGCTGGTTCTGGAACGCCGATCCGGCGCTTCGCGGGCGCATTGAAGATACGGTGATCGCCGAACTCGGCCAGCCGCAGCATCCCTGGGTGACCGAGAACCTTAAAGCGGCGCTTTATAACCTCGCCGATGAAAATATCCGCTATTTGTACAACAATTGGGTCGCGCTGCTCGCCCGCGACCTGGATCGTGAGCGCGCCATTCACGGCCGTCTGGGCGTCGAGGCTCAGCTTGCCGAGAAAATCGCGCGGGTTCTCGAGACCGGCGCGGACGCGCAGAAGAAAAACGTTCTGGACGCGCTCGCCAGTCTGCCGCTACGGCGCGGCGATATTTACGATGTGAGCGCGGACCTGTCCAAGCCTGGACCGGTGATTTACAGCCGTATCGGCAACGATATCGAGCAGATCGCGTTTTTCGGCGAAAGCGCCGGGAAAATTTCACGCGCGCTTCGGCTGCTGCTCGACTCCTCCGACCCGGAGATGCGGCGTCTGGCCGAACGCGCCTCGACGATCGTGCGCGAAACCAACTATTTCGCCGTCGATAAGATCGCCGGCGATCGTGGTCCGGATACGGCCTTACTGGAGAAAAAGCTCGCAAGTATGGCGGAGGCCAGTGATGTGGTGGCGGCGATGACGCCTCCCAAGGGCGGCCCGATTACGCCGGCCACGCTCGCGCCGCGGGGACGGCAGCGTCAGCTGGACGAGGCGTTTTTCAAGGCTTATGTCGAGCCGATCCTCCATAAAAAAGGCAGGGATGGCAATGCCTGCGCGAATTGTCATGTTACCCATACGCTCTTCAACGCCACCTGGTCGACGGTGATGAACGTGGTGGACACAGACAACCCGGAGAACAGCCTGATCCTGAGTAAACCGACGTCGTCGGCTGAAAGCGAGGGAGTCGCCGGCTCGAATCAACTCGCCCACGGCGGCGGGGTACGCTGGCAGAGAGGATCGATCGAATATGAGACGATTCTAGAGTGGATCAAAGGCGCAAAACTTGACAGTGCGCGGGGACGATGAGACAAACATCCCGGCCGTTTCGAGCATCTTCGCCTTCGATCGATAAGTGAACACCCCAATGAAGATGCCCAAAAACTTGCGCGTGACCGTGCTGCTGGTTGCGGCAGTCAATTTACGCGGCCAGCAGACGCCTGCTCAGGCAGTCGCTATCCTCAAGGCGAACTGCCAGACCTGTCATAGCGAGGCAAATCGCAGCGGAGATCTGGCCTTCGACAGCCGCGACGATGTACTCAAAGGCGGCAAGCGGGGGCCGGCGATCAAGCCCGGCGCGCCGTCCGACAGTCTGCTGATTCAGGCTGTGGAACAGAGCGGCGCGCTCAAAATGCCGCTGGGCCGCGCCAAGTTAAAGGATGAAGAGATTGCGATTCTACGGCAGTGGATTGAGCAGGACGCGGCGTGGCCGGTGCAGGCGGACGCGCAGAAGCCGCGCGGCTGGGATCATTGGTCCTTCCAGGTCCCCAAGCGTCCGGCGATTCCAACCGTTCAGAACGCTGCCTGGGTGCGTAATTCTATCGACAACTTCATCCTGACGAAACTCGAAAAGGAGGGTGTTCAGCCCTCGCCCGCAGCGGATCGCGCCACGCTTTTGCGCCGCGTGAGTCTCGACCTGGTAGGGCTTCCTCCGACGGCGCAGGAAATCCAGGCATTTCTGGCGGACGATTCCGCGGACGCTTATGAGAAGGCGGTCGATCGCTTACTGGCGTCGCCTCACTATGGGGAACGCTGGGGCCGGCACTGGCTCGACCTGGCTCGTTACGCTGACTCCGATGGTTATAGCATCGATGCCCCGCGGCCTATCTGGAAATATCGCGATTGGGTGATCCACGCGCTCAATCAGGACATGCCGTTTAATGAGTTCGTCATCGAACAGATCGCGGGCGATCTGTTGCCGCACCCGACCACCGACCAACTGATCGCTACCGGGTTCCATCGCAACACGCCGAGCAATTTCGAGGGGGGCATCGATCTGGAGCAATATCGGGTGGAAGCGGTCGCCGACCGGACGGCCACCACCGGTTCCGTTTTTCTCGGTCTGACGATCGGCTGCGCGCGCTGTCACAACCACAAATACGATCCCATCTCGCAGCGCGAGTTTTATCAGATCTACGCCTTCTACAACAACACGACCGAAGTTTCGTCGGAAGCCGAACGGAGCGACTTTTATCGCCCGTACCTGGACGTGCCGACGAAGGAAGAGACTGCGCAGGCCCAGGCGTATTGGGCGCAAGCCAACGCGCTCAGCCGCGAGCTGATGGATTATATCGAGAAGCTTAATGCGGCCAAGCGGGAGCCGGGCGATGCGCCGGCGTACAAGGATCCAGGGCTGCGCGCGCGCGTCGCTGCATTGCGTGCGTTCATGAAGCCTTTGGGCATCGACGGGGCGCCGGAATTCCATTGGCCGAAGCCGTGGGTGACGCGAACGCTGATCATGCAGGAGCTGCCGCAGCCGCGCGAGACCTACGTGCAGATCGGCGGCGATTTCCTCGAGAAAGGGGAGCGAGTCTCTCCCGGTGTTCCCGCCGTACTGTCGTCAAAGCCGGTCACCGGCAGTCGGCTGGATCTGGCGAAATGGCTGGTCGATCCGTCGAATCCGTTGACCGCTCGCGTGACCGTTAATCGCATGTGGCAGGCCTATTTCGGTAAGGGTATCGTAGAGACGCAGGACGATTTCGGTCTGATGGGCGCCGCTCCGACGCATCCGGAACTACTCGACTGGCTAGCAACCGAGTTCATCGCGCGAGGCTGGAGCCAGAAGGCGATTCATCGGCTGATTGTCACCTCGGCGACCTATCGCCAGTCGTCGAAGGCGCGGTCGGAGCTCGAAAATCGCGATCCCCATAACAACCTGCTCGCGAGGCAGCAGCGACTGCGCCTGGAAGCCGAGATCATCCGCGATTCGGCCCTCGTGGCGAGCGGTCTGTTCGATCCCACGATCGGTGGTCCGAGCGTTTATCCGCCGATCCCGGAAAACGCAATGAGCGGCACGCAGATCAAACGCCCCTGGCCGACCGAGACCGGACCGAATCGCTACCGTCGCGGCATGTACACGTTTTTCTTCCGCTCCTTACCCGCGCCCGCGCTCGCGCTGTTCGATGCGCCGGACGCGAACAGCACCTGCACGAGGCGTATCCGGTCGAACAGTCCGCTGCAGGCGCTGACGCTGCTGAACGATGAAGCTTTTCTCGAGTTCGCGCAAGCCATGGCCAGGCGCACTTTGAAAGAAGCGCAAAGCTCGGATCTGGACCGGCTCAACTACGTTTACGTCGCCGCTACGGGACGAAGAGGAGGCGATCGCGAGATTGCGCGGCTCGGGAAGTTCCTCGTGGATCAGCGGCGGATCTATCAATCCAATCCGGGCGCGGCAGCTCAGTTGGTGGCTAAAGACGAGAATTCGGCCGTGAATCCGACGCAGGCGATGGAACTGGCCGCCTGGACGGCGGTCTGCCGCGTGCTCTTCAACCTCGACGATTTCATGACCAGAGAGTGACGGAGAATTTCATGACACCGGAAGATCAAGATCTCCTGCGCGATACGCGGCGGCAGTTCTTTTCTCGCTGCGGCATAAGTCTGGGACAAATCGCGCTGGCTTCCCTGCTGAGCGATGGCAAAGTATTCGGGGCCGTGAACGAAGCCGCCAATCCGATGAGCCCGAAGCCGCCGCACTTTCCGGCGAAGGTGAAGAACGTCATTTATCTGTTTATGGCCGGCGCGCCCAGCCAGTTGGAGCTGTTCGATTACAAGCCGGCGTTGAATAAGTACGACGGACATGTCGCACCGGACTCGCTGCTCAAAGGTAAACGCTTCGCGTTCATGGATACGTTCGCGAAAAATCCGCCGAAGCTGCTCGGCGTGAGACGCGAATTTCAGCGGTACGGAAACTCTGGCATGTATTTCTCCGAGCTGCTGCCGAATATCGCGACCGTCGCCGATGAGCTGACGATGATTCACGGCATCTCCACTGAGAATTTCAATCACGCCCCCGGCAAGTGTTTCATGAACACCGGCTCGATCCGCTTCGGGCGGCCGAGCATCGGCTCCTGGGTGACCTACGGCATCGGCAGCGAATCGCAGGATCTGCCTGGATTCGTGGTGCTGCAATCCGGTCCGCGCGGGCCTCGCGGCGGCGCGGCGCTGTGGTCGAGCGGTTTTCTGCCGACGTCCTACCAGGGCGTGCCTTTCCGGTCGGGTGGCGATCCGATTCTCGATCTTTCGACTCCGGAAGGCGTGCCGACGAACGCGCAGCAGCAGACGCTCGAGGCCATTCACGATTTGAATCAGCTCAAGCTCGAAGAAACCGGTGACAGCGAAATCGGTACGCGCATTGCGGCCTACGAGACCGCGTACCGTATGCAAACCAGCGGTCCTGAACTGATCGATTTTTCGAAGGAATCGCGCGAGACGCTCGAAATGTACGGGGTCGAACCGGGGAAGGCCACGTTTGCGAACAACTGCCTGCTGGCGGCACGGCTGGTCGAGCGCGGCGTCCGTTTCGTACAGCTTTATCACACCGACTGGGATCATCATCAGGATCTCGGCCAGCCGCTCGATCAGGTTTGCCGCGAGGTCGATAAACCGACGGCCGCGCTGATCCGCGATTTGCAGCG
>Ga0210401_10003890_pt1 | contig 15764 bp, 14 predicted proteins | sample IncBWH32MmetaG_FD_150866 | JGI IMG/M metagenome (GOLD analysis project Ga0210401, IMG submission 150866) | Forest soil microbial communities from Barre Woods Harvard Forest LTER site, Petersham, Massachusetts, United States - Inc-BW-H-32-M | ecosystem: Environmental > Terrestrial > Soil >... | reverse complement strand
CTTCGCCCGATACATAAGTGCGGGTCTCGCGTGAACGCTTCCTGCACCAGTAAGCCCAGCGAGTTCATGCCGCGACGCATATCGGTGTGGCCGGTCGCAATCCACACCCGCACGCCCGACGCAATGGGGATCACCGCTGCCGTCCATCTGCCAGTGCCGCGACCGCGGCCTTCACCGTCGCCGCGTCGACCGTGCCCGTGATCCGCATCCGAGCCCCGGCACCAAACTCGATCTCGATCGCGCCGCCGCTGCTTGTCGGCGCGACTGGACAAGGCGTCGGCCCTGATTCCGCGACAACCATTGCCGGTACGAAGCCAGGTTGGGGGGTATCCCTCGGCTCAGGCCGAAACGATCGTCGCCATCGCAGCAGCAATGAGCGCGAAACGCCATACCGCCGCGCTGTTGCCGCGACTTGGCGCGGCGCCTGCAGGCTCTCCAGGACAATCTTGAGCTTCTCGTCCACAGACCAGCGCCGCCGCCGGCCCGTGTCCACCACCTCAAGCCGCTCGACTTGGGCACTGCGCCTATCACTGTCCATAAGGACAGTTCTCAACAACGCGCCTCATTCGGCAAGGCGGCCTTCGCCGGACGGATACCAAGTAACATTTCCGCTGACGCGATGTTGGGTGCGGAGTCATGCTGATCTTCCGCCAGCAGGCCCGCGACCATCAAGCTGCGGGCCCACAAGCGCATGTTGCCAAATGGCTATGCCGTTACCAATGCGACCGGCGCAGGCTCGTGCATGCTCCGCGCGGCATTCCTGCCCACAATCCGCTCAACCTGAACGAGATTGTCCGAGAATGTCGGACAGTTGCCCATCCCACCAAACCGAGCGGCGGACACACTGTTGACGGTGCCTTCCTCGTTATGGGTTCGCCAATAGCCGACAGTCGCAACAACCAGCCCGGCCTGAACGTCATCGGTGATGTGGGCAACGCCGTGGAAGCCGCCCGTCCTGTTATACACCTTCACCTTGTCGCCATGCTCGATCATACGCTCTGCGGCGTCCTGTGGACTAAGGAGAACGAACTGATCTCCCTGAAGTCTCCGCTTCTTTGGTTCATTGGCGTAGTTCGTATTAAGAAATGCGTGGCTTTTCGGGGCTATGATGTTCAGAGGATAAAGCTTGGCAAGTTCAGGTTCGTCAGCCGCACTCTCATAGGGCCTGGTATAGCCCGGAAGCGGTTCGATCGGCTCGCCGCTTTGCATTTCGTTGTAAAGTTGGCGAAACGGCGGTGCGACGAAATTTTTCGCGCCGGTCAGCAAGATCTCACACTTGCCCGACGGCGTCTTGAAATTTCCCTCTGCGTGAGGCGTTCGCGTATCCGCCGGCCCCAAGTTCAACTTGGCGAAGCCCTGCTTTCGCAGCAGATCCATATCGACGCCCGCCACCTGCGGCGCGGTCCAATCGATCGTGCTTTCGGCCAACTCGAGGTCCGATTTCAGGAACTCGGGGTCGGTCAATCCCATTGTCTTTGCGAGCCTGCGGAAAATTTCCGCGTTCGAGCAAGCCTCACCGGGTGGCTCGATGGCCTTCTGATTGAGCGTGAGGTAGTAATGTCCCCAGGAGAACATCATGTCATCGTGTTCGGCGGCCATCGTCGCCGGCAAGATGATATCTGCGTAAGCCGCGGTGTCGCTTATGAAATGATCCGCGACGACGGTGAATAGGTCGTTGCGCTGAAGCCCTCGGACGATCTTGTCGACATCCATCGCCTGGGTCACGGGATTTGTATTGTAGACCATGATCGAGTTGATCGGAGGATCAAGCTTGGTCTCGCCAAGCAGCGCTTCGCCCAACTTGAGCAGATTCACTACACGCGTGCCGGGCTTGATCCAGTCGGGGCGGCAGATCGCACCGAAGTTCACAGGGAATTCCCACAGCGGTGCTTGATAGATGCCGCCGGCGACGTCCTTCCAGGCGCCGGTCAAGGCAGGAATCGCGATGACAGCGCGGATGGCCTGGGTCCCGCCTGCAGTACGCTCGAGCGCTACACCGATGCGGATCGAAGCGTTGCGCGACTGGGCGTATTCGCGCGTCAGTTTTCGTATGTCGTCGGCACGGATGCCGGTGATCTTCTCGGCCCACTCCGGCGTGCAGGTTGCCGCGTGTTCCTTGAGCTCCGGATAACCAAGAACATACTTGTCGACATAATCGTGATCGACCAGGTCTTCGGCGATCAACGTTTGGATCATCGCCATGGCGAGAGCGCCATCGGTACCGGGCTTCGGCGCGATATGCCAGTCGGCCTGCTTGGCAGTACGCGACCGGTACGGATCGATAACAACGACCTTCGCACCCTTTTGGCGCGCCTCGGTCACGAAGGGCCAATGATGCAGGTTGGTGCTAAGGGAATTGCAACCCCAGATGATGATGTATTTCGAGTGGGCGAAGCTTTCCGGATCCAGCGCATTCGTGGGTCCGACCGTGAGGAGCCAAGCGGTGGACGATCCCGAGGCGCAATAGGTCTTCTCGCAAACGGTGGCGCCAAGTCTGTTGAAGAAGGCATCGCCGACCGTAAGACCCTGCACCAAGCCTTCGTTGCCGAGATAGCTGACTGGCAGAATGGCTTCTGCACCATTGCTCGAAATGATCTTCGTCCAGCGATCTTTGATTTCCGCGAGCGCCTGTTCCCAGCTGATCCGCACGAAGGCACGGCTGCCCTTGGGGCCATTGCGCTTCAGCGGATACAGCACGCGATCCGCATTGTAATGCCGGTCTGCGTAGTCGTTGAGCTTGACGCACAATCCACCGCGAGTGATCGGGTGTTGTGGGTTTCCGCGGACGTTGACGAGCTTGTTGCCTTCCACGGTGTAAAGCATTGCGCACGTGTCAGGACAGTCGTGTGGGCAACCGCCAAAAAATTCCTTCGCGGTCGCCTTTGTTGTTTTGGTGCTGGCAGGCATCGGCATATTCCTTCTACCGTCCGGTTAAGGGGAATCTGCGCTTGGGACTTACGGTCGCCAAGAGCGGCCTTTCGCAGTTAAATCCAACGACTCAGTCGAATTGAGTACCGGTTGCCCCGAATCTCTTGGTGCCGGCCGTCCGGACTCAGACCTTTCATTTGCACCGGTACTTCACCAATCCGGGCCTCGGGGCCGATTGTCGATGAAATCCTTGCTTGTGCGCATTGCGTTTCGACATGAGATCGCGACGGCATCATATGAGATCGCAAGCCCCACTTCTGGTAGACACATTCGGGCGCCGCATTGAATATTTGCGGCTTTCGGTGACCGACCGATGCGACTTGCGCTGCACCTACTGCATTCCAAGTGGATTCCGCGGATTCCAGGAACCAGCTTCCTGGTTGCGATTCGATGAGATCGAGCGCCTTACCTCGATCATGGCTGCCCGTGGGCTAAGGCGTATCCGCCTCACAGGTGGAGAACCACTCGTTCGGCGAGATTTGCCAAATCTTGCGGCAAGACTTGCGGCAATACCAGGCATCGACGACCTATCCTTGAGCACCAATGCGACCCGCTTGCAGGAGCTGGCCGCCCCTCTGCGAGAGGCCGGGGTGCACCGCATTAACGTCAGCTTGGATTCTCTTCGTGCCGACCGCGTCGCCGCGATCTGCGGCCGCGATGTCCTCGCCAAGATCTTGGCCGGCCTGGAGGCAGCCAAACAAGCCGGCTTCGCGCCGATCAAGATCAATATGGTCGCGATGCGGGGTGTGAACGATGATGAAATCGATGAGATGGTCGATTTCAGCATCGAGCAGGGATTTGTTCTTCGTCTGATCGAAGCGATGCCGATGGGCGCAACGGGCCGGAATGCCCAATACCTCGACCTCCAACCCGTCCGGCGCCGCCTGCAGCGAGAGCGCGGTCTCGTCGCAGCCGACGTACCCGGCGGCGGACCGGCCCGGTACATGAAAACGCCAGATGCACGATTGAGCATCGGCTTTATCACCCCGCTATCTGAACATTTCTGCGCCACCTGCAATCGCGTGCGGCTGGCTGCCGACGGGACAATGTATCTCTGTCTCGGTCAGCGTGAGCAGCTGGCATTCGGCCCACTCTTGCGTCGCGGCGCCAGCGACGACGAGATAGTGGGGGCACTTCGCTCGGCCATGAGCCTAAAGCCGGAGCGCCACGAGTTCCATGAGAGGCCTGAGAAGATCTCAAGAATCATGGCCGCGACGGGCGGCTGATGCACTGCAAAAACGACGTTCGAATGAGGAACGACCATGCCCCATGTAGTTACTGGGAACTGCAGCGACTGTAGGTTCACGGATTGCGTTCTGGTCTGCCCGGTAGCGTGCTTTCACGGGGACGATCACCGCATGTATATCGATCCCATCGCATGCGTCGATTGTGCGGCCTGCGTTCCGGCCTGCCCGGTTCACGCGATCAGCGAAAGCGCGGATCTTTCGCAGGACCAGCAGATGTGGATTCAAATCAACGCTGACAAGTCCGGCAGCACACCTGTGATCCGGAGTAAGCAAACGCCCTTAGCGGGCGCCGAGGAGCGGCGCGCCGCCCTCGGCTATGGTCCCAGCTAGACACATTGAGCCGGTCGCCGTGAACGCAATTGGATCAGCCGACAACCCCTTACGGGTAGCAATCATTGGCAGCGGACCAAGCGGTTTCTACGCGGCCGAGGCGCTGCTGCAGTCCGAACACACAAGCGAGGTCGATATTCTCGAACGGCTCCCGGTCCCTTACGGGTTGGTTCGTTATGGTGTCGCACCTGATCATCCGCGCTTGAAGGACGTCGCCAACACCTATGCGGAGATCGCTCGGGATCCCCGCCTCTCGTTTATCGGCAATGTCACATTTGGCAAGGACTTCACCCTGCGTGACCTGGCAGATTGCTACCACGCAGTAATCCTTGCGACGGGAGCAGCAACCGACCGAAAGCTTGGTATTCCCGGCGAGGATATTCAGGGAAGTCACGCCGCAACTTCCTTTGTCGGATGGTACAACGGACATCCCGATTACCGCGATCTTGTGTTGGATTTTTCGGGCGACTCCGCCATTATCATTGGTCAAGGTAACGTCGCAATCGACGTCTGCCGCATCTTGGCCAAATCGTCGGATGAACTGCGAAAGACAGATATCGCAGCACATGCGCTGGATGCTTTGGCTGAAAGCCGCATTCGTGAAATCCATCTGATTGGTCGCAGAGGACCGGTTCAGTCGCGCTTCACCACCAAAGAGTTGCGCGAACTCGGTCAACTTTCTGAATGCGATCCGTTTGTAGACCCCAATGACCTGCCCTTGAGCGACGCCTGTCAATCTGAACTGGCCGATGTCCGTGAACCCACCCGCGCACGAAATTTCGATGTATTCCGGAGCTTCGCCTCGCGTCAGCGGGAGAAGCCGAAATGCTGCCGAATCCACTTCTTTCTGAGCCCAAGAGAAGCGCGGGGAGAGCATAAGCTCGAAGAACTCGTTCTTGAACGAACGAGGCTCGTTGGCGCCGCTGGCCGCCAGGAGGCGATCGGGACCGGGCAGATGCTGTCCATAAGAGCCGGGCTCATGATCCGCAGTGTTGGTTACAGCGGTCGTGCTCTAGAGGGCATCCCCTTCGATGATGCGCGCGGCACGATTCCCAACAAGAATGGCCGCGCGGAAATGACACCAGCCGGCGAATGCCCTGTTTATGTCGCCGGGTGGATCAAACGTGGACCAACCGGCATTATCGGCACCAACCGGGCCGACAGCATGGCAACTGTTGCGACCCTTCTTGCCGATTTGCCGACCTTTAGGTCTCAGCAGAAGCCGGGCCGGGAGGCATTCGCTTTCCTCTTGGCGCAGCGGGCGACGCGGTTGGTATCGTTTCAGGGATGGGAAATGATCGATCAGGCAGAGAAGGTCCGCGGCACGCCCTTGGGCAAGCCGCGGGAGAAATTCACGAGAATTTCCGAAATGCTTGCTGTAAGCACCGGCCGGCCGTAAGCTTCCCGCGGTAACGACCGAGGGCCGCCCCGGGAGTGCCGCAGTCCCACATTGCCCACGAGCTTTGATCGCAACTAGCAGTTTGACAGACGCACTTTCAGACAGGCCTCTTCGCAAAGTACCGACTGTCGAGCGATGGAGCAGCAGGTGCAGTTAGCTCTTGAAATTGACCTATCCGCTGCGTCTCTGCAAAACCAGGTTTTCAAGCAGATCCACGGCTTGATCGTATCTGGTCGCCTGAAACCTGGTGCACGCCTTCCTGGCACCCGCGCCCTCAGTGAGCAACTCGGGGTCTCGCGCAATACAATCATACTCGCCTATGAGACGCTGACATCCGAAGGCTATCTGGAGTCCCGAGAGGGCGCTGGAACATACGTGTCGACGACGCTTCCCGACAACTCCCTGTCGGTTGCGAGCGGTATGAACCAAAATGCCACCTACCATAAGCCGGTTCACTTGTTCGTGCCGGTTGCCGACGACGCAAAGCGATCCGCGGCCCCCAGTGAAATCGTTTGCGATTTTGCACTTGAGAGCACAGATCCAGCCTGCTTCCCGCGTAGCGTATGGCGCCGCCTAACAAATTGGCGCATGCAATCGTCAAAATTCAACTTGACGTATTCCGGTACGCCCAAGGGCCTTCGAGATCTGCGTGAAACGCTTGCCGCGTATCTTGGCGCTTCGCGCGGCATTTCATGCAACCCGGATCAAATCGTCATCGTTACCGGTGTTCAGCAAGCGTTGAATGTCGCCGCCCACCTGTTCGTCCGCGCGGGTACGACAGTAGCAATGGAGGCACCAGGCTGCCGGACAACAGCGGACCTTTTTCGGGCCTATGGCGCACATATTGCGCCGGTTCCTGTCGATCAAAGCGGGATCGTTGTAAGACACTTGCCGGAGTCCCGGAACGGCGTCGCCTTTGTCACTTCAACGCGTCAGTATCCGATGGGCGTCATGCTGTCGGCTTCCCGACGCGACATTTTGCTGAGCTGGGCGGATCAAACGGACTCTTACATTGTCGAGGTCGATTTCGACACCGAGATCAGGTATCAGGGCTCACCGCCGCCACCTCTGAAGAGCCTCGATACCTACGGGCGGGTCGTCTATGTCGGCTCGTTTGCAGCTTCCATCGGCCCAGGGCTAAGAGTGGGCTACATGGTCCTACCGCCGCATCTGGTTAATCCAGCCGTTCACGCCGCTTCATTGCTCGATCACGGCTTTCCGTGCACCGGCGTTCCTTGGCTTGAGCAGGCGGTGCTGAACGATTTTATCGAAACCGGTGCCTTTGAAAAGCATCTGAGAAAAATTCGCAAAACTTATATGGTGCGGCGCGACTGCTTGATCTCGGCGCTTCAAAAGCATATCGGATCCGTCCAAATAAACCCGGTACATTGCGGCACGCACTTGGTATGGGAGTTGCCGCCGGATTTACCGAGTGCCGTCGAATTGCAGACGCTCATGCTGAAGCAGCAGATCGGCGTTTACACATTGCGCGACCAGAATATCGGCGACGCGGATTACCTCGAGAATTGCGACAGATATCTTCTGCTGGGGTTTGCGGCACTGTCGGAACAGGCCATCGAAGAGGGAATTTCGAGGCTCGCCAACGTGCTTTAACGCTCCCTGAGAAGTGAAGCCAGCCATGATCTCTGGTCCTCCGCCAGACGCGGTTGCGCGAAGCGGATTGCGCGCGTGTTGTCGCGCAACTGCACTGAGGGAGTGCTAACCTTCTCAATATTCGCCGTGAACCGGTACCATCCGCTTTGCCTGCACCGGCGCTGTGAGGAGCACTCGTGTCCCACTAATTTATAGCTGGAAATTGCGGGCGAGCTCCTACTGCAACGGCGCCGGCAGTTAGGGGCGCCGCGGGTGTTTTCCACTACGGTCATGGCGCTGCTGCGAGATATCACGAGGGAGCAAAAGATGAGTGGCACAGCTACGAATTTGGGCGACTATGAAGCCATCACGAAGGTCGTTCAACACTATCTGGACGGCGCCAAGTCGGGCAAAGGAAGCGATATGAAGCCCGCCTTCCACAAGGACGCTACGATCTTCGGATATGTCGGATCCGACTTGTTTGCAGGACCTATTCAGGGGTTGTTCGACTGGAACGACTCGAACGGTGCCGCCACTGGAATCCAATCCCGCATTTCGGAAATCGACATCGTCGGGACGATCGCAAACGTGCGCCTGGAAATCGACAACTGGAAGGGCTCGCGCTTTACCGACATGTTCACGTTGCTGAAGACAGATGGGAAGTGGCAAATTATGAACAAGGTGTTCCACCTTCACAGCTGATTTATGACCTGCCCGAGCCCCCCACGAGATCGACACGGTCGATCTCGTGGGCGGCGGCTCTCGGCAGGGGTCATTTGCAGCTGTGACCTTTCCCGAGGAGCACCTGAACCCGGCTTCGGCTGGGTTCTTTTTGAAAGACCGCCAGCACCAATCTAGGCGGTATCCGACAAAACAAAGTTCGCGCCTTTGTCGGCAATCATGATTGTCGGTGTATTCGTATTGCCAGAAGTAATCGTCGGCATCACCGATGCATCGATAACGCGCAACCGATCCAGGCCGATGACGCGCAGGTGCCGATCCACAACGGCCAGCGGATCGTGCTCTAGGCCCATTTTCGCGGTGCCAACCGGATGAAAGATGGTCGTTCCGATGTCGCCGGCGGCCTTGGCAAGAGCGGCTTCGCTGTCATCGACCGACGGCCCTGGGATATACTCCTCCGGGCGAAAGCGGCGAAGCGCTTGTTGCTTCATCAAGCGGCGCGTAACGCGAATGGCGTCGGCCGCCACGCGGCGATCTTCGTCAGTCGAAAGATAGTTCGGCGAAATAATAGGCTTCGCTGATGGATCCGTCGAGCGCAAGCGGATGGTACCGCGGGATGTCGGCCGAAGATTGCAGGCCGCAACCGTGATCGCAGGAAAGCGGTGCAACGGTTCCCCAAACTTGTTGAGTGAGAGGGGCTGCACGTGGAATTCGATGTTTGCTCGATCGAAGATAGGCGATGAGGTTGTAAAGATTCCGAGTTGCGATGGCGCCATCGTAAGTGGACCGCGACGAAACAATGCATATTCGAGGCCCATGAGCGCTCGCCCAATCGGCGAGTGATAGGTCTCGTTGAGTGTCTTGACACCATGGACCCGGTAGATCGCTCTCTGCTGCAGGTGGTCTTGCAGATTGCGGCCAACACCAGATCTGTCGGCTACGGTCGCAATGCCAAGTTCGCCGAGCCACTCAGCCGGCCCCACACCGGAAAGTTGGAGGATCTGGGGCGAACCGACAGAGCCGGCACATAGGATGACCTCACCTTTCGCGCGAACATTGATCGTGCGTCCATGCTGCCGAAATCGGACCCCCACGGCACGCTTGCCGTCGAACAGCACTCTTTCGACCAAAACCCCTGTTTCGAGCCGTAGGTTGGCGCGATGCAGGACTGGCTTCAGGAACCCGCGCGCTGACGACCAGCGAAAGCCGCGCTTCTGATTCACGTGGAAGTAGCCCACACCGGTATTGTCTCCGGTGTTGAAATCGGTCGTTGCCGGGATACCCATCTCGACGGCCGCTTTCGCCACGTTATCAAGAATATCCCACCGTACGCCGGGGCGTTCCACGCGCCACTCGCCGCCAACTCCATGATGTTCAGTTTCACCCAGAAAATGATCATCAAGGCGTTTGAACACCGGACTGACATCGTCCCACCCCCAGCCGGTGAGACCGAGTTGGCGCCAGTGATCATAGTCTGACGCCTGTCCGCGCATGGAAATCATGGCATTGATCGCGGACGAGCCGCCAATCACCTTGCCGCGGGGATACTTAAGGGAACGACCGTTCAGCCCCGCTTCGGATTCTGTCTCGAACATCCAGTCCGAACGCGGATTGCCGATCGCGAACAGATAGCCAACCGGAATGTGAAACCAGATCCAGTTGTCCTTGCCGCCGGCTTCCAGGACAAGAACCCGCTTCCTTTTATCGGTCGACAATCGGTTGGCGACAACGCAGCCGGCAGACCCAGCTCCCACAACAATGTAGTCGTAGTCGCCATCCAGTTCAGTGCTGGAAACCACCGTCTTCTCCATTGTTGGGGGTTTGCGGTGCGTCCCACGTAGGCCTTGCGCGTCCGGATCACAGACCGCAGCACCCGCCCGGAACAGCGAGCGGTCAGCGGTGGCGAAAGACCGGCGCCCGCTTGTTGACGAAAGCGTTCATGCCTTCCTTCTGCCCTTCGGTCGCAAACGCCGCCTGAAACAGAAGGCGTTCATGTCGCAATCCTTCCGAAAGAGGTCCTTCGAACGCACGATTGACTGCCTCCTTGGCCATCTTGACTGCTGGCGCATTGTAGCCGGCAATCGTATGCGCGGCTTCAAGGGCAACCTGCAAAAGATCGCTGCTCGGCACGACACGCGCAACGAGACCGACAGCCTTTGCCTCGGCTGCTCCAATGGTACGGCCGGTCAGAACGAGATCCATGGCAAGTGATTTGCCGACCGCACGCGTTAGCCGCTGTGACCCTCCAATACCCGGCAAGATACCGAGCTTGATCTCCGGTTGACCGAATTGTGCGTCTTCCGATGCAATGATAAAATCGCAGAGCAGCGCCAGCTCACAGCCGCCACCAAGCGCAAACCCGCCGACCGCCGCTATGATGGGCTTGGAAATAGATTTGACGTCATCCCACGGTCCGAGAAAATCGTTCATATAGAAATCGGTAAAGGACTTCTCGGCCATTTCTGCGATATCTGCCCCGGCCGCAAAGGCGCGCGCACTGCCGGTGATCACGACCGCTCCGACCCGATCGTCGGCATCGAATGCCTTCAATGCCGCCAACGTCTCGATCGCTAGTTGACCGTTCAGGGCGTTCAAACTCTTTGGTCGGTTTAGGGTAATGAGGCCCACGCGATCGCGGCGCTCCACGATGATCGTCTGCGGCAAGTTCGTCTCGGGTGTTACGGCCGGCTGTTCGGAGGGGGATGGGCTGTCCTTGCGGATCGGGGCGACAGTATTGCTCATGGCCTGTTTCCTACCTTTGGAAGATGCCCGTGTCATTCGGCCGCTCGCGGCAGCGAGCCGGACGCATCGATTTCGTCGGGGTTGACCTCACCGGCCGCTGCGCTCGCGTATGCGCCGTGTGTAGCCATGAGCTCGTTCAGAATTGCTTCGCGGTGCTGATTAAGGCCCGGCGAACGGGCGGGTGTTTCGACGTCGTTTTCGGCGTAGCCGGTGAGACGGATCGGGTTGCCGGCGGTACGGATGGGACGGGCGCCCTCACCTCTCACCTTCACGATCATGTTCCGCGCCTTGAGTTGCGGGTGATCAAAGAGCTTGTCGATCGTGTTGATCGGTGAACAGGGGACGCCAGCCTCATTGAGCTTAGCGACCCAGTGCTCAACAGGCTCGCGCGTGGTGATCGCCTCGATGGCCGCAATCATGGCTGGGCGATTGCTGCACCGCAGGTCATTGCTCATGAAACGTGGATCCAGTGCCAACGCCGGCGATCCAAACGCGTCTGCCATCAGCATGAAAAGCGTGTCGTTGCCCGCGGCTATGATGACGCGTCCATCCTTTGCGGCGACGCTTTCGAACGGGGCCAATGAAGGGTGACTGTCGCCGGTGCGACCAGGTATCTTACCTTCCACGTCATACCGAGCGAGTGCCGTCTCCATCAGCGCTGCCTGGCAATCAAGCATACCAATATCCACACGCGTTCCCTGAGCGTTTTTCACGCGTTTGAAGAGCGCGGAGAGGATTCCGACAGTTGCGAACAGGGCGGCACCGAGATCGCCAAAACTGGTCCCAACGCGCGAGGGCGGCCCGTCAGGCCATCCCGTTAAGCTCATCACGCCGCCCATAGCTTGCACAACCATGTCGTAGCCGGGCAAATCACTGAACGGACCGGTATGGCCAAATCCCGAAATTGACGCATAGACAATATGGGGGTGCGTTTTGGCGAGCCGTTCGGCGCCATAGCCGAGCCGATCCATGACGCCAGGACGGAAGTTTTCGACGACCACATCGGCGCGATCCAGCAACCGCTCGAGCAACTCTCTGTCGCGCGGCGACTTGATATCGAGAACAATGCTCTCCTTGCCCCGATTGAAGCACATGAAATAGGCCGACTCTCCGTCGACGAACGGACCAAATGCGCGCGTATCGTCACCGGTGCCAAACTTCTCAATTTTGATGACACGGGCACCGAGATCAGCCAGGACCATGGTGCAATAAGGTCCAGCCAATACCCGTGAGAAATCGAGGACTGTAATGCCTTCGAGGGGCCCCTTCTTCGGAGCCTGGTTAGCTGCGCCCTGCATGATAGCTCCTCCCAAGACATTGGCCGGCGCGCTGCAGTCGCGAACGAGCCCTGAGAATTCCGGTCCATTGGCGTTCGCGCCGGCACAAGCTCGGGCCTTCTGGCCCGCGAAACGACCAACGGTCGCCCTCGCCGAACGCATGGCTTCTTCAGCCAAACGTGGCGAACCTCGATCATCCAACCCGGAAGCGGGCCCGGTGAAGTACCGGTCCGATTGAAAGGCCTGAGTCCGCCGATAATCCTCGAAGCCCGGCTTGCCGCCAAGGCGAGCGGATCGGAGCACTGGCACCGGCCGCAACTCGATACAGGTCAACGACCGGCGCTCTGGCCGCCGTCCACGTGCAGTATCTCGCCGGTGACGAAGGGAGCGTTCTCGAGGAAAAGGACCGCGTCGACGATGTCCTTGATTTCTCCCATTCGCCCGACGGGATGCTGTTTCGCAAGGAACTCATACTTTTCAGGGGTGTGCATCGGTGTCTTCATCACACCGGGAGCAACGGCGTTAACCCGCACTCCCTTTTTTGCGTACTCGATCGCCAGGGATTTCGTGGCTGCGTTTAGCCCACCCTTGGTTAGTGAGGCCAGGACCGAAGGGACGTTGCTGTTGGCGTGATCGACAAGGCTGGTCGTAATCTGCACGATATGGCCGGAGCCTTGTTTTAACATTTCAGCCGCGATTCGTTTGGTAATCCGGAAGAAGCCTCCAAGATTGATCGCGACGACCGAAGCATAGTCCTCCTCAGTATAATTGATCAGCGGCTTGGCGATGAAGATTCCCGCGTTGTTAATGAGGGTGTCGATACGTCCGAAACGTGCCAAGCCTTCCTCGACGATGCGATCAGCCGTCTTCGGATCCGCCACGTCGCCCGCGATCGTCAAGACGTCTGTATTCGTGCTGGGCCTGATGGAGCGTGAGTTGGCAATCACGCGGTAATTGCGGTCGAGATATCCGCTCACGAGCCCGGCGCCGAAGCCTTGCGATGCACCGGTTATGACGACGACCTTCTGCTCTGTTCCCATGCCTGCCTCACCTTTCAGCGGACGACGTGATTACCATCCGCCAGACGGTCCACGTCTGATGCAGCAAGGCTAATGCGATTTGAGCACACCCCGAATGGCCATTGTTCGGCAGGTTCTGTTCCTGAAACTGGAACAATGGGCAGCCACACGAGAAGCTACCGAGGCCGGCCGTGGCCATCGCGCGCGACTTCTCCCAAACGGGGGCTCTCGGCAATATCCTCGTCCGAGCGAACTCCTCCGCGATCGTTGTTATGTTCATCAATCTTCCATAGGAAGCTGCGGGCCTGGTCACGTCCGCTGGTCGGGTTGGCGCTTGAGGTTTTTGAACGACACTCAGCCGCAATACCTAGGCAGCCTGGTGGCGTGCATGCTGGGTGCGGAATTTGCCGGTGCGTTCGAACTCCCATCGGGTACCTATTAGATCCCGCTATCTTGAGGGGTACCCTTCGTTCTCGCAAAATTTGCGACCGGCCCCGTTCAGGCTGGGCAGTCATCGGCGTCGCCATCAGGCGCATTTTTGAGATAGCCATATCTATATTGGAGATATGTCGAGAGCTGACACTGTCCGTTTGTTTGACCGCGCCATCCACGGGAGCGCGAGCCGGAACTGACAAACTTTCGAAGTCGATCGGCTCCGCTGGGTTATTGTCCATCGCGGGTCTTTGCGTTTGAGGCTACGAGCACCTTCGCGCTCACAAGCACGCGAATGATACGAACAGAACTCGCGCAGCGATTCCGGCGGTGTTACCATGCATCCGTTGAAGACATGCGCGCGGAGACGCCCACCCCGATGAGCTACTTGGAACTGCCCATGACGCGTTACGCGATGAGCGGGGACGTAAGCGTCGCGTACCAGACCATGGGAGACGGTCCTATAAACATCATCGCGATTCCTGGAATCGTTTCGCATGTCGAATTCATGCATGAAATGCCGGGATACACCGCATTCTTGCAGCGTCTTTCAAAATTTGCGCGCGTCATCACGTTTGACAAGCGCGGCCAGGGGCTTTCGGACAAAATATCTGGCGCTCCCACGCTCGATGAGCGCATGGACGACGTTCGCGCCGTTCTGGACGCCGTTGGCGTACAGCGCGCTGCCCTGCTGGGATTTTCTGAAGGTTGCGCAATGAGCGCCGTCTTTGCGGCATCCTATCCGGAGCGCGTTTCACACCTCGTTCTGTTTGGAGCGTTTGTCCGCTATACCGAGCTTTTCCCCGACGCTGACCCACAGTTGGTCGTTCAGGAGCAGATGAAGTATTGGGGAACCGGGGCACTGATGAGAGAGGTAATGGCCAGCAGGGCATCCGATCCTGAAGCGGTTGCGAAGTTTGCCAAGTTCGAGCGCCTGTCAGCCAGTCCCGGGGCAATGAAAGCCCTCCAACTATTGAATTTGCAGATCGACGTGAGCGATATCCTGCCAACCGTGCGTACTCCAACACTCGTGCTGCACCGGACGAACGATGCGCTGGTCCCGGTCCAGAAAGGACGCGATTTCGCGGCACATATTCCAGATGCGGCATATACAGAATATCCCGGCAGCGATCATGCCTTCTGGTCAGGCGACGTCGAGGCCTTGCTCGGGGACATAGAGGAGTTCATCATCGGCCATCGCGAGACCGAATCGGCCGACCTGGAGCGGATCCTGGCGACCGTAATGTTCACGGACATCGTCGATTCAACCCGCCGCGCTGCCGAAATGGGCGATCAGAACTGGCGTCGGCTATTGGACGAACATGATCGGCTCGCGCGCCTGATGATCGAAAGGCACCGCGGCAACCTGATCAAGAGCACCGGCGACGGCATTCTCGCCACCTTCGACGGGCCTGGCCGTGCCGTACGCTGTGCGCTGGCGTTTTCGGCCGCAGCTAGGCAGATGGGCTTGCCCCTGCGTTCGGGCCTGCACACGGGAGAAATCGAGGTCAGAGGCCGCGACATCGGTGGCATCGCCGTTCACGCAGCGTCCCGCGTCATGGCTAATTCCGCGCCGGACGAAGTCCTCGTATCCCGCGTGGTCTCGGATCTTGTAGCGGGAGCAGGACTAAGGTTCGACCAACGAGGCGCGCATGAGTTCAAAGGCCTTCCCGGCCGATGGGATCTCTTTGCAGCCAGTGCGTAAAGAGCAGAAACCGCCGTCACACCGAAGATGGAGCGCCTGGATCCGGCGAGGCTATCGACGTCCGATACCGTATGCCGCCGCCCAGCCGAGGCCTGCCACGGTCTCGCCGAATGGACGATATTCACACCCTACCCAACCGCTGAATTCGAGCCAGTCGATCAGATCGAACAGGTACGGATAGTTGATTTCACCGCGGCTCGGCTCGTTACGTCCGGGTACGCCTGCGATTTGGAGGTGCTTGATGCGCCGGATGTTCCGGGTAATCGTATCAGCGAGGTGTCCTTCCGTGAGCTGCATGTGATAAACGTCAAGATGGAGATGAAGGTTGTGATCGCCTACCGCCTCGATCGCTCGTAGAGCTTGTTCGGTGCGCGTTAAATAGAATCCGCGTGCCATAGGTCGTGTACGTCT
>Ga0210401_10003889_pt1 | contig 15765 bp, 19 predicted proteins | sample IncBWH32MmetaG_FD_150866 | JGI IMG/M metagenome (GOLD analysis project Ga0210401, IMG submission 150866) | Forest soil microbial communities from Barre Woods Harvard Forest LTER site, Petersham, Massachusetts, United States - Inc-BW-H-32-M | ecosystem: Environmental > Terrestrial > Soil >... | reverse complement strand
ATTGAAGAAGTTGAAAAGAAAGACAAAAAAATAAAAGATGAGGATATAGTAAAAGAGTTCAGAAAATATATCTTCAATAAAAACAGAAGGCTTTATTAATATGAATGAGATGTATTATTTAGTAAATGAAAAGAAATATTATGATAATTATATGATACGCCAAAGGTTTCAACTATCAAAGTCGGTATTACAGGGCTTAATGAAGCGATACGAATTTCAAAATGATGAGGTAGTTAAAATTCAAAACAAAAAACTTTATTCTATTGATGCTTTTGTAGAGTTCGCAAATAAATTAGTTAATGACGTAAATGAAAAGTAATGAGTTAAGCCAAGCCCGAAGGAAAAAATATGCTGAATACATGGTAAAAATGATTTATTTATACATCCTTGTTGTGAAAAATTTGGATTAAATAATTAACTGCCTGTTTCTATGACATCACCTAAATTTATTTAGTTCTTTAAGTTGATTAATTATATAACTGAGGTCGCCAACATATCCCCAATTATTCGTGTTCTTACTATAAATTTTTTTATGATTTTTTAGTTTGTCATTCAAAATCGCCAATTCGTTTTTTATCTCAGCTTGCTTTTTTTCGTACTCAATTTTTGCTTCCATTTCTTATTATTTGAATTTTTATAGTGCTAATAATCTTCTTACTTGCTCAGGCGCGAACTTACCACCTCTAGAAGTTTTAAAATCTGATTCGTTTAATTCATTCGCTATTTCGTGTAATGTTTTGCCATCCCTATTTAAAAGTTTAGCAATCTTCTTTGCTTTAACATTATTGGGGTTCTTACTCGCAATTTCTTTTCTTTTTAAAGGGCCCAAAACTCTTACCTCATCGCTCCAATTTTGTGGCGAACCTAATTTAACGCCACGTTTCTTTAATTGCGCCAAAGCGTCTTTGGTGCGTTCTGAAATACGTTTTCGCTCCCATTGTGCTAAACTTCCAAATAAATGTATTGTCAGCTCGTTCGCATCGGGCATATCAGCACAAACGAATTTAATTTTAGCATCCATTAAAGCAGATATGAAAGTTAAGTTTCTACTTAATCTATCTAATTTTGCTATAACTAAAACAGCATCTTTTTTTTGAGCCAAAGCAATAGCTTTTACAAGTTCGGGTCTTTCGTTATTCTTGCCCGTTTCAATGTCTGTAAACTCTTGTATGATACAATCGTTACATTTTATGAAATTAGTAACTGAATGTTTTTGCGCTGCTAATCCTAAACCCGATTGCCCTTGTCTATTTGTAGATACTCTGTAATACGGAATGTATTGTTTTTGTGTTTTAATCATTTTTACCTTTTATAAGGCTAATATAAGGATATTTCACGAAATGGCAACGAACGTTTCCATTATGTGAAATTCATTAAACCACAAACATTTACTTATAAAATGAAGAGTCAAATTAAAAATTAGCTTTTAAAAGCAAATATTAATGCTTTACTTTTTTTTCTGTTTAATAGGATGTAATAGCTTACCAAAAAATGAATTTTCAAGGTCAGCTTTTGCTTTCTCAAGATCGGCTTCAATCTTTTTAATTCTTTTTAATAGCTTATCTGCTTTCTTTTTAAGTTTTTCCGTTTCCTTTTTTGCCATGGCTTATGTTTTAACTTAAAAGTAAATATAAATTGAATTGACTGATATATCTATTAAGCAATAAATTGTTGTCCTATTGTTGTCCTAATAAAGAATTCCAATTTTTAATTAATTGTAAATCAATTAATTAAAAATTGGAATTTGGGAAACTTCTATTCTATCCATTGAACTACGAAACCAAAAATTCAGTTACCAAGTGTCAATAACAGCTACTTGTTTTCCTAAAGAATCAGCATCGCATCACCATACGAATAAAAACGATATTTTTCTTTAATGGCTTCTTTATATGCTTTCATAATTAAATCATAACCACCAAAAGCGCATGTCATCATCAACAAAGTCGATTCTGGCATATGGAAATTGGTAATCATACAATCAGCCACACTAAAATCATACGGAGGAAAAATAAATTTATTTGTCCAACCTTTGTATGGGTTCAAATGACCCGATACACTTACCGAAGTTTCTATACCGCGCATAACAGTTGTACCAACGGCACACACACGTTTTTTAGCGTCTTTTGCTTTGTTTACAATTTTAGTAGTGTTCTCTGGTATAACTACTTCTTCCGAATCCATTTTATGCTTCGTCAAATCTTCTACCTCAACCATTCTAAAGGTGCCCAAACCAACGTGTAAAGTAACATATGCAAAGTTTACACCTTTAATTTCTAAGCGTTTCATTAACTCTCTGCTAAAGTGTAAACCTGCAGTTGGTGCTGCAACAGCTCCTTCGTTTTTTGCAAAAATAGTTTGGTAACGGTCTTTATCGCTATCTTCTACTTTACGTTTAATGTATTTAGGCAATGGTGTTTCACCTAAATTGTATAACATCTCACGAAACTCATCATAAGGTCCGTCATATAAAAAACGAAGTGTACGTCCACGCGATGTTGTGTTATCAATTACCTCAGCAACCAATGAATCATCTTCTCCAAAATAAAGTTTATTGCCTATACGTATTTTACGAGCCGGGTCGACTAACACATCCCACAAACGACTTTCGCCATTTAATTCACGTAATAAAAATACTTCGATTTTTGCGCCTGTTTTTTCTTTGTTACCATACATGCGTGCAGGAAAAACCTTCGTGTCATTCATAATCATCACATCGCCATCATCAAAATAATTAATAATGTCTTTAAATTTTTTGTGATGTATTTTCCCTGTTTTTCTGTCAACCACCATCAAGCGGCTTTCATCACGGGTTTTTGCAGGATACTCAGCCAGTAGTTCTTTTGGCAGGTTAAATTTAAATGCGGATAATTTCATTTTCTATGTCTTTTTGTAGCAAGACATGAATTGCCGCCGAGGAGGGCTACAATTGCATAATCTTACGGGATTAATTTTAAAAGTGGGCAAAGATACGGTTTTAAAACCCAAAAGTCAAGTTTACATAAACCCAAGCTCCAACTGGGCTACCTCGCTCATCATGTTCTTATCCCAGGTGGGCTCAAAGGTTAGGTCTAGCTTTACTGATTTTATGCCCGCCAACTCCTTCAATTTGCCCTCTACCTCAGCCGGTAAGCTCTCTGCTGCCGGACAGTTAGGCGATGTCAACGTCATCACAATGCCTAAATCATTGTCGTCAGATAGGTTTATTTCATAAATAAGCCCCAATTCCCACACATCTACTGGAATTTCAGGGTCAAAGCAGGTTTTTATCTCATCTATTATTCGCTGAGCTAGTTCGGTATTTGTTGCTTTTATAATAGCAGCCATTTTTCTAAAAATTATAAATTATATTTTCCCTTGTAAGGCTAAAGCATCTAACTTCATTTGTTTTATCATGCTAATCAACCCGTTAGCTCGCGTAGGCGATAAATGTTCTTTTAATCCAATCACATCTATAAAACCAACAGTCGCCTCTAAAATATCATTCGGTTTTTGGTTAGACAGTACACGTATCATCAAAGCCACCATGCCTTTAGTAATAATGGCATCGCTATCGGCTGTATAAACTATTTTACCATCCACCATTTCTGAATGCAACCACACTTTACTTTGGCAACCTTTAATAATATGCTCATCGGTTTTATAAATCGGATTTATCAGCGGCAACGATTTTCCTAATTCTATTAAATGCTCATATTTCAGTTCCCAATCATCAACAAACAGTTCAAACTCCTCAATTATTTCTTGTTCAATTTCAGCTATACTCATGATAACATTTTAATCGCTTTTTCTAAGGCCGAAATAAAAACATCAATCTCCTGCTTAGTATTGTAAAACGAAAACGAAGCACGTATGGTTCCAGGTATATTGTAATGTTGCATCAATGGTTGCGTGCAATGGTGTCCTGTACGTACAGCCACACCCTGTTTATCTAAAATAGTTCCCACATCAAACGGATGTATGCTATTTACATTAAACGAAATCACAGCCGCCTTATGTTTTACATCTCCGTAAATTTTTACACTTGGCAATTGCTTCAACTTTTCAGTAGCATATAGCATTAATTCATTTTCGTAGACAGTAATGGCGTCTAATCCAATTTCGTTTACATAGTTTAGTGCAACAGCTAAACCAATAGCTCCTTCTATGTTAGGTGTACCTGCTTCAAACTTTAACGGGCCATCAGCATAAACTGTCTTTTCAAACGATACCGTTTTAATTGTTCCACCTCCTGTTTGGTAAGGCTCAAATTTTTCTATCCATTTTGCTTTAGCATACAAAACACCAATGCCTGTAGGTGCATAAATTTTATGTCCGCTAAAACAATAAAAATCACAATCAAGGTCTTGCACATCAACTGCCATATGGGGCACTGCTTGTGCACCATCTAAAAACACGGGTATCTTTTTTTGTTTTGCAATGGCAATAATTTCTTTTACATCATTAACAACACCCAACGTGTTCGATACATGTGCAACTGCAACCAATTTCGTTTTGGCAGATAATAATTTTTTGTACGCTTCTAAATCTAACTCTCCATTTTCTGTTACCCGAATCACTTTCAACACAGCGCCCTTCTCTTCACACAAAATTTGCCAGGGCAAAATATTTGAGTGATGTTCCATTTCACTCACCATAATCTCATCACCCTTCGTAATAAATAATTTTCCAAAGCAATGTGCCACCAGGTTTACACTTTCGGTTGTGCCCCGTGTAAAAATTATTTCGTTTACATCAGCCGCGTTAATGTGTTTTTGTACAGTTGTTCTAGCAAGCTCATAATGTATCGTCGCTTTCTGACTAAGTGTATGTACTCCTCTATGTATATTGCTATTCTCTTCGTAATAATATTTAGCAATGGCATCAATTACCTGTTTAGGTTTTTGTGCGGTTGCACCGTTATCAAAATAAATAAGTGGCTTGTTGTTTACCTGTACTTTTAAAATCGGGAAATCTGCTCTTACTTTTTCAACGTCAAAAGCGGTATGTTGAATTGTATTTTGCATCGGGGAAATTTAATCTTGTAAGGCTTGTTCAAATAGCTCGCCCACTTTTTCTTTTATAGTTTCATTTTTTAATTGATCTATAACTTCATGTGCAAAGGCTCGCAATAAAAGTTTACGGGCGCTTTCTTCGCCAATGCCACGAGCTTTTAAATAAAATAATGCATTTTCATCCACCTTCCCGGTCGATGTGCCATGACTACACTTTACATCATTGGCATAAATCTCCAGTTCGGGTTTAGCGTTAACGGTTGCGTCATCACTAATTAAAATATTTTTACTGCTTTGGTAAGCATTTGTTTTCTGCGCGTCTTTTTCTACAAAAATTTGTCCGTTAAATACAGCGGTAGATTTCCCTCCCACAATGCCTTTATACAACTCGTTGCTTTGGCAATTAGGTTTCAAGTGGTCAACCAAGGTGTGGTTATCTACTAACTGATTTCCTTTTGTAACAAACAAACCAAACAAATGTGCCTCAGCAAATTCTGCTGCAATAGCTGTATTTAGATTATTACGTACCAATGCTCCGCTAAATGTAAAACAAGAGTTGGTATAGGTGCTTTGTTTATGCTGATGCGTTTTTGTAGTGTTCACTAAATAACTAGCAACACCTGCATTTTGTATAACCGTGTGATTTACGTGGGCACCTTCACCCACAAAAATCTCCGTAAGGTTATTAGTAAAATATTTTTGATTTGATGAGTGATAAAATTCAGTTAGTTCAACCTCTGCATTTTTTTCAATCACTATTAAATTGCGGACATTAAAAAATAAATTCCCTTCCGATGAATTTACATGATGCACCACTACAGGTTTTTCAACCGCTTTTGTTACATGTAAAAAAACACCTCTATCAGCGTAAGCCACATTCACTGCAATAAGTACATCGCTATTTGTTTGCGCGTATTGTGCTAAATGTTTTTTTAAAATATCAGCAGGTGTTTTATCAATCGCTAAAAGTGCTATGTTGGCGGGCACTTCGCTAATCTCTGCAATCAATTTTCCGTTTACAACATAAACATTGTAAGCGTCTTTTATAAAATAATTCTTTTTTAAATCAGTAGCGGCTAAAGCAATTTCTTTTCCGGTAATGGTTTTAAATTCTTTACGCAGTATGGCTTCAATGTTGCAGTACTTATAATCTTCGTGCCTGTTATTCGGTATCCCCTTCTCTTCTAAATATTGTAGTGCCAAGCCAATTTCATTGGCGGGCATAAAGTCTGCCTTTCCGGCTTGTTTAGCTAATTCTTCTAAAAAATTGTGAGTGGCAGTAAGTTTATCAGTAATCATGGCAGTGCCCTATACAGCGGCAGTATCGTATTGTTTTTTTATTTCGTCGTACCCTTTTTCTTCCATTTCAAGCGCTAGTTCTTTACCACCGCTCTTTACAATTTTTCCGTTGTAAAGTATATGTACAAAATCAGGCACAATATAATCCAGTAAACGTTGGTAGTGTGTAATTACAATAGTCGCATTGTCTTTGTTCTTTAATTTATTAACGCCGTTTGCAACAATGCGTAGGGCATCAATATCAAGCCCGCTATCAGTTTCATCTAAAATGGCAAGCTTGGGTTCAAGTACCGCCATCTGAAAAATTTCGTTTCTCTTTTTTTCTCCACCGCTAAAACCTTCGTTCACACTGCGTCCGGTAAGTTTAGCATCCAACTCAACTACTTTTTGTTTTTCTTTTATCAGCGCTAAAAATTCTTTAGCTTCCATGTCAGGCAAGCCTTTGTATTTTCTAATTTCGTTAACTGCTGTGCGTAAAAAATTTATATTACTCACTCCCGGTATTTCTACCGGATACTGAAACGCCAAAAATATTCCTTCCCGTGCCCTGTCTTCAGCAGCAAGTTCCAGCAAATCTTTTCCGTTAAAAGTTATACTACCTCCGGTAACGTCATAATCTTCACGCCCGGCAAGTACAGCCGATAAAGTACTTTTACCCGAACCGTTAGGACCCATAATAGCATGTACTTCACCGGCTTTTACTTCAAGGTTTATTCCTTTCAGAATTTCTTTACCGTTAATTTCAGCTTTTAAATTTTTTATGCTCAGCATTAATTAAAAATTAGATACGGGTGAACTTGCGTAATCAATAGTATTTCCAAAATTATCCGATGCCACGTTTCCGTTATCGCTGTTACCATTTCCTCCACGGTAGTTATTCGATTTCGGACGAACTTTGCCTTTGCGGGCATCTTCTTTGTACTGAATTAATCCTGAAACTAATTTATCAGTATGATCAACCAATGGTTGTACTTCTGCACTTTGGTCATGTGTAATATAACCTAAGTCTACTCCAATAGCCATAGCAGTTTTAAATTCAAAAATGCACTCGCGTGCTTCATATAAATTCTCTAACGATTGTGCACGTTGCTTAACACCATAGCTACGTGCTACACTATAAGAAACTTCTAAGGCCGAGTGAATTAATTTATCTTTTATAATAGCATCTAAATTTATGCTTCCAACTAATTTGTAAGCAGTCACCGCTAATTCTTTTGCTTTTTGCCAAGCCACTAAATCTTCAATGTTTCCTTTTTTTTCCGTTGGTACGTTTGTGTTTTCCATGTTTTTTTAGATTTAATAAGGGGATTAATATACCTGCAAATCTATATGTATTTTTTAATTTTACTCTTTGTTTAACTTTCTTAACCTTTATTAACCTACGCTTCCTTCAAGGCTTACAGCCAAAAGTTTTTGCGCTTCAACAGCAAACTCCATCGGCAATTTATTTAGCACATCTTTACAATAGCCATTTACAATTAAACCAATTGCTTTTTCGGTTTCAATGCCGCGTTGCTTGCAATAAAACAATTGGTCTTCGCCTATTTTCGATGTAGTGGCTTCATGCTCAACTACACCTGTTTTATCTTTTATTTCTATATAAGGAAATGTATGTGCTCCGCATTTATCGCCCATCAATAAACTATCGCATTGCGAAAAATTACGCGCACCCGTTGCTCCTTTTTGTATACGCACCAAACCACGGTAGCTGTTATTACTAAAGCCAGCCGATATACCTTTTGATATAATAGTTGATTTAGTGTTTTTACCAATGTGTATCATCTTCGTTCCGGTATCCGCTTGCTGATAGTTGTTGGTAACTGCCACCGAATAAAATTCGCCTACCGAATTATTTCCTTTTAAAATTACCGAAGGATATTTCCATGTAACTGCTGAACCAGTCTCTACTTGTGTCCACGATATTTTCGAATCATCCTCTAAGCAGATACCACGCTTGGTAACAAAATTAAAAATACCACCTTTTCCGTTTTTATCACCGGGGTACCAATTTTGTACCGTGCTGTATTTTACTTCGGCGTTTTTGTGTGCAATAATTTCCACAATAGCTGCGTGCAACTGATTTTCATCGCGTTGTGGCGCAGTACAACCTTCTAAGTACGATACATATGAGTCCGCTTCGGCAACAATCAATGTTCTTTCAAACTGACCGGTACCGCTTGCATTAATTCTAAAATAAGTAGATAGTTCCATGGGGCAACGCACACCTTTTGGTATATAGCAAAACGACCCATCAGTAAAAACTGCACTATTTAAAGCGCCATAAAAATTATCGGTATAAGGCACCACCATGCCCATATATTTTTTTATCAGTTCGGGGTGCTCTTGCACAGCTTCGCTAAACGAACAAAAAATAATTCCTTTTTCAGCCAATGTTTCTTTAAAGGTAGTTTTAACCGATACACTATCAATTACGGCGTCAACAGCAATTCTGCTTTCAACACCACTCAAACGTTTTTGTTCTTCTAACGATATGCCAAGCTTTTCAAATGTTTTTAAAAGCTCAGGGTCAACTTCATCTAAACTGTTAAGTGTCTTTTTTTGTTTAGGTGCCGAGTAGTATATAATATTATTAAAATCGGGCTTTTCATATTTTACATGTGCCCATTTTGGCTCTTCAAGTGTTAACCAATAACGGTAGGCTTTTAAACGAAATTCCAACATCCACTCCGGCTCATTTTTTTTATGAGAAATGAACTTAATGATGTCTTCATTTAAACCAACAGGAGCCGAATCTGACTCAATATCGGTAACAAAGCCATACTTATAGTCGTTACTAATATGTTCTTCTAAAATTTCGTTAGCCATTTCCTTTTATCTGCTATACCGAAAAGCTTTCTCCACAACCGCAGGTGCGCGAAGCATTGGGGTTTTTAAACACAAATCCTTTTCCGTTCAATCCGCCCGAGTAGTCTAATTCAGTTCCTACTAAATATAAAAAACTCTTGCGGTCAACAACCACCTTTACTCCATTGTCTTCAAAAACCTGATCACCTTGCTTCATTTCGTTATCAAATACAAGGTTATACATCAACCCTGAGCAACCACCTCCATCAACGCCAACGCGTATAAAGGTGCCTTCCGGCTTATGCTCTTCTTTTATTAACTGTGCAGCGTGTTCCTTAGCTGCGTTCGATACTGTAATCATTTTTATTTAGACTAATTCTAAAGTTCACTACAAAAGTACCACTTTTATGGTATATAGTAAAGTAATTAGTAAAATTTAATTTTTTGGTTTTGAAATAAGAATAAGAAAGAAATCAGTATAAGGCTTATTTTTTTACAAACTCACCCATTTTATTGTCGTAGTTTAAAAAGTAACCACCTTTAGGCAGGTTGCTGCAATCTATTTTATTGCCATAACCACGTTTCACAATATTTCCGTATTGATCGTATATTTCGTACATAGTTTCTGTTGGCTTATCAGTACAAGAGAAATTAATGTCTTTCGTTACTTTTTGCGGAGCAAAAATTACATCGCAGCTTTGACTAGAAAAATCAACTGCTTTCGATAAACGTGGCTGACCGCTATAATCTGTTTGTTTTAAACGGAATTGGTTTTTGCCCGAGTGTGGAGTTACTTTATAATCATAGTCATTGTTAGTAGCTGTTCCTTTTCCATCAACTTCACCAACTTTCACCCATTTGTTCCAACGAAACTGCTCAATAACAAAAGGTAATTTTCCGCTTTCTCCTTTAGTGCTCCATTTAAGGGTTCCGTCAGCGGCAACACTCATAGCAGTAACTTCGTATGTGCTTTTTGGTTTTAAAACTTCGGGGTTAAGTACTTTAGGTCTGCAGTCTTCTTTATGTTTTATTTTAATTTCAACTTTATCACCAATAGTTAATTTGTGTGGTTTAAAATCAATTTCAAAGGCGCTCGATTGCGTTTCGTCTGTTGTTAAGTTTCCATTAACATAAACCTCTGTAACGCAAAAACCCACGCCACCACTGGCAAAAGGGTTCTGCACATACAAATTCTTTCCTTGGTAATTGCCTTCAATAATGATAACTCCGCCCTGAGAAAATGCTAAAAAAGCACAAGCTGAAAATATAAAACCTAACAAATATCTTTTCATGTCTAAATTTAGTCTGACAAATTTGATGGCAATAATAATCCGAATTATCCGAAAATCAAAATATTTAATTTAGAATTTTATAATTATATGGAGATAATTATCCGATAAAAAATGTATTTGCTATCTTTAGCGGCTTTTGAAACATTTTAGATTTATACTTTTACTTTGTATTTCTACCCTTGCGCAAGCGCAACAGTATCCTTTTTGGACTCAATACCGAAGTAACTTTTTTATGATGAACCCCGCTGTAGCAGGCACCCGCGAGGATATCGATTTTCGCATGTCGTACCGCAACCAATGGGTAGGTTTTACAGGTGCTCCAAAAACAATGGGGGCAAGTCTTCATGCAAAATTATACAAAGGCAAAATGGGTGTGGGTGGTTATATTTTTCAGGATAAAATTGGTGTTTTTTCATACACCAGTGCGGCTCTTGCCTACTCTTTTAAAATTAAGTTTGATGATGTGTCTCTTTCTCTCGGCGCTAATGGCAGTTATAACACTATGGGCATAAATGGAGGTTTACTTGTTTACCAAAACAGTCAGGATATGGCTATGGCTAATGTTATTGCCACACAAAAAGCACATGCTTTTAATGCTGCTGCGGGTGCACTTTTGTATAACGATAGGTTTCACATAGGTTTTTCAATGAACAACCTGGCCGGAACTACATACACCTATGATAAAACTATGGAAATTGTAAAGCGCGGTATATACAAAACAGTGCCACATTTCTGTGCATCGGTAGGATATAAATGGAGCGAAAACAAAAACTTTATTTGGGAAAGCAATCTAATGGCAGTGTTTGTTAGCGGCACACCTATCCTCGTCGATTATTATTTACGTTTGCATATAAAACAAGCCTTTTTTGTGGGTGGTGGTATACGCTTGGGCGTTGCTGTCGAGGGGCAATTGGGTTACACCTTTCCTGAGTGGGGACAAATTAGTTACTCTTATGATTACAACACGAATGGTTTAAGCGGTACCAATGGCGGCTCACACGAAATTAAATTGGCATTTTATTACTCTAAGAAAAAACTAACGCACGGACGTGGCTTGGGTGAGTTTAAAAATCAAAAATACCAATACATGCTCTAATGTCTGGCAACACTTTCGGAAATATTTTTACCCTCACAACTTTTGGCGAGTCACATGGCGAAGCCATTGGCGGCATTATTGATGGATGCCCTGCGGGTTTAAAAATAGATGTAGATTTTGTGCAGAACGAACTTGACAGACGAAAACCCGGGCAATCTCACATCGTAACCCAACGTAAAGAAAATGATGCCGTAAATTTTCTATCAGGTATTTTCGAAGATATTACAACAGGTGCACCCATTGGTTTTGTTATTAATAATGATAATCCAAAAAGTAAAGATTACAGCCATCTTAAAGATGCCTTCCGTCCTTCTCATGCCGATTTTACCTATCAGCAAAAATATGGTCATCGCGATTATCGCGGTGGGGGACGTTCTTCAGCTCGCGAAACTGCGTCACGGGTTGTTGCTGGCGCTATTGCAAAATTGCTATTAAAACGTCACAAAGTTGAGTTGTTCGCTTACGTATCGCAGGTACATAACATCAAATTAAATAAATCGCATACCGAAATTAATGCCGCTGATATCGAAAAAAACAGCATTCGCTGCCCTGATGAAAAAACAGCGCAGCAAATGATTACCCATATCGAAAACATCAAAAAACAAGGTGATACTGTTGGCGGCACAATTACTTGCGTAATAAAAAACACACCCATTGGTTTAGGCGAACCTGTATTTAATAAACTGCATGCCGAATTAGGCAAAGCCATGCTAAGCATAAATGCGGTTAAAGGTTTTGAGTACGGTGCAGGTTTCGATTGTATAAATTACAAAGGCTCTGAGCTTAACGATATTTTCGAAAACAAAAACGGCATACACACCAAAACCAATCACAGCGGCGGCATACAAGGTGGCATTAGTAACGGCGAGGACATTTATTTTAACGTAGCCTTTAAACCGGTTGCAACTATTATGCAACCACAACAAAGTGTAAATGCAGCCGGAGATGAAATCATTGTCGAAGGTCGCGGTCGCCACGACCCATGTGTTCTCCCCCGCGCCGTACCCATTGTAGAAGCTATGGCAGCACTTGTGTTGGCTGATTTTTTATTGCTAAACAAAATCACTAAGCTTTAATTCATGTCGGTTTTTATTCGCGTTGCAAAAAAAGAAGAGGCCGAAGCCATTGGCTTATTAGCTGCCCAAACTTTTACCGAAACCTTTGAGTGGTACAACACGCCTGAAAACATGCGTGAGTATAACAACTCGCATTTCCAACCCCATCAAATTCTTGCCGAGATTGAAGACCCAAATTCCATCATGTACGTAGCCCTTATTGATGATGTTATTGTTGGTTACGCAAAACTAAAAAGCTCCGAAGCCCCACCCGAGTTAGATGCTACATCACACATCGAAATTGAAAGACTATACGTAAGCAAAAAATTTCACGATAAAAAAGTTGGCCTTGCCCTAATGAACACCTGCGTAGAAGAGGCAAAGAAAAAAAACATAGCTGTTATTTGGCTAGGTGTGTGGGAACAAAACCCGCGTGCCATTAATTTTTATACCCGCATAGGTTTCCAACAATTTGGCTCACACATTTTTCAATTAGGTGATGATGCTCAGACAGATTATTTAATGAAAATGAGTTTGAAGTAAATCTTCCTTGTCATTTCCCGTGACAATTAATGTTAATTAGGAGCCTTTCGTTTCTGAAGATTGCATAAAAAGCTATATTTGTTATATATGAAAAGGATAATTATAGTTTTATTTATTATATATGCTTTTGTGTCTTGTAAAAAAGATGTAAGTAATTCTTCAAACACAAATAACGGAACACCAAATTATATTTATTCTACAAATGCTGCAAGTTATTATGGCACTTTAACTATTACAAAATCAGACCAAATAACCTCACCTTCTAATTCCAACTTAGACACTCGTTATTTTTTTGATGCTTTTTTCTCATCATCTCCTCAAACAGCCTATAATTATACAACAGCCGTATCTGTGGACTCAGTTTTGTTTAACAACGTGCCTTTAATATTCGACTCTAGCTTTACTAAGTATTACAATAATAATCTTTATGTTAATGGTTCTTTGTTTACATGGCATGTAGTAGGCAAAAATGGCATTCATTCTTTTATATTTTCAAACAATTCGGTTCCTGTATATACAAACTATAATTTGCTACCCGATACACTCGACCATACTAAATCCTTAACACTTCATATCAATATAACTAATTTAGATACTATACTTGTTGGTCTTGGCGACCATCATAGTTCTACACTTCAAATCCTTCCACCAGGAGTTACATCAATTACTTTCCCAGCCTCAGTTATGGCTCAGATGAGTGATACAGCTCTAATTTCTATTAGTGGCAACAAAAAAAATATACAAAGCGTGTATAATAAAATTATGAATTTTAACTTCAAATATAGTTTTCAAAAGCAGGTACATATTAAATAATATATACCTCCGCCCTTGTGGATGTTACCACAACTAATTATGCTGGTTGTGCGCCAAACAAAACGCAGGTTGGTTTTTGTGGGGCCTTTTCTTTACTTTGTTTCTTTAGGCAAACAAAGAAATGAAGAGAAAAAACTCGTTTTTTCTTCGCACAAGCAAAAAATAAATAATTAAGCAACTAAAACAACATTAAGGCAAAAATTCTATATTTACGCAAAACAAAAACCATGGATATTTTTTTAGAACTATTAAAAATATTAATTCCGGCAGGTGCCGTATTTGCAGCAACTTATTTTGTAGTGCGCACCTTTTTAAGCAACGAGCAAAAACGTAGAGATTACGAGTTACGCAAATCGCAAATGAACATCACAACCCCCATCAGGTTACAGGCTTACGAGCGCATCATTTTATTTTTAGAGCGCATAGAGCCAAACAACTTGGTATTACGCATCAACAAAGCCGGCATGACAATCCCTATATTGCATTCCGAGTTGGTAAAAACAATTAAAACCGAGTACGAGCATAACATATCGCAACAAATTTACGTAAGTGCAAATGCCTGGCACCTGGTAAAAACAGCTAAAGAAGAAACTATAAAACTGGTAAACATTTCAATTACCAAAGTACCCGAAAGCGCCAAAGGACAAGAGTTGGCGCAGGTTATTCTTCACATTGCATCAAGCGTTGAAAAAACACCCACACAAATTGCTATTGAGTATTTAAAAACCGAAGTTGCTCAGCATTTTTAATCGTACTTGTTAATGGAAAAATTATTTTCTGAGTTTAAAGCCGCCACGGCAAACGATTGGAAAAACCAAATCATAAAAGATTTAAAAGGAATTGATTTCGAAAAACTGGTTTGGAAAAACCCAAACGGTTTTGATATTAACCCATTTTATACTGCTGAAGATTTAAAAAACCAAACGCCTAATTTATTTACACATAGCAATTGGGATGTGTGTTCCGAATTTTTAGTAGAAGATGAAAAACACGCAAACGCCCAGGCATTAAAAGCTTTAATGGGTGGTGCCGGCAGTTTAATTTTTATCCTCACTAAAAAAACCAATCTCGATTTACTGTTACAAGATATTTTAATAGAGCATATCGAAATAAATTTTGTTTTAAAACATGCTGACGAGTCTTTTATTGCCGATTTTAAACTGCACGCCAAACAAAAAAACATTCACACTGATAAAATAAACGGCAGCGTTTGTTTCGACCCCATCAATCACTTTGCCGAAACAGGTAACAACCTTGGCACAGAAATTCATGCAGATACCACAAGCCTTAAAACCGTCGGTGTAAACGCCGCATTATATCAAAATGCAGGCGCAACACAAAGTTTCGAATTGGCTTGCGCCTTGGCACACGCACACGAGTATCTGGTTTTTCTTTCAAATAAAAACATCGTCTACAAAAATCCGTTTTATTTTACCGTAGCCATCGGCACCGATTTTTTTGGCGAAATAGCCAAGCTGCGTGCCCTGCGTAAACTTTGGGTTTTGGTAGCGCAAGAGTATAACATCAATAAAGAAATTCACATTCATGCGCAAACTTCTTTACTTGATAAATCAGCTCAGGATGCTAACAACAACATGTTGCGCACCACTACCGAGGCTATGAGTGCGGTTATAGGCGGCTGCAATTCACTTACCGTATATCCGTTTAACACAGGCATCGAACATACAAATGCGTTTAGCGAGCGTATGGCAACCAACCAGCAATTAATTTTAAAAGAAGAAAGTTATTTGCATCACACTGCTGATATAGGTGCGGGTTCTTATTATATCGAAAAACTAACCGACGACCTTGCCGAAAAAGCTTGGACCTATTTTAAAGAAATAGAAAACAAAGGTGGTTTCTTAGCCTGT
>Ga0210401_10003887_pt1 | contig 15765 bp, 12 predicted proteins | sample IncBWH32MmetaG_FD_150866 | JGI IMG/M metagenome (GOLD analysis project Ga0210401, IMG submission 150866) | Forest soil microbial communities from Barre Woods Harvard Forest LTER site, Petersham, Massachusetts, United States - Inc-BW-H-32-M | ecosystem: Environmental > Terrestrial > Soil >... | reverse complement strand
AGCACATTTCGATCCCCGCGATTTTTGCCACCGCATAGGCTCGATTCGTTTCTTCCAGCGGACCGGTCAGCAGGTATTCTTCCTTGATGGGTTGCGGCGCGAATTTGGGATAGATGCAACTCGAGCCCAGGAAGAGCAACCGATTCACTCGGGCGCGGTAGGCTTCATGGATTACATTGGTTTGGATCCGGATATTCTGACCAAAAAAGTCGGCTGGGTACGAATCGTTCGCCAGGATGCCACCGACTTTTGCCGCCGCGAGAAAAACATACTCGGGGCGCTCTGCTGTAAAAAACTGCTGAACCTCGCGCTGATCCGTCAAGTCGAGCTGCTGATGCGAACGCAGCAGTAAGTTCGAATATCCCAGCGCGTTTAATCGTCGCACAATGGCCGAACCAACCAAGCCGCTGTGACCCGGGACATAAATTTTAGAGGTTTGTTCCACGGTTTAGTCGAATTGGCTGTGAACCCGGTAACCCGAGTTATGCACGAGCAGGTCCTTTTGAGCAGATTCCAAATCTGCAGCCACCATCTCGGCGACGAGTTCGCGAAATGTCGTCTTGGCTTTCCATCCAAGCTTCCTGCTCGCCTTGCTGGAATCCCCCATCAGGGTGTCCACTTCGGCGGGCCGAAAGTAGTGCGGGTCGACCGCAACGACGCATCTCCCGTCGCGATCGAACGCCTTTTCTTCGGGGCCAACTCCTCGCCAGGTTAATTCCATCCCTAAGTCTTCCGCAGCCGCCTTCACGAACTCGCGGACATGGTATTGGTGTCCGGTTGCAATTACATAATCGTCGGGCGTCTCTTGCTGCAACATGAGCCACTGCATTTCGACGTAATCGCGGGCGTGCCCCCAATCGCGTTTCGCGTCCAGGTTGCCGAGGAAAAGACAATCCTGCAGACCCACCTTGACGCGTGCCAAGCCCCGCGTGATTTTGCGGGTCACAAACGTCTCACCGCGCACCGGTGATTCGTGATTGAACAGGATTCCGTTGCACGCATACATCCCGTAAGCTTCTCGGTAATTGACCGTGATCCAGTAGCCGTACAGCTTCGCGACTCCGTACGGCGAGCGCGGATGGAACGGGGTGGTCTCTTTTTGGGGTATTTCCTGTGCGAGCCCAAAGAGTTCGGAAGTGGAAGCCTGATAGAACCGTACGGTTTCTGTCATTCCCAAAACTCGAACCGCGTCCAGGATTCGGAGCGTTCCCAACGCGTCAACGTTGGCGGTGTATTCGGGCGACTCGAACGACACTCCGACGTGGCTCTGCGCCGCCAGGTTGTAAATCTCGTCGGGCTGCACCTTTTGGATCACATGGAGCAGGCTGCTCGCATCGGTCATATCACCGTAGTGAAGGCGGAAACGCACGTCGCGATCGTGAGGATCCTGATACAGATGATCGATCCGGCCGGTATTGAATAGAGAGCTGCGTCGCTTGATGCCGTGCACTTCATATCCCTTGGAGAGTAAAAACTCCGCGAGGTATGCCCCGTCTTGGCCGGTAACTCCTGTGACAATCGCCTTCTTCATGTCAGCCTTCGCAGTCTAAACTAACGCTCCTTGATCTAAGTAACAGCAAATAATCCCTTAAGGTGTACAGGCGACGGCCAAGCCTGCGTTCGCTGGAAGCTGTATCGAACACATCGCTCGTTGAGCCGCAAAGGAAGCATTGATTGCCCCTCAGGCGTCCTGGCTTGCCCACCGGCGTCAGCCAACATTTCCGTATCCTTAGGACCCTTATTTCGCGCAAGGTTTAATCGCCTCGATGCAAACACCGGCACCGCCCAGAACCCGATCTTCAGCTTCCACTTCCTCGATTCCATGGATGTCGCTCTTCCGGAATTCCTTTTTCTGGACTGAATGAAAGCCAGCGAGTGAAACATAATGCGCAAGAGAATCCCCGTCATACATCCATTTATGTGAATGAAAATCCTTCCAAAGAGCATAAAATTTAAAAACAAAGTTCCCGTTAGGAGGTGTCGGCGCCCGGTATCCGAGTCTTTCGTTCAATCGATCGGCGGCTGCGACTCGCTCCGCAGCAGTGCTGTCACCGTTCTTCTGCCCCAAGTACTCCACCACCGTCGCATAAACGTCCGGAACTACCAGGCGCATTACACCACCCGGTTTAAGCACTCTCCTGCACTCCAACAGGAGCCTTTGGGCGTGCTCACGATAGAGATGCTCGAGTACATGGGAACCATAAATTGCCGAGATGCTGTTACTCTCGAAAGGCAAGGGCTTCGTCAAGTCATGCACTAGCGGCCTGACCCTCCATTGAGCGCCTTGGTTCGCACTAATCACGCCAACCGCTACCAGCGTTTTTCGAAGAAACGGGTGATTCGACAACCGCGCATTCCATGACCCATCCACGTTGACCCAACCAGTTGGCGCATTGGGACCACATCCTAGATTAACTCTGTCAAGCATCTGCGGTTGCTACCTCTCATACTTGCAGTTTGCCGCTTAGTTCAAAATACGCCTAAGGTACAACGGTCATGCTGTCGAGTTATGCTGCGCGGTCGCAGGCACAACCGTCGGGGGAGCGACCTTCCGGACCTTCATGGGGTCTAATGCGTGTGCCGCGAAGCCCCCGAAGACAAACAACGGTACGTATATATATCGATTGTAAAGATATGGGCCGAGATTGGTGACGATGAAGAAAAACACGTAACACGCCAGGATGAGACGTATCGCGTCGCCGGACTTTGCAGCGATCTGCCCGTTTAGCAGCAACAGCATTCTTCGAGCGGGAACAAAGAATAGCGTCAAAAAGCCAGCAGCTCCAAGTAGACCCGCCGCATACCAATACCTCAAGAAAGTATTGTGAGCTCCGGCTACCTCTCCGGTTTCAGGAATTACGATAACTCCGCCTTCATCAAAATGATCAACGCCCCAACCAAGTAAGGGCTTCTCAGAGATCTCGAGAGCTGCTTGAGCGGCGCTTGCTAATCGGGCGTAATCGACCAATCCTACCGAATCGACCCGACCTGAATATTGCGAAACCACACCAGGCGCCAGGTACGTTACGGAACTCCATAAAACAGTGAGCACAGCAATCGCATAAATGACTCCTCGGCGCCGACGCTTTTGCAGTATCACAAAAACTATTACGCCTGGAAGCATTGAAGCGAGAAAGGTTCGAGAACCACTGAGGAGAGCGGCAATACTGCAAACCACGATGGCAATACCTAAACCCCAGCGAATCAGAGGACGCTTTTCGATAGAGAAGAGCCCGATTCCTAGCAATACACCCAATGCAGCCGACAGCCCGAGAGTAACCGGAAACTCCGTTAAGCCTTGAAACCGCCCAGCGAAGGCCACATCCGGTTGAGGAGGGTTGATGGACAGCGTGTCCACGATTCCTGGGAATACCGACGCTTGGAGCACGGTGACGACACAATTTAGAAATATTCCACCAAGAAGAAAGAACAAAGCCTTATAGATATCTCTTGAATGACTCAAGGCCAAGGGTGCGATCAGGCCAAAAAGAACAAAAAGCCTGACTAGGGAATCCGCAGCCGCTGTAACGGAGGAATCGTGCAGCGACACAATAGCGCCACAGAGTATCAACGATGCCGCAAATAAGACTCCAGGACCGGTTGACTTAAATAACCGAGACTTTGGGAGAAAAATGAGTGACAAAAAGAAGCAGTAATCCGACAACATGACTCCGAAGGGACGAACTTCTTCAAAAGTGACAAAGACAAGGCCCATCTGGAAAGCGAACGCAGAGTAACGAAACCAGATATTCTGCTGGTCCGACCGAACGGTCTTGGACGCCGACCTAGATTTGGCCAAAGGCATGGGTTCGCTGTTCACGAAACTGATCGAAATCAGTTACGACGTCTTGAGGGATCACAAGTGGATTCCTGAACGGTTCCATTGCTCACGCTGTGACTTGCATCATGTCTTTATACGCGTCCGCCATCTGTGCTGCCACAGCGCTCCAGAGCAAGTGTTCGGCCGCCCACTGCCGGCCATTATTGCCCATTTGCTTTCCCCGCGCGGGGTCGGCGAGTACGCTACGAAGAGCATCCGCAGTGGCTTCAGGGTCGCAAGGCACGACCAGGCCGGCGTCCGCTTGCTTCACAAACGGCCAAATGTTGACCCGATCTGAAATCACCACCGGCACACGACTGGCCATCGCTTCCACGACGACCTGGCCGAAGTTTTCCGTATACGAAGGAAGCGCGAATACCTCAGCCCGCTGGAGCACTGCAAAACGGTACTCGCCCTCAAGGAGACCCGTAAAAGTCGCCTTTTCCAGTACTCCACCCTCAGCCAACCACCCACGTACCTTGTGTCCATAACCTTCGCTATCAGGTCCTGCTAGGACTAGGTGGATATCCCCTCGATCGCGGGCTACCCGAGCGAAGGCTTTCGCCAGAATGTCGAGACCCTTTTTAAAATTGATACGTCCGAAGTACACAACCAATCGACGACCTCCAAGCTCAGGAAACTTGTTACGGAGGCGCTCCCCAGCGGCAGGGTCGGGTTCTTGCAACCACCTCGGATCTAGGCCCACGGGAACGACGAATCGCTTGGGACCCGCGCCATTGTGCGGCGTTTTCAATCCCGACCAATCCGAAGCTAGCCGCATCTCCTCGGCGCTGTTGAACAAGACTGCCGTCGCCTTGCGGTAATCGCGCTCGGCCAACAACTTGGCGTGGACCCATTTCCGGGGACGGTGCCTACGCCGAATAAAAGGATCGAGCGAACCATGAGGATGGACCATATGAGAAACGCCGCGCTTGCGACACCAGTAAGCCGCCGCGCTGCTCGAGAATCCGAACACCGAATATATGTGCACGACATCGAAATCCGCGACCGTATCGCGAAGCGCGCGCCACATGCCGGGCGAAAACATATACTTGGATGGTTCGCTCCATCCCCGAAAGTAGCGAATGGTGACGCCATCATCCATCACCGGGCGGTCCAAGGGAACCGCTAGATGCCCTGAACCATCCACATCGCTGGCGTAAATCGAAACCTGGTGCCCTTGCCGCACGAGTTCCCGAGAAAGTTCCGGGCAGGCAATGGACGGCCCACCTTGTCTGGGCGCAAGCGTGGAGACTACTTGTAGAATTCGCACGCGCTCCTCACCTCTTCAATTCACAACTTACGACGCGCATCACGCCTTACGCTCGGTGACGGTATCGCTTATCAGTTGCCTTCCCGCCATGGAGCGGCACCGCGCCCGATCGAAAACGCCAAGGTAGCGTTCTGCCACGCTCTCACTGGTGTAATTCCGCAGTGCAAACTCTCGACCTAGAGCGCCAAGTTCCTGCCGGCGTGTTGCCGACCCGAGTAAAGTTTCAAGGGCTATCACCAGTGCGTCACTCCGGCCTTCTTCGAAAAGTATTCCGCCAGGACCAAGCACTTCCGGAATGGCACCGGAGGTAGAACCGATGGAAGCGATACCGAGCAGCATGGCCTGCGCCAAGGTGATACCGAATTGTTCCTTCCAGGTCGGAGTTGAATAGGACGCCAAGGTGAAAATGTCTACGCAGCGAAGATATCTCGGAACCTCCTCGTAGGTCACCGCGGGAACAAGGACGATGCGCCCCGGAAACTCGGCCATCCAACGTTCGCGAACTTCAGTCTCGAGGGTTCCGCCTCCTACCAGCAGCAGTTTCCAAGGATGCCTTTGAAGCTGCCTCAGTGCCTCGACCAAATGCGCTAACCCCTTTTCCGGCACCAACCGGCCTACATGGCCGACCACGATCCCGCCTTCCAACCCCAACTCGGCTCGTAACTTCAACTCGTTACCCGGCTCGTGTTCCAACACATCGAGCCCGGATTGCGGAAGATTCTCAACGCCTCCTCTGAAATAGCCTTCGGAGCGCAATAGTTCTGCAGATCGTTGATTGCCGCAGACTACCGCAGTCGTTCGGCTCAGCGAGTAGCGTCGCAGTATACTTTTTGCTATTCCCACCGGAAAACTTCGCTTTCGCAAAATGTTGTCCCAGGTGAACAGCGTCACACTCGCCTTGGGCGCGAAGAGCCGCTGGAGGAAAATCGTTTCGACGCTGAGTAAAGCCTGCGGCTCTTCCTCGATATGAATTACGTCTGGTTGAAAGTCACGCAACAGTCCCACCAAACGTCCAGGCCCGTGCACGTATGTCATATGCGCCTGCCACCCTGCCAGTCGTGCCTTCAGCGGCACCACTTCGCCTGGCGAGAACGCGGAGTGAACCTCGTAAGCCCTAAAATGGAAGCGGTCTTGCATTCTAGTCGGCACCACGAGGCGCAGCTGCAATCCGGGATCGAACTGCTTCATCGCCACGTACTTCTTCTGAATGTAGGCGAGCATGAAGGCATGGCCTAATACGAGCAGTTTCATCGTGGCTGCGATCTCTGTGGAAATCTCACGCGGGTTGTCTATCGGGCCGCGATGACGTGAAGGGCCGGCGGCCGGGCGCTCTCGCTTAGAATGTCGAATCCACACCCCCGAATGAACTCCACTATGCCGTCCCGACTGATTCCGGTTGGCAGCAGAGTAGGGTGAATCTCCAGGCATAGCCGACGGCATGATGGATTCGACAGGGTCCGCTTCATTCCGTTCAACACTTCAAATTCATGTCCTTCCACATCGATCTTCACCGACGCGGGAATTGGCGCATTCCGGAGAGCTTCGTCGCCCGACATACCTTGTACCGTGCGCAATGCCGACGCCGGATCAGATGCGCGCTGGATACCGGCTCCGTTTTCGTTGAAGGCAAGGGACAGCGGACTCGTTGTGTCGCTGAGTGCGAGATTCAATATCTCAATGTTCTCACAAGAGTTGGCACTAATATTTCGCTGAAGAACTTCTAGCGCTCCGGGATGGGGCTCTATCGCGATCACGTGCCCTGTCGGTCCAACGATTTTCGAGGCCAGGATGGAAAATATTCCATAGTGACAACCTACGTCCAAGAAAGTATCTCCCGACCGTAGGTCGCTCAAAGTGGCCTCGATAAAGTTTCTTTCGGTGGTTAGGATGTAGTCTACGAATACCGTCTGCTTGCTGTTGTAGGTTTTAAAGGCTGCTTCGACGCCTAGACAGGAAACCGGCAATACTCCGTTGGTGGTAAGCAGCCGACAATACAGACCCCGCACCAACTCAGTTAGGTGAAGACGTTTGGCAACTCGGTGTACCGCAGGATTAGAGGAAAGTTTTCGAATCGCCGCCGGAAGCATAGGTTACGTCATCTCCTAAAAACTGCATAACACCAGTCATGTGCTGACCTGGCAAGGCACTACACACCATTGCAGCGCACTAACGAATCTCATCGTCTTGCGATAATGGAGAAAGTGTTCTCGATTCCGAGGACAGCACCCAATGGCTGAAACAGGCTTCCTTGCGTGCTGAAATACCGAACCGTCCGGCACTCAAAACCTCTCGAGGATAGCACGCTGACGATCTCATTCTGGTCGACCCCATTTCTAACCACGTGATACTCCGTGTTGTCCGCCGCGCAATCATCCAAGTAAACCCCTCGGGCACGTCGTAGCGTGCGGGACAACCCTCCGAAGAAATCGCCCTGAAACGCCCGCCATGAAAAATATACAATCCTGTTAAACCAATACGATGGCCTATTCATCGTGTCGTAGCGGATTGGATCCTGGAAGGAGAAAAACTGGCCTCTTGGGGATAGTATGTCCGCCGCACTCTGTATGACAGAAATATAATCAGGAATATGATGGAGGCATGAACTCATGAGCACAACGTCGTAATGCTCCCCAGGACGGAAAGCGCCGTCAATGTCGACCAGGCGTATCTCAAGGCGCTCGTTGTATGCGCCACATTTCTTTCTAAGTTCTGATAGTTGACTCTCCGACACGTCAACTGCAACGACCCGAGCTCCTGATTCAAGAAATGGCAGAGTTGCTGAACCCTCGCCGGCGCCAAGGTCCAGGACCGTGGGAACTTCGGCATGCTTGCGGGCATAGGCATAGACATCTTCGACCAATCGACCGTAAAGCCGCCGCAGGGACACATACTTCACATGCGGTGAAACGTCCGCATAATTTTGAGTCGTTTCCTCATTAAAGAAGGCCTCGTTGGCTGCGATAGCGCCCCGTTCCTTCACAGTGTAGCCGTCATCAATCATGTCGGACGAGAACCTCCCCCGTTCCAAACTCCAAGTTGCGCAGTGATTCCACACTCACAGCATGATTCCGATTTGCCGTGAAAGCCTGCATCTCAGTCCCAACAAAAACAGCACCAAGTAGGCCCTCTTTCATGGTCTGTCCTTGATAGAACAAGTTTAGTAACCGCAACCTGTCCGTGCCGAGCTCACGCCTTCCCCAACCCGATGGATACGAGCTCTCGCCATTCGTGTCGAAATCTAAGCAGGAAACTGATAACAAGAGCAAGGGTGTATGCGACGCTGGAAAGAAGCATTCCATAAACGGCGCCCCAGAGCCCGAAATAAATTACGAGTGGAACTCCAAAAAAAAGCGTTGCTGTGCCACTGGTTACATATGCCCAGAAAACAAAATGCGGTTTCTCCACAGCATTCAGAGCGTGCCCCATCGTGCCTCCGGCCCACATCACGAGTGGCACGACCGTTAGGAGAAAGAGATATGGGGCCAACCCATCATATTTGCCTGCGTAAAGAATGTGCACCAAAGGTCTGCCGACGATGCGGATCACAACCACATATAGGGCCGATATCCCCAGTGTAACTAAGCTATATCGTTTCCAGAGCGTGAGGAAATCACGCATCCTTTTCGCAGCGAAATGTGCAGATAGGGCTGGGACAATCAAATACGACAAAGCGATGAAGACCTGCTCCACGGGCCCTACGAGGAGGTACATGGCCCTGAGATTAGCCACTTCTGCTGCGGAGAGAAATCCGCCCACAAGCCAATAGTAACCCTGGTGAGTGAATTGGAACACGAACGCAGTGGCGAGAACCCATTTTGAGTACTTCCAATGCTCTCCCCAGTAGCCAGGTTCGGATACAAGGAAGGCCTGCTCGGGCTTTCCGAACGGGAGTCGCCGTCCCAAAGCCGCACCTGCGACAGTCCAACCCAGCCCTAGAGCCAGGAAAACCGTGAAACTGTCGATCCGGTGTGCCTTTTCCAGCAGCCAAAGGCCGACGACGAGTACTACGAAAAACACTAGGGAGCTTTGTGCTGCGAATGCCGGCTGCCGCTGTACGTAGAAAATGCGGCGGAGAAAGTAACCTGACAAAAGAATGCCGGCCGTGAGCGCCAGTCCAACCGAAGCCCGGGGCAACAATCGAGGCGCGATCCATTCGAGCAACAAGCAGCTTAACAACAAAGTTAGAGTTAGCAGGGCGCAAAGAATTGCGTTGGTGCGGACCATGAGCCGCAAATATGCCGAGAAACGTTGGTGATATCGCCCCGAAGCGTACACGGTGTATGGCTCGAGTAGCGCCGCATAGTACAAGCCCAAGAGAAATGTGAATATCGAGTAGGAAAGTGCGAACAGCCCGTATTCTTCCTTGGTTTGCGTTCGGGCCAAGGCCACGTTAACTAGGAAACCGCCTCCCACAGCCAGTGCTTGATCTGCGAAGCTGTATGCTACCGGGATCAATTTCGCTGATGTCGCCAGAAGTGGCAGCCGCCGCCATCCTTTGGCTGTTGGCGGGATCGCCTTTGCCGTTCCCTGGGCGTCGAGAGGTCCCACGTCCGTGAGCAGGTCTGGAGTCTCTTCCATCAATGATCGCATATTCGAAAGACATTGAAACTTCCTTCAGAAATGCCGTATCGACCGAGTACACCAGTTGAAATGGGCGTAACTGGGACTGGTTCCGCTGCGAAGTCTAAAGAGGAGTAGCTCAATTCATGCACTCGACATCGCCCTCTTCGACCTCGACAGATGCAGACCGCATGATGAGATCAATGGACAAGACCACGCGGAACGCATTCTTCTTGCGAACTAAAATGCCCTCAACACCTTGAAGGGCTCCGCGCTTGATTCGAACTCGCCTTCCAATCGTCAAATAAGGATGCGGTTGGACACGAAGATGAGCGGCAGTGCTGATTTTGAGAGATTCGATCTCGTTGTCCGGCAGGATGGCTGGCCGGCCATTAAACCCAATTAAGCGAGCCACACCCGGTACCTGCAATACCTGTAAGCGGTTACACAGGGCCAAGCGGACAAATATATAGCCTGGAAATAAAGGGAACCGTAAGGTCACTCGCCGATCTTTCCATCGGCGCACCGATTCATATTGCGGCAGGAAATGCTCAATACCTCTTTGCAGAAACTGTTCCGACACGCCCTTTTCATGATTCGCGCTGGTATATGCAACACACCAGTGTGGCATCGCATCTTCGCTCAATGGCGAGTGCAACGTGGCCATTACATTGCTATTCGACGTGAGGTTCATAATTGCTTGGATGCAGCTTCGCCCCGTTACCCACACGGGCAACTTCGGCATAACCGGCTCATTTATAAACACTTACGGCTTACTTGCGCCGAAGTTCCTCGGAATCGTTATCGCCCGCCAAACTTCCCCAAGCTTTGTGCGACTCCGTGACGCCAGAGCCATTTGGCGTCGCCCAAGGCATACGAGCACTTATTGTCTGCAACACTTCCTGGGCAAATACTTTGCCTGGATCCTTTTCGTCGGTCTGTTCCCATTGTGCCCGCAGGAACACACCCAAAATGGCTGCTCCAAAGAACAGAAACGCGCCAGTGAATGTAATTAGCGTCCGTGGGGGGAACGACTTTCTCTCCGGCACGCGCGGCGCATCCAGCACCTTCACGCTTGGTGTCTCCTTGGCCTCCTGTACCTTCGCTAGTTCATATTGCTGAGTTAGAGTCTCAAACACTGCTTCCTGAATTCTCGTGCGCCGATATAGGTCTCCCCACGCTACCCCTAGGAGAGGAAGCTCACGGATTGAAGGGTACGAAGAATCCGGCGATGTCGAATCGGAGGACGCGGTCGTTTGATTTGGCTCTCCGGTTGCTCTACCGCCAAGCTTCTCGAGTTGATGTTGAAGCTCGGAAATCCGCGCCTGCACCGCACGCACCCGAACGTTCTCGGGCATATAAATTTGCTCCAACCCTTTGAGCTCCGACTGCGCTGCAATCATCTCGCCTTGTAGCTTGGCAGCAGCTTCCACCATCGCGTGGCCTTGCTCTTTGATATCAATCGCGGTGTTCTTGCTCGCAAATTGACTGAATTTCAATGAAGCATCATCGAGGTCCCGCTTGACCGCGCTAAGCCGTTCTTCGAGAAATACCCGTTCGCGATGAGCGGCTGATGTCGATAGCTCTGCTACAAGTTGATTGAGCTCCTCGACATAGGCTTGAGCGATCGCAGCTGCGCGCTGAGGGTCGCGGTCTGTAACTGTGATGGCAATGATTCCGCTCTTGCGATCTTCATTGATGCTGGTCCTGGCAGTCAACTTTTTGCGGGCATCCTCATCGAGATTCACCGAGTAAACTCTTCTGAGTTGGAATCGCTCGATAAGCCGATCCTCCACCGTCCTGCTGCTGAGAACGCCTATAAAAAGCGCGCCTGAAGATTTGACGCCCAAGAGGTCTCCGGCGACACCGCCTAGACTCGCATTCCCAGCTTTCGCTGTAAGTGCAGCTAGCATGGCCATGCCAGATGTCGACTGATTGTCAGGGGGCATCAACTGAACTGTCGATTCGTAGCGTGCGGGAATTAGAAAGGCCAAAAGACATCCGACTAGAAGACCAGCCAGAAACGCCCTTCCGAGAAACCTACGTTGCGCCCAAAACAGACGTAGTTGCTGCACCGCCTGAGCACGCAGTTCAATTCCGGTCAACTCTTCGGCGCCCACTTCCTCCGTCGAGAGCTCTGGCGACTCGTCTATTTGCGGCTTTGCACCAAACTGCGACAATTAGCCATTCCCTCCGGGTTGAAGCTGCTTTTCACTTCCGTTTAGCGAGTGTCCTTCAAAGTTCTCATCCGATCTTACTGCTGACTTCAAAAGCATCATCCTCCGTTAATCCCTCGGTTGGGCCTTGTTCAAGAGCGCCGAGCGGCGACCCTTCAGGAGCGAACCGCCTAGTAGAACCTCTAATCGCGAAGCTCACGGACGACCCTCCACAGACGATGGTAAGTCAGTAGCGTTCTCGACCGAATGCTTGAACAACTTTTGCGGCTGAAACTGGATTTCGACCGTCGCCGACACGGGCTTTTCGGCGTTCGGCTGGATCACGGGAAACAGCCAACGCTCATATTGCACGGATGCGGAGAAGCTTACGTTGGAACGCCACAAGTAGTCGCCACGCACTCCAAAATCGGTCACCGTGCCCCCTTGAGGCACAAACAGTTGACTGACCTTCAGATGGCGAAAATTGACCTGAATACGACTGCGGGCACTGAACCAGTAATTGCTCCAGGCCTGCGCTCCTTGCCCGCCCCTGCCAACCCAACTCCCAATAATGTTCCCGTCGTTCGTGTAACCGCTTCTCCACGTCCCATTGAAGTAGAAGTTACCAGGGGTGAGTGGCCCTCCCCCTGGCGGAACATCGGTGTATACACCCTCCGCCCGAAGATCCATTCTGTTGAGCCATGGAACGTGAGAAAGATACAGCCCAGACTGCCACGCTGACCGGTCGGCGTAAGCAATGGGCGAGAATTGATCGTCGGTGTAGCCATCGGCGTACCACGTCAGCCAATTTCGAAGCCGTGGGAGACGATAACTGAAGCTCATAGCCGATGTTCTATTACCAGGCTTGTCTGGTTCGCCCACAACTTGGTGAGGGTTCTCGCTGCTGACTAAACTTCGGATGAACGTGTGCCACGTTAACGGGAAACCGGGTCCGCCGTAAATTGTCGTCCGGAAGAAACCGAACTCGAAATTCCGTGTCGGCTTGAAGCCGATGTACTGTCCATTAATCGTAGGTTGCGGATTGAGCGTTTGGCCGTAGTGTCCGATGAAGTTTCCCGATTCCACGAGAAACATCTGACCATCTAGCTGACCCAGGAAGAACTCCGTGCGCATCGGCCCCAACCAACCGAGGAAGCTGGGCAATTTGAGCGGTGTTGTCCGGTTGATCCTGAACATGTTGATCGGCTGGACGTTATCGCTGAAGTCCAAGGGACCACCGTTGCCCGGCCCCCACCAAAGACTCTGCTTGCCAAAGGTGACTTCCCAGTTCGAAAGCATGAGGCCCACATAGGCATCGAGTAGACGGAAATCGGTCTGAGCAGCCTGGGCTGTCCCCGGCGCCAACTCGGGGAGTATATTTATCTGCTGGACGACTTCTCGCGTCGCCAGAGAGTAAGCCGGAATGCTCTGCGCGGTTTCCATTTCTCCGCGCACGTATGCGACCCAAGGGCCTTTGGTCGCGTAGGCGGAAACACCATTCACCGTACTCCACCCTTGACTGTACGGACGTCCGAAATCGTTGTACTGCGTCTGCGCGAACGTATAGCCATCCGTTAGCGGCGCCCCTGAAATGTGCTCCGTGCGCGAGTAGGCCGACTCCAGCCTGAATCCCGCACCATCGCTTCCATCTCCCAGGGCTTCCGTCTCCGGGCGAAATTCCCGTTCGAGGGCCTCGACTAGTTTGCCGGCTTCGGTGTTGTCCCCCAGATCTACTCCCTTTTCTTCTGCTTCGATCAGCTGCCGCATGCATTCACGTCGCGTCCAAGGGCGCATACTCGAAAACGCGCTATCAATCAATCCCAATCCCGCCAAACGGTCTAAAGCCGGATATATCCAACTGTCTAGCGGAACATACGGCGTACCCAGATTCTGTGGTCCCGAAGATTCCCATGCCCGCGCGAGCGCAGTGAACGATTGCCACTCTCCTCCGCCCAGTTCCGAATCGTGGCGCCGGCTGTATATATCCTGAGAAATCATTTGGCCCATCATGCTGCCCACGAACACATCGGACGGGAAATGCTGCTTCGCCTTGATGCGTTCATAACTGACGAATGAAGCCAGTCCATACGCCAAAATTTTGGGTATGGGTCCCGGATATTCGTGTGCGATTACTCCCGCCACCGCCCACGCTGCCGCTGCATGCTCTGACGGAAACGATGTTCCTCCGCTAAAAAACGGACCGGTGCCATCCCCCTGATAGGGCCGCTCTCTCTGCGTCGTGTATTTCAACGCCTCCACCGCAACCAGGCTATTGATCGCCGCCTCACCCGCAAGAAACCCGGTTTCTCGCCAATGCTGGCGGTGCGAAGGGTAGCTCAACAACCACATGGCTCCCGCGCCCCCGATCAGCGCGGCAAGACCTGCGTCCGAACGCGTCTTGGCTTCGCTCAACGTTTGCGGATGGTTCGACAGGTGCCTGCTGTAATCGCTGTCCGTGACGAAAAGGCCAGCGGTAAAGCCTGCCGCGGGCACGAGCCAGTCAGCGTCCACAAAGCGCAGCCGCGCGGGACTCGTCCAAATTTGTTTCTGATCTTCCAAGAAGGCCTTTCCTAAACCCTTGAAGCCCTGTTGTGAAACGGATGTCCAGTCTTGATCCGAGTTATTCGGATCTTCCGGCGTCTCTTTCTTATTCTTCTCTTCGTCCTTTTTGTTCTTCTCTTCGTCCTCTTTCTCCTTCTGGCTTTGCGCGGGTTGCGCGTTGCTCTGCGCCTGCGGTTCCTGAGGGTTCGCCGCACCCCTCGTGTCCTTGCCCAGACTAAGGCTTGCCACGGTCCACATCCACCCGAGCGCCAGCACCTTGACCCGAAATGTGCGTCCTCTCATCACGGATGAATGTATGCAATAGCCAGCGCGGCCGACGCAGCCAATTGCCCTGCCTGGAAAAGGGTCTGCCAGTTACGAGATCCAATTTTCGGTGCTGCCTCCGGCACCACAATCGAGTCTCCGGGTTTCAGCGTCCCACCCAGCGGATCGCCCGACCACCAACCGGAACTATTATTTTTGGCCGACAGCACGGAGCCGTCACCCCGAATTACAAAGACTGCCTTCTTGTCCGCGAGTGGCGTCATCCCTCCCGCTTGACTCAAATACCATTTAGCACTTCGCCCGGGCTTGTAGCTGACGGCCGTCGGGTTGAACACCTGTCCGTTCACCATTACATAGTCCGCCTTCTTCGGAATCAGCAGCACATCGCCATCGCGCACGGGCACGTCTGCCGACGTATTTCGGTATGTGCTCAGGTCCGCGGGAATGCGCACGACCACTCGGCCGACCGGAGGATTTGCTTGAAGCTGCTGTATAGTTGTCTCCGTTCGCGAAATCGCCGTGAGTTTCGCATTCTTCTGGTCGACATCCGCTTCAGGCAACACCTTCAGATTCGTCTCCTCCTCCTTCAACCGCCGTATCATCTCCGTTCGTGCGTTCAGTTCGATCTCTCGAACGTCACGCCTCATCAGTAACGCGCCGTACGGGTACGCCTGCGGTCCAAACCCGCCCGCACGCTCAAGCACTGAGCTCAACTTTTCGCCAGGCCGGATTCCGTACGCTCCCGGATGTTTTACCTCGCCTTTCACGCTAATCGAGGCGCCGATATCGTTCCAGTTGGGAAGCTGTCGTATCGTCAGTACATCGCCATTGCTAAGCGGCACATTTGCGGTTGGATCCCCCGCTAGCGCTTCGGCAATCGTGACCGATTGATGCTGCCCGGTAAGCTCTCCCTGGTTAGCCCCCTGGCTCGCCCACGCATAGTGCGTCAGGTCTGCGGCGTGTGCATCCGCACTCGGCTTCAATCCGCCTCCTATGCGGATCAAGTCAGCCACCGTCATGTTTGTTGTCAGCGGATACCGGCCAGGCTTGCCCACATCCCCTTGCACGTAAACGCTAGCCGGCTGGATTGAGTCCGGGCTTCGGTGAATGAGAAGGCGGTCCCGCGGTTC
>Ga0210401_10003886_pt1 | contig 15768 bp, 17 predicted proteins | sample IncBWH32MmetaG_FD_150866 | JGI IMG/M metagenome (GOLD analysis project Ga0210401, IMG submission 150866) | Forest soil microbial communities from Barre Woods Harvard Forest LTER site, Petersham, Massachusetts, United States - Inc-BW-H-32-M | ecosystem: Environmental > Terrestrial > Soil >... | reverse complement strand
TGCTCTATGGTTTGCTGAGCATGGGCCATGGCCGGCGTCAGATCCGTGGTTGAGGTGACCGCGCATCCGACGGCCGGATGGATCGCCAATCAGCTCACTGAGGCCTGTAGCTGGCAGCAAATGCCTCGTTACCTGATCAGGGACCGAGATCGAGCCTGTGGCAAGCCGTCCGGTGACCGGGTGGTGACCCGGTATCAGTTTCGTATCAGAAACGGGTGGAAAACCTGCGCACGGAATGTGAACAGATGAACGGAAGCGCGTTGAAAATGCAGTAGAAATTGCTGCCGGGTCTAACGAGCGGTTAGAGGTCCTGGGCGACCCCAACCATCGGCAACCGGACGACCCGGAAGCCTTATGAAACCTTCAAACAGACGGGGCCGACGGCACGGATGCCCTCGACCAGAATCGTCGTTAGCGGATCACGTAGGGCAGGAGGCCCAGGAATCGCGCGCGCTTGATTGCGCGGGCGAGTTCACGCTGCTTCTTGGCGGAGACCGCGGTGATGCGGCTCGGCACGATCTTGCCGCGCTCGGAGACGTACCGCATCAAGAGCTTGGAATCCTTGTAGTCGATCTTCGGCGCGTGCGCACCCGTAAACGGACAGGTCTTGCGGCGGCGGAAGAACGGACGACGTGCACCAGCTTCTGCCATGGGTCTTACTCCTCTCCGCTGCTGGACTCAGGGGCGTCATCGCGCGGACGGCGCGGACCTCGATCGCCACGGAATCCACCGCCGTCACGATCGCCGCGAAATCCGCCGCCGTCACGATCGCCCCGGAAACCGCCACCCTCGCGGTCGCCACGGAAGCCGCCGCCGCCACGGTCGTCGCGGTCACGGTCGCGATCGGCCTTGCGCATCATCGCGGAGGGGCCTTCCTCGAGCTCCTCGACGCGAACGCTCAAATAGCGCAGCACCTCTTCGCTGATCCGCTCCTGGCGCTCGATCTCGGCGATGGCCGCCGGCGGCGCGTCAATGTTGAGGAGCACGAAGTGCGCCTTGCGATTCTTGTTGATGCGATAGGTGAGGGAGCGCACGCCCCAGCTTTCGGTCTTGGTGACCTTGCCGCCCAGCTGCTGGACGATACCGGTCATTTGCGCGGTCAGCTCATCAACCTGTTGGGTACTCGCGTCCTGGCGCGCGAGAAAAACATGCTCGTAAAGAGGCATGGGTGTCCTTTCCTTGACGTGTTGGCGCGGCTTTCGGCGTCAAGCCCTTCGAGCCCTCCGGAAAGGACTCTTAAGGTTCGCTCAGAAGGCGGAAACACGGGACGACGGGCCGACTGGCCCTGCCACATCAAATTCGCCCAAAAGGTGATTTTGCTGAGACCGTCCGTTCAGCTTCCGGCCGGAAACCACGGATGGCGCGCGTTATAAGGATTTTGCGTGGCAAGGCAAGGGTTTTGGCGGCGTTCCGGCGGGGGATTCCGCGTTCATGAGCCTGTGACCTCGACCCGACCTCGATTGGAGGATTTTGCCGCCTTGATTTATTTGTTTGTATAGCATACAATTAAACCGAGGACGTCATGGGACAGCAAACCGCGCCGGCCGCAGAGCCGAAACATTCAGTCCGCGCCACCCGGTCCGCCGGGCGCAAGATGCGCTCGCTTCTGCTCGACAGCGCAAGCCGCTTGTTCCGCGAGCACGGCCTGTCCGGAACATCCATTTCGGACATTGTCGCGGCCGCCGACGCGTTTCCGAGCCAGGTCACCTATTACTTCCGTACCAAGGAGGCGCTGTTCGTCGAGGCCGCCTGCCGCGAGATGCTCTACGTCGCGCGCGCGGCCGAGCAGGCGGCGCTGCAGGCCGAGGCCCCGCGGGATTACACGCGGGCGCTGGTCGAGACGGTGACCTCGACCGACCAGGTCGCCTTCTTTGCCGAGGCGCTGACGCTGACGCGACGCCGGCAGGATCTCGCGCCCCTGGTGGAGCGCACCATCGAGCGATTGCACGGCGAAGGACGGCGGGCCTATGCGGGTCAGATCGCGCGGCGCGGCTGGCGCTCCCTGAGGGATCCCGATGCCACCTCACGGCGATTCTGGGCGTTGGCGATCGGGGTGATGGTCGAAGGCCACGCCATGGGCCGTTCTGCGGACGAACTCTGCGGCGAGATGCTGCGCGTGCTGGGCGAGCAGGCCGCCGCGACCTCCGCCGGCGACGATGCACGCCTGCGTCTCGTCGGCGAACGCGACGTTCCGACGTCATAGAACGGAGAAAACGTCATGACTGCGCTTCGCATCCGCGCCCGTGATGTCCTGACCGAAGATCAACTGGTCGCGGTCCGCCAACGCAAGACCTGGAAGGGCATCGCGCTGATCGCGCATGCGTGGGCGTTGATCGTCTCGGCGATCGCGCTGGTCGCCTGCTGGCCCAATCCGCTGACCTATCTGTTCGCCGTTGCAATCATCGGTTCGCGCCAGCTTGGGCTTGCGATCCTGATGCATGATGGCGCGCATGGATGTCTTGCGGCGGACGAAAGGATCAACCTGACCCTGAGCCAGTGGTTCTGTGCCTATCCGGTGTTCGCCGAGACCCGTTCCTACCGCCGCTATCATCTCAAGCATCATGCCCGCACCCAGCAGGTGGACGATCCCGATCTGGTGCTGTCGGCGCCATTCCCGATCACGCGGATGAGCTATCGCCGAAAATTCCTGCGCGACATCACCGGGCAGACCGGCTACCAGCAGCGCAGGGCGCAATTGCTCAATGCGCTGGGTCCGCGGCAATGGCCACTGCTGCGGCGTGCGACACATTTCTGGGGAAAGCTCGGTCCGCAGTTTGTCGCCAATGCGATCCTGTTTGCCGCCTTTGCCGCTGCCGGCGTGTGGTGGGCCTATCCGCTGTTGTGGCTCGCGCCGCTGCTCACCTGGATGATGGTGATCACCCGAATCCGCAACATCGCCGAACACGCGGTGGTCCCCGATAGCAGCGATCCCTTGCGCAATACCCGCACCACGCGCGCCAATTTCCTCGAACGGTTGTTCGTCGCGCCCTATTACGTGAACTATCATCTCGAGCATCATCTCCTGTTCTACGTGCCATGCTACAACCTGCCGCGCGTGCATCGCATCCTGAGCGCGAGCCGGCACGCCGGCCGAATGGAGGTGCAGCCGAGCTATCTGGCCGTGCTGCGGCTTGCGACCGCGAAACCGGACCATGAGGATCGCCCGGGGCAATTGGTGAACAGCGCCCGCCGGGTGCGCGCGGGCGCCGATGTCGGCGCCGACCTGACTGCGGGCGGCTTCTAGGACAAGCCTGGAGGACCCACAGGTGCGCCGCGCGGCTTGACATCGCCTCCGTCCGTGTCTTACGGCCCCGTTCGAGGGCATGATCCGGACGCCGCCCGACCCGCGCGCAGATAGCGGGCGGGGAGTCCGATTCCCGAACAGACGATGCTCGAGCAAGGCAGGGACGGGCCGATGACGGCAGCTTTTACTTTTCCAGGGCAGGGCTCCCAGGCCGTGGGCATGGGCAAAGCCCTGGCCGAGGCCTTTCCGGCCGCCAGGGCCGTATTCGACGAGGTCGATGCGGCGCTGTCGGAGCGGCTCAGCAGCATTATCTGGGATGGGCCTGGGGAGACCCTGCAGCTCACTGAAAATGCCCAGCCGGCGCTGATGGCCGTGTCGCTTGCCGCCCTGCGCGCACTGGAGAGCGAGGCCGGATTTTCGGTGGCGCGCGACGCCGCCTTCGTGGCCGGGCATTCGCTCGGCGAATATTCGGCGCTGGCGGCGGCCGGCAGCCTCAGCATCACCGATACGGCGCGGCTGCTGCGCACCCGGGGTCTCGCCATGCAGAAGGCCGTCCCGGTCGGGGTCGGCGCCATGGCCGCACTGCTCGGTCTCGACTATGAGGCCGCGGTCGCGGTCGCGAGCGAAGCGGCACAAGGGCAGGTCTGCCAGGCCGCCAACGACAATGGCGGCGGTCAGGTCGTGGTGTCGGGCGACAAGGCCGCAGTCGACCGTGCGGTCGAGATCGCCAAGACCAGGGGCGCCAAGCGCGCGATGCTCCTGCCCGTGTCGGCTCCGTTCCATTGCAAGCTGATGCAGCCCGCCGCTGACGTGATGGCGCAGGCGCTTGCCGGCGTCGTCATCAACAAGCCCGCCTGCCCCCTGGTGTCGAATGTGCTCGCAAGTGCGATCACCGATCCTGACGAGATCCGCCGCCGCCTGGTCGAGCAGGTCACGGGCACGGTTCGCTGGCGCGAATCGGTGGCCTACATGGCCGGCAACGGCGTGGCACGGTTCTTCGAGATCGGCTCCGGCAAGGTGCTGAGCGGGCTCGTGAAGCGCATCGCCGAGGGCGCAATCGGCATTTCAGTCGGTGGGCCGAACGATATCGCCGCTGCGAGAAATGCGTTGGACGCCGCGCAGTCGGCGTGAGGAGATCATGATGTTCGATTTGACTGGCAGGACCGCGCTCGTGACCGGCGCGACCGGGGGCATTGGCAGGGCCATCGCACAGGCGCTCCACGCACAAGGCGCCACCGTTGCGATTTCCGGCACGCGGCGCGAGGTGCTCGATGCGCTCGCAGGTCAACTCGCGGAACGCGTTCATGTCCTGCCTTGCAATCTCTCCGAGACGGCGGAAGTCGAGGCGCTAGTGCCGTCGGCCGAACAGGCGATGGGGCAGGTCGACATTCTCATCGCCAATGCCGGCATCACGCGGGACAATCTCTTCGTGCAGCTGCGCGACGAGGACTGGGACGATGTCATCAAGGTCAACCTGTCGGCGACCTTCCGTCTCGCGCGGGCCGCCACCAAGCTGATGATGCGCAAGCGGTTCGGCCGAATCATCGCGATCACCTCCGTGGTCGGCGTGACGGGCAATCCGGGGCAGGGCAACTATAGCGCGTCGAAGGCGGGCCTGATCGGGATGATCAAGTCGCTCGGCGCCGAATACGCCAAGCGCAATGTCACCGCCAATTGCATCGCGCCGGGATTCATCAAGACGCCGATGACGGACGCGCTCAACGACAAGCAGCGCGAAGCGATCCTGTCCAGGGTTCCGGCGGCGCGGCTCGGAACGCCGGAGGACATCGCAGCCGCGGCGGTCTATCTGAGCTCCAACGAGGCCGCCTATGTCACCGGGCAGACCATTCACGTCAATGGCGGCATGGCCATGATCTGAACGACCCGACCCGGCCTCGACCGATGCGGCGAAAGGCCGTTTAGGGTACCAATCGGGTCTTATGGTCAAGGCCCGGGAAGTATGATAACCGGACCCGCCTAGGGATGAGCAAAGAACGCCATTGCAGGATTTCGAAACCCTGTATATTGCCGGGGCGGAGCTTGCCGTCGTTCGCCGGGCCTCCCATCGTCACGGGGCCGATCCAGTAATTGCGCGATTGCGAAGGAAGTTTTACGACCGCGATGGTCCAGATCATCTCGGGGTCGGATCCAGGGGAAAAAGCACGAGGTTGAACGATGAGTGAGATTGGCGAGCGGGTTAAGAAGATCGTGGTCGAGCATCTTGGTGTCGAGCCCGAAAAAGTGGTCGACAACGCGAGCTTCATTGACGACCTCGGCGCCGACAGTCTCGACACCGTTGAGCTGGTCATGGCCTTTGAAGAAGAGTTCGGTTGCGAGATTCCCGACGACGCCGCGGAAACCATCCTGACCGTGGGCGACGCTACGAAATTTCTTGAAAAGAACGCGAAGAGCTAGAGGCTGCCGCGCCGCATCGCTAGTGGCGGCCCGATCGCGCTGGCGCGGGACCGCGTCGGCGCGATGTGGCGGGTCGGGTCCGTCGGGCGGGAGTTGATCGAATGAGGCGGGTTGTCGTTACAGGCCTCGGCATGGTCTCGCCACTCGGCTGTGGCGTGGAGCCGACCTGGAAGCGCATCCTCAACGGCGAGAGCGGCGCCAAACGGATCGACACGTTCGATGTGTCGGACCTGCCGAGCAAGATCGCCTGCATGGTTCCACGCGGCGACGGGACCGACAGCACGTTCAATCCGGATCAATGGATGGAGCCGAAGGACCAGCGCAAGGTCGACGACTTCATCATTTTCGCGATGGCCGCGGCGCGCCAGGCGCTCGATGACGCGAACTGGCATCCGGACACCGAGGAAGACCGCTGCGCGACCGGGACGATGATCGGCTCCGGGATCGGCGGGCTCTCGGGCATCGCCGATACGGCCGTGCTGCTCAAGGAGCGCGGGCCGCGCAAGGTCTCGCCGTTCTTCATTCCGGGGCGGCTGATCAACCTGGCCTCCGGCTATGTCTCGATCGAACACGGCCTGAAGGGCCCGAACCACGCTGTGGTGACGGCCTGTTCGACCGGCGCACATGCGATCGGAGACGCCAGCCGGCTGATCGCGCTCGGCGATGCCGATGTCATGGTCGCCGGCGGCACCGAATCGCCGGTCTGCCGGATCGGGATGGCGGGATTCTGCGCGGCGCGCGCGCTCTCCACCGGCTTCAACGAGACGCCCGGGAAGGCCTCGCGTCCCTACGACAAGGACCGCGACGGCTTCGTGATGGGCGAGGGCGCCGGTATCGTGGTGCTTGAAGACTACGAGCACGCCAAGCGCCGCGGGGCCAGGATCTATGCGGAGGTGATCGGCTACGGCTTGTCCGGCGATGCCTATCACATCACCTCACCATCACCCGACGGTGATGGCGGGTTCCGCAGCATGAGTGCCGCGCTGAAGCGCGCGCACCTCGCGGTGTCGGACATCGACTACATCAATGCGCACGGCACCTCGACGCAGGTCGGCGACGAGATCGAGCTCGGCGCCGTGGAACGGCTGCTTGGCAACGTCGCCTCGCGCGTCTCGATGTCGTCGACAAAATCGTCCACCGGACACCTTCTGGGTGCCGCCGGCGCGATCGAAGCGATCTTCTCTATCCTGGCGATCCGCGACAATGTCGCGCCGCCAACCATCAACCTCGACAACCCCTCGGTGGGGACCGCGATCGATCTTGTGCCGCAGTTGCCACGAAAGCGCGAGATCAATGTAGCGCTGTCCAATTCGTTCGGTTTCGGGGGGACGAACGCATCCGTGATACTCCAGCGCGTGGCTAGCTAGAAATCCACCGTTTCGCCGTATTCGGCGGGACATCCTCGGTCGTTGGCGCGGAAACTTGAGACCGCTTGCGCGATGCTTCGCAAGCGCGACGATTAAAGCGACAGAATTCAGGTTGCATCGATGAGCGAGAGACCGCCCATTTCACCGCGCAGTCCGCGCGCCGCGCTCGAACCGGAGCAGGTTCCGCCGCCGCCCAGGCGGTCGGAACGCGCGCGCAATCCCTTCGTGGTGGTCGGCAACGCCATCATCACCATCCTGCTGATCGCCATGATCGCCGTTGGCGCCGGCTACTTCTATGGCAAGCAGATCCTGGAAGCGCCCGGCCCGCTCGTCGAGGAGAGGGTCGTCAATATCCCGCAGCGCGCCGGCAAGCGTGACATTGCCGACGTGCTGACCAGGGAAGGCGTGATCGACGTCAACCCCTGGATCTTCATCGGCAGCGTGTTTGCCCTCAAGGCGAGTTCGGAGCTGAAGCCCGGCGAATACGCCTTCCAGAAGAATGCATCCTTGCACGAAGTGATCGCCACCATCGTCGAAGGCAAGGTGGTGCAGCACGCCGTCACGATACCCGAGGGGCTCACCTCCGAGCAGATCGTGGCTCGCTTGTCCGACAACGACATTTTCACGGGCTCGCTGCAGGAGATTCCGCGCGAGGGGACGCTGTTGCCGGAGACCTACAAATTCCCGCGCGGCACCACGCGCGAGCAGGTGATCCAGCGCATGCAGCAGGCCCAGAAACGCATACTGGCGGAAATCTGGGAACGCCGCAGCGCGGACCTGCCGTTCAGGACGCCGGAGCAGCTGGTGACGTTGGCGTCCATCGTCGAAAAGGAAACCGGCAAGCCCGACGAGCGCAGCCGGGTCGCAGCGGTGTTCCTCAACCGGATGAAGCAGAAGATCAAGCTGCAGTCCGATCCGACCATCATCTATGGCCTCGTCGGGGGCAAGGGAACGCTGGGACGGCCGATCAAGCGCAGCGAGATCATCCAGCCGTCGCCCTACAACACCTATGTAATCGATGGGCTGCCGCCCGGGCCGATCTCCAATCCCGGCCGCGCCTCGCTGGAGGCGACCGCCAACCCGGCCCGCACCCGCGACCTCTATTTTGTCGCCGACGGCACTGGCGGCCACGCCTTTACCGAGACCTATGACCAGCACCAGAAGAACGTCGCACGGCTGCGGGCGACGGAAAAGGCGGTGCAGAACGACACGGTCGAGCCGGCGGCCGACGACAACCCGCCCGCGGCCGCCAATGCGTCGGTCGATGCACCCCCGACGGCCGGAACTCCGAAGCAGCAGCCCGCAGCCAAAAAGCCCCGCGCGCCTGCGGCGGCGGCCAAGCAGGGTGCCACCCTGAACGCGCAAGGCGCGCCGGCGCGCAATGCCCCGGCCGCCGCGGCGGCTCCGCTGCAGCAGCAGTAGCTGGACTCCACTTTTCCTGAAAAAACCTTATGGTTCGCGCGCGTTCGTTCCTCGGGCGAATCTGAAACTATCGCCTGACCTGAGGAGAAATTGATGGCGCTGTCGAGTATGACGGGCTTTGCCCGAAGCCACGGCGCGAGCGGGCCTTACTCGTTCGAATGGGAATTGAAATCCGTCAACGCCAAGGGCCTCGACCTCAGGCTGCGGTTGCCGCCCGGATGGGACGAGCTCGAGGCCTACGCCAAGAAGCGTGGCGCCGAGGTGCTCGCGCGCGGAACGATCTATGCAACCTTGAACGTCAAGCGCGCCAACGCGCTGTCGACGGTCAGGGTCAACGAGGACGTGCTGGAATCGCTCATCAAGGTGGCGGTCCAGCTCGCGAGCAAGATCGACGCGGTGGCACCAAGCATCGATGGCCTGCTTGCGATCAGGGGCGTGGTCGAGGTGGTCGAGCCCGAAAGTGACGAGGAGGAAGACAAGGCCGCCAAGGCGGCCGCGGCCACGGCGTTCGACACCGCGCTCGCCGACCTCATCACGATGCGGCGGCGCGAGGGCGTGACGCTCGGACAGATTCTCGGCCAGCGCATGGATGAGGTCACGGCTCTGGCAAAAAACGCCGAGGCGACGCCCGGCCGCAGGCCGGAAGCGATCCGGGCGCGGCTGGCCGAACAGGTGGCGACGCTGCTCGAGGCGTCCGACCGCTTCGATGCCGATCGCCTCGCGCAGGAGGCGCTTCTGATGGCCGCGAAGGCCGACATTCGCGAGGAACTCGACCGCATAGCCTCGCATGTCGCCCAGGCACGCGAGCTGATCGCCAAGGGCGGTCCGGTCGGCCGCCGCCTCGACTTCCTGGCGCAGGAGTTCCACCGCGAGGTCAATACCTGCTGCTCGAAATCGATCGACATCGAACTGACCAATACCGGCCTCGAAATGAAGAATGTGGTCGAGCAGTTCCGTGAACAGGTGCAGAATCTGGAGTGATGTATGAGCGTTCACGGCCGGGATCTCGATGGCGTTGCGCGGCGCGGATTGATGTTCGTGCTGTCCTCGCCCTCCGGTGCGGGCAAGACGACGTTGTCGAGGCTTCTGCTCGATCGCATGCCCGGGCTGAAGATGTCGGTCTCGGCGACCACGCGGCCGATGCGGCCCGGCGAGGTCGAGGGCCGCGACTATCTGTTCGTCGACAGCGCCCGGTTCGAGGAGATGGTCAAGCGGCACGAGTTGCTGGAGTGGGCCGTCGTGTTCGAGAACCGCTACGGAACGCCGCGGGCGCCGGTCGGGGCGGCGCTGTCCGCGGGGCAGGATGTGCTGTTCGACATCGACTGGCAGGGCACCCAGCAGCTGCGCGAGAGGGCGCGGGCCGACGTCGTCAGTGTTTTCATCCTGCCGCCGTCGGCAGCCGACCTCGAAAAGCGCCTGCACTCCCGCGCCCAGGATTCACCCGAGGTCATCCGCAAGCGGATGAGCCGCGCCAGCCATGAGATGAGCCACTGGGCCGAGTACGACTACATCGTGATCAATCGCGATATCGATGAGGCGTTCGCGGAGGTGCAATCGATCCTGAGGGCCGAGCGGCTCAAGCGCGAGCGCCGCGTGGGGCTGACGACCTTCGTCCGTGCCCTGCAGCAGCAGCTTGAGAGTTAACAAGCTTAACGAGCGTCGGGGCGACAGCCTCGTGCTTCACGCGCTGCGCAACCCGTCCCAGAAGTTCCTCGATCTGCCCCTGCGCGTCATCGTCCTGCCGATTGGGGGCGTCTGCGCGCACCTGGTTCGCGGCGACGTTCTGTGCGCTTGCGGCCGGTACGCTCGCAGCCGGTACGCTCGCGGCCGGTGCGCTCGCGGTCTGTGGCGGGCGGGTCCGCGCCTTTTTGGCCGATTGCCAGAGCGTACGCCGCCGCAACCGGGCGTTACGTTTTCGCCAGATGAAGGCGAAGCGGTGGATCAGGCTTGCCGTCACGCCGGCAAAGGCGAGGGCGCCAAAGATTGCGACCAGCAGCCTTTGCAACGAGGTTTTTGGCGGCGCGGCGTCGGATCGCAGGCCCGCGTCCGGTGTGACGGCGGACATGCCGAGATTTGCGTTGGTCTCCCCAACCGCGTCACTCGCGTCGGCGACCGGGGAGTCCGCGGCCGGCGGCGGCGCTGAATACGAGTCCAGCGGCTGCGGCGCGCCGTCGCTGGTGACGGGGCTCGCCGCCGACTGGGCTCTGGATGCGAGCGTATTGTCGCCGTCGAGGCGGCTCCTGGCCGGCAACTCGGCCCGCGCATCGGCATTCGGCCGAGGCGGCATGGCGGCGCGCGGCGCGATGGCAATTGGCTTCGCGGCCGTGGTGATCGCCATCGCCGGGGCCGGCTGCGATGCCCGCTGCTCGGCCTTGTCGCGCAGATACCAGCAATGACGCTGGGTTCCGCGCTCGGTGCGATAGAACCAGCGCTGTCCCTGCAGGGCCTCGCCGCTCGGGGCGGTCAGGCAATCGTCGGCCGTCTTGTTGTCCGTCGCTGGCTTCTCCGGCGCTGTGTCCAGCGGAAAATCGACGGCGTTCTGGGCCTTGCTGGCGACCGGGGCCATGATCAAGGCGCCAGCGAAAATGGCAAATGCGATTCTTGCCACCCCTCCCGCCATTGAGTCCCCCGGTTACGCAACGCAACACTTCGCTGACGTTAACTTGCGTGAAAACTTAGGTCGCAATGGGTCGCAAATCCGGAGAGGGTTTGACTTAATTCTGACTGGTGTGGGCGGGCGTTCCCCAAGCGCGGATCTGGCTAACAAGTGCAGGATTTTTGAGGTTATGGCGGCCGGGGCAAACATAACGCCCCGCCACGCCGGCAAATGATCCAGGAAAATCGGCTGCGCTTTGCCGAAAAGACCATGCGCAGGCAAGACGATTTTTCTTGACGGAGGCGATTGAGATACACCGTCAACGTCCTTTCGGCCGCGATGCCGGGGAGGCCGCGTCAGTTCTTCAGCACGATCCGCCCGATCACCTTGCCGGCGCGCAGCGCGTCGATCCATGTCTGCACGTCGGACATCGGCTCCTCCTGCATCGGCGTCGGCTTGACCTTTCCGCTGCGTGCGAGCGCCATCAGTTCATGCGCCTCGGCGAGCGTCCCGGTCATGAAGCCTTCGACGGTCATGCGCTTGTAGACCCATTGCACCATCGGCAGGCTGAAATTGCCGCCCATCAAGCCGGAAACCACAATCTTGCCGCCGCGCGCCAGCACCGAGATCGCGAACGCCATCGACTTGTCGTTGCCGGCAAAATCGACGATCGCATCGAAGCCGCCCTCGGTCTCCTTGATGATGCGCCTGGTGATATCGGGCTCGGCGGGATCATAGGCAATGGCCGCGCCATTGTTGAGCGCGCTGTCGCGCGCAGCCTGGCTCAGATCCGCGACCGAGATGTTCTGCTTGAACATCGCCTGCGCGAAGGCGAGGCCCATCTGGCCGACACCGCCGAGCCCGATCAGCAGCAGGTTGCGTTGCCGGGGCCGTTCGACCAGCCGCTTCAGCGCGCCATAGGCGGTGACGCCGGAGCACATCAACGTCGCGGCCTGGTTGACCGGCAGGGGATCGTATTCCAGCAGGTATTTTGCGTCAGGCACCAGCACATGGCTGGCAAATCCGCCGTCGATCGCGACACCGAGAAAGCGCTGCTTGGCGCACAGATTCTCATCGCCATCGAGACAGTTTTGGCACTGACCGCAGCCGATCCAGGGAAATACCGCCCTCTTCGTGCCGATCAGCTGTTGCGCAACATCCGCGCCGACCTCCTCGACGACACCGGCGATCTCATGTCCAAGCGTGAACGGCAGCGTCGTGCCGCGCGTGGTATCGAGCCGCTTGCCGCCGCCGAGATCGGCATAGCCATCCTGGATGTGCAGGTCGGAATGACACAGCCCGCAACGCTCGATCCGCATCAGGACCTGACGTCCCTGCGGCTTCGGCGTCTCGACGATGGTTTCGCAGAGGGGGGCATCGAACTTGACCAGGGATTGCCGACGCATCAACGCCATCCTTGTTCTCCTCTTATTCGGGCGTAGTCCGCTTTTCGGCGCGTATATCGGCCAATTCGCGCGCCATGGCAACAAAGCCGCTGACGGGTACGGTTTCCGCGCGTCGCGTCGGATCGATATCGGCGGCCGCGGTCAGGCGTGCGGGATCGGCGGCTAATGATTTCAGACTCTGGCGCAGCATTTTCCGGCGCTGATTGAAAGCCGCCGCCGCGACCTGCTCGAGCGCCCGCCGGTCGCAGGCCTCGGGCGCCCGGCGCGGGATCAGCCTGACCACCGAGGAGGTGACCTGCGGCTGCGGCACGAAGGCGGCCGGCGCAATGTCGAACAGGATTTTTGTCTCGGCCCGCCAGTTGGCCAGCACGCCGAGGCGGCCATAGGCCTCCTCGTTCTCGCGCGCGACGATACGTTCCGCGACCTCGCGCTGGAACATCAGGACCATCATGTCGTACCAGGGTGGCCACGGCTCGATCGAGAGCCAGCCGACCAGCAGGGTGGTTGCGATATTATACGGCAGGTTGGCGACGATCTTCGCGCGTTCGCCGGCAAGCAGCGGCAGCGGGTCGAAGGCCTTCGCGTCGGCACAGACGATGTCAAGGCGTCCGGGATAGCGTCGCGCGATCTGTTGCAGCGCCGGCAGCGCGCGCGCGTCGTGCTCGACCGCGATGACGCGCCGCACGCCAAGCGCAAGCAAAGCGCGCGTCAGCCCGCCAGGACCGGGGCCGATCTCGACGACAGCAGCGTCATCGAGCGGCGCGGCCGCGCGGGCAATCTTTGCGGTGAGGTTGAGGTCGAGCAGAAAGTTCTGGCCGAGCGATTTGCGCGCCGACAGCGCGTGCTCGCGGATGACGTCGCGGAGCGGCGGCAGGTCGTCGATCGCGCTCATCGTGTCTCAGACGGCGCGTGCGTCGCCGCCATGCGTGCGGCGAGCCGGAGCGCCGCGATCAGGCTCGCCGGGTTCGCGCGACCGCTGCCGGCGATGTCGAAGGCGGTGCCGTGATCGGGCGAGGTGCGCACGAAGGGCAGGCCGAGCGTGACGTTGACGGCGTCATCAAAGGCCAGCGTCTTGATCGGGATCAGCGCCTGATCGTGGTACATGCAGATGGCGCAGTCGTAGGTCCTGCGCGCCGCAGCGTGAAACAGGGTATCGGCGGGCAGCGGCCCCCTGACCTCGATGGCCTCTGTGCGCAGGACGTCGATGGCGGGCGCGATGATCGCGCGCTCTTCGGTGCCGATGGTGCCGTCCTCGCCGGCGTGGGGGTTGAGGCCTGCGAGCGCGAGCCGCGGCCGCGCGATGCCGAAGCGGCGCTGCAGGTCGCGGACCGCGATCCGGCACGTCGCAACGATCAGATCGGTCGATAATTGCGCGATGGCTTCACTCAGTGACACGTGGATCGTGACGGGCACCACGGCCAGTGTCGGCGACCACAACAGCATCACTGGTTGCGGCGTGCGGCCGTTCTCGGCTGCGAGCTCGGCGAGAAACTCGGTGTGGCCGGGATGCCGGAAGCCGGCGCGATAGAGCACGGACTTGGCGATCGGGTTGGTGACGACGGCGCCGGCCTTGCCGCGTGCGACGTCGGCGACCGCCTGGCGGATCGAGGCCAGGGCTGCGCCGGCGCTGGAATCGTCCGGCTGGCCGGCCTCGGCCGTGGCGGCATGGCCGGTGGCGACCACCGGCAGGCAATCCGCGAACGCGGCGACCGTATCCTTGTCCGCATCCTCAGGGCAGATCTCGGCGAGCGGAATGTCGGCACCGATCGCCTTGGCCCGGCGACGAACCAGGCCGGGATCACCGAGCAGATAGAACGGCGGCAACGCCTCCTGCCTGCGGCGCTGCCAGGCCTTGATGGTGATGTCGGGCCCGATGCCTGCGGGTTCGCCTGATGTCAGCGCGAGCGGCTTTACCATGAAAACGGAGTTGATCTGGACGTTGACCGGCCCACTCGTGTGGCGGATCTGACAAATGTCAGAATCGGCCCACTAGCTGCGGCCTGGCACGAGGAATGTCAAATCCAAACTCGGAACCGGCTGGCCGGACAACGCCATCAGCGCGCGGCTTGCTGCTATCCCCTCGGAGCGGCACAATCGCGGTATTCGATCATCGCCGCCTTGCGGACTTCCAGCAGATAGGACTTCGACTGCGCCTCGTATTTCTGGGCGAACATCTTGTTGCGGATTTCCTGCTTCTTCGGCGTGTCGATCGTCGTCGCCTTGCGCCCGCACAGCGCCACCATCTGGATGCCGTCCTTGGTGACCTCCGGCGGCGTGAGGTGTCCGATCGGCGTATCATCCAGCACCTTGCGCAGGTTGGCCGGGATGTCGGCCGAGGTCTTCACCACGGCGTCGCGGATCACCGCATTCTGCATCGTCTTGAAATAGGAGTTGGCCTCGTCGCAGGTCTGCACGCGGGACCGCAAGGCTTCCGCCTCCTTCTGCCGCACCTCGGTCGCTGCCGAAGGCGATCCCCGCGGGACAATCAGAACGACCGGCCGCATCGTGTATTCGAACGCGTCCATCTGTTGGACATCGCCACCCTCCGCCTTGACGGCAGTCACGACGTCTTTCTCGCCGACCTGGAGGCGTTCCTTGAAGCGTCCGCGCACCAGGCTGCCCCAAACCAGTTCGGACCTGAGACGGGTCTTCAGCGTGTCGGGCCGGATGCCCTGGCTCTCCAGCGACTTGGTCAACTGATCCGCCGTGATGTGCATCCGGGAGCCCATCTCGCCGTAGGACTGATCGATATCCGAGTCGGTCGGATCGACGCCGAATTTCTTGGCCTCCTTGATCTTCACCTTTTCGTCGATCAGTTCGTTGAGGACGTCCTGACGGCTGGCCTGCTTGTGGGTCGAGATGAAATCGAGCTTGCTGCGCTGGTCGATGTCGTACTCGGTGACGGGTTCGCCGTTGACCATCACGCACACGGTCTGCGCCTGCGCCGGCCAACCGCAAGTGACGAGCATCCAGCCGGCGACGCAAAACGGTGCTAAAATAAGAAAGCGAGGAGAGAGCGCGGTCGTCATGATCAAATTCGCTATGTGAGCCGATCCGATTTGAGCAGCCATTGCTCCGCAGGCTGAGCCCCAGGCCGCCTGCGGTGCACTCTATTGAAGGCCGCCGGCGCCCCCCGACGACGCTGTCGTCGCGAGCGTGCGCAGTCCGACCGAGAGCATGTAGGTATGCCCGAGCACCGGCGGGGTGCCGTTGACGCTGTAGGTATAGGACGTCACGTAGTTGGCCGCCAGCACGAAGCAGTCGTCGACGTAGCCGGCGCCGATCGTGTATTGGTTGATCTTGTTGGCCTGGAGGTCG